>Ga0209198_1000035_pt1 | contig 135201 bp, 125 predicted proteins | sample COGITO_mtgs_1105_2_FD_184804 | JGI IMG/M metagenome (GOLD analysis project Ga0209198, IMG submission 184804) | Pelagic marine microbial communities from North Sea - COGITO_mtgs_110519 (SPAdes) (version 2) | ecosystem: Environmental > Aquatic > Marine > Epipelagic ...
ATTATTGGATAATCAATTTTTTAGTAGTTGTTGCTGCACCTTGTGTGAGCTTTACAATGTAAACACCTGTGTTAAGTGGCGATACATCTAAGCGTCCATTCGCAACAGTTGAATTGATGACCTGCTTTCCAAGAATATCAAATACATTGGCTTGAATAGCTCCCGATCCAGTTGAAGTAATGTTTACAAAATTACCCTTTGCTGGGTTAGGGTATAGTTTAAACACATCTGAACTAAAATCAGCGTTAGAAAGTGTTGTTGGTGTAACATCTGAAAATGAAGTTCCAATACGCAATTCATCAAATAAAATAGAAGGAGTCTCACCAGCTGAATCTTGTCTTACGATAAAGCGATTGATCGTAGCCGCTGCAGTCGCATCTGTTTCTGAAAAATATGGAGTTGGTTCAGCACCACCCAATGAAGTTGGGTTTACCCACCCTTTTACAGTTCCTACTCCTGGTGCATAACTTAATACGATTAAGACAGTATCTCCAACATTGTATGACCCTGCAAAAACTGCATTAGAGGAAGCATTGGTAATTGATATTTCATAAGTTGTTCCTACCGGATCCGTAGTTGGGTGTACCCAAACTCTTGTATCAAAACTAGAATCTCCCTCAGCTAAGGCAGCAAAATAACCTCCATCTGTTAGGTCTGTAATACTAGATTGGTCTGTTATGTTAAAAAGAAACGAAGCGTATACTTCACCTGAAGTTACTCCAGTAAATTCAATTTTATTGTCAATACCACTTCCGTCAAAACTAATATGATTTCCTGTTTGAGCGCCGCCAGCTAAACCTGTATATGTCAGTCCGCCTGGTCCACCAATTAGAACATTATCACCGCTATAAAAGCCTGTCCAATTTGTTTGATCATCAAGGTTTTCGCCAACAGTGTAATCAAACGCCTCATAAAGTGGTAATTCAAGCGCAGGCTCACAATCTGCCGAGTATATAGTGTAATCTACATTACAAATATTACCGTCTGTAACATTTACAATGACATCGGTTCCTTCAGCAACTCCTGTGACTGTAATGGTGCCTGTTGCATCTGTTGTGGGATCTCCAGCACTCAAATCAACGGTTCCAGAGTCGGCTGTTACTGTGAAAGTTCCATTTCCACCACCAGTGAAATTTACAGTAGCAGTATAGGTATCTACACCCGCAGTTATTGCATCACAAACTGCAGAGGGTGATGACATTGAAAAGTCGCAAGTTGGAGTTCCCCATGCTCCTGGGTCAAAATCAGCTGGAGCAGTTCTTGGAGCATTCACGTGAGATGTACATCCAGATACGGTCGAATCTGCCCAAACATTCCATTCAGCTTCATTAAATGTTGTTGAACCAGTAGTAACAGATGTCAGACGTTCTGCTCTACCATCTTCGTACTCAGCACACGTCCCTGAGTTATCTGTATTGGTATCTCCCTGAAGATCGTAAACACCGTAAAAATCAACAATTGTGTCAGCGCCATTAACTAAAACTAAATCATCATCACCATTACTCCCGGCAACACCATTACTAATATTGTCAAGTTGGTCTGGAGCAAATCCATAAACGGTTTGAAAACTTCCAGAAACAACATCGTATCCAATTAAATAAAAGGAACCAGCTGCAATTGTTCCTGTAAGATCTAGACTAAGATTAACTCCAGAATTGCCATTAAGGTATTTATCAATTTGCCAACCATTTCCTTCGGTAAAATCTACATCAGTGGTTCCAGCGTTATAAAGTTCAATAAATCGTGCATTTGCATTATTATTGGGGTCTGCAATTTCAGTAATAAAGACCTGCCCAAAAGACAAGCTTGTTATTGTCAATGTTAGTAGTAAAATGTAAATTTTTTTCATAGTCAGAATATTTTTTATTAATTTTTCATCTCAAATATAAAAAAACTCAAACAGTTTTCTGAGTGATTTGACAATTACTTAACAATTTATTATCAACAATTTGTGAGATCCTAAATTCGTTATATTAACATTACGATGTTGTTATTATAACGTTATTAAATTTAAAGGTTTCGCTACAGTCTTTAATTTTTCTATCTTTATAAAAATTATGATCCATTAAATAAATGAGTAACGCGTCCATAAAAATTTTGCTTGTTGATGACGAGCCAGACATCTTAGAAATTTTAAGTTATAACCTTTCAGCGGAAGGGTATCAGATTTCAACAGCATCAAATGGCGTAGAAGCCGTAAAAAAAGCAAAAAAACATCTTCCACATTTGATTATTATGGATGTGATGATGCCCGAAATGGACGGTATTGAAGCTTGTGAAAAAATCCGGATTCTACCTCAATTAAAAGATACGATTATTACCTTTCTTACAGCTCGAGGCGAAGATTATTCTCAAGTTGCAGGATTTGAAGCAGGAGCCGATGATTATATCACAAAACCTATCAAACCAAAAGTGTTGGTCAGTAAAATCAAATCGTTACTTAGGCGTTTGAACGATGAGTCATCCAAAGTGAATTCGGAGGTTGTACACATAGGCGATTTAACAATAGACAGAGAAGCCTATAAAATTATATCCAAAGGGGTCGAAATTGTCTTGCCACGAAAAGAATTTGAATTGTTATCTTTGTTGGCGTCCAAACCCGGGAAAGTATTTAAAAGAGATGAAATCCTCGATAAAGTATGGGGAAATGAGGTCGTTGTTGGTGGTAGAACCATTGATGTGCACATTCGAAAATTGCGCGAAAAAATTGGCGATAACTCTTTTAAAACGATCAAAGGGGTTGGGTATAAGTTTCAATCTTGATGGATAAAAAAATAAAAAACTCTCATAAGTTTTCAATATTAACAGCGTTTTTTATAACGGTGATACAAACGCTCTTATTGAGTGTTTTTTTGTTTAACTTTTTTGATGTAGAAACATCGTTTCTATTATTTTGGTTCCTCTGTTCGCTTATGCTTACCTATTTCATACTCCATTTACGACTCGAAAAATATGTATTTAATAGCATTAAAACCATCTACAAAGATCTGACGCTTTTGGATGTGTCTTCTTTTAAGAACAGTCCAATTACCACAGACATGGAAAGTTTGTCTAAAGAAATTGATACCTATGCCAAAAACAAAAAGTTAGAATTAGAGGCTTTAAAAAATCGAGAAGAATTCCGTAAAGAATTTATAGGAAACGTATCTCATGAGCTAAAAACACCACTTTTTACAGTACAAGGATATATTTCAACACTGCTTGATGGTGCAGCCAAGGATCCAAAAATTAGAAATAAATATCTCAAACGTGCTGATAAGGGTGTCGATCGCTTGATTTATATTGTTAAGGATCTGGACATGATTACCAAACTCGAATTTGGTGATGCGAATCTAACACTTGAAACGTTTAATATCATTGAATCCATTACCAACGTATTTGATTTACTTGAAATTAAAGCCGAAAACAAAAACATTTCCCTGCTTTTAGATACAGACTATCCAGACCCTATTATGGTGACTGCCGATCGCCAACGCATCCAACAAGTACTGACCAACTTGGTGGTCAATTCAATTAAGTATGGCCATCAAAATGGTACCACCGAAATTAGTGTAGAGGATTTAAATTCGGATAAACTCATTGTCCGAGTGACTGATAATGGTGAAGGTGTAGAAAGCAATCATTTGACGCGACTTTTTGAGCGTTTTTATAGAGTCGATAAAAGTGGCTCTCGTGAAGAAGGCGGTTCTGGCCTTGGCTTGTCAATCGTAAAACACATCATTGAAGCTCACGGCGAAAAAATCTACGTGGAGAGTAAATTTGGGATTGGAAGTGAATTCTCTTTTACACTCCAAAACCAAAAGCAATAATCCAGATTACTTTCCGTATTTTTGCAAAAAATCAACACAAGTGGGCAGTAAAAATAAACTCAAGCGATTCAATGAAAACAATACATTTCACAATGTATTTCAACCCAAACGCGAAGAATTAGTCGATGCTGTCTATCCGCTTAAAGGACAATGGAATCAACAGTTTTTCAAAAACAACAATCCGTTGGTTTTAGAACTGGGTTGTGGAAAAGGCGAATATACCGTAGGTCTTGCCGAACGGTATCCAAATAAAAACTTCATTGGGATTGATATTAAAGGTGCCCGGTTCTGGAGGGGAGCCAAAACAGCCATTGAAAACAAAATGCCTAATGTGGCATTTATTAGAGCACAAATTGAACTCATTGAAGAGCTGTTTGCTTCCAATGAGGTTGATGAAATATGGATTACTTTTCCGGATCCTCAAATCAAATACAAACGCACCAAACACAGAATGACCAACGCTACGTTTTTGAAACGTTACAAAAACATCCTTAACGATGCCGGAATTGTGCATCTAAAAACGGATAGCGAATTTATGCATGGCTACACCTTGGGACTTTTACACGGACAGGGTCATGAGGTTCAGTATGCCAACCACGACGTGTACCGTCAAGAAGGAAGCCCAGAAGAAGTCACTGCAATTCAAACCTTTTACGAAAACCAATATTTAGCCAATCAAAAAGCAATTACGTATATTAGATTTAAAATCATTTAAATTTTGGAGATATCCATTGTCTTTCTTCTGGGTCTTTTGTTTGCTTTTATTGGAGTTATTCCACCCGGAATGCTCAATATGTCGGCGGCTAAAATCAGCCTAAAAGAAGGCCATGTAAGAGGCTTTGTTTTTTCCATCGGAGTCTGTGTAACCGTAGGGGTTCAAACCTATTTAGCATTGATATTTGCCAAATATTTGAATCAACACCCAGATGTGGTGGATGTCCTAAAACGAGTGGCATTGGTTCTTTTTGTTTTAATTTCAATATACTTTTTTCTCTTAGCCAAAAGGCAAATAAGCCCTCAAAAAGTAGATGCTAGTAAAAGCAAAAAAAGCCGCTTTTTTCAAGGTATATTGATGTCTGCCTTAAATGTATTTCCCATTCCTTACCAAGCATATATTGTAACCACTTTGTTGTCGTATCAATTACTTTCATTGGATAATCTTTCTATGGGATCCTATATTGCAGGTGCAACTTCGGGATCCTTTGTAGCTCTTTATATTTATATATTATTTTTTGATAAAATTAAAAATTCAAAAATTACATCGCCCAAGTGGATGAATTATTCTATTGGGATTATAACCGCTATCGTTTCAATTACAACCCTACTAAACATCTTGCGAACTCCTTAGTCTATATGGCCACAGAACCCCATTTTTTTGATAAATGCTACGAAGTAGCACGCCAAATTCCTTTTGGACGTGTCACAAGTTATGGAGCAATTGCTAAGTTTCTTGGAGCCAGTCGTAGCGCCCGAATGGTTGGTTATGCCATGACCGCTTCACATGGAAAAGACGTGCCAGCACATCGCGTGGTGAACCGAAAAGGACTTTTGACAGGTAAACATCATTTTGAGGGCACAAACCTTATGCAGCAATTATTAGAAAATGAAGGCTTACAGATTATAGATAACCAAATTCAAGAGTTTGAATCCGTGTTTTGGGATCCTGCAAAAGAACTCTAGTTTTTAAGACCATCATTTCCTATAATCCACTTCTGTTTTAAAACATTTCACAGTATATTTGTACTTTAGAATCCATCTAAATTAGAAACTTTGAAATTTAACAAACAAGATATTGAGCAAGCGCTCAAAACAATCACAGTTCCGGGCGAAGGTCAAAATATGATCGAAAGCAAAGCTGTCAAAAATATAATGGTTTTTGCAGATGAGGTAATTGTAGATATCACCATTTCCAACCCAAGCTTACAAGCCAAAAAACGTACTGAAGTTGATATCTTAAAAACGATTCATGAGTTGGTGTATGCCAAGGCAAAGATTCAAGTAAATGTAAAAGTAGAAGCTTCAACCCAACCCAAAAATGAAATTAAAGGGAAGTCTATCCCTGGAATTCAAAATATAGTAGCCGTTGCATCCGGAAAAGGAGGAGTTGGTAAATCAACTGTGACTTCTAACCTAGCAGTGACATTGTCCAAAATGGGATTTAAAGTAGGGATTTTAGATGCTGATATCTATGGGCCTTCCATTCCAATTATGTTTGATGTCCAAAATGAAAAACCATTGGCAGTCAACGTGGAAGGAAAGTCCAAAATGAAACCTGTTGAAAGCTACGGCGTTAAAGTCTTATCAATAGGCTTTTTCACAAAGCCCGATCAGGCTGTTGTTTGGAGAGGACCCATGGCTGCAAAAGCATTGAATCAAATGATTTTTGATGCCGCATGGGGAGAATTAGATTTTCTTCTCATTGATTTACCTCCAGGAACTGGGGATATCCATTTGTCTATCATGCAATCCTTGCCAATTACAGGAGCAGTGGTCGTGAGTACTCCACAATCGGTCGCTCTTGCTGATGCCAAAAAAGGAGTTGCTATGTTTCAACAAGAAAGTATCAATGTGCCTGTTTTAGGGATTATAGAAAACATGGCGTATTTTACTCCAGAAGAATTGCCTGATAATAAATATTATGTTTTTGGAAACGCTGGTGCAAAATATTTGGCTGAAGATTTAAAAATTCCATTTTTAGGTGAAATTCCTTTGGTGCAAAGTATAAGAGAGGCGGGCGACTTAGGCCGACCAGCAGCAATGCAAGAGGCAACGCCTATTGAAGAAGCGTTTCATGAAATCACACAAAATGTAGCACAAGAAGTTGTGCGCCGAAATACGGCATTGCCTCCAACAGAAGCAATTAAAATAACCACGATGGCAGGCTGTTCTGCGGTCAAAAAATAAAGGCTATGAATTCAGAAGAAATTAGACTAAATGTTGTGAAAGCTTTGGATGAAATTCGTCCATTCCTCGAAAATGACGGTGGTAATATCAACCTTATTGCTATTGAAAATGACGAAGTGGTCAAAGTACAATTAGTAGGGGCTTGTTCTTCTTGTAGTGTCAATCAAATGACACTTAAATCGGGTGTTGAAATGACCATTAAAAAATATGCACCACAAATTCAATCAGTCATAAATATTGAAGCTTAAAGAATGATTGAAACGGACATCTTAATTATTGGCGCAGGTCCTACGGGACTATTTACAGTTTTTGAAGCGGGACTTCTCAAAATGAAGTGCCATCTAATAGATGCCCTCCCTCAAGCGGGGGGTCAATGTTCTGAAATTTACCCAAAAAAACCGATTTACGACATCCCTGCATATCCTGAAATTCTTGCGGGTGAACTCACTGAAAAACTATTGGAGCAATGCAAACAATTTGAACCAGGTTTTACCTTAGGAGAACGCGCTGAAACCATCGAAAAACAAACAGATGGCTCGTTTGTGGTGACTACCAACAAAGGGACACAACACAAAGCTCCCGTAGTGGCAATTGCTGGCGGCCTTGGAAGTTTTGAACCTCGGAAACCTCAACTCGATACCATTGAATATTATGAAGATAAAGGCGTAGCTTACATCATCAAAGATCCTGAAGTTTATAGGGATAAAAAAGTAGTCATTTCAGGTGGAGGCGACTCTGCTTTGGATTGGAGTATTTTCTTAAGTGAAGTCGCAAGTGAAGTCACTTTAATCCATCGTCGAAATGAATTTAGAGGGGCTTTAGATTCTGTAGATAAAGTCCAAGAGTTAAAAAATAATGGCAAGATTAATATCATTACCCCTGCTGAGGTGACTGCACTTTTTGGAGAACATCAACTAGAAGCCATTGAAGTAACCAAAGCTGGAGAGGCTTCTGTGCGGATAAAAACAGATCATTTTATCCCACTGTTTGGCTTGTCTCCAAAACTTGGACCCATTGCCGACTGGGGTCTGGAAATCGAAAAAAATGCAATCAAGGTTAATAATGCGCTGGATTATCAAACGAATATTCCAGGGATTTTTGCGGTTGGAGATGTCAATACCTACCCTGGGAAATTAAAACTCATTCTTTGTGGTTTCCACGAAGCAACCTTAATGTGTCAAGCGGCTTATCAGATTATAAATCCGGGTAAACGCTATGTTTTAAAATATACAACTGTGAGTGGAATTGATGGTTTCGATGGCACTCGTAAAGAAGCTCCAAAAGCTGTTGTGAAATCAATAAATTAATGGACCAAGATGTACAAATAAAAATCACGGATCGTGATGGAAAACTACATGAAATTGCAGCCCCTGTAGATATGGCTTTAAACCTAATGGAAGTGGTTCGACTCTACGAACTAGCCCCTGAGGGAACTGTTGGAATTTGTGGAGGAATGGCCATGTGTGCGTCCTGTCAATGTTATGTTCTTACAGATCATTCGTTACGTGAAATGCAAGACGATGAAGAGGCAATGCTTAGTGAAGCCTTTAATGTCAGACCCAACAGTCGCTTGGGATGTCAAATTCAAATCACCCCAGAAATGGAAGGTCTTGAAATTGAATTGGCTCCAGAAGATTAACCCCTATTTTTTTTAAGTTACTCTAAAATATCCAATGCCAAAGGTAGAATGCGCTCCACAAATTTAGTGTATGCAAGCGTTGATGGGTGTAAATTATCCGTCGCTACCAATGCTGGATTGTCCAACCCTTGCTGAGTAATATCAGTGATATACACATATTTTAAGTTGTTGTCAGCGCAATAGGTTTGGGCATAGGTATTGTAAAGCTCGAGCTGTGTGCTTATGTTAAGAGCGTTACTGGCTTGGCCAAAAGGCGTGTAAGCATAATCTGGAATTGAGACTACAATCAGTTTAGAAGCATTGCCTCCAACCAATGAAACTGCGGTGTCAACAAGATCGATAAATTCAGTTTCGTAGAGTTCAAAAGGTTTGTTTTGATATTGGTTATTCACCCCAATCAAAAGAGTGACCAAATCAAAATCGTTTGGAGGGTTGGCACTAGAAATGGCATTTTTCAAATTGGTAGTCGTCCACCCTGTTTGTGCAATGATTTCAAGATTAAAAGTATCAAGTGTTGTATAACGTGTTTGCAAACTATCTTTTAACTGAGCAGGAAATCGACAGCTTTCACAAACACTTTGCCCAATGGTATAACTATCGCCCAGAGCAATGAGTTTGAAGTTTTTTGGGGTTGCTGGATTTTCTGTATTAGGGGTTTCATCAGAGTTATTTGAAATACAACCATAAAAAACAACACCAAATGATACTGTAAAAATAATAATTTTTAAAAGTTGTTTCATAGGGGTTGATTTATTTAAATCCATTCAATCCAGTAATATCAAGCCCAGTAATTAGTAAATGGATGTCGTGTGTTCCTTCATAAGTGATCACACTCTCTAGGTTCATGGAATGACGCATAATGCTGTACTCTCCGCTAATTCCCATACCTCCTAACATCTGTCGGGCTTCCCGTGCAATTTTTATGGCCATATCCACATTATTTCGCTTCGCCATTGAAATTTGAGCGGTAGTAGCGCGGTCTTCATTTCTCAAGACTCCCAAACGCCATGTTAACAATTGAGCTTTGGTAATTTCGGTAATCATCTCCGAAAGTTTCTTTTGTTGCAACTGAAATTGACCAATTGGTTTTCCAAATTGAATACGTTCTTTACTGTATCTTAATGCGGTATCATAGCAATCCATTGCGGCACCAATGGCACCCCATGCGATTCCGTAACGCGCTGAATCTAAGCAGCCAAGTGGTGCGCCGAGTCCAGATTTATTAGGTAATAAGTTTTCTTTTGGAACTTTAACATTATCAAAAATAAGTTCCCCTGTAGAACTTGCACGTAACGACCATTTGTTGTGTGTTTCTGGAGTTGTAAATCCTTCCATACCCCGTTCTACAATCAGTCCGTGAATACGTCCTTCTTCATTTTTTGCCCATACCACTGCAACATTAGCAATTGGAGAATTGGAAATCCACATTTTAGCACCATTTAAAAGATAGTGGTCGCCCATATCTTTAAAATTTGTGGTCATCCCTCCAGGGTTGCTTCCATGGTCAGGTTCTGTCAGTCCAAAACAACCAATCCATTCGCCACTAGCAAGTTTTGGTAAATATTTTTGACGTTGCGCTTCATTTCCGTATTTCCAAATGGGATACATCACTAAGGACGATTGCACCGATGCAGTACTTCGCACACCAGAGTCTCCACGTTCGATTTCTTGCATGATTAATCCGTAAGAAATTTGATCCAAGCCAGCTCCACCATATTCTGTTGGAATGTAAGGACCAAAAGCACCAATTTCTGCCAACCCTCCAATAATTTGAGTTGGAAATTCTGCACGTTGTGCATAATCCTCTATAATTGGGGAGACATCTCTTTTAACCCAGTCACGGGCTGCACTTCTTACGAGCTTGTGCTCTTCAGACAATAAATCATCTAAAAGGTAATAGTCAGGTGCTTCAAATAAATCGGCTTTCATCAGTAATCTTTGTTTTTAATTTAATTTTATATAATCAAAAATGAGAATTAGACAATGTTTTTACAAAAATACTTATTCCGCTTGAAAATTCTACAATTTTAAATAAAAATCTTTGGTGAGCGTCGTATATTCTTTTGTGTACTGATGTCGTGCAATTTCTATTGTGAGTTCCTGTGTTTCAACGACTTGTTTTTTAAAGGTAAAACACATCAAACTGCGTTTTATAGGACTTGATTTTTGACCTCTAATATGTAATATTTTAGAAGGGTATAGAGCTTCTTTGGCTGCCAACGCAATAAATGAAGTTTCTTCGCTAAAAGGAAGAACCACATTAAAGTTTCCATTAGGAGATAGTAATTTGGCAACAGATTTTAGAAGTTCATTGAAGGGCATGGCTTCTTCAAACCGTGCTTTATTTCGCACTTCATTTTCTGTTTTAAAAGGAGCTGTGTAGAAAGGTGGATTTGAAATAATCAAGTCGTATTGATCTTCGATCTCCTCTATAAACTCATTGAGTGATGCATGGTAGCAAAACAACCGATCGCCCCAATCTGAGGTTTCAAAATTTGTAACACATTGCTCGTAGGCGGCAGGGTCAATTTCGAGTGCATCTATAAGTTCTGCCGTACTTCTTTGGGCCATCATTAAGGCTAGGATTCCCGTTCCTGCTCCAACATCTAAGATGGAATTCGGCTGTAACTCCAAGCCTGTCCAAGCCCCTAATAACACAGCATCTGTTCCAATTTTCATGGCACACTGATCTTGAGCAACGCTAAACTGTTTAAACCGAAAAGGCTTCGCCATTAGTCTAAGTATAATTCAATTAAGCCAGGCGGGGTGTTGACTGTTATGGTTTTGGTTTCACGATTGAGAGTTTTAATAAAGTCATCGTTCATAGGAATTAATATTTCAATTCCATCCCGATCCACTTCAAACAAGGCTTGAGCTGTGGAATCATTCACGCCTTTTACTGTTCCAACAGGTCCAAAATTTTCATCATTCAATTGATAGCCAATAATTTCATGAAAATAAAATTTGGTTCCTTCAAGTTTTGGCAGCGAATCTAAAGGCAAGTAGAGGTCGCATTTCATCAATGCATCGGCATCTGCTTCGTTGGTAACATCTTCAAACTTGAGTCGCAGTAAATCCGATTTATGCAATTGGGATTTTTCAATAAAAAAAGGAATCAAAGTGCTGTTCACCTCAATGAAAATGGCATCTAAGTTCTCATATATATCGGGTTGATCGGTGTCTAGTTTGGCGAGAAGCTCCCCCTTAAAACTATATTTCTTCACAATTTTCCCTAAATAAAAACAGTCTTCTTTGGTCATGATTTAAGTCATAAAAAAAACCTGACAAAATTGCCAGGTTTTAAAGGTATAAAAAAAATTTATTTTTTTATTCTTCTTCAGCAGCTGGTGCTTCTTCTTCAGCAACAACTTCTTCAGTAGTTTCTTCAGCAACTGGAGCCGTTTCTTCAGCAACAACTTCTTCAGTAGTTTCTTCAGCAACTGGAGCCGTTTCTTCAGCAACAACTTCTTCAGTAGCTTCTTCAGCAACTGGAGCCGTTTCTTCAGCAACAACTTCCTCAGTAGCTTCTTCAGCAACTGGAGCCGTTTCTTCAGCAACAACTTCTTCAGTAGCTTCTTCAGCAACTGGAGCCGTTTCTTTAGCAACAACTTCTTCAGTAGCTTCTTCAGCAACTGGAGCCGTTTCTTCAGCAACAACTTCTTCAGTAGCTTCTTCTACAACTGGAGCCGCTTCTTCAGCAACAACTTCTTCAGCAGCTTCTTCAGCAACTGGAGCCGCTTCTTCAGCAACAACTTCTTCAGTAGCTTCTTCTACAACTGGAGCCGCTTCTTCAGCAACAACTTCTTCAGCAGCTTCTTCTACAACTGGAGCCGCCGCAGCAATTCGTGCTTCATTCGTTGCTTTTTCAGCTTCTAACTGTTTTGCAGCTTCGGCTTCTTTAGCTTTTACTAAATCACTTTTCTTCGCATCGATTTTAGCGTTCTTTTCATCTAACCAAGCTTGAAACTTAGCTTCTGCTTGCTCTTCAGTTAAAGCGCCCTTACGAACACCACCAATAAGGTGATTTTTCAACATCGCACCTCTGTAAGATAAAATTGACTTTGCAGTATCCGTAGGTTGTGCTCCATTTTGAAGCCATTTTACAGTCCCGTCAATATCAAGTTCTATTTGTGCTGGGTTGAAGTTTGGATTGTAAGTCCCTAATTTCTCAAGGTATTTACCATCTCTTTTTGATCGTGCATCGGCTGCTACGATCCAGTAAAAAGGCTTTCCTTTTTTACCGTGTCTTTGTAATCTAATTTTTACAGGCATAATAATTAATTTGTGAGGTTCTCGACCTCGGTTATTAATGAGAGCGCAAATATACTATATTTTTACTTTCTACAATCTTTTGTTTATTTTTTTTATATTTTTGAATCCAGACACTAAATCGACCGATTATGAACTCATAGGGTCTCTCTATAAAAAAAAACAGTTGTTATGAAAAAAATACTTCCTACACTCCTTATAATGTTAACACTTTTTGGGTGTCAAGACAATATCCAATCCAGTTCTCCTGTTTTGAGAGGCTTGCAAAATGGCGATTTCACATGGCGTTCTTCCTACTCAACGGTTGTTGTGGATGCTTCAACGGGCTTAACAATTAGCGGAACTGACGACACTGGAAATCTCACACTTCAAGTTCCTACGGTTGCTTTAGGAACCTTTGTTTTAGGGGCCGATGCGACTGCTTTGATAACCTATTCTGTTGGGAATACAACCTATTCAACCAAAAATAATGGCAACGCAAGCATTGTTTATTTGGGCGATGGCGCAATTACTATAGACGAACTCGATTCGGTGAATGGTACGGTTACAGGTTCTTTTTACTTTAATGCCTATACCGCCGACGGCGAACGTGGGATAAATTTCTCAGAAGGGATTATTTATAAATTGCCTGTGACAGAAGGAGCGCTTTAAGTTTTACGTATAAGCAAACTAAGGGTTTGAATGCTATTTGTTTCGCTCAAATGGCTGCCAACGGCTTCGGCTATGAGTAGTTGCGCGGTTTAGCGGTTAACTTTGCAAGCCTGCCTACCGCAGGCAGCTACACACCAAACTGACACGAGCACGCAGTGCGAACTGGCGAAGCAAAATCCGACCTGCCACGCCTTGGAGTGGGAGGATTTTCAGAAGTAGATGTGAACCTGTCTGCCGACAGGCAGGCAAGCAATTACTTATAGCCATTGTTGGCAACAGTTTTTATAATCCGATAACTCTATTCCAATCAGCAACATACATATAAATTCTTTGAAATTCACTCGGTAAAAGCATTCTATTATGTGCTATAAAATTTCTTGCTTTTTCTAATTCCTCCATTCTTTGTTTTAACCAATGTTGGGATGGAACTAGATTGCTAAAACAAGTCCATTTTTCTATCATAATTGATGCTAACATTCCAAAATCTACAAATCCAAGTAAATCAGTTTTCTCTCCTTCAAGCCAAGAGTCAGTAAGTGCTGTTCGCTGTCTGTTTTCAGCGTGTTCTTTTGTTTTTCGTTGTAGATTGTTCCACCAATCAATTCCTTCATTTTCAGTTAGTGTTTCTCGAATAAAATCTCTTATTTCATTCTCAAAACAATTTATCACAGCATATAGTCTTGCCATTTCTAAAGCATTATTTCTTCTTGCAATTCCAAATGGTGCTAAAGCTTCAGCTAATAGTTGTTTTTCAGCGTAGCCTGAATCTGCACCAATTTGAATTCCTGCACCTTAAAATTTAGAGGCTTCTGATTCAAACATTAAACCTCTAAAAAGGAAATCTCTTATGTCTTTTTGATTACTCAATTAAATGTTCTTTTAAAGATTTGAATATTGCGTTATAAACTTCTATGTCCTTTGTAGCAGGTAAATGTATTTGGATGTTATAATGAAGTCCTAATCCATTAGTTTCCTTTATTACTTTTTCTTTAACTTCAGATGCTCCTTGTTTTACAGGTTCTATTTTATCCTTTATTTTTTCAGTTGATAGTTGTTTTTGATTATAATCTAAATCGGCAATTTTCAACAATGAAAAAAATGTTTTTGACATTAAATTTGCAACAGTATCACTTACATTATGATAGCTTTTAAACTTTCCTGTAATCAGGTCGTTGTCTTTTGTTGTTGGTTTTGATTTTATTAGAAAAAGGTCAGAATATGCTTCTTTTATAGCTTCTCCCATTATTCTTTCAGACAAGGCGTGATTTCTATATTCCTGATCTCTTTGAGTTGGACTACCATCTGCAGATAAAAATCCCAAAGCTTTCATTAATGGTATAAAAGGTCTGTGATTGTTTGATTTATAACCTAAATCTTTTAGAATTTGATTTGTAAATCTATCAGGTGCTTGAGCATCTCTAATCTTTCCGAAAAATTCTGGTAGAGTTGAATAAGAACTCGTGTAAGATGATGGTAATGCCATATTATTGTTTTTTGTTTAAATTGTTGCTAACTACTGTATATCGGAACTGGTTCCGATATATCCAATATGTTTGATTGTTTAGGTTGTTGTTTTAAAATATTGATTATTAACTACTTAATTCATAATAATTGATCTCGTAGAACAACATTCTCTATCGTAAATTAGGCACATTTTCCATATGTGTATTTATAGAGCTATGTCCTAATAAGACCTCAACGAGTCGTATATCGGAACCCTTCCAATACGGCATTCAATAAAAACAGAATCTAAAACTTCGGTTAAACTCTTTTGAAGATTTAGACTTGGGGTCTTAATCAAAAGCCAAACTTAAAAAGATTTTTTAATAATAAAAATAAATGACCTCTTTATTTTTGTAAATACTTGATAGTGTTTACTTTAAATTTAAAAACATTAAACAAAATTGTATTATAATGCAATTAACTTCGTTTTTGATATTCACAATTTCACTGCCTGAATTTGTTTATAATTATTAGTAACTAAAGCAACTCAAACCCCCAAATAGTTTTATATTTAGGATTCCGTTTTATAGCTTATAACACACCTATGTATTTAATTTTTGATACCGAAACTACCGGCCTGCCTAAGCGTTGGAATGCACCCATTACCGATGTTGACAACTGGCCCCGCTGTATTCAGATTGCATGGCAACTGCATGACGAGCTCGGAAACTGTATCGAGCATCAAGATTATTTAATACGCCCCGATGGCTTTAACATCCCTTACGATGCCGAAAAAATTCATGGCATCTCCACAGAATTAGCAACCGAACAAGGATTGCCACTTTCTGAAGTCCTAGAATTATTCAATACTGCCCTGTCAAAAACCACCTTTGTAGTGGGACAAAACCTCGGCTTTGATTTGAATATTATGGGCTGTGAGTTTCACCGTCTTCAAGTTGCAACCCCTTTAAATGAGCGCCCCGTTTTAGATACCTGTACCGAAAAAACAGCGGCTCTATGTCAAATCCCTGGCGGTAGAGGCGGTAAATTTAAACTGCCAACGCTGACGGAATTGCACCAGTTTTTATTTCATAAACCTTTTGGAGAAGCCCACAATGCCACAGCCGATGTTGAAGCAACCACCCGTTGTTTTTTAGAACTGATTCGACGGAAAGAATTTACCATCGACCAACTGCAAGCCTCCAACGATTTTTACGAACGCTTTAAGTCTGAAAACCCAGAAGAAATACAGCCCGTTGGTATAAAACATGTCAACCTCAAACAAGCCTCCGCCACAATTGCGGCACGAATCCAACAAGAACAAGAAGCCGTTACTCCCCAGCAAATCACCACTGAAATTCCTGACATCCTCATTGATGCGGAAGTGGTGCATCTGCATAATCACTCCCAGTTTTCGGTCTTACAATCCACCATCAGTGTCAAAAACTTAGTCGCAGCAGCAGCAGATCATCAGATGCCTGCCGTTGCCATTACCGACCATGGAAATATGATGGGAGCCTTTCATTTTGTCAAAGAAATTGGCAATTATAACAGAGCCATTCGTCAAAAAAACAAAGATGCCGAAGCCGCCAATGAAGCTGCAGATGCAAAAGAAATTAAAGGAATTGTAGGCTGTGAATTCTTCGTTTGTGAAGACCATACCAACAAATCCCAAAAAGACAACGGCTATCAAGTTGTCTTTTTGGCAAAATCCAAAAAAGGCTATCACAATCTAGTAAAAATGTCGTCCAAGGCCTACACCGATGGGTTTTATTATTTACCTAGAATTGACCGCGACATTGTAGAAGCGTACAAAGAAGATTTAATTGTCCTCACAGGGAATTTATATGGCGAAGTGCCTTCCAAAATATTAAATGTTGGCGAGCGTCAAGCCGAAGAAGCCCTGTTGTGGTGGAAAGATAAATTTGGAGCCGATTTGTACGTGGAACTGATGCGTCACAATCAAGAAGATGAAGACCGAGTCAACCCTGTATTAATCAATCTCGCCAAAAAACATGCAGTCAAATTAGTTGCTACAAACAACACCTATTATATCAATCAGGAAGATGCCAATGCTCATGATATTTTATTGTGTGTAAAAGATGGTGAAAAACAAGCCACTCCAATAGGTCGTGGACGCGGATTCCGATACGGACTGCCAAATCAAGAATATTATTTCAAATCCTCAGAGGAAATGAAATCCCTTTTTAAGGACGTTCCTGAAGCCATTGTGAACATTCAAGAAGTAGTTGATAAAATCGAACCTTTTGAATTGGCACGTGATGTGTTGCTACCAAAATTCGAAATTCCTCAAGAATTTGTAAACCCGTTGGATGAAACCAATGGCAGTAATTTAGGAGAAAATGCCTATTTGAAACATTTAACTTATTTGGGTGCCGAAAAACGTTATGGAACTCTTACAGAGGACATCAAAGAACGGATCGATTTTGAGTTAAAAACCATTGAAAATACGGGATATCCAGGGTATTTTTTGATTGTAGAAGATTTTATTCGCGTGGCACGTTCCATGGATGTATCGGTAGGTCCCGGTCGTGGATCGGCAGCCGGATCCGTAGTTGCTTATTGTCTTTGGATTACAAATATTGACCCCATTAAATACGATTTACTTTTTGAGCGGTTTTTGAATCCCGATCGTGTGAGTATGCCCGATATTGATATTGATTTTGATGATGAAGGTCGTGGACGTGTGATGGATTATGTCATCCAAAAATACGGAGCAAATCAAGTGGCTCAAATCATTACCTATGGAACCATGGCAGCCAAATCGTCTATTAGAGATACTGCCAGAGTGTTGGACTTGCCTTTAGGGGACGCGGATCGCATTGCCAAGTTGATTCCCAATATGGCGAAGCTGAACAAAATTTTTAACACCCCTGAAAAAGAGTTGAAATCGAAGTTCAGATCGGAAGATATGGAGTTGATCAATCAGTTGCTCAATTTATCAGAGGGCGATGACTTGGAAGCAGAAACAATTAATCAAGCACAGGTGCTAGAAGGATCGCTCAGAAACACAGGAATTCATGCTTGTGGGGTGATCATTACACCGGGTGATATTACTAATTTTGTGCCCATTGCCACGGCTAAAGATTCCGATCTTTATGTCACCCAGTTTGACAATTCCGTAGTAGAAGATGCAGGACTGCTAAAAATGGATTTCTTAGGTCTCAAAACCTTAACCCTTATCAAAGACACCGTTAAAATTGTCAAAGCCAAACACAATGTTATATTGGATCCCGATAATTTTCCCTTGGATGATGAATTGACTTACGAGTTATTTCAAAAAGGGGAGACTGTCGGCGTATTTCAGTACGAATCGCCGGGGATGCAAAAACACATGCGGGATTTAAAGCCTACTGTTTTTGCCGATTTAATTGCCATGAATGCCTTGTATCGTCCAGGGCCAATTGAATATATTCCGAGTTTTATTCGCCGTAAACAAGGCGATGAAGAAATCAGTTATGACCTTCCTGAAATGGAAGAATATTTGAAAGAAACCTATGGGATTACAGTGTATCAAGAGCAAGTAATGCTATTGTCACAAAAATTGGCAGACTTTACCAAAGGTGAAGCCGATGTTTTGCGTAAAGCCATGGGGAAAAAACAAATTTCGGTTCTCGATAAGATGAAACCGAAGTTTATAAACCAAGCTGCTGCCAAAGGAATGGCCGCGGATAAGCTGGAGAAAATATGGACCGATTGGGAAAAATTTGCCAGTTATGCTTTTAATAAATCTCACTCCACTTGTTATGCATGGATTGCCTACCAAACCGCCTATTTAAAAGCCCATTATCCTGCGGAATATATGGCAGCGGTGTTGTCTAATAACATGAACGACATCAAGCAAGTTACCTTCTTTATGGAGGAGTGTAAGCGCATGAAATTAAATGTTTTAGGGCCGGATGTTAATGAGAGTTATTACAAATTTTCCGTCAATAAAGACAATGCAGTACGTTTTGGAATGGGAGCCATAAAAGGAGTGGGGCATGGTGCCGTTAAAACCATTGTAGAAGAACGTAAAAATGAAGGGCCTTATAAGTCCATTTTTGATTTGGCAAAACGCATTGATCTTAGAGCGGCAAACAAAAAAGCATTTGAAAACCTTGCCAATGCAGGAGGTTTTGATTGTTTTCCAAAGACCCACCGTGCACAATATTTTCAAGATGATGGGGATGGGGTTACCTTTTTAGAAAAAACCATTAAATATGCCAACCGTTACCAAGAAAATAAAAACTCGGCACAAGTCAGTTTGTTTGGAGAATCCAGTGATGTTCAGATCCAAGAACCTGAAATTCCCCCTTGTGAAACATGGGGAACAATGGAAAAATTAGCTCGTGAAAAAGAAGTCGTAGGAATTTATATTTCTGGACATCCGTTGGATGATTTTAAATTAGAAATGCAAAACTTCTGCAATGGTGATATTTCTGTCTTTCACGATATGCCAAGTTTTATAAACAAAGAAATCTCTTTTGGAGGCGTAGTAACCGATGTCCAGCACCGTGTGAGTAAACAAGGAAAAGGTTGGGGTACCTTTGTCATAGAAGATTATATGAACAGCCATGAATTTCGGATTTTTGGCGAAGAATATTTAAAGTTTAAGCACTTTTTAATGCACAATAACTTTGTCTTTGTACGTGCTTTAATTAGAGAAGGATGGACCAATCGTGATACTGGAGCTAAGGGCGATCCGCGATTGCAATTCAATAGTTTTCAACTGCTGCATGACATCATGGAAGCCTATGCTAAAAAACTGTCTATTCAATTGAATATTAAAGAAATTTCTGAAGAAAAAATACAAAGTATCAAAGATCTTTTAAAAATGCATTCGGGCAATCACAATTTAAAATTTGTCATCTACGACGATGAGGAAGAATTGAAATTAGAAATGAACAGTCGCTTACAAAAAATTAAAATATCACAAGAATTGTTGGAGGAATTAAAAGCACAAGAGGTGTTTTATAAATTGAATTAAGGATGTATAACAATCGACAATTCAGTCATAAGTAAAACAAATCGTGCCTTGCTGTGATTTGGTGATATTTTTAATTAATTTTGTAGTTCAATAATTAATAAACAGCATTTAAAAAATAAATAATATGGCATTAGAAATCACAGACGCAAATTTTGAAGAAACAGTCTTAAAAAGTACAAAACCAGTATTGGTCGATTTTTGGGCAGCATGGTGTGGTCCTTGTAGAATGGTAGGGCCAATAATTGAAGAAGTTAGTGCAGAATACGCTGACAAAGCAGTAGTAGGAAAAGTTGATGTCGATGCGAATCAAGAATTTGCAGCCAAATATGGCGTTCGAAACATTCCAACCGTATTGGTGTTTCAAAATGGAGAAGTTGTAGGACGTCAAGTGGGCGTTTCACCAAAAAACGTTTATACAGAAGCGATTGATGCATTGTTATAACACATCTTTTAAAAAGAAATTTAAAAAGGTTTGTCTTATTGGCAAACCTTTTTTAGTTTAGGACCTATGGATATTCAAAAGGAATTACAACAAGCCTCGGGGTTTTTAAACTTTGATTTATTAGCTAAATCCATTGTAGAGGGCTTTATTTCTGGCATGCATAAAAGTCCTTTTCATGGGTTTTCAGCAGAATTTGCTGAGCATAAAATTTATAACAATGGCGAGAGTACGCGTCATGTCGATTGGAAATTGTTTGCCAAAACAGACAAGCTATACACCAAACGTTACGACGAAGAAACCAACTTGCGTTGTCATTTGATTGTCGATAATAGCAGTTCTATGCACTATCCAAAATGCAATCAACCCTCCTTAAATCAGTTAAATAAAGTTGGATTTTCAGTCCTAGCGGCAGCTGCCATGATGCAGCTCCTAAAAAAACAACGGGATGCCGTGGGTTTGAGTGTGTATTCAGATGCAATTGACTACTACGCTCCAGAAAAAGGAAGTGAGCGTCACCATCAAATGCTAATGGATCAATTAAATACAACTGTGAGCAGCCCTCAAAAGGGGGTAGGTACTAAAACCTATGAAGTCTTGCATCAAATTGCTGAAAAGCTACACCGCCGTTCGTTGATATTTTTGTTTACAGATATGTTTCAGTCCGATCAGGAATCAGAACTCCTTTTTGAAGCATTACGTCATTTAAAGCATAATAAGCATGAATTGGTGTTATTTCATGTCTATGATAAAGCCACAGAATATAATTTTGAATTTGAGAATACGCCTAAACGGTTTGTGGATGTCGAAACTGGTGGGGCTGTAGATTTGTATCCAAAATCATTACAAACAAATTACGAGGCTGCTATCGCAGACTATTTCAAGAACTTAAGTTTGAAGTGTGGACAGTATAAAATCAATTATGTAGGCGTTGATATACAAGAGGGATTCAACAAAATCTTGACTACCTATATGGTCGAACGTCAGAAATTTATTTAATTTTGATTTTAGTTAAAAATAAAGTCAAAAATAGTTGTGAAATGAAAAATGCAGTGTATATTTGCAACCGCATTAATGCAACGGTTTGGTAGTTCAGTTGGTTAGAATACCTGCCTGTCACGCAGGGGGTCGCGGGTTCGAGTCCCGTCCAGACCGCTAAGTATTTTTTTAAAATACATAAAGCAATTAAGACGTTGTGTTGTGATAATCAAAATGATTATCCGTGGTTTGTGACAAAACCAGTGAGAAGCTTTCCTTAAACGGAGGGCTTTTTTTATATCTAATCCCCAATAATTTTTTGTAAAAGTTAAAAATATAAATCTAACTATTAGTTTTTGTTGTATCTTCGGAAAATATAAGAGTAAAGTTTCATAATTATGTCATCTTTAAATCCTTCAACATCAATTTTGGGGCAAAGAAAAGCTAAGCACTTGCTTAGACGCAGTTGTTTCCAATATTCTAAAGCTGTATTAGATCAATTTGCGGCTTTAACTCCAGAGCAAGCACTCGATCAGCTCACCGTAGAACCGACGGTTTTTTGGGAAGATCCTTATGACACGAAAGTAAATCCTCAAACCGGAGTCTCGGATGATTTTTGGATTCATACGCCTAATACAGTGCCATCAGATTTTCCTTATGGACAAAACCGAAAACGAGCAATAGTTTCTGGATGGTGGTGGTACAACGCATATAAACAGAACAACCTTAAACACAAACTCACCTTTTTTTTACATACAACCTTTACGGTTTCAAAGGACGATGGTGTTGGGAAGTCTTCCTATTTCTATGACTATTTAAAGTTGTTAGAATTCTATGCTTTTGGAAATATTAAAACACTTGCTAAAAAAATCACCTACGATAATGGAATGCTAAATTATTTGGACAATACAACAAATAATAAAAACAATCCTAATGAGAACTATGCGCGGGAATTTCTTGAACTTTTCACAATTCTTAAAGGCCCTCAAATAGGCGAAGGAAATTACACGAATTATACGGAGACAGATATTCAAACCACTGCTAAAATTTTCTCTGGAATAAAAATGAAACCCAACAGAGATGTCATCGATCCTGATACAGGAATTCCGATGGGGTATGCATTGGTTGGCCAGCACAATACAGATTCCAAAACATTTAGTAATGCATTTAATAATCAAACAATTTCAGGGCAGTCGGATGAGGCAGGCATCAAACAGGAGATAGACGATTATGTAGAAATGGTATTTGCAAAAGAGGAAACAGCGAAGGCTTATGTGAGAAAGATTTACAGGTATTTTGTAAAAAGCGAATGGGATCAGGAAGTTGAAGATAATATTATTACACCACTTTCAGCTCAGTTGATAGCATCTGATTACAACCTCTTAGACGTTCTTAAGACGCTTTTAAAATCGGAGCATTTCTATGATGAAGATGATTCAGACAGCTCAAATGAAATTATTGGAAGTATAGTCAAAAACCCAATTCAACTCTTAAGTGAAGCCTTGAGTCTATTGCAAGTTGAATTACCAGACCCCGCTGCTAGCAGTACAAATCCGCCAACGACTTGGACAACAGATCAAATTTATTTCTATAAATTTTATTTTAATTTTTGTTATTACGGATATTTCGCTGGTGCTGGGATGAATCCATTTTCGCCTGATACAGTCGCAGGTTATCCTGGCGATTACCAAACGCCAGATTTTGACCGCAGTTGGTTTTCTTCTAACACCATTATTTCACGTTATAAACTTATAGAATGTTTTATTTCTGGAAAAAATAAAATTAACAACCCGAACGTCAACATTTGGGTGACGTTTAACAGCGTTGACTATGTTCATAACTCCGGACATTTCTCCTTTGCGAGTGATGCTCAGACTTTAGTCACCGAAATTTCAGAACTACTTTATTGCGAATCAATAGATCAAAGCAGAATCGACTATTTTATGACGGTTCTTAATGAAATGGATCCCTCTTATTGGAACTCAGCTTGGAATAGCTACCTTCAATCGGGGAACGATGTACAGGTCAAAATACGACTTGATGCCCTATTTACTAAAATGATTAATGCTCCAGAATTTCAATTAATGTAAGGCGCAGACAAATGAAAAGAAGACAATTTATAAAATTATCATCAACAGCTTCAGCGATTGGGCTAATGCCTTTTCAAGTGAACGCTTCTTTAAAATTAATGAATTCGTTTTTTAATTGTGATGTCTCTAACAGGAAATTAGTTTTGGTAGAGCTTGCTGGAGGTAATGATGGACTTAATACGGTAATTCCTATCAGTGCGTTTACCGATTATCAAACCTTACGTCCAAACATTCATATTCCATCATCTTTATACCTTCCGCTTAATCAGATTGACACGAGTTTAACGGGTACAAATCAGGACATTGCGTTACATCCAGCGCTTACAGGATTTCAAAATTTATACGCAGCTGATCAACTCAGAATTATTCAATCTGTAGGCTATCCCTCTCAAAACAAAAGCCATTTTGCTTCTAAAGATATTTATGCTACGGGTAATGATGGTAGTAATTGGAATAATGGAAGCGACAGCGGTTGGATTGGTCGTTATATGGAACAAGCTTATGCGGACTTAATCCCAGCAAACTATCCATTGGGAATTCAGATCGGTTCACAAAACACCAATCTTGGATTTCATGGCATTGTTGAGCATGGTCTAGCTTTAAATATCAACGGTCAAGACTCGGAAAACTTTTATTCTGTTTTAAGTGGGTTGGGTGGAACTCCCCCAGAAAATATTCCAAACTCTCACTATGGAGAAGAACTTCAGAACATCATAAACGTCGATGCACTTTCCAATCAATATTCTGAAATTATTTCTAATTCATTCAATGCAGGTTCAAATAGTACCACGACAACTTATCCAGATACAAATCTTGCAGATCAGTTAAAAACAGTCGCAAGATTAATGCGAGGCGGTATTCAATCTAAAATATTTATGGTTAAATTAGGAGGATTTGACACCCATAATAATCAAAACCAAGCTTCCGGGGATATACAAGGCGATCATTACGAATTAATGTCACAATTATCAGAAGCTATTGAAGCATTTATGTCAGATTTGAATTCCGATAGTTTAGCAGATGATGTTTTGGGAATTACTTTCTCAGAATTTGGAAGAAAGGCCCAAGAAAATGGTAGTTTAGGAACGGATCATGGCGAAGTTGCTCCCGTTTTTGCTTTTGGAAAACCGGTTAAAAGTGGGGTTTCAGGAGTGAATGTTGATTTGAGTGAAGCAGTTTCATCTAATAATTTTCAAATACAATCGGTTCAGTACGATTATAGACAAACCTTTGCAACCATTATGCAAGATTTTCTAGGTTCCAACGATGCTGTAGTGGATGCTGCCTTTGTAGGAAATATGAACAGTGAAAGTTTCACGGATTATAAAATTCCAGACCTCGTTAAATCAGAATTTTTGGTTCCCGAAAGTTGCTATGATGGCAGTTTAAGTACTCCCAATCAAACACTTGCTGAATGGTCTGTGTATCCTAATCCATTTAAAACAGACTTCTTCGTGAAGTCCGAAAATCAACATTTAAAAACGTCCTATGAGTTAAGAAATTATCTCGGTCAGCGCGTCTTGAGTGGGGATCTTGAATTTGTAAATGGAAATGCAAAAATTCAAACGAATAACTTACAAAATGGATTGTATATTTTAACCTTAAAAAACAATATAGAATCGCATGTTCAAAAGTTAATTAAATATTGATTTTAAGAGTTTTATATATAACAAAGGCGAACCCCTAATTGATTCGCCTATGATATTTTAAGTGTTTTTTTAAACTTATTCTTTCGTTAAATCAAAAACTTGACCTCCAATATCCAATTTAAAACCAGTTTTCTCGGCGTTAAATTGAATGCTTAATCCAGCTTCTTCCATAGAAAACTCACCACCACCTTCGCTTTCTAACGGCAATGCAGGTTGTCCTTCTGCTTCAAGAACAAGGGTTCCTGAATTTTCTGAAACAGTAATTTTCATTGGAAATTCTGGAGTAGAATAAACGCCTATATAATCTGTTAAAATCTCAACAGTCTCAGCGCCATCAGATGCTCTCCATTTGTTATTTAATGAATTTACGTCTGGCAATACATAATCAGGATCAATGACCACTTTAGCCAACTCTTCGGTAGTGTCCACTTTAAATTCCCAACTTACATTGCGTTTCCAAATCTCAACAGGCAATGTTTTTCGAGTGACGTTTCCGCTTTTGGTTTTTAATTCAATGACCACAGGCATTGGCATTTGTTCTAAATTTTCGATCGTTATAATAGCGCCTTGTGTAGGGTCATTTTTCACATATTTCACTCCGGTAACTGCTTGGTCTAATTTCCAACTGTTAATGAACCACGACCTCCAAAACCATCTCAAATCCTCGCCGGCTACATTTTCCATAGTTCTGAAGAAATCATCTGGAGTAGGGTGTTTATAAGCCCATCGATCGATGTAAGCTGTAAAGGCTTCATCAAAACGTTCAGGTCCTAGGATTTGTTCGCGTAACAATACCAGCCCCATGCTTGGCTTGTAATACGCCAAAACCCCTAAATTTCGTTCTTTTACGTTGTCTGGTGACGTGTATATTGGTTCCAGTCTGTCATTCACAAACACACTAGACATTTGGTGCATGTTTGTTTTTCGTTCTTTATATTCTCCGTTATTAAATGCGTCGGTACTTAGAGAATTAATAAATGTATTAAATCCTTCGTCCATCCAAGCATGCAAACGCTCGTTAGAGCCCACAATCATTGGAAACCAAATATGTCCAAATTCATGATCTGTTACTCCCCACAAACGCGCTGTTTTTGATTCATAATTACAAAACACAATTCCTGGATATTCCATACCCCCTTCGTTTCCAGCAACATTAATCGCTGCAGGGTAAGGGTATTCTAGCCATTTTTCGGAGTAATGCTCAACAGAAGCTTTTGTATATTCAGTAGAACGCGACCAACCATCTTGTCCCACACTTTCTACTGGGTAAGCAGACATTGCTAGAGATTTTTTTCCACTCGGTAAATTGATTCGTGCAGCATCCAATATAAAAGCTGCAGAGGAAGCCCAAGCGACATCTCTTGAATTTTCAATTCTAAACTTCCATGTTAGAGTAGGGGAATTTGTAGGTCGTGAACTTGGTTGGGTCACTTCCGATTCCGATCGGATCATGACAGTAGCATCACTCGCTTCCGCTTTTTTCAATCTATTTTGTTGTTCTTGTGTATAAACTTCAGAGGGGTTTAAAAGAGCTCCTGAACAAACCACTATATGAGTTGAAGGAGCTGTAATGTTTACATCAAATGTTCCGTATTCCAAATAAAATTCTCCAGCACCTAAGTAAGGAAGCGTATTCCATCCACTCACATCGTCATACACACACATTCTTGGATACCACTGAGCGAGTGTAAAAACACGACCATTTTTAGTTTCTAAAACACCCATTCGATCCGATCCATAATCAGGAGAAGTAAATGAGAAATCAATTTTAATTCCAACAGTTCCGCCATTGGCTTCTAACGCTTTTGGAAGGTTTACTTTCATTCGTGTATCTACAATTGTATAGGTGGTATTTACTTCTGTAGAACGGCGTCCTTTTTTATAAATAAGTTGAATCGTATTGATGCCATATCCACCATCAAAATTTTGACCTTTATCGCCATTTCGACTTCCACGGATTGGAACAATTGACTTTCCACGAGAATCTATTTTAAATAAATTTTGATCCAATTGCATCCATAAAAAATCCAATGCATCTGGACTGTTATTTGTGTAAGTGATAGTTTCCGAGCCCGAAATTTCTTTGGTGCTTTCGTTTAAGTTAACATCGATTTTGTAATCGGCACTATTTTGCCAGTAAGCATGCCCGGGTTTTCCGCTTGCAGAGCGCGTTGCAGTTCCGTTTTTAGTGTAAAAATCATGCCCAAAAGCATTGTTGTAGTTGTAGTTGGAAGCTTCTTTTTCTTGTGCAACTAGGGTAGAGGACAAGAGAAATAATCCACAGAATAAAATAGAAATGTACTTGTTCATAGTAAAAGTGTTTGTTTTTATTAGAGGGTGAAATTAATGTAAATTATAAAATATTGATTAAAAGTTTTGTTAAAAACGGTGCAGCGTTAAAATAGATCAGATTTATGATCCCAAATTATAGATACAAACAGTCCCAAATAGATCACAGCCACCACAAATTTTATAAATGCAGAAGTTAAGAATCCTAAGAAACTCCCAAAAGCAGCTTTTAGGGCAGTTTTAGAATCGGCTTTGTTTATCAACTCCCCGATAAATGCTCCTAAAAAAGGACCAATAAGAATCCCTCCAGGAATTGGTGCAAGCAGACCAATAATGAGTCCAATGGTCGTACCAATCATTCCCGCTTTGGTACCCCCAAATTTTTTAGTGCCAAGCGCTGGAATAATGTAATCTAAAATCCAAATCAAAATAGCTACAATCAGAGTGATAATTAAGGTTCCAAGACGCACCTCAATTTTGGGCATCAAGTACAGCACCAAAAGACCCACCCAACTTGTAATAGGCCCTGGCAAAACAGGTAAAAAACTCCCAATGATTCCGAGAACCATTAAGCAAGCAGCAATTGAAAATAATAGTATATCCATAGGTTTTAATTATTAGACTCTAATAGGGTTCCAATGTTACAAAATTTAACACTTTGTTAAAAGAATTTAAAAGACATTTTGTACACAAAAAGATTATTTTTGCAAAAAATTCTAAACTATGAAATCCCTTTCTGAACTTATCCAGTTAATAACGCTTGAAAAAATCAATGACCACACCTTTATTGGTAAAAACTACCAAGCTCCATGGAAGCGTGTTTTTGGAGGGCAAGTCTTGGCACAATCGCTTCATGCGGCCTATCAAACCGTTCCCGAAGATCGCTATGCACATTCAATGCATGCCTATTTTATTTTGGGTGGAAACATTGACGTTCCGATAAAATATGAAGTCGATGTTATAAGGGATGGGGGTAGTTTTACAACCCGTCGTGTGGTTGCGTTTCAAAATGAAAAGGCAATCTTTAATATGTCGGCATCCTTTCAACTAAAACAAGAAGGTGTCGATCATCAAATTTCAATGCCCAATGTATTCCCACCAGATGAATTGATGGACAGTCTCAACCAAATTGAACAATTTAAGGATGTCATTCCAGACACCTACAAGCGTTACAAGTCTTTTTTGCCAAAAGTATTTGAATTTAAGCCTGTTGATAATATGCTTACCAAGTTGGTCAAAAACAGTCCGCCATTTGATAATATATGGTTTAAAACCTGCGAGGAACTCACAATCAATGTTCCTCTCCAACATCAGTTACTGGCCTATGCTTCGGACTACAATATTTTGCGTCCTGCCTCGATGCCGCATCGCGAATTTTTAAACACAAAAGAAGTGTTTTATACCAGTTTAGACCATGCCTTGTGGTTTCACCGCGATTTTGATATCAGTCAATGGCTCTTATATGCGATTGACAGTCCGAGTGCTTCGAACTCACGGGGGTTTTCAAGAGGAAGTATCTTTGATTCCAAAGGAAATTTAATCGCTTCTGTTGCTCAAGAAGGTTTGATGCGTATTTTGGATGAAGGGTCGAAAGTTGGAACTATTTAATTTAAAAAAGAAGATTCATCTCTTTTTGAAACGTTTCAAAATCCACCTTATTAGAGGATAATTTCAAGGAAGTGCTGACCACTTTTGATGCCATTTCCGTTTGAAATCCGAGCCCAACGACTAGTTTGTTAAGCAAGGTCACTTCGTGTGTGTCTTTGATATGATCTGCATACACCATACGTACCAAATCATACAAGCGTTCAATACGTGCTTCCTGCGAAATGGGAGGATTGATAGGGTGTGAATTATAATCTTTTAAAATTTGTAAATAGGTTTCTTTTGAAATATCTAAGTTGTGAGCAAGACGTTCTAAAAAATCTTTTTCTTCTTGACTTATGAAATTGTCACTGAAAGCAACACTTACTATAGAAGCAAAATGATCTTGATTTCGTGTGGTAAAACCACTATTGAATAAATCTGAAATGGACATAGGTTTGTAAATTTAGCTCCACAAATCTACATTTTTTTTATATTTTAAGAAGAATTTTTAAAAGCATTTACGCTTAAATAATAATTAAATTCAAAGACTATTATCATATCTTTGCAAAAATTTTTTAGTTGAGTAAAACCATCCTTTCTCAAAAATTTCAACAGTCTTTGATTCATCAAAAACTGAGCACTGTGCTGTCCGAACCCAAGCAAAAAGTGCATTTGAAAGGAGTTTTAGGGTCTTCTTTATCTTTCACAATTGCTCGTGTATTTAAAACAATCAACCAACCATTTTTGTTGATTTTTGAAAACAAGGAAGAAGCGGCCTATTACCTGAATGACCTCGAGGAATTACTCGATGACAACGAAGTGTTGTTTTATCCAGGAAGTTATCGCAGGCCTTATCAAATTGAAGAAACCGACAATGCCAATGTATTGTTGCGTGCTGAGGTATTAAGTCGAATCAATTCTCAAAAAAAACCAGCACTTATTGTCACCTATCCAGAAGCACTTTTTGAAAAAGTATTGTCTAGAAAAGAATTAGAGAAATCCACCTTTAAAGTGGTGGCAGGCGAAACATTGAACTTAGATTTCTTTAATGAAGTTCTTTTCGAGTATCAGTTCCAACGGGTTGATTTTGTCACTGAACCTGGAGAGTTTTCAGTCCGTGGGGGGATTGTGGATGTGTTTTCATTTTCGCATGACAAACCCTATCGAATTGAATTTTTTGGGGATGAAGTGGACAGCATTCGAACCTTTGATATTGAATCCCAACTCTCTATCAAGCCCATCAAAAAACTTCAAATCATTCCCAACATTGAGCATAAATTACGCAACGAAACCCGCCAAGGGTTTTTAGAATATACTACTTCCAAAACGCGGGTCTTTGCTAAAAATATCCCTACGTTTTTAGCAGCAACGGATACACTTCAAGAAAAAGCTACCGAGGCATATAATGAGCTTTCTACGGATCTCAATCACAGCCGCCCAGAAGATTTGTTTTGCACCTCTGCTGAGTTCAAATCTCAGTTGTTGGACTTTTCGGTCGTTGAATTTGGAAGCACCGCTGTTTTAGCTCCTAAAAAAGAACAACAATTAGAGGTTCAAGTCAGTCCTCAACCCTCCTTTAATAAGCAGTTCAACCGCATTATAGAAGATTTAAACACCCATCACGATTTGGGCTATCAAAATTATATCTGTTGTTCAAACCCTCAGCAAGCGCAGCGGTTTTATGACATTTTTGAAACCGTTGATCAAGACGTCCACTGTCAAATCATTGTATTGTCCTTATACCAGGGATTCATCGATCATGACAAAAAAATTGTGTGTTATACCGATCACCAAATTTTTGAACGGTATCATAAATTTCATCTTAAAAATGGATTTTCTAAAAAACAATCCATTACCCTTAAAGAACTCACAAAACTCGAAATCGGCGATTATATCACACATATTGATCATGGGATAGGAAAGTTTGGAGGCCTTCAAAAGATTGATGTAGAAGGCAAAAAACAAGAAGCCATCAAGCTATTTTATGGCGAACGAGATGTTTTATATCTCAGCATTCATGCCCTTCACAAAATCACCAAATTTAATGGAAAAGATGGCAAGCCTCCAAAAGTCTATAAGCTAGGAAGCAAGGCTTGGAAAGTGTTAAAGCAAAAAACCAAATCAAGGGTCAAGGAAATTGCTTTTAATTTGATAAAACTCTATGCCAAACGCAAGTTAAAAACAGGCTTCAGATACAACCCTGATACTTCTATGCAGATGGAGTTGGAAGCCTCCTTTGTTTTTGAAGACACTCCCGATCAAATAACAGCGACCGCCGATATCAAATCAGATATGGAAAGCGATCGTCCGATGGACCGTTTGATTTGTGGGGATGTAGGATTCGGAAAAACAGAAGTCGCTCTCAGAGCTGCTTTTAAAGCCGTTGATAATGGCAAACAAGTCGCTATTTTGGTGCCAACTACAATTCTAGCATTTCAACATGCCAAAACATTTAAAGCACGATTGAAAGAATTCCCTGTGAGGGTTGATTATATCAACCGGTTCAAAACCACCAAACAACGCAAAGAAACTCTAGAACAATTAGAGTCGGGGAGTTTAGATATTATTATTGGGACACATCAATTGGTGAATAAATCCGTGAAATTTAAAGACTTAGGCTTGTTAATTGTCGATGAAGAACAAAAATTTGGAGTGGCAGTCAAAGAAAAACTCAAAACCCTCAAAGACAATGTGGATGTACTCACACTGACCGCAACTCCCATTCCGCGAACCCTTCAGTTTAGTTTGATGGCAGCTCGGGATTTATCGGTGATTACAACCCCACCACCCAACCGTTTTCCGATCGAAAGCAATGTCATTCGTCTCAACGAAGAAGTCATTCGTGATGCCATTCAATATGAAATTCAACGGGCAGGGCAGGTCTATTTTATACACAACCGAATTGAAAATATTAAAGAAGTAGCGGGACTTTTACAGCGATTGGTACCCGATGCCAAAATTCGTGTGGGACATGGTCAAATGGAAGGACGTAAGTTAGAGCAATTGATGCTCGATTTTATGGATGGTCAATTTGATGTTTTGGTCAGTACCACCATAGTAGAAAGTGGTTTGGATGTGCCCAATGCCAACACCATTTTAATTAACAATGCCAATAATTTTGGACTGAGTGACTTACACCAAATGCGGGGGAGAGTGGGACGTAGCAACAAAAAAGCATTTTGTTATTTTATCACACCCGAGTATCATGCGATGACCGATGAGGCACGCAAACGCATTTCTGCTTTAGAGCAATACACAGCTCTTGGGAGTGGTTTTAATATTGCCATGAAAGATTTAGAAATTCGTGGGGCAGGGGATTTGTTGGGAGGTGAGCAAAGCGGGTTTATAAATGATATTGGATTTGAAACCTATCAAAAAATTCTCAATGAAGCTATCGAAGAACTTAAAGAAACCGAATTTAAGACGCTTTATAACGAAGACATTAACACCAAAGAATTTGTAAGAGATGTAACCATTGACACAGATTTTTCTTTATTATTTCCAGATGATTACGTCAATAATATTACTGAGCGTTTAAGCCTCTATACGCAATTAAACACACTGAAAACCGAAGATGAATTGCAGCGTTTTGAACGCGATTTAATCGATCGATTTGGAGCATTGCCCACACAAGTGGTCGATCTTTTAGACAGTGTACGCATCAAGTGGTTGGCAACGACTTTAGGGTTTGACAAAGTAGTGATGAAAAATCACAAACTAGTGGGATATTTTATTAGTGACCAAGACAGTCGTTTTTATCAAAGCATTCATTTCTCAAAAATACTGCAATACGTTCAAGCACACCCAAAAAGCTGTTCTATTAAGGAAAAACAAATGCGTTTAGGGCTTCGTCTTTTGATGCGTTTTTCTGACATCAACTCTGTGCAGCAAGGGTTAGAAGCCTTGAAACCTATTTTAGCATCCTAGTTTTTGTCATAAGATGCTTATATTTGGGGTCTATAAACACCCCAGCTTATGCGTAAATACCTTCTATATTTAAGTTTAGTCAGTCCTCTTTTAGCAGTGGCACAACACCAAATCAAAGGCGTTTTTTCTCCTGCCAATGCATTCAAAACAACCATGTTATACCACCTTTCGGAGGGCAAAACAAACTATGTGGCGTATGGAGCGGTCAACCCCAATGGCGAAATGCAAATCGAACTCGAGGCGTCTGCTCCTGCGGGCATGTATCGATTGGTATATGCACTCCCTCAATCCGAAAATAACTTTGAATTCATTTACTCCGGAACCGAGTCTGTGTTGTTTAATTTTAAGAATGAAACGGGGGTAGAATTTACCAACTCCAAAGAAAATCAACTTCTGCAATCGTACCACCAATTGATGGCAAATGCACAAAATGAGTTTGTACAACTGTACACACAGCCAACGCTAGATACTTTGAATTACAAACTTCGTGCTCAAAAAATAGACAGTCTTCAGAAGGCGTACGAACGGCTTTCAAAAGTAACCCTTGCGGCACATTTTATTTCAGCGACCAAGCCCTATATTCCTTCGCATATTGAAACAGTTTCTGAATACATATCTAATCTAAAAACAAAGTATTTTGAAGCCATAGATTTTAAAGACCCCGTTCTTCAAAATTCTAATTTTATAATCGACAAATTCCTTGACTATGTATTTCGGATGCAATTTTCTGAAATCCCTTCCCTTCTAGACTATCAATCAAATATAGATGTGGTCTATAAGACCTTAGCAACTACCGAGCCGTCCTACCAATTAACAACGTTGAATGCTTTTAGGGAACTCCTAGAAACCTCTGGCGATGCTACTTTGGCGGTCTATCTCACAAAAACCTATGTCTTACCGTTGGCACGTCAACAAAACGACACAGAACTCATCACAACTTTAGAAACCTTTATGCGAATTGCTTTGGGAGAAAAAGCCCCTAATTTTGTCTTAGAAAACCCTTCGGAAACTTCAAACGTATCGCTTTATGATTTGGCCGGTGCGGACAGCTATTTATTGATTTTTTGGAGCAGCGATTGCAGCCATTGTTTAAATGAACTTCCTGAAGTTCATGCCTATACTTCAAGTCACCCCGAAAAAAAGATCACAGTGGTAGCCATAGGAATCGAAAAGAACCCAGCCCAATGGAGTAAAACAATTCTACCATGGTCGGAATTCACACACAGCATTGCCAAAGGAAAATGGACCCATGAGATCACAAAAACCTATGCGATTCAATCCACGCCAACCTACTTTGTGTTGGATGCTTCCAAAGTCATTACAGCCAAGCCCTATTCCTTAAACGACTTAAAAGCGGTGTTGGATCAAAAGTGATAGAATGCATTTTCGATATGCTCCAATTCTAAATTGTGCGGTGTGAGTACAATCGCAATGATATCAAAACGCACTTCCACCTCTAAATTTTTGGAGGTCACAAAATAATCCACTGTTTTGATGATGCGTTGTATTTGTTCTGGTTTCAGAAACTCTTCGGGGACACCAAAGTCAGAATTACTTCGGGTTTTAACTTCTACCGCTGCCAAACAGTTGCCTTTTTGTGCTAAAATATCCACCTCACCTTTCAAGTAGCGATAGTTTTGTGCCAAAATCCGATAGCCTTTAGACTTCAAATACTCCACTGCCTTGCGTTCTCCTAAAATGCCACGTTTGTAGGACTCAGACATCGGAATCTTATTTTTTTAGAAATTCATAGGCACGTTCAACTTTGGCAATCCGTACTTTATAGTGTTGGTACCAACGGTTTTGACCTTCCCTTTGTGCATTTTGATGCTCCAAGTGATCCCTCCAGCGTTTGATTGCCTCCAAGTCGCTCCAATAAGAAATAGTAATCCCAATGTCAGACTGCGCATTTTCCATCCCCAAAAAGCCTTCTTGTTCAACTGCGAGTGCATTCATAAGAGCGTTCATTTCGGCGTAGCCTTTGGGGTCTGTTGTACGTACAGAACTAAAAATAACGGCATAATAGGGGGGGGTGTTGGAGTGTTTGAAATCATACAAAAAAGATTAATCTATAAATAAGACCCGTATTTTTGATTTGGTCACTTCCAATCGAGTGTTTCTTCCAAAATAAAGGGCGCGATTTTCAAATTCATGTCCTGCCGGAAACCCAAAAGCAACCGGTACTTTGGTATCTTTGAGCACCTCTAAAACGGTAGCTTCAATGGAGTGTCCCCAACTGGGATCGTTGGTTTTAATTTGACTCATATCGCCAACAATCACGCCGGCACAGTCTTTAAAATAACCGGCACGTTTCAAACTTTGTAACTGCCGATCGATATGGTATTTGTATTCGCCAATTTCTTCTATAAAAACAAGCTTTCCTTTGGTATCAAGTTGTGTACTACTCCCCAATCCAGCAGTCAATAAAGACAAATTTCCGCCCACAAGCAATCCTGTTGCAGTTCCGGGTCTGTTCTCAGAATGTCCCTCGATTTCATAATTTTTTAAGCTGCCAAACAGTCCCGCTTTTAAGGTTTCTACCGACTGTTCTATGGCGCTGGCATCGTCCGTAAGGTTGATACACATCATGGCATGCAAACTTTCATAACCCAAATTATTTAAGGCATTGTGCAAAACCGTCACGTCTGAGTACCCAACAATCCATTTGGGATGGGTTTTAAATTTTTCAAAATTCAAAGCATCAATAATTCGAAGCAATCCATAGCCCCCACGTGCGCACCAAATTGCTTTGACAGTTGGGTTGTCCAAGGCCAGTTGAAAATCGCTTGTTCGTTGGGCATCTGTGCCTGCAAAATGATGGGCTTTTGTTTGGAGTTGCGATCCAAAAACCACTTCCAATCCCCAACGGTTCAAAAGCATTTTTGTTTTTTGAATCACTTCTGCATCCTGTTTTAAAACTCCTGAAGGTGCCACAATGGCGACTGTATCTCCAGTTTTTAAATAGGGTGGTCGTATTAATTCTGAAGAGGGGTTCGAAGAAAAAGAGGAAGTGTTAGAGAAATCCATAAGCGTCTTATTTGGTTCTGAGTGGGTCAGTATAAAAAGGCACCACATTAAAGTCTTAAGCATCATTTTCAAGGGCTTTTTGTAAAGATAGGAATTTCTGTAAAGTTCTGTTTCAAATTGGACGTAATATTGTGTATTTTTGTGTTCATAATTCAGAATTCAATGTCAAAACGTTTTACAATTACCGCTGCCTTACCTTACACGAATGGCCCCATTCATATTGGTCATTTGGCCGGTGTGTATGTACCTGCAGACATCTATGCACGTTACTTGCGTTTACAAGGTCATGATGTGGCTTTTATTTGTGGAAGTGATGAACACGGAGTGCCCATCACCCTCAAAGCCAAAAAAGAAGGTGTTACTCCTCAGGATATTGTAGATCGCTACCATGCCAATATCAAAACCTCTTTTGACGATTTTGGCATTTCGTTTGATAATTATTCCAGAACCTCTGCAAAAAATCATCACGAAACTGCTTCTGAATTTTTTAAGACACTTTATGAGAACGGTGAATTTATTGAAGAAACAACCGCTCAACTATACGATGCGGAAGCCAATCAGTTTTTGGCCGATCGGTTTGTAGTGGGAACCTGCCCAAAATGTGGCAATGAAGAAAGTTATGGCGATCAGTGTGAGGCCTGTGGAACGACCCACAATGCCACGGATTTAATCAACCCAAAATCAGCCATAACTGGGGCAACTCCCAGTTTAAAAGAAACAAAACATTGGTTTTTACCACTCGATAAACATCAAGCATTCTTAAAGGAATGGATTTTAGATGGACATAAAGCCGATTGGAAACCGAACGTTTATGGGCAATGTAAATCGTGGATCGAGGACGGTTTACGTCCGCGTGCTGTCACTCGCGATTTGGATTGGGGGATTCCTGTTCCTGTCAAAGGGGGCGATGGAAAAGTACTCTATGTGTGGTTTGATGCACCTATTGGCTACATCTCATCCACCAAAGAATGGGCACAGCGTCAAGGCAAGGATTGGGAACCGTATTGGAAAGACAAAGACAGCACTTTGGTACATTTTATAGGAAAGGATAACATAGTATTTCACTGCATTATATTTCCAGCAATGCTCAAAGCAGAAGGGAGTTATATCCTCCCCAAAAATGTCCCTGCCAATGAATTTCTAAACCTTGAAGGTCAAAAATTATCCACCTCCAAAAACTGGGCGGTTTGGTTGCCAGAGTACTTAAAAGACTTCCCTGAAAAACAGGATGTATTGCGGTATGTATTAACGGCAACAGCTCCCGAAACAAAAGATACAGACTTTACATGGAAGGAATTCCAAGCACGAAATAACAACGAACTTGTGGCTATTTTTGGAAACTTCATTAATAGAGTGCTTGTATTGACTCATAAATACTATGAAGGAAGTGTGCCGAGTCCAAAGGCATTTTCTGAGATCGATACTGAAACTTTAGAAAAAGTAAACGCCTTTCCTGCGAGTTTATCAAAATCGATTGAGCGCTACCGTTTTAGAGAAGCCAGTCAGGAACTGATGAACCTGGCTCGTTTGGGAAATAAATATTTAGCCGATGAAGAACCGTGGAAATTGATCAAAACGGATCCAGAACGGGTACAAACCATTATGTATGTGGCCCTTCAGGTTTCGGCTGCTTTGGCCATTGTTTCTGAACCGTTTTTACCAACAACTTCTCAAAAACTAAAAACAATGCTTCAGTTGCCAACCCATTCTTGGGAGGCGGTAGAAAAGGGAGCGACTCTTTTAGAACCGGCACACCAAATTGGAACAGCCACCTTATTATTTGCTAAAATTGAAGATGCTGAGATTGAACACCAATTAGAAAAATTAGCCCAAAGTAAATTGGCAAACACCCTTTCCAACAAGGTTGTAGAACCTCAAAAAGAAACCGTTTCTTTTGAAGATTTTTCGAAGTTAGATATGCGAGTGGGAACCATTATTTCGGCTGAAAAAATGCCCAAAGCCAAAAAATTATTGGTGCTTCAAGTAGATACAGGCTTGGATATTCGCACGATTGTGTCCGGCATTGCGGATAGTTTTACGGCCGAATCTGTGGTTGGAAAACGCGTCACCGTTTTGGTGAATTTAGCCCCACGTGCCTTGCGAGGTGTCGAAAGTCAAGGAATGATTTTAATGACCGAAACTCCCGATGGTCAACTTGTTTTTGTGAATCCCGATGCGGCTCATGAGGCAGCTAATGGACTAAAAATTAGCTAGAGTGGCATAGTTTATCCTCAACACACAGCTTGTTTTTTTTAAAAAAAGCACTCCAGTTCGTGATGTCTCATGCGTTTCCCTTACCAAAAGCAAGGGAATAACTTACTTATAATCAACTACTTACAAACACCAAAAAACCGTTCTATATATTACTTACCCGTTTGTTACATAATTTTGCCGTTTGTTACATGGTATTAGTATGTTTCACTATTAACCCCTTAATTGCATTAGAATTTGTAAAGTAGATTCATTTCATCTTAAAAAGCTTCTCCATTCATTTGGAGGAGCTTTTTTTTTTAGACACTGCCTTGCCTTGTCACCCCTGCCCGCCTGCGGCAGGCCTTCTGCCACGCAAAAACCTTACTTTTTGTAGGGATATCCGCATTTTTACAACGGTTTTTACACGCAATTCGCCCTTTTTTAAGCCCTAAAATTCCCGTTTATTACTTAAATTAAAGTGTTTATTACGTCAATATGCCGTTTGTTACTCTGTTCTTTTGGTTTAGAATCTTTGTCACCACCTTTAGCCCATTAATTGAATCCGAAAGCTTATTTAAGCATCGAAATCGTACTTCTTACTTATGTATTTTAAACAATTTACCAAACTCTACAATCTCCATGTTTTGCCAGCGGCACATGCAGGTATTCTCTTAGGCAATCTTGTATGGAAGCCCTTTTGGGGAGCCCCCAAACTCAGTCATCCCGGTATGCCCAACCATATCGGTAATGCCTTGTATGACATTCAACAGATCAACAGAGCACAATGGCACAACCTACTCAAAGAAATGGATGTGAACATTTGTCAGAACGCCAATTTGGCACAACTCAAAATCAATAATGCCTCTGAAACAGCTACGACACTGCTTGAAGGTATAGGCTTTGGTTTTAACAAAACCATTTGGTTAAATCCGAAATCTCTGGAGTCTGTACCAAAGTTATGGACAATAAAATGCGGGTGAAGTTAGACCAACATCTCGAACAATTGAAAACCAATAACCAACTAAGACCCCTGTTTCGAAACCCACGAAAGGTATATATTATCACAGAACTCTATTATGGTGCACTAACCATCAAAGTTGAAAAGGGGTATGAGATGGCTTTTAAACTCAAGCTTAAAAACACAAAGTGGCCGGTACTTACCAAAGTCAATTCAGACTTAGAATACGAATACACCTTTGAACATAATGAGGTGCCTTTTGCCTATAAAATGGAACGCATTCACGGGTTTAATGGATGATGTCTGACTCCTTTGTTAGTCCCCGCCATAGGCGGGCTTGTTTCAGTATCTCCCAGTATTTTGTATTTTTCTTTCTCTAAATTATATGTTATGAAGACGCCTCTTTCTATCCAAAACATCGAAGACCTACTGATTCCTATTAAAAATCAACAAATGCTTATAGATCGTGATGTCGCCCAACTCTATGGAGTTGCTACCAAACGTATCAATGAAGCGGTTAAAAACAATCCAGATAAATTTCCAGAAGGTTACTTAACAGAGCTTAATGACGAAGAAAAAAAACAACTGGTCGAAAATTTCGACCACCTCCAATCATTGAAATATGCTAAGACAAATCCCAAAGCTTTTTCCGAAAAAGGTGTGTATATGTTGGCTACAATACTAAAAAGTAAACAAGCAACTCAAACCACTTTTTTGATTATTGAAACCTTTGCGAAGTTACGAGCATTGCAACAAACAGTCGCAAAACTATCCAGTCCTGAGCTTGTTTCAGGGTCTCCTTAACCGAACAAGACCCTTACTTTATTCAAATTAAAATTTTGTGGGGTCTTTAGGTTGTAGTACCTTAGCCTTTAATAATCAAAATGCGTTTATGTCGGGATCTAATATCACCTTAAAACAATTGTCCTCCATTTTGGGAGTGTCTATTTCTACCATTTCAAAAGCGTTGAATGACAGCCATGAAATTAGTGATGTAACCAAAAAACGCATTGTTGAAATGGCAAAACTGCACAATTATCAGCCTAATAAAATTGCGGTAGGTCTTAAATCCGGAAAAACAAATACCATTGCAGTCGTAATTCCGAGTGTTCAAAACAGTTTTTTTGCACGTGCTTTGTACGGAATCGAAAGCCTTATTTCAGAGACAAATTTTAATATCATAGTATGTCTCACTAAAGAATCACACACCAAAGAAGTAGAAACCTTTCAGATGTTGTCCAATGGGGTGGTAGATGGTTTTATTGTGGCGGTTTCAGAAGAAACACAAAATTTACAACAATACGATCATTTTACGAATGTGATTGAAAATGGCAAATCGGTGGTGATGTTTGATCGGGTGATTGATTCGGTAAATTGTGGAAAAGTAACCACCAATGATTTTACAGCCTTGTCCGAAGCAACACAGATGCTTATCGGTTCTAAACGAAAAAATATTGTGTTGTTAACGACAATTCATAAACTGAATGTAGGCAAACAACGCACCCAAGGGTATATAAAAGCAATGAATTCGGCGGGTTTATCGCCCGTGATTCTAGAATCAGAGACTGTGGATGCTGTTGACGTAATGACCGCATATTTAAACTCAAACCCTGTGGATGCCATTATTGGATTGGATACCGATGCGTCCTTATCAGCATTAAAAGCAGTGAAAGTTTCTGGCAGAGAAATCCCAAAAGATGTGGCGGTTATAGGATATGTGAGTGAGCGTATGGCACACAACCTCACTCCAGAACTCACCACGATCAATCAACACAGTTATACAATAGGAAATTCTGCTGCACGTATGGTTGTAGAGTCCATCAAAACCAAATCAAAGGAGATGCAACAAGTGGTTGTGAGCTCTACATTGTCGGTTCGGGGATCGTCTTAAAAAAAATAAATTTTAGCCGCTCCTGCTTATTTCAGCTGTGTATGGCATATTTCTAAAATAAAAACAGCCTGAATTTCAGGCTGTTTTTGGTTGAGGGGTTTGGTGTTTGGAGCCGTATTATTTGCTAAATAACACCACTTCACTAACAACGACTTCGGTTGTGTAGCGTTTATTGCCCTCTTTATCGTCCCAAGAACGGTTTGTTAATTTTCCTTCAATAGCAATTTCTTTGCCTTTGCTAACGTAGTTTTCAATAATTTCGGCAGTTTTGTTCCAGGCAACGAGATTGTGCCACTGTGTTTTGGTTTGTTTTTTACCATCGGCATCCTTGTAATACTCGTTTGTTGCTAATGAAAATTTAGCCAATTTTTTACCACTCTCTAAAGTGATCATTTCGGGGTCATTCCCCAAGTTTCCAATTAACTGTACTTTGTTTCTAAGTGTGTTCATAATAAATAATTTTAGGTTATTACAGTTTTCCTATCGAACGATTCGACACTGCAAATATGTGACGGTTTCCAAACTTTAGTCGGTGATTAGTTGTTTAATTTCGTTTGTAATTGTTTGTAGTCGTTTGTAAATGAATAAAATAGTCCTATATTTAGGGTTTGTAATCAGAATTCAATTTCAAATGAAAAAGCAATGTCTAGAGTGTAGCGATCCCATTATAGGAAGAACGGATAAGAAATTTTGTAGTGATGGCTGTCGGAACAGTTATAACAATCGCGTGAATAAAGATCAGAAAAACTTGATTCGAAATATCAACAATCGGTTGCGAAAAAACTGGCGGATTCTGGAAGCACTGAACCCGAATCAAAAAACCAAAACTACAAGAGATAAGCTCATTTCTGCAGGCTTTGATTTTAATTATTTTACCAGTATTTATACCACAAAGTCAGGCACTGTTTACTATTTTGTGTACGATCAAGGGTATTTGCCCTTAGAAAATCAGTATTATGCCTTGGTAAAACGTGATTAGTGCATTTTGGAAGGCTTGTTTTTCCCGATTAAGGTCTAATAACTACCGTTTGTTACGCCATTTGACTGATGGTTACTTTGGTGTTGTAGCAGCTTCAAAGACTGTATATATTTGAGGTATGTAATTTAATATCTTACTTTAAAAAAAGTTAAATTGGTTAATTTTTGAAAACACCGCTCTCGCGGTGTTTTTTTTGTTTAAAGACAAGGGATCATCCCGTTTAAATAATAAACAGTTCCGTTTATTACGTCAAATGTCTGTTTATTACATAGGGGTTGTAAGAACTGTAAAACACTCATATCTTTGAGGTGTAACATTACTAATGTTGCTTAAAAGTTAAATTGGTTAATTTTTAAAAAACACCACTCTCCGTGGTGTTTTTTTCATTGTTTTTTAACAAATGAAAAACCAATTTGATTTAAAAAAAAACGATTACATTTGATCAAAAATTTTATAACAATGAAACAACTTAAATATACGTTCCTCTTAGTCCTTTGTTTTTCAATACACATTCAGGCACAAAACCAGTCAGCCTTAGTGGCTCATTACAAGGCTTTTTATGCCCAGATGCAACAACAGGGCGATATTCAAGGGGTGATTAACGCCATGACCCACCTAGTTTTGTTAGAGCCTAAGGTGCAACGCAAAGATACTTTAGCAGCTCTCTATATGAACGATGGAAAGTATGTAGAAGCTTTAAATCTAATTGGCATTGAACAACTCGATTCGGATACCAATTTAGCCACTGAAGTGAAAGCGGTTAGTTTAAAATCTCTTAACGAGCCAAAACGTGCCATTGAGCATTATGAAGTTTTGTATAAGAAAAAACGTTCGGTTTCACTTGCATATGAATTGGCAGATTTAAAAATCCAAACAGGCGATATTACTGGAGCATCTTTACACATCACGTACGGAATCGCAAATGCTCCCACAGATATGATGAAGCCTTACTATGAAACACAAACACCTTATCAGGTTCCAGTCCTCGCTGGGTTTATGTACTTGAAAGCGATTGCAAAGTTTAGAGAGAATCCGGAAACCAATCATGAGGCTTCGATTTTAATTTTAAATGAAGCTTTGGAATTAGCGCCTAATTTTAATATGGCAAATTTAGCTTTGAATGCGATTCGCGCTCAAAAAGAGGGTCAAAACGAGGCTCAAAAAACAGAGTAGTTCAAAAAAAGCAAAAAAAAGCAGCGCCATCGCGCTGCTTTTTTTTTTGTAAAAAATTACCAAATCCGAACGCGTTCTTCTTCCGGTAAGTACATTTTATCTCCTTCTTTGATGTCGAAAGCTTCATAAAAAGCATCAATATTTTTGAGCGGTTGGGTTGCACGCTGAATCCCAGGCGAATGGGGATCGGTTTTTATTTGTCTTCTTAAAGCATCTTCACGCGTTAAGGTTCTCCAAACGGTAGCCCACGACATAAAAAAGCGTTGTTCAGCTGTAAATCCATCGATATCATCTGGGCGTCCATTGGTTTCAAAAAACAGTTGAAGTCCGTCATACGCTCCAAGGACACCTCCTAGATCTCCTATGTTTTCTCCCAAGGTGAATTTTCCATTGATGTAAACACTGTCCATTACCTCAATTGCACTGTACTGTTCTGCCAAGGCATTTCCACGTTTTTCAAATTCGATTAAATCTTCATCAGTCCACCAATTATTTACATTTCCATCGCCATCAAATCGTGCTCCAGAGTCATCAAAAGCATGTGAGATTTCGTGTCCAATAACGGCACCAATACCGCCATAATTGACAGCTTCATCGGCTGTATAGTTATAAAACGGAGGTTGTAAGATTGCTGCTGGAAATACAATTTCATTGTTTAATGGGTTGAAATAGGCGTTTACAGTTTGAGGAGGCATGCCCCATTCGGATTTGTCAACAGGTTGACCAATTTCAGAAATATTTTTTTTCAGACTCCTTTGAGATACTGCCAACATGTTTTCTGCAAAGCTATTGCCTTCTTTGACTTGCAATTCAGAATAATCTTCCCACTCGTCTGGATATGCAATTTTAACGGTAAATTTATCAAGTTTTTCTATGGCTTTGGCTTTGGTTTCTTCACTCATCCAATCCAATACTTGAATTCTATTTTGAAATGCTTTGATCACATTTGCAATCATTTTTTCAGCTTTTTCTTTTGCTTCTGGTGGAAATTTAGCTTCTACATACAGTTTTCCAATCGCTTCTCCAACAGATCCATTTACGGTTCCTAGGGCACGTTCTTCCGCCGCACGTTGTGTTTTGGATCCACTGAGTGTTTTGCTGTAAAATTCCCAATTAGCGGTTTCAATTTCTGGGGATAAATAGCCTGCAGCATTGTCGAGTGTGCTCCATGTCATCAAGGTTTTAATATCTTCAATTGGCGTTGTGCTTAAAAAAGAGTTTAAGGCTTTCATATAATTTGGTTGCATGACTAAAACACTGTCTAAGGTTATAGTTATTCCCATGTCATTGATAAATTTATTCCAATCAATTTCTGGAGTGAGGGCACTTAATTCTTTTAAAGAGCGTGGATTGTTAAAGTTACGGATGTCACGACTTTGTACTTTGTCCAATCGAGGTTCTGCCAATTGTGTTTCCAATGCAAGAACACGTTGAGCAGCCGCTTGCGCTGCTTTCTCATTGTAATTGATAAATCCAAACATACGAGCCACATGTGCGACATATTGTTCTCTAATTTCTTTGGTTTTTGTGTCTTGATCGAGGTAGTAATCACGTTGCAGTCCCAATCCACCAGGGAATACCCAAGCGGTGTTCATGCTGCTATTGTTCAGGTCAGCTTCTGCACCAATCCCTGCAAAAGGGGCTGAAACTCCCACTGTTTTTGCATACACAGTTTGCATGTCTGATATGTTTTGAATGCTGTTGATTGCGTCTAAAAGTGGAAGAATAGGCGTGATGCCAGCTTTTGTTCTGGCAACAGAGTCCAGTTCAGATTCAAATACCAACAAGGCTTTTTTCTGGTCTGATCCTTCTTCATAAGTACCGAGTTCTTTTGAGGTTTTTAGGATGTCAAGTACATCTTTTCGAGTTGATTTTCTGAGGACTCCAAAGCCACCCCATCGCGACTCGTCATCCGGAATGGTATTGGTTTTCATCCAATTGCCATTAACATAATCATAAAAATTATCTTTTGGACTCACAGAGAGGTCCATATTTTCTAGGATAATACCAGGGATCTTTTCAGCTTCTGAAAACTGATTTTTCGATTCGGTTTTGCATGCATGAAAGCTCAAGAGTCCAAATGCACACAGAACACTAAGTTGTTTTAAGTTCATGTGTTTCCTTTTTTAAGTGATTATTATATACTAGACTCACAAATAACTAAAAATGTTACAGTTATAGGTGATATTTAACATAAGTTTAATTTTACCAAACGTATTGCAGTATTTTAGTGCATGAACTCAAATTAGCTGTAAAGGTATTTTGAATGCCTAAATTGGTTTAAGAATTTGTTGGGCTTCTTTTTCGCGAGTTTTATTTATTTGAAAAATTAAATTGTTGTGGGATTCAATCAGATCGATTTTTGTTTGATCTAATTCATTTAAGTCTGTGTTCTCAACATTGTAAAGTTCGTGTAATTTACGACTTAAGGTTTCGGTGACTTTGACACGTGCCAAAATACCATTTGTTTTTAGGGATGTAGGAATGCTTTTTTTAATGTCTAAAAACAGTTGGTTGATATCTTCAATAGGTGTTTTAAAAAAAGTAGAATCTCCATTTTCGAGATTTTTTATAGCGGTATCTAAAGTGGGATAGTTGTTCCACTCAGAGAATTCTTTTCGCACAGCGTTATTTGAAATGGGTGGGTCTTGCTCTTGAACTTCTTCTGAAGGAATGGGTGCTAAGTTCATTTGTGGTTGGGAAGGGGGATTAGAAGGGGTTTCTTTACAGCTTTGAACCCAAAGAAGTAGGTTTAAACTGAGTAAAGAATAAAAGATTGTATATTTTTTGGATTGTAAACTAAACACGTTTGATCACTATTATTATTTTACAAATATGGAATAAAATAATTGAAATTCATAATGAGGTTATTAGATACAAAAAAGCCCACTCAAATAAGTGGGCTTTTGAAGTGGTGCCTCCAGGAATCGAACCAGGGACACATGGATTTTCAGTCCATTGCTCTACCAACTGAGCTAAGGCACCTCCTCGCATAATGCGGTTGCAAATATAACGCAATTTTAATATTCGCAAAGTAAAATTTTATAAAAAATGGTTTTGTAAATTTACAGTCTAAACAAGAAACATGAATTTAATAATGGACATTGGAAATACGGCCACTAAACTGGCTGTTTTTCAATCAGATAAAATGATCCAAGTTCAAACTGTAGCGACTACAAATATGTTGGCTGAGGTTGAAGCGTTACTCAAAAAATTTAGCCGTGTTAAACACGGATTGCTATCCTCTGTAAAAATGATTGATGATTTGGAGTTAAAACGGCTTCAAAAATTACTACCAATTAAAATATTAGATGTTTCCTTTCAGTTGCCTTTTAAAAATGCTTACGATACACCACACACGCTTGGAGTTGATCGTTTAGCACTTATGGCAGCGGCAGTTCAGCAGTATTCTAAAAGGAATGTTTTGGTTATTGATGCAGGGAGCTGTGTTACGTATGACTTTATGGATTCCAACCAGAATTATTTAGGGGGTGCTATTTCACCTGGAGTAGAGATGCGCTATAAAGCACTCGAAACATTCACTTCAAATTTACCGCTTCTTGAAAAAACGCCTCCCAATCAGCGTATTGGCAGCTCTACTGAAGCCTCGATTCATTCAGGGGTGATCCATGGTTTATTACATGAAATGGAGGGGACTATTAAGGAGTACCAAAATAAATATCCAGATTTAACAGTTATTTTAACAGGAGGAGACACAGATTTCTTGTGTAAGCAATTTAAAATTAGCATATTTGCGAATTCAAATTTTCTTTTAGAAGGACTTAATTTTTTACTGGAATTTAATTCAAACTAATGATAAAAAAGTTTTTAATACTCATAACTGTTGTGTTTTCAAGTCTGTCATATGCTCAACAAGGGTCAAGTTCACCTTATTCATTTTATGGCATCGGAAGCTTAAAGTTTAAGGGTACAGTAGAAAATCAGTCCATGGGTGGGTTGAGTGTTTACTCTGACAGTATTCATATCAACCTTCGAAACCCTGCTTCTTATGCTGGTAAAAATCTAAAGTCTTTTAATAATGAAGCAAAACCTGTAAAGTACACAATAGGAGGGAGTCACTCGGATATAAAACTTTCCAGTAGTTCACAAACAGCAGAGTCGAGTATAACTTCGGTTGATTATTTAGCTCTTGCTTTTCCGCTTGGAAAATTTGGAGCTGGATTTGGTCTTTTGCCTTATTCATCTGTGGGTTATAAGTTACAGTCCACAGATTCCGATGGTGCTATTCAGTATAAATACCGAGGTGAAGGTGGATTAAACAAAGTGTTTTTAGGAGTAGGATATCAATTGACGAACGATTTTAGATTGGGAGTCGATGCCAGCTATAATTTTGGAAATATAAAGAATACCAATATCGCTTTTGGATATAATTCAGAAGGGGGTTTATTGCAGTACCAATCACGAGAATCTAACCGATCAGATTTAGGTGGGTTTACGTATAATTTTGGATTAATTTTCTCCAAACTTATAAAATCAAATTTTGAGGTCACTGCCTCAGCAACCTATTCGCCGAGCTCAGAAATCACCTCAGCAAACAGTCGTATCTATTCAACCATTGTAATTGACCCTATATCTCAACAAGAATTTACAATTAACACATCGGAAATTGATTTATCGGATTTAAATTTAGAAACTACGACACTGACTTTGCCTTCAAAAACATCTTTTGGATTTGGGGTTGGAACCCCCAGAAAATGGTTTGCAGGGGTTGAATACACGTTTCTTAAAGCAAGTCAATTTTCTAACCGACTTTTAACTATTGACAATGCCACCTACGAAGATGCTTCAACACTTTCTCTTGGAGGGTTTTATATTCCAAAATATGATTCTTTTAATCGGTATTGGAAGCGCATTGTTTACAGAACCGGGATTCGTTTTGAGGATACAGGATTGCGAATCAATAATGAAGACATCAAAGAGTTTGGCATATCTTTTGGAGTAGGACTTCCAGTAGGACGAATATTCTCAAATGCAAACGTTGGTTTCGAGATTGGAACTCGTGGAGTTGATACGGCCAACTTAGTGAAAGAAAATTTTATAAAATTCCAGGTGAGTTTATCCCTAAATGATCGCTGGTTTGAGAAACGAAAATTTAATTAATTAACAACACAATTCATAAAGGCTTTCGAAAATAGCCTGAAGTATCTGAAATAAAAAAAAACAGACAGATGAAAACAAAACTTACACTTTTAATCGCATTCCTTTTTTTAACGAGTACTCAAATCACAGCACAAAATGAAAAGGATTTAGAAACGCTTTCTATTTTTAGTGAGTTAGCGAAGTCTAAAAACTATTCGGCGGCTTATGCCCCATGGATGGAATTGCGAAATAGAAATCCAAAGTTCAATAAGGCAATTTTTATTTATGGTGAACGCATTCTTGACTATAAGATTGACAATTCTGAAGGGGATGAAAAAATCAGTTTTATCAACGATTTGTTGAAACTTTGGCAAGAACGTAAAGCAATTTTTCCAAACGTAACTCCAAGTGGTGCCTACATGGCAAAAGCTTGTCAATTAGAATATGATTACCGAAATATTTTAAACAAAACAAATGAAGCGCTTTATGCCGCATTTGATAATGCTTATACTACCGATTCTAAAACGTTTACAAATCCTAAGAGTTTGTACACTTATTTTTCTTTGATGGTAGATCTTTATGATTCTCAATTAAAAACAGCTCAGCAATTGTTTTCTAAATATGATGATATCAGTGAAAAAATTGAGTTTGAAGTTAAAAACTACACCAAAAAGCGAAATGCCTATTTAGATGAAGAAGGCCAGGTTAAAGAATTAGCTCCAAAAGAGGCTCGTAAACTTAAATCATATGACAGTTATTTAGGAGCTTATGATAAAATCGCTGGAAGTGTAGATACCAAGTTGGGTGCTAGAGCCAATTGTGAAAACTTGATTCCATTATACAGTAAGGATTTTGAAGAATTTAAAAATGATGGGGTTTGGTTGCAACGTGCCATGAACAGAATGTATGCAAAAGAATGTAATGATGATCCGTTGTTTGTTAAGATTGTAGAACAAAAAAATGCATTGGAACCAAATGCAGATACCGCCTTTTATTTAGGAATTTTAAAAGATAAGGCCGGAAAGAGTTCAGAAGCGTTGAGTTACTATAACCAAGCTGTGGATTTGGAATCTGATACCTTTGAGAAATCAAAAATCTTATATAAAATTGCTACAAATTTTAAAAAGAAAGGGCGTTACGGACAGGCAAGAACTTATTTTATGAAAGCGCTTAAAGCAAATCCAAGTATGGGAAGAGCACATTTAGCCATTGCAGCGATGTATGCAAAAAGTGCTAATAATTGTGGAACGGATAATTTTTCGAAAAGAGCTGTGTATTGGTTGGCTGCTAATGAAGCTGCTAAAGCTGGAAGAATAGATCCTACAATGAAAAAAAATGCCTCTAAATCAATTGCTAATTACGAAGCGAAAGCACCCACAAAAAGTGAAATATTTTCATCGGGGCGTGCAGGACAAGTCATCAAAGTTGAATGCTGGATTCAACGTTCGGTAACGGTACCATCGCTTTAATGAAACTTGGTTGTAACATAAGATTAAAAAATAGCGTTTCACTTGCTGTGATAGCGCTGTTTTTTTCTTGTAACAACACGCTTAAAAAAGTACAGGATCTCGATAGTGCTTCTTATCAGCCTTTGTCTATCGCTGAGGATATCAATACAAAATATACCGATTCAGGTCGCTTAACGCTTATTCTTGTGAGCCCCAAAATGGTGAACTTTACAAATCGTGAGTTTCCTTTTTATAAATTTCCGGAGGGTATAGACCTCACTCTTTTTGATGATGATGATAATAAAAACACAGTCACCTCTGATCATGCCATTGTGTACGATCAAACCAATTTAATCGACCTGCAAGGAAATGTTGTTTTAACGACTTCAACTAACGACACTTTATTTACAGAACAACTTTTTTTCGATCAAAAAAAAGAATGGCTTTTTACCAATCAACCTGTGAAATTTAGAACTAAAGATTATATCACCAATGGAGTTGGATTTGATTCCAATAAGAATTTCACGAATGCGCAAGTTCTTGAGGTTAATGGGCGTATCTTTATTGACGAATAATTTGTATCTTTACAGTACTAATTTTTAGCCAATAATTCAATTCTACACAGATGAAACTTCTTTCAATTTTACAATATTTATATTTAGGCTTTGCGGCCTTATTTCTTTATGATGCTATTTATAAATGGAATAACGAGGGCTATGAAGCTTACATTTCTTTGTTTTTTTCCGCCTTGGCCGTAGCGCTATTTTTCTTTCGAAAAAAATTCAAAAAACGATTTAAAGATCGCGGTAAATTGTAACCATGACCATAGACCTCTTGATTATTGTTTTAAGTTTAATTTTATCCGCATTTTTTTCAGGAATGGAAATTGCGTACGTATCCTCAAACAAAATTCATATTGAAATTGAGAAAAAACAAGGAGGATTGTTATCTAAACTACTAACCAAAATCACAGCAAAACCGTCCAAGTTTATAGCAACCATGCTGATTGGAAACAATATTGCTCTTGTGATTTATGGGTTTTATATGGGAGATATGCTGGTCGATTGGTTTGCATCCTATTTGCCATCATCCAGTCCTATAATCAACTCTCTTTTTACCGAATTAAGCTTACTGACACAAACCGTAATTTCAACACTAGTGATATTGGTTACGGCGGAGTTTCTTCCAAAAGTATTTTTTCAGATTTATGCCAATTCATTATTAAAACTATTTGCAGTTCCTGCTTATTTGTTTTACGTTCTATTTTCTTTTGTATCTCATTTTGTGATATGGATTTCTGATGTCATCTTAAAACACCTATTTAAAACAGAAGGGGATGAGGTTCAATTGGCGTTTACCAAAGTCGAGTTAGGAAATTATATAAGTGAACAAATGGAGTCCGTAGAGGCGCATGATACGGTTGACAGTGAAATTCAGATTTTTCAAAATGCTTTGGAATTTTCTGAAGTGAAATCCAGAGAAGTTATGGTGCCTCGAACCGAATTATCCGCTATTGAAATTCACGATTCTTTGAGCAACCTAAATGATTTATTTACACAAACAGGACATTCAAAAATACTGGTGTACAAAACAACCATTGATGATATTTTGGGCTATGTGCATTCGTTTGATTTATTTAAAGCTCCAAAAAATATAAAATCAATGCTTAGACCTGTAGAATATGTTCCAGAAACCATGTTCGCAAAAGATGTGTTGAACGTCTTAATTAAAAAACGCAAGAGTTTGGCCGTTGTTTTAGATGAATATGGAGGAACTTCAGGAATTATGACCGTAGAGGATGTGATTGAAGAATTGGTAGGAGAAATTGAGGACGAACACGATACCTTTGAACTTATTGAAGAAAAAATAAATAATCATACCTATGTATTTTCGGCAAGGATCGAAGTAGATCATATTAATGAAACCTATAAGTTTCAACTTCCCGAAAGTGAAAATTATGAAACACTTGGAGGGTTTATTGTAAACCATACCGAAGAAATACCAGAGAAAAATCAAGAAATTAAAATAGATCAATTTCATTTTACCATCAAGGAGGTTTCCAATACTAAAATTGAATTGGTTGAGCTTAAAATCTTAGAAGAATTTTAATTTAAGCCCCCTCTTTGAATTAAATTCTTTTCTCCTTTTATTATTTCAAAGAAATTGGTATTTTCGTCCACTATATTAAAAAAAATAACACACACTACTAATGGCAGTTTTAAATAAAATTAGACAACGTTCTATATTCTTGATCATTATCATCGCTCTTGCACTGTTTGCATTCATAATCGGAGATATATTTCAAAATTTAGACTCTTCAGGTAACTCACAAAACGTTGTAGCAACGATTAATGGCGAAGATATCGAACGCGATGCCTTTATGAACCAAGTTGAAAACATTCAACGCCAGTCTGGGGGTTCTGTATCAAACACACAAGCAATGAATCGTGTTTGGGATCAAGAACTAAGAAATAAAGTCATGCAAACACAATATGATGCGGTTGGAATCTCTATTGAAAGAGATTATATGCGTCAATTGTTAAAACAAAACTTAGGCTCCTTTGAAGAATTTAAAAATGAAGCCGGTTTATTTGATGAAGATAAGCTTAACGAATTTATAGCTAATCTAAAAGCAATTGCCCCAGAAACAACCACGCTTAACGGAAATCCTGTTAACTATAAAGCTTGGACTGATTTTGAACAAAATATTTCTCAATCAGGTGTGCAACAGACTTATTTTAATCTAGTCAAAGCAGGTGTTATTGGAACGCTTACGGAGGGGGAATTAGATTACGAGTTGGAAAATGATAAAGCAGATATTAAATATGTTCAAATCCCATTTACTTCTATTGCAGACAGTTTGGTCTCTGTAAAAAAATCGGAAGTTAAGAGCTATATCAAAGCAAATCCGAACAAATACGAAGTTGAAGCTTCTAGAGATTTAGTGTATGTTCAGTTTAAAGAAGTTGCTTCTTTAGAAGATGAACAACAAATTCAAAGTGATTTAACAGCACTTATTGCCGATAAAGAAGAGTTTAACACAGCAGCCAATGCGATTCAAACTGTCGTAGGCTTTCAAAACACAACAGATGTAGAAGCATTTGTAAATGCCAATTCATCTGTAAAATATAACGACGCTTATGTCCTTAAGTCTGCTTTGCCAACCGCAGTTGCAGATGAACTTACAAGTTTAAAATCGGATGAAGTTTTTGGTCCTTATAAAGATGGTACAACCTACAAGTTGTCCAAACAAGTTACTAAAAAAATGATTGCTGATTCAGCAAAAGTACGTCACATTCTGATTCCTTTTATTGGATCGGTTCGTGCTGATGCATCGGTTACCAAAACAGACGCACAAGCAAAAACAACTGCCGATAGTATTTATAACGTCATCCGTTCTAACCGTTCAAAATTCAAAAGCTTACTGTCCTTATCTTCTGATAAAGTTAGTAACGAAAAAGACGGCGTTATTGAATTTGCTTACACCGATGGGTTCGCAGCAGAATTTAAAGCCTATTCATTTGAGAATCCAAAAGGGAGTTTAGGCGTTGTAAAAACAAACTTTGGCTATCACATTATTGAGATTTTAGATCAAGGAAAAAAACAAGAAGCGTATAAAATGGCTACGATTGTTCAAGAAATTGAGCCATCTATCAAAACGATTGATGGGGTTTTTACAGACAAATCTAAATTTGAAATTGCAGTGGCTGATGCCGATTTTGAAACTGTTGCCAAAGAAAATAATTATACAACTTCCCCCGTAAGTGGTCTTAAAGAATTGGATGAAACAATTCCAGGTCTTGGAGTACAAAGAGCTATTGTAAGATGGTCTTTTGAAGATGGAGTAGAAGTAGGAGATTTTAAAAGTTTTAATATTTCAGGAGGCGGTTTTGTCGTTGCGAAGGTCACTGCTGTCAATGAAGCTGGGCTGATGAGTGTTGAAAAAGCATCTGTGACGGCACTTCCAGAAATTAGAAAAGAAAAGAAAGCACAACTTATTAAAGACCGTGTTTCTGCAACCACCTTAGAAGCCATTGCTTCTGACGAAGGGCAAACCGTTAAAACAGCCTTGGCAGTAAACATGAAAAACCCAACACTTTCAGTTGCTGGAAGAGAGCCTAAAGTAATTGGAACAGCTTTTGGTTTAGAAGAAGGTGCAACCTCCAAACTAATTGTTGGTGAGAATGGAGTCTATGCAATTCAATTGACAAAACTAACCCCTGCAGAGCCATTACCAAACTATCAAGCGGCTGCAAACCGTGTGGGTCAGGCAAAGTCAAATGCGGTGAACACACAACTCTACAATGCACTGAAAGAGGCCGCTGATATCGAAGATAACAGAGCGACGTTTTACTAAAAACGAACAAACATATTATAGAAACTAAAGGACTCAGAAATGGGTCCTTTTTTTATAAAATCATGTCTCTAAACGGCACAACAGTCGTATAGCCTTTTGAGATAAAATAATCCATTGAATCTGTGTTGCCTGTGGCAAGGAAGAAGTCACCACCCCAAGCCCCCAAGCTTTTTATAGCACCCTCATAATCTGAAAATAAGGCCTCTTTTAAAGGTGGTTGTTGGATGAGCATAGAAATCCTGCGTTCGTGCTGTTCAATGAGCGATTCAAAGGAGTTTAAATCGGTGCAATTTAAGAGGTTTAATGTCAAGCCATTCAACTCCGAAAAATCGAGTGTTTGATTTTTGGTATGCGTTTTATAGGAAGCAATCCCATCTCTACTGTTTTGTTTTTGGTTGCGATGCACAAAAAACAAAGCCTCCAAAAACGGCGGCGAAAAATTCACAGGGTTGATGCTTGGTGTCCCTTCTTTTAATTGATATAAAATCCCAGAATCCTGTTGTGCACACGCAATGTCAAATCCACTGCCACCAAAAGTGCGTTCCAACAATTCATAAGCATCCACCTCTGCCCATTGGGCTAAATTATTGATGAGGGTAGAGGATGAGCCCAATCCCCAATTTTCAGGAAATTCGAGGGTTGATGTTAATAGGTAGCCTTTATGCGCTTCAAAATGAGTTGGGTTTAACTGTTGTAAGGCATCCAAAACTTGTAGCAAGCGTTGTGCAATAGTTGAAGTGTCTGTTGTGGATACTTTTAAGTCCACATCGATCGTAAATTCAGCTTCAAACCAAACCACGCCTTCGTTGGAAATACTTTTCCAATGGATTGTGTTTTTATGGGTTGGTTCTACTTTTAGAGATTGTCCAAACTTTGTGGGCAATGCCAACGCCAAAGCACCATCTAAAACCGCATATTCTGCGCTGATCAATAATTTTCCATGACTATAAAAGGTCTGCATTAGGCTCTTAAATTTTCAATCGCTTTCACAACGGCACTATGGGTTACGGTATGGGTTTTGAAATGCTCGATTAATTGTGCTTTTTCACTCTCATTTGCTTCAAATTGATTCAAGATATTGAGCAAATGCATTTTCATATGTCCTTGCTGAATCCCAGTAGTGGTGAGCGATTTTAAGGCTGCAAAATTTTGAGCCAATCCAGCCACGGCAACAATCTGCATTAATTTTTTTGCGGAAGGATTTACTAACAATTCCAAGGCTGTTTTAACCATTGGATGTAAAGCTGTCAGCCCGCCTACAGTTCCAAGTGCCAGCGGCAATTCAATCCAAAATTTAAACACGCCATTTTCAATTGAAGCATGGGTTAAACTCGAGTAACTTCCCGAACGTGCGGCATAGGCATGTACACCTGCTTCCACAGCTCTAAAATCATTTCCAGTTGCCAAGACTACCGAATCCACGCCATTCATAATTCCTTTGTTGTGGGTCACTGCACGGCAGGGTTCCACCTCTGCAATCCGCACCGCTTGAATAAAAGTATCTGCAAATTCTTGGCCTGTATAGGCTTTTGTTGAGAGTGCGTCAACCGTACAACTTACCTCCGCACGAACGAGACAGTCTGGTACATAATTTGATAAAATACTCATCACCACATGAATGTCTTTAGAACAACTTTTGAAGGTCGTTGCAATTTGCTCCAAACAAGAATTGATGAAGTTTGCACCCATGGCGTCCTTTGTTTCAAACGTGACATGTAGTTGGTAATACCCTGAAAGTTGTGTGGTTTTGTCCACCAATTCGATGTCTAAAATACCACCACCACGTGCCTCCATATTTTTGGTAATGGACTTGGTTTGTTCGAAAAGTTGTGGTTTTATAGTATTGAAAAGAGATTCCAATTCCTCAAATTCTTCATGAAACATAAAATGAACCTGCCCTACTTTGGTAGTCGATAGCACCTCGGCTTTAAATCCGCCACGTTCCATCCAAAATTTTGCAGCATTACTGGCTGCAGCAACAACAGAACTTTCTTCAATCGTCATTGGAATGACATGCATTTTATCGTTAATCAAAAAGTTTGGAGCCACTCCAAAAGGCAGGTAGAAATTAGAAATCGTATTTTCGGTAAACTCGTCGTGAAGCTTTTGAAGTACTTCATCAGTATTCCAATAGCGTTCCAAATTGGCTTTCGCTTGCGCGTTATTTTGAAAGTGATTAGAAATCAACCAATCAATTTTTTCGGCTTTTGTAAACTTTGAAAATCCAGAAACGGAATTCTGCATGTGTGTCTATTTTTGAAATACAAAGATACTATATCTTCATATTATTTTGGAGCTGCAATTATTCTAATTGCGTATTTATGTGCTAATAGTTGAGGTTTTCTCCTAATTTTTTAGTAAACTTGACCTAATATTATCAAAAATTCCTTTTTTAATGAGATCTCCTTTTATCTACCTAATTGCGTGTCTGTTTATTCTAACAGCGACAGCTCAAAAAAAATCTATTTCATTAGATCAAATTTGGGATGGTTCGTTTAGAACACAGGGGATGACAGCCTTGCATTCTATGAACAATGGACAACAATACTCAGTTTTGAATTTTGATAGATCAAGCCGATCCACTTCCGTTGATTTATACGATTATAAAACCCTGTCCAAAGTAAAAACCCTTGCCACGTCTCAAACAATGGATGCCATTCCATATTTCACAAATTATTCGTTTAGTGACGATGAAAGTCAAGTCATTTTGGAAACCGATACAGAACCCATATTTAGATATTCTGTTCTTGGACTTTACTATGCATATAATATCCAATCTAAAAGTTTGCAGAAAATTTCAGAATATAAAATTCAAGAACCTACTTTTTCACCTGATGGTACGAAAGTTGCCTATGGACGAGAGAACAATTTATATATAAAAGATCTTGTTTCTGGAACCACTAAACAAATCACTTTTGATGGCGAAAAAAATAAAATTATTAATGGAATCACAGACTGGGTTTACGAAGAAGAGTTTGCTTTTGTAAGAGCTTTTGAGTGGAATGCTGCCAGCAATAAAATTGCATTTATTCGTTTTGACGAAACCAATGTCCCTGAATTTTCAATGGATATTTATGGAACAGATCTCTATCAAACCCAAGAAGTATTCAAGTATCCAAAAGCAGGGGAAACAAATGCAACAGTTTCTCTTCATTTCTACGATTTAAGCACAGACACTATTTCAAGCGTTGCATTGTCAAAAGATTATAACGATTTTTATATTCCAAGAATTAAATGGACGAACGATCCTAATGTTTTGTCTGCACAATACATGAACCGACATCAAAACAACTTAGATCTCTGGCTTCTGAATCCAGAAACCAATCAAGCGAATTTAGTATTATCTGAACAAGACGAGGCTTATGTAGATGTAACCGATAATCTAACATTTTTGAAAGATAATAGTTTTATTTGGACCAGTGAAAAAGACGGATTCAATCATATATATCACTACGCAAAAAATGGGAAGCTAAAAAATCAAATCACAAAAGGAGATTGGGAAGTTACCGCCTATTATGGATACAATGAACCTGCTAAAACAATCTATTATCAATCCGTAGAAAATGGTTCGATCAATCGCGATGTGTATTCAATTCGATTGAATGGTAAAAACAAAAAACGCTTGTCCACACAAGAAGGTACAAACGATGCAGAATTCAGTGCAGATTTCACTTATTTCATTAAAACCTATTCCAGTGCTGCTAGCCCTCCAAAATTCACTTTAAACGATTCTAAAACAGGCAGACTGGTTAAAAATATAAAACATAATTCAGCACTTTTAACCAAGTTAGAAGCCTATAACTATTCAACTAAAGAATTCAGCACAATCAACGTTAACGGCAACGATTTGAACATGTGGATGCTCAAACCTGCCAATTTTGATCCGTCTAAAACCTACCCACTTTTGATGTTTCAATACTCAGGGCCTGGCTCGCAACAAGTGGCAAATACATGGAGCAGTTCACGTGATTATTGGCATCAATTTTTAGCACAACAAGGGTATATTGTGGCTTGTGTGGATGGACGTGGAACAGGTTATAAAGGGGCAGACTTCAAAAAAGTCACTTATATGAATCTTGTCAAATACGAAACTGAAGATCAAATTCAAGCAGCAAAACAACTTTCAGACTTGCCTTATATAGACCAAAGTCGTATTGGAATTTGGGGTTGGAGTTATGGCGGTCATATGAGTACTAATTGCTTACTGAAAGGAAACGATGTTTTTAAAATGGCCATTGCTGTTGCTCCTGTGACCAGCTGGCGTTTTTACGATACCATTTACACCGAACGGTTTATGAGAACACCTCAAGAAAATCCAAGCGGTTATGATGACAACTCTCCATTTAATTATCCAGAACTGTTAAAAGGCGATTACCTTTTAGTGCATGGGTCTGGAGATGATAATGTACATGTACAACATACGATGCGCATGGTAGAAGCCTTAATTCAAGCCAACAAACAATTTGATTGGGCAATTTATCCCGATAAAAACCACGGCATTTATGGTGGAAATACAACCATGCATTTATATACCAAAATGACCAACTTTTTACATGAAAAATTGGGCGATAAGCGAATAAATTAAAATTAACCAATAAATAATTTACTAACTAACACTAAAATTTATGTCAACTACATCACACTTGGATAATCAGAAACAAATTTTTGGACATCCAGCGGGTCTTTATGTATTATTCTTTGTAGAAATGTGGGAACGCTTTTCATACTATGGAATGCGTGCAATCCTAACACTTTTTCTAGCAGCTCCAGTGATTATGGGCGATCCTCAATCTGGATACGGGTGGTCTAATGTAGAAACACTTTCCTTTTATGGTACTTACACAATGTTTGTATATCTTATGTCTATTCCTGGAGGATGGATAGCAGATAAATTTATAGGACAAAAAAAGGCTGTAATGTTGGGAGGACTGTTACTTTGTTTTGGTCATGGAATTTTAGCAATTGATGCACAATGGGCTTTTTTCACAGGATTGATACTTATTGTATTGGGTGTTGGTTTTTTGAAACCAAATATTTCAACAATGGTAGGTGGGTTATATAAACAAGGAGACGGTAAAAGAGACATTGGATTCTATATTTTTTATATGGGCATTAATGTTGGGGCATTTTTTGGAGCACTAATTGTTGGTGCTGTTGCCGCTAAATATGGATGGCATTATGGTTTCGGATTGGCTGGTATTGGAATGGCCCTTGGACAAGTCCTCTATATGTTAGGTTTAAAACACCTTGAGGGAGTTGGAGATTTTATAGGATCACAAGATTCCCCTGATAAAGATTTATTAAAAAAGCCATTAACTAAAGTTGAGAAAGATAGAATGCTGGTGATGTTTTTGTCATTCTTGATTATTATTGTTTTTTGGGGTGCTTTTGAGCAAGCAGGGGGGTTGATGAGCTTGTACACTGAACAAAAAACAGACCGTTTAATATCTGTCACATTACCTTTAATAGGAAATGAAATTCCTGCAGCTGTTTTTCAATCGATTAATGCATTTTTTATTATTGTCTTAGCGACCTTTATAGGTAGATTTTGGTTCAAGTGGGCCAAAAAAGGAAAAGAATCTTCTTCATTATTCAAAATGGCAATAGGACTCATCATTATGGCATTTGGATTCTTTTTTATGAGTAAGGCTTCTACTGAAGTTGTAATGGATGGAGACAACGTTATTGAGAAATCAGCAATGGTTTGGCTTGTTTTAGCATATTTGTTTCACACAATTGGAGAACTTTGTGCCTCACCAGTTGCATTATCGTTTATTACGAAGTTAGCACCTGTAAAATATGCAGCTTTTATGATGGGCGCATATTTCGCAGCGACCGGTTTAGGAAATAAAGTCGCAGGTTTTGTGGGCGGGATGTCAGAAGGAGCCGGAGAGTTTCAAGTTTTTACTGGAATTGCAATATTTTGTATAATTTTTGGATTGCTAATTTTAGCTATTTTAAAACCATTGAAGCGATTGACGCACGGCGCAGAAGATCTTCAAGCTTAGTTTTTATAAATAAAAAGTAAGTCAAATATTTTTTTAAAATTAACAAATTATGACAACAGACATTGAAAATATGTTCAAAGACAAAGTCTTAGGGCATCCAGCCGGACTTTTTGTATTGTTTTTTACAGAAATGTGGGAACGTTTTTCCTACTACGGTATGCGGGCATTGCTCGTTATGTTTTTTACCGCATCACTCCTTGATGGGGGCTGGGGCTGGCCTCGAGAGCATGCCTATGCGATTTTTGGAACGTACACCTCACTGGTTTATTTATCGACCCTTCTAGGCGGGTATTTTGCCGATAAAAAAATTGGTTACCGCTATGCCGTAGTAATTGGAGCGTTGTTAATGACGCTTGGCCACGGGGCTATGGCAGTAGAAACGCCGTTTTTCATTTACTTAGGACTGACTTTGCTAGTGTTTGGAAGTGGATTTTTTAAACCAAATATGACCTCAATCATTTCTGAAATGTACAAAGGAAAAGACGAGAAAAAAGATGGTGCCTATACAATTTTTTATATGGGCGTCAATGCAGGTGCCTTTTTAGGGATTCTACTCTGTGGATACCTTGGAGAACAAGTAGGATGGCGTTGGGGCTTTGGACTCGCAGGCATTTTTATGTTGTTCGGACTGCTTCAATTTTGGTTTGCTCAAAATATTTTTGGAAATATCGGAACAAAACCAGTCAAGGCAGATACCACCAAAATTGAAACCAGTGCAAATGAACCGAAACTAAATCCGTTTACATCGCTTCAGTTAGGATTAATAGCCATTGCAGGACTTTTGGGAATCTCATGGATTTTTAATGATCCAATTTCTAAAATATCCGAAGGCGCTTATAATTTATTTGATTTTAGTATGTTTGGAGTGGAAGGTTCCAACCTCGCAATTCTATCCGCTTTAGGGTTGTTTGTGATAATCCTAGTCATCCGAATTCCAAAGTATGACAAAATCACACGAGACCGTATGTTGGCAGTCATGTTTTTTGCGTTTATTACGATCTTTTTCTGGGCTATTTTTGAACAAGCCCCGAGTTCCTTAACCATTTTTGCACGGGATTACACCCAGCGTGTTCTTGAAGGAAATTCAGCATTAATTTTTAAGGTAGTCAACACCCTTATGACCGTGATTCCTTTGGGAATTATTACTTGGGTTTTATGGTTGTTATTCAAAAAAACATTTGCAAAATATACAGTTTCAAATATCTTTTTAGCAATTAGTTTTGTCATTATTTGGGCCATCTCCCTATGGATGTTAACTGTTGAATTTGAAAAAGAAATTGCAGAAGTTCCAGCCTCTTGGTTTGGGGTTTTAAACTCCTTGTTTATTATTGCATTTGCGCCCTTGTTTTCAAAGTGGTGGGAGAGTAAATACAATCCGAATGCCAATATGAAATACGCCATAGGAATGGTGTTATTAGGAATTGGAATGGCTTGTGTGGCGATCGGTGCATCGTCAATAGAACCCGGCGCTAAAACAGCTTCTGTAAGTATGATTTGGTTGATATTGGTTTACTTCTTTCATACCATGGGCGAATTGTGTATTTCGCCAGTCGCCTTATCTTATGTCAGCAAATTAGTGCCTGGACGCATGATTGCCATGATGTTTGGAATCTGGTATTTAGCGGTTGCTATTGGAATGAAATTAGCGGGTGTGTTTGGAGAAGCTTCCGAAGGCATTGCACAATCTGAAGGTTTGAGCTATTTCTTCTGGCTATTAACAGCAGTTGCAGTTGGACTTGGAGTCATCTCTGCGTTACTCTATCCTATAATTAAAAAATTAATGCATGGTGTACGCTAATTTGGTATTATATTTGTTATAAACTAAATCATAGAACTAAACAAATGAAAACATATATCTTAGTTGTAGTTCTCCTATTGGGAACGACAACCCTTTTTGCACAAAGTATTAATTGGGTCAGTATGGACGAGGCGCTTGCGATGCAACAAAAAGCCCCTAAAAAAATACTCATTGATATGTACACCTCATGGTGTGGTCCCTGTAAAATGCTAGACAGAAATACGTTTACTAATAAAGATCTCATTGCTTATGTAAATAAACATTACTATGCCGTAAAATTCAATGCAGAAGGCAATGAGGTTGTGAATTTTAAAGATCAAAAATTTACAAATCCAAATTACAATCCCGAAAAGGCAAAACGTCGAAACAGCTCCCACCAGTTTACTCGTTATTTAGGCGTAAGAGCCTACCCAACGATGGTGTATTTAGGTTTAAATGCAGAGGTAATTGCTCCAATTCCAGGCTACCAAACAGCACAGCAAATGGAATTATATTTGAAGTTATTTAAAGACGACGCCTATAAACAAATGAATACCCAAGAGGCGTTTAACAACTACTACCAAACGTTTGTCCCTTCTTTTACACCCTAATTAATAAGTCATTAAAAATGCTCCCTTTTCACTTGTTTGGTGATACCTAATTTTTTTTGCTTCACAAGTTATTTTCCAGCGCTTTTGATAGCTTTTGTAATTACTCCCATCCCAAATAATCAGTTCGGGACTAAGACTGTCAATCAAACGATTTAAGTTAATTTTTGGCGATTGCCTCAATACGACCCACTGCGGATTTACACTTTTAATAGTATAAATCCCAAGGCTGTCCACCACCAAAAGAAGTTTGTCATTAATTTTATAAAGTTTTTGGATACTCTCTGTCGATTGCGTTTTAATGGTTGCACCAATTGTATAATCTTTTAGCATTCGCAGTTTGTTAATAGAATCCAAATCATGATGAATTTCCAGATGCTGATTGGACTGTAGTCCAAAAACGCTGTGTCTGGATTTATGGAAAATAACAAACGCATTTTTTGACGTAAGGGCTGGCAGTTGTTGCACAACAACTTGAAAAACTAAGATACAACCCCCCAATACTATTAAATTTTTAAACGTTTTTTTATGGTAAAAAATGCGAAGTAAAAAGAGGATGAGGTAACTGATGATAAGAGCGGTTAAATCAAACGAAATCTGATCAAATAGAAACGCTTCTTTAGAAGCAACCCACTCCACAAACCGATTCATTAACTGAATAAACCAGCTTAAAATTTGGATTAATAAGTCTGGAGGTTGGTGTACTCCAATCAAAATCAACATTAAAATCCCTAACCCAAGGATCACAATAAGACAAGGAATCACAACCATATTCGTCACAAAAAACAAGCCTGGAAATTGATGAAAATAATACAAACTCAAAGGCAGGACTCCAATTTGAGCAGCAATGGATACCTTGAATACATCCAAAAACCAATTCCCAATCCAATGTTTAAGACGCCACCACCTATCTAAAACAGGTTTGACAATGATAATAGAGGCGACCGCAGCATAACTGAGTTGAAACCCTACGTCAAAACAAAATTCAGGACGAACAAGCAAGAGTATAAATGCTGAAATGGCTAAGGTATTTAAGGAATTTGAAGTCCGTTTTAACCCCCTGACAATCGCAAATAAACTAAACATCGTTACGGCTCTGACCACAGAAGGGGATAAGCCCGCAATGATTGCCAATCTCCACAAAAGACAGAGAATAATGAGCAGTCGAACAAATTTTCCATGTCTAAAATACAGCAATGGCTTCATGATAAATTGGAGAATTAACAATAGAATTCCTATGTGAAGTCCTGAAATCGCAAGAATATGAATGGCACCCGCTTTTGCATAATCTTCGTAAACATCTGCTGTAATGTCTTGACGTTGCCCCAAGAGTAGAGCATTCAATAAGGCGTGTTCAATGGGTTTGAAAGACAGTTTTTGGAGCCGTTTGTTTAACACTTCCCGAATTGCTTGAGCATAGTCCATGATGGTTTTTGGGGATTGAGGAATGGCTAAAACCACTTGGTTTTTCAGAAACACTTGGTGGTAAATCCCCAAGATTTGCAGATAATTTTTGTAATTAAATTGATATGGGTTTAGAGGAGGTTTCACGTTTTGAAGGACTGCTGTCGTTAAAATTCTTGCGTTCACATTAATATTCTCTGCGGTTGATTCCTTACTCAAGTTCATCAGCAGTGTCCCCGAGACCCTAGTAGAATCGATCTTTAAAAGCTCAACATAATAGCGATGGTTATATGCGGTCGGTTTTAAACGTTTTTTGATTACAAACTCAAGTTGATGTGATTGGTTGTCCGACATTTTTTCCAGATGTGAATAATGAGAATTAGAAAAGGTTGGAATATTTATTTTAGAAACAAACACGCCTAGGAACACCATCATCAAAAACACCAATAGTGAGGGCCAAAACAACGTTTTATGGTGCCTTTTACAATAAAAATATGCTTGAATTAATACAAAGCAGATGAATCCAATAGTCCCTAAAATAGTGGGGATAGAAACAACCAAAAAATCGCTCACTAGAATGCCAATCGCCAAAAAAATACTGAGTTTTAAAATGGGATAATGTAGGGCTTTCATTGTACGAAAAAAGAACCCTTGGTATGGATTCGAAGCAGGTTTAGGGTTTTATATCAACCTCTAATTTAACGAATTATAAACCAATTCTGCAACATTTTGACTGGCACCTGGGCCGCCGAGTACTGTTTCAAGTTCATGATAGGCCTCAAATTGTGCCTCACGAACAGGACCTTCCAAAATGGAAGAAAGTTCTTTTGTGATTCGTTCCGAATTAAAATCGCCTTGAATGAGTTCCGTCACCACTTCTTTATTTAAAATCAAATTCACTAAAGATATAAACTTTAGTTTCACCAATTGTCTTCCAATTTGATACGAAATCCAACTCGACTTATAACACACCACTTCCGGGACTTTAAATAAGGCGGTCTCTAAGGTTGCTGTTCCAGAAGTAACTAGGGCAGCATGAGAGACACTTAATAAATCGTAAGTGCAGTTTTCAACAAAATACACGTTTTCATTTGCCATAAACGGACTGTAAAATTTAGGGTCTTGACTCGGAGCGCCAGCAATTACAAATTGATAGTCGCTAAAACGTTTTACAACGCTTAACATCCCTGTGAGCATCTTGTTAATTTCTTGTTTTCGACTTCCTGGAAGCAGCGCAATAATGGGTTTGTCGTTCAACCGATGTTTTTTGCGAAAGTCCGTTTCATCCACTTGAGTTCTATTGGCAATCGCATCGATTAGTGGGTGTCCAACAAATGTGACAGGCATGCCGTGTTTTTCTTCATAAAACTCTTTTTCAAAAGGAAGAATGACATACATTTTATCGACATCACGTTTAATGGCAGTAATTCGATTTTCTTTCCAAGCCCAAATCTGTGGAGAAATATAATAATGGGTTTTAAGGCCTTTAGTTTTTACCCATTTTGCAATGCGCATATTAAAGCCTGGATAATCTATAAAAATAAGACAATCCGGTTGGTATGCTTCAATATCTTTTTTGCAAAAGGATAAATTTTTGGTGATTGTTCTTAGGTTCATTAGCACTTCAAAAAAGCCCATAAAAGCCAATTCTTTGTAATGCTTCACTAAAGTACCGCCTACATTTTGCATTAAATCACCACCCCAAAATCTAAAGTCTGCGGAAGCATCTATTTTTTTTAAAGCTTTCATAAGGTTTGCAGCATGCAAATCTCCTGAGGCTTCACCAGCAATAATGTAATACTTCATTTATAATTTAATTAAAAAAGTTCCCAGTGCAATCAAAATAGTAACGATCAAAACTCCAGCCGCATGAGAATCTTGTCTTTTTCTAATAAAATAAAAGAAACTAAGCAAGTTCAAAATGGCTCCCAAGCTGATAAGTTTTCCTAAGAAATTTTCAGATTGAGCAGTTTCTAAAACTGTAAAGATGCCATCCGATCGCCCTGAAAATTTGCTCAAAACGATGGCTGCTGTTAGCAGTCCAATTAAATTTGCAATCAAGCCAACTATCAACCCTTGAAAAATACCTTTTTTATTCATTGAAATCCCATTTGTTTAATTCTTGAATGTAATGATGTGCAGTCAAATCATAATGTACCGGAACAACTGAAACAAATCCATTTTCTAGCGCCCATTCATCGGTATCCTCTCCTTTATCTAAATTATTAAACTCCCCAGTTAGCCAATAATAATCGCGGCCTAAAGGCGTTTTACGTTTGTCAAATTTCTCAATCCAATTCGCATTGGCTTGTCGGCATACACGGATGCCTTTTATTTCCGATTCTAAAAGTCTTGGAAAATTCACATTTAAAATAATTCCTTTTTGTAACCCTTGATTTAAAACCTGTAAGGTCACAGTTTTTATAAACGATTCAATTTGACTAAAATCGGCTTCCCAATTATAATCTAAAAGTGAAAACCCAATCGCAGGAATCCCCTCGATACCCGCTTCAATTGCGGCACTCATGGTCCCTGAATAAATCACATTTACAGATGAATTTGATCCGTGATTCACCCCAGAAACACATAAATCCGGTTTGCGATCTAAGAGTTCGTGAACGGCTAATTTCACACAATCTGCAGGTGTTCCTGAAGTACTGTATTCTGTTTGAGGACCACTATCAATACGTTCTCTCTTACAATACAAGGTGTCGTTAATCGTGATCGCGTGTCCCATGGCACTTTGTGGACTGTCAGGCGCAACTACAATGACTTCTCCAATAGAATTCATGATTTTTATCAAAGTACGAATTCCTGGTGCAGTGATGCCATCATCATTGGTGACTAAAATTAAAGGTTTTTTTGTCATTTATGTTGCGTTTAAGTTCCTACAAAAGTAAGTAATTTGTGGGTTATTTGATGATTTCTGACGCTTTAACAAAAAATTATTACCATTCAACAAGGTTGGCATAATTTTTTCTTTTATTTTAGAATATTATTTAGTACCCCTAAAACAATTTACTCAAATGAAGCAAAACATCAATATTTTTTTAGTCTCTATACTTATCGCATTTGCGTCTTGTAGTTTTACATCTAAGACTTTTGATAATCCAGACAAGGACAAACTTTTAATGCAATTGGTCACTTACCTATTAGAGGAAGGGCATTTTGAACCTAAAAACATAAACGACTCTTTCTCTGAGGGAGTATTTGAGCGCTTTTTAAATCTTGTGGACCCGTTAAAAAATTATTTTTATCAATCGGATATTAAAGAATTTGAAGCGTATAAAAAAGAGTTGGACGATCAAATTTTAAACTACGATGTTCGTTTTTTCAATCTGGTTTATGAACGATTATTGATTCGAATTGAGAATTCTAAGAAAGTTTACAACCAAGTTTTAGAAACACCCTTTGATTATACCCTCGAAGAAACTTTCAATACTGATTACGAAAATAAAGCCTATGCATCTTCAAAATCTGAAATGAAAGACAATTGGCGAAAACAACTTAAATTTTCTACACTTTCAAATTACCACGATTTGGTATCTGAGAATGAAGACACTAAAAAATCAAACACAGACTTAGAAGTTGAAGCAAGAGCAGCTACATTAAAATCTTTAAATGAAAGTTACAGTTACATAGACGATTTAAGACGTGAGGACTGGTTGTCAATGTATGTCAATGCGATTGCAGAGGAATTTGATCCGCATACATTTTATTTTGCACCTCAAGATAAAGACCGTTTTGATGCTCAAATGTCTGGAAAATACGAAGGAATTGGGGCACGCCTCCAAAAACGTATGGATGAAATTAGTATTACAGAGCTTATTTCTGGAGGATCTGCTTGGCGTCAAAACAAGTTAGAAGTTGGCGATGTCATTTTGAAAGTCCGTCAAGAAGACGAGTTAGAAGCTGTCAATGTGGTGGGAATGCGTTTGACTGATGCTGTCAAGCTCATCAAAGGTCCAAAAGGAACAAATGTAATTCTAACACTTAAAAAAGTGGATGGCACAATTGAAGATTTAAGCATCCCAAGAGATGAAATTGAACTTGAAGAAACCTATGCAAAATCGACAATTGTTGAAAAAGATGGTGCAACATTTGGAGTCATTAATTTGCCTAAATTCTATATTGATTTTGAAGACATTAACAGTAGAAATGCTGCAACAGACGTTAAAAAAGAAATTGAACATTTGAAGGCTGAAGGCATGCAAGGACTTGTTTTGGATTTGAGAGGTAATGGGGGTGGTTCTCTAAGAACAGTGGTTGATATGGGAGGTCTATTTATTGAAGAAGGCCCTATCGTTCAAGTGCGTTCTACAGATGACGACAAAGAAGTCCTAAAAGACATGGATCGCTCCATTGAATGGGACGGTCCACTGGTTATTTTAGTAAATGAATTATCCGCATCTGCTTCCGAAATTTTAGCTGCTGCCATGCAAGATTATAAACGTGCAATAGTGATTGGGAGCAAACAAACTTACGGAAAAGGAACGGTGCAAAACATTGTTGATCTGAACCGTATGATACGAAGTAATACCAATGGTGATATGGGAGCATTTAAGTTTACAACTCAAAAATATTACCGTATTAATGGGGGTTCAACCCAACTAGAAGGGGTTAAAAGTGATGTAGTTGTTCCAGACCGTTATAGTTATATCGATATTGGAGAGAAAGACCAGGACAATCCACTAAAATGGGACGAAATTGCACCCGCTAATTATACTGTTTGGGAACATACTTTTAGTTATGAATCAACAATTCAAAAGAGTAAAAATCGTATGAATTCAAGTGCCGAAATTAAGCTTATTGATGACAATGCACGTTGGATCAAAACCATGAGAGATCAATCGGTGTATCCCCTTAATTTTTCAAAATATGTATCTGAACTCGAATCAAATGAAGCAGAAGCAAAACGTTTTGATGTCTTATCAGAATATCAAACCGATTTAACATTTGAGTCCTTGCCATACGAACGCCCCTTAATGGAACAAGATTCTGTTTTGAGAATCAATCGCGAGCGTTGGCATGAAAACCTTAGCAAAGATATCTACATGGAAGAAGCAATCAATGTATTAAGTGATTTGAAAAACTCTTATAAAATCAATAAATTAGCACAGGTTAAAGATTAAGCAAACATGCAAAAACAAGGATTAACGACGTTAGCCCTCCAGAAATTTAAAAAAAGTTTTTGGGGTGTTATTAGTTTTTGGTTTATTGTTTTTTTGGCTTTTATTTCTGTTTTTGCTTACGTATTAGCACCTGATAGTTCTCAGTTTGCCAACCAAATGCATTTATCTATCCACTCAAAACAACCGGGTTTTACAGTTAATATGCTTGTGGTTCCAAATACATTAACAAACGACCAGAGCTTTTTGAACCGAATTTTTTTTGGAAGCAAAAATCCTCCCACGGAAATTCCTATTACAACTTATGAGTTTGAGTCCCATCAAATAAAATATATGGAATATGCTTCGAAAGGACTGGAAAGTTTAGAGAAAACGATTCATATTCCTACAGATATCCAAACTTCATTGCGTCCTTATGTAACCCAAAAAACTTTTTATTTTGGAACTGATAAATATGGACGAGACCTTTTAAGTCGAATTTTAGTTGGAGCGAGAATTTCATTTTCAATTGGATTTGTAGCGGTTTTTATTTCGCTTATTATCGGCATTTTACTCGGAAGTATTGCGGGTTATTTTGGTGGAAAGTGGGATAAAATAATCATGTGGTTTATTAATGTGACCTGGTCAATTCCTACGTTATTATTGGTTATTGCAATCACATTGGCTTTGGGAAAAGGATTTTGGCAAGTATTTATTGCGGTAGGGCTTACTATGTGGGTGGAAGTGGCAAGAATTGTAAGAGGTCAGGTGATGAGTGTGAAAGAAATGCAATATATTACTGCAGCTCGTGCTCTAGGTTACACTGATTTTAGAATTATTTTGAAACATATTTTACCCAATATATTAGCGCCTGTAATTGTAATTTCTGCAGCTAACTTTGCCGCGGCTATTCTCATCGAAAGTGGACTTAGTTTTTTAGGTATTGGGGCACAACCTCCAATGTCTAGTTGGGGTGCGATGATAAAAGATCATTATAACTATATCATTTTAGGGAAGCCGTATTTAGCACTCATTCCTGGGTTGTGTATTATGAGTTTGGTAATGGCTTTTATGCTAATCGGAAATTCTTTGCGAGACGCTTTGGACGTAAAGTCTTAAAGGTCAAATTTAGGTGGATATTTCCCTAAAATTGAAGCTACAAATTCATTGATGCGTTCGTCTTTATACTTCACACTTGTGCTTATATTACCCTGACCAATTCCTTGCCAAATAAGTTCTTTTCGCTTTGTGTCAATCAAATCAATATACAAAGTGCCTTGAGTCGAATTTGAAACATTATATTGGGCTCCAAAGTAAGGTCCACCCCAGCCCCAGCCCCAGCCAAACGAATTAAAATTGTTATTATAGATATTAACTTGTTGTTTTTCTTTGGTGAAAAAGTTAACCAACAAATCGGGAGTTTCTGATTTTGAAAACCCTTTTTCAAGGAGCGAAGTTTCAATCGCCTTTAAAATACGACGTTTGTCTAAATCGCTAATTTCTGCTCGATCGACTCCTTCTTTATGAAACCCAAAGGTTTTATAAGAATTGAAAGGTGCTGTTTTATCATAATCCGCAACAACACGTACCGACTGACAAGATGTTAAAAAAAGAAGGGCAATTGCAAAAGGAAATATCTTAGTTATCATAAAATTAATTTTTAGTTATTTTAAAAGTGCTTCATCCACACTGTTCGGGATTGTTATTTTTAGCAGTGGTTCAGTTTCCATCGCACGTTTGATGGCAAACACAGCTCCTTCATTTCGAGCCCAACTGCGTCGGGCAATGCCATTATTAACATCCCAAAACAACATTGATTTTAAACGCTTTTCTGCTTCTTTTGTACCATCAAGAACCATACCAAAACCTCCGTTGATCACTTCACCCCAGCCAACTCCGCCACCATTGTGAATACTCACCCAAGTAGCTCCTCGAAAGCTGTCGCCAATCACATTTTGAACCGCCATATCTGCTGTAAACTGAGAGCCATCATAGATATTACTCGTTTCTCTGTAAGGGGAATCTGTTCCTGAAACGTCATGGTGATCCCGTCCTAATATAATTGTACCAATTTCTTTATTAGCAATGGCCTTATTAAAAGCTTCTGCAATTTTCATGCGACCTTCTGCGTCGGCATATAAAATACGGGCTTGTGATCCTACGACGAGTTTATGGTTTTGAGCCCCTTTAATCCATTGGATGTTATCTGTCATTTGTTGCTGAATCTCCTGTGGAGCTTTGTTCTTAAGTTTTTCTAAAACTTCGCATGCGATGGCATCAGTTTTTGCCAAATCTTCTGCATTACCTGAAGCACATACCCATCGAAAAGGACCAAATCCATAATCAAAACACATTGGACCCATAATATCTTGAACATAACTTGGGTACTTAAAATCAATGCCGTTTTTGGCCATAATATCAGCACCTGCTCGAGAAGCTTCTAGTAAAAATGCATTTCCATAATCAAAGAAATAGGTGCCATTATCGGTATGTTTTTGAATAATAGCTGCATGACGCCTAAGGGATGATTTTACCTTTTCTTTAAACAGTTCAGGATTCTCCCCCATAAGCGTATTGGCTTCTTCATAACTGATTCCGGCGGGATAATACCCTCCAGCCCACGGATTGTGTAAAGAGGTTTGATCGCTCCCTAAATCGACATGAATATCAGAAGTATAAAATGTTTCCCATACATCAATTACATTCCCTAAATAGGCAATTGAGACTATTTCTTTATCGTTTTTAGCTTTACGAACGCGTTGAACAAGTGCTTCTAAGTCCGTAAAAACTTCATCGACCCAGCCTTGTGAATGGCGGGTGTTTATTGCCTTTTCATTCACTTCAGCACATACAGTAATACAGCCTGCAATGTTTCCTGCTTTGGGTTGTGCTCCACTCATACCTCCTAAACCTGCCGTTAAAAAAATATTTCCCAAGGGAGTTTTATTTATTTTTCTAAATGCATTTAGCACCGTTATTGTAGTGCCATGAACAATACCTTGGGGACCAATATACATATAACTACCCGCAGTCATTTGACCGTATTGAGATACGCCTAAGGCATTAAATTTTTCCCAGTCATCTGGTTTTGAATAATTAGGAATCATCATACCATTAGAAACCACTACTCTTGGTGCTTCTGGATGTGAAGGGAATAATCCCATGGGATGCCCAGAATACATGACCAATGTTTGGCTGTCGGTCATTTGTGATAAATACTGCATCGTCAGTCGGTATTGTGCCCAATTTGAAAATACGCTGCCATTACCTCCGTAAGTAATCAATTCGTGGGGGTGTTGTGCGATCGCATCATCCAAGTTGTTTTGAATCATTAACATGATGGCAGCAGCTTGTTTGCTGTTGGCAGGGTAATGGTCAATGGGACGAGCAACTATTTTGTGGGTAGGACGGAAACGGTACATGTAAATACGTCCATACAAATCCAATTCCTTTTTAAATTCTTCGATAAGAACTGGGTGGTGTTTTTTATCAAAATAACGCAACGCATTTTTTAACGCCAATTTAGTTTCTTCCGCACTTAAAATTGATTTTCGTTTCGGAGCGTGATTATAGCTGTTGTCATATGCTCTTTCTGCAGGCAGTTTTGCTGGAATTCCTTCTAAAATCTCTTCACTGAATGAAAGTTCTATCGCGTTCATTTTTTTAGATTTTGTGTATTAGTTCGCATATTATATCCATACGGACAATGCTTGCATCCACTTTCGCAGCAATAGCCACGTTTGAGGTGATATTGGGTCGTAAAACAACGGTATCCTTCTGATGTGAGGTAATAATCGCCCTCTTCTATGGGGATGTGTTTTTTCATATTTAACAAATATAATCTAAATTTTAGAGACATAAATCTTTACTTATTTTTGCTTTATTGGTTTCATACTCAAGTCCATCATTAAAGTATTTAGTATTTTTACAGTTCAGTTTTTATAGCAATGCTCAAAATCAAAACGTTAAAAAATATTCGTTTAAATGCTCAGGTTTCATTGAAGCCAGATTATTTAATTCATTCTACAGTATCTGGAAATAAATACAGAAAGTTAAAGTATAATTTACAAAAGGCACAATCAGAAAATTATAAAGGCATTCTTACTTTTGGAGGGGCGTTTTCAAATCATATTGCAGCGACGGCTGCAGCAGGTCAGGCTTTGAATATTCCTACAGTGGGAGTTATTAGAGGGGAAGAATTGGCTTCAAAAATTGAATTGAATTCAACCCTGAAATATGCGAAATCTTGTGGGATGCATTTAGAATATGTGTCGCGATCGGATTATAAACAAAAAAACGATGCAGCCTATTTGAAGCTCCTTTTAGAAAATTTTAAAAATTTTTATGTCATTCCCGAAGGTGGAACCAATGCGTTGGCGATCAAAGGATGTCAAGAAATTCTTAGCCAAGAGGATCTTAGCTTTGATATTATTTGTTGTGCCGTAGGGACTGGCGGCACCATTGCAGGGCTTATAAACTCGAGTTTGCCTACTCAAAAAATTATTGGATTTCCAGCCCTTAAAGGCGGTTTTTTAAACGAAGATATTTGTAAATTTGCCACACAGTCAAATTGGGAATTGTGGGAAGCCTATCATTTTGGGGGCTATGCAAAAGTGGATTCTAAATTAATAACATTTATGAACGACTTTAAAACCACTTATAAGATTCCTTTAGATCCTGTTTATACCGCTAAAATGATGTATGGTATTTTTGATGCGATTCAAACAGGTAAAATCCCTAAAAACGCCAAGGTTTTGGCAATTCATACGGGGGGATTACAAGGGATTGAGGGTATGAATTTAAGATTGCAACAAAAACAATTAGAAGTGATTATTTAGATGTAATACAGTTAAAAAACAATAAATATAAACATATGAACCGGATTGTATTTTTTATTTTATTAGGATCTTTACTCACCAGTTGTGGGTCGCGCCGAAAGGTGAAAGCACCTCCAACCCCTCCAAAAGAGGTGGTGGTTAAGCCTTCTAAAAACACTCCTAACTTTAATAATGCCTTGGAATATATTGCGTATTTCAAACAAACTGCAGTTAAAGAAATGCAGTTATTTAATATTCCTGCAAGTATTACGCTTGCACAAGGGATTTTAGAATCTGGATCTGGAAAAGGACGTTTGGCACGTGTTGCGAATAATCATTTTGGGATTAAATGTCACGATTGGACAGGTGCTCGTGTCTATCACGATGATGACAAAGATCAAGAGTGTTTTAGAAAATATAAGGATCCAAACCAATCCTATAGAGATCATTCTGAATTTTTAGCCTACCGAAAACGCTATGCGGGGTTGTTTAAGTTAAAAGCGGATGATTATAAGGGCTGGGCTAAAGGACTTCGTAAAGCGGGTTATGCAACCGATCCAAATTACCCAAAAAAACTCATTACTTTAATTGAACGTTATGAACTTTATAAATTTGACAAAAAGTCAAAGCGATCACGCTCCAAGAAAGAACAAACAATAAAGACGACCAAAAAACGTCATACCGTAAGAAAAGGGGATACCTTATATTCGATTTCCAAATTATACAATACCACTGTGGATGCTATCAAACAACAAAATGGGCTTAATACTACAGATTTAACGATTGGGCAAACACTTATCATTTCTTCAAACTAATTTCATGAAATATCAACGCAGTAGTCAATTATTTAAAGCCGCTTCGGATGTGATTCCAGGGGGTGTTAATTCTCCAGTTCGTGCTTTCAAAGCCGTTGGAGGAACGCCTATTTTTGTAAATAAAGCCAAAGGGGCCTATTTGTATGATGCTGATGGCAACCGTCTTATTGATTATATCAATTCGTGGGGTCCTATGGTTTTGGGACATGCATATCCACCAGTAATAAATGCAGTCGTCGAGAAAGCAAAATTAGGAACCTCTTTTGGAATGCCTACGGAGATTGAAACTAAAATTGCTGAATTGGCAGTTTCCATGGTTCCAAATATAGATCAAATTCGATTTGTAAACTCAGGAACTGAGGCTTGTATGAGTGCTGTTCGTTTGGCGCGCGGCTTCTCAGGAAAGGAAAAAATAATCAAATTTGCGGGTTGTTATCATGGTCATTCCGATTCTTTTTTGATTCAAGCGGGGAGTGGAGCGGTTACTTTTGGAAGCCCTAACAGCCCTGGCGTTACTGAAGGAACAGCTAAAGACACGCTTTTAGCTCCTTATAATAACCTTGAAGCTGTAGCTACTATTTTTGAAGCAAACCCATCTGAAATCGCATGTATTATTGTGGAGCCTGTTGCGGGTAATATGGGCTGTATTCCACCTCACCCCGGATTTTTGGAAGGCCTTCGTACCTTATGTGATGAGCACGGAGCTGTTTTAATTTTTGATGAGGTTATGACAGGCTTTCGTTTGGCACGAGGCGGCGTTCAAGAACTGTATGGTGTCAATGCAGATATTGTATGTTTTGGAAAAGTTATTGGAGGAGGTTTGCCTGTTGGTGCTTTTGCAGCACGTCATGAAATCATGAGTCACTTGGCGCCTTTAGGTCCTGTTTATCAAGCAGGAACTTTGAGTGGAAACCCATTAGCTATGGCGGCTGGTTATGCGATGCTTCAAGCCTTAGAATCTGATAATGAAGTGTTTGGTCGCCTGGCGCAAAAAACCGAATACTTGCACAAAGGCATTGCAGATACCTTGTCGGCTCATAACATCACACATACAATTAACAGAGTTGGATCGATGATTTCGGTTCATTTTTCTGAAAATCCAGTGGTTGATTTTCAAACCGCTTCAGAAGGAAATAATGAACGTTTTAAAACCTTTTTTCATGGACTTCTAAATGCGGGAATTTATATTGCACCGAGTGCTTTTGAAACTTGGTTTATTACGGATGCTTTGACCTACGAAGATTTGGACGAAACGATAGCGGCAATTGCCAAAATTGCCCCAAGTTTATAAAGGTTTAAGTACTAATTTTCGAATGCCTACAAACACGAGTATTAAGGCAGAGTAGCTTATAAAAAATGGAATGACATAGGCTTCTAGTTTTAAAGCGAGCATGGCTGCCATAAACAAGAGTTGGAATCCAAGTCCATACATAGATACGAGGGTCATAAACCACTTTGGAAAAGGAGGGCTATCACTTGCGTTTTTATCCATATAGTACATGATTTTGTCAAAAGTGATGTATAAAATATCATAGATTTTATAAAAAACATCAACTGTACGTTGATTTTCTCCTTTTAGAGCTTTTGGTGCCGCATCTTCAAAAATGCGACTGGTAGAATCGCCTTCTACTGCGTTTCTTAAAATCACATAATAGTAGTTGTATACCGTGCCTTGTAATTGAATTCCAAAAAAGGCAATTAACATATACAGTATAGAGCCTTCTGTGATATGCCAAAAGGCAAGTAAGAAACAAAAATTCAGTATAAAATCGGCAATAGAATCGTAGTAACGTCCTGTGTAAGAAGGTGTGTTTTTTAGGCGTGATAGTTCTCCATCGGCAGCATCTAATATAGATTTTAAAATGATAAAAAAGGCGGCGACCTTGTAATAGCCATTGAGCATACAGCCAATAGCTATCACCCCTGATACAATAAACAAACTTGTGACATGAATTGGTGTTGCTCGTGTGTTTTTAAGTTGGCTTGCAATCCAATTTCCTGAGGTACGACCGTAGTCGGATAGGTCTAAAAATTGGTATTGTTTTGGAAGTTTTGCCATGTTTAGCAGTTCGTAATTTGGTTAATTATATAAACAACCAAAGGTACAATCATTTTTTGGACTTTTATTTTACTGTGGTCTCTTTACCTTTTAATTTTTCAAATTTTGATGTTCTGCCCATTCAGTCCAAGAGCCGTCATACAGGGTTCTTGTGTTATTACATGTGCAAGCATTAGAGTGCATGCGTTGATTTTTGAATCACAAAAAAATCTAGTTAAAATTGTTTTAGTTCTGTTTTGGATAGTCGATCATGAATCCCAATTGGAATGAATAAGTAGGAGAAAAAATCAACAGGGATTAAGCGACATAGGGTTCTTATAAAGATAATTGAGGCGGAAGGTTTTTCTTGAGTATCGCTGGTTACGACTTTTGATTTGGTAATCATTTTTCCGACGGTTTGCCCTGTAGTCCACTCCATGATAAAATAGTACAGGTAGTACACTGAGATCATAATATATTTCAAATCTTCCTGAGCCACATACTTATTTAATAGCATGGTGAAAATCATCACGATTACAAAAAAAACTAAAGAGTCAATAAGAAAATTATACAAACGAATTCGTTTCTTCATGATTTCTAAATTATAACTAGTGTACATATCTAGGATTTTCAATATTCAAAAAACTTAGATAAGTTCAATAATATTAAAATTACAAGTTTGGATTCACATAACCATAATTCATTAAGAATGATAGTTAGTTAAATTGGTTATTATGCACTAAATATAGTAATAAAATGAATCAAAAAAAAACGTTTGCAAACTTGCAAACGTTTTTTAAAATATAATTTAAATGGGTAGATTTAAATTTTAGCAGACTTCACAGTTTTAATGATTCGTCCAGCAATTTTATAAGGATCTCCATTAGAAGCAGGTCTTCTGTCTTCTAACCAACCTTTCCAGCCTTTTTCAACAGCAATAATTGGAATACGAATTGAAGCCCCTCGATCTGAAATTCCCCAAGAGAAATCTGTAATCGCTGCAGTTTCGTGTAATCCTGTTAAACGTTGGTCGTTAAACTCTCCATAAACCTCAATGTGTTCTTTAACAACAGGTCTAAATGCTTCACAGATTTTAGCATATACCTCTTTGTCTCCACAAGTTCTTAGAGTTGTGTTTGAGAAGTTTGCATGCATTCCAGATCCATTCCAGTCCATATCTTTTCCAAGAGGTTTTGGGTGGTATTCGATGTAGTACCCATACTTTTCAGTTAAACGGTCTAATAAATAACGAGCAATCCAAATTTCATCACCTGCTTGTTTTGCACCTTTTGCAAACAATTGAAATTCCCATTGTCCTGATGCAACTTCTTGATTTATTCCTTCAAAATTTAAGCCAGCATCAATACATAAATCAGCATGTTCTTCGACTAAATTTCTTCCATGTGTATTTAATCCTCCTACTGAACAATAGTACTTTCCTTGCGGTGCAGGATACCCTCCAATTGGGAATCCTAATGGCAATTGAGTTTTTGTATCCATGATAAAATACTCTTGCTCAAATCCAAACCAGAAATCATTATCTTCATCTTCAATAGTAGCTCTTCCGTTTGAAACATGAGGTGTACCATCAGCATTCAAAACTTCGGTCATTACTAAATACCCGTTAATTCTAGCAGGGTCTGGATAAATCGCTACGGGTTTTAATAAACAATCAGAAGAATCTCCAGTTGCTTGTTTCGTTGATGATCCATCAAAAGACCAGTTATCTAACTCTTCAATTGTTCCTTGAAAATTTTCATGCTCTTCAACTTTAGTCTTGCTTCGCATGTTTTGAGTTGGATAATAACCATCCAACCAAATGTATTCTAATTTAATTTTTGCCATAATTTTTAAGTATTTAATATAATGAGAACAAATATAAAAATAATGATAATTACTCTATTTTATTAGGGGGCTATTTTATTAACATCAGTATGTTTTTATTGAATGCCCTATATTTTTAAGGGTTTCATTATGTTTTTCATATTTTAAGTCTAGATAAATTTTATATTTGTTAATAAATATTTTAGCGATGCCTTATTTTTATCGCGAAAATTTTATTTTTGTATTAAGATTTTCATTTAAAACCACTTGCTTATGTCAACACTCAGATTTCATGCCCTTAAACAATCTTTAGACCGTCCCCCAACGATGGTTGATAAAGAAGCGAAACAATCCGAAATTTTTGGAGCGAATGTTTTTGATTTAAAAACCATGCGTCAATTTTTGACCAAAGAAGCGCTCAATAGTCTCATGAGAGCTATTAATAAAGGCGATAAAATTAACCGGTCTATTGCCGATCAAATAGCTTCTTCTATGAAAGAGTGGGCCATGTCCAAAGGGGTGACTCATTATACACACTGGTTTCAACCTTTAACAGGAGCTACTGCCGAAAAACATGATGCCTTTTTTGAAACTATTGGCAACGGAGAATCTCTAGAGCGTTTTGAAGGAAATCAACTTGTACAACAAGAACCAGATGCATCTTCGTTTCCTAATGGAGGGATTCGAAATACGTTTGAAGCCCGTGGTTATACCGCTTGGGATCCAACGTCTCCAGCCTTTATTTTTGGAACTACTCTTTGTATTCCTACTGTTTTTGTAGCATACACTGGTGAAGCGTTAGATTTTAAAACTCCTTTATTACGAGCATTGAATGCAGTTGACCATGCCGCCACCGATGTGGCTCGTTATTTTGATAAAACGGTCAAAAAAGTAACCGCATCCTTAGGATGGGAACAAGAATATTTTTTGATTGATAAAGCCTTGGTAGCATCACGACCTGATTTGGAAATGACAGGACGTACACTTTTAGGACATAGCTCTGCTAAAGACCAACAGCTCGATGACCATTATTTTGGAACCATTCCAGGGCGAGCCTTAAATTTTATGCGTGATTTAGAAACAGAATCCATGTTGCTTGGAATCCCCGTAAAAACACGTCATAACGAAGTTGCACCCAACCAATTTGAGTTGGCACCCATTTATGAAGAAGCAAACTTAGCAGTGGACCACAATTCATTAGTAATGGACGTCATGAAAAAAGTTGCCGACCGCCATCATTTTAAAGTCCTTTTTCATGAAAAGCCCTTTGCAGGTGTAAACGGTTCTGGAAAACATAATAACTGGAGTTTAAGCACGGATACTGGAATTAATTTATTAGCTCCAGGAAAGACCCCGATGAGCAATTTGCAGTTTCTTACGTTTTTTGTAAATACCATAAAAGCAGTTCACGATAATGAAGAATTACTTCGTGCCTCTATAGCTTCGGCAACAAACGATCACCGCCTTGGAGCCAATGAAGCTCCGCCAGCAATTATATCTGTATTTATAGGAGCACAACTTTCTAAAGTGCTTCATGAATTAGAAGGCGTTACGAAAGGAAAGTTATCTCCAGAAGAAAAAACAGATTTAAAACTGAACGTAGTTGGAAAAATTCCTGAGATTTTATTGGATAATACGGATCGAAATCGTACCTCACCTTTCGCATTCACAGGTAATAAATTTGAATTTCGTGCCGTCGGCTCCACCGCCAATTGTGCCAACCCAATGACGGTATTAAACTCGATTGTTGCTCGTCAATTAATTGACTTTAAAACAGAAGTAGATGCTCTCATCGCTACGAAAGGATTAAAGAAAGATGAAGCCATATTTAATGTGTTAAGAGAATACATAAAAACTTCTCGAAATATTCTTTTCGAAGGCAATGGTTATGGTGACGATTGGCAAGCAGAAGCCAAAAAAAGAGGTTTGAGTAATAACAAAAATACACCAGAGGCACTTAAAATTAAAGTTCACCCTAAAACCATTGCACTTTACGAAGGTTTAAATGTCATGAATAAGGTGGAAATCGAAGCGCGATACGATATTGAAATTGAAGAATATGTTCATATTCTTCAAATCGAAGGGCGAACTTTAGGAGATATCGCTCGAAATCATGTGATACCAACGGCTGTTAAATATCAGAATATTTTGATTGACAATGTCAAAGGATTAAAAGATATTTTTGGAAAAGAGTTTAAGAAATATGCAAGCGAGCAAATGGTTTTAATTGCTGATATTTCTCAAAGAATCGAAGCAATTAATTCGGGGGTAACCACTATGACAAACGCTCGAAAAAAAGCCAATTCCGTTAAAGATACAACCAAAAAAGCATCGATTTATTGCAAGCAAGTCAAGCCGTTATTTGATGACATTCGATACCATTGTGACAAACTTGAGCTCTTGATTGATGATGAATTATGGCCGTTGGCAAAGTATAGAGAAATGCTTTTTACAAAGTAAATAAATGGTTTAAAGTCGTCTAGTAATTTCTGGTCTAATTTTTCTCGTATTTTAGAATGCTTTTATTATGACACTTTAGCCTTTTTCTTAAATACTTTATTACTTTTGCAGGACAAATAATTTTTATGGGGAACGAGGTAAGTAAACGCTATGCACAACGGGGAGTTTCGGCTTCCAAAGAAGATGTTCATAACGCGATTAAAAATATAGACAAAGGTTTGTTTCCACAAGCCTTTTGTAAAATTGTTCCCGACCATCTAACAAACGATTCCGATTATTGCCTGATAATGCATGCTGATGGCGCAGGAACAAAAAGTTCTCTAGCCTATATGTATTGGAAAGAAACTGGCGATATATCAGTTTGGAAAGGGATTGCTCAAGATGCACTCATTATGAATATCGATGATTTGTTGTGTGTTGGAGCTACCGACCATATTATGTTATCCTCTACAATTGGACGTAATAAAAATGTCATTCCGGGCGAAGTGCTATCGGCCATTATAAATGGCACAGAAGAACTCATAGATGACCTAAAGGGGTTTGGAGTTACCATTCATTCCACAGGAGGCGAAACAGCGGATGTTGGCGACCTAGTCCGAACGATTATTGTCGATTCGACGGTGACTGCTAGAATGCCAAGAAATAAAGTGATTGACAATGCAAATATACAAGCCGGGGATGTGATTGTTGGATTGGCTTCTTTTGGTCAAGCAACTTATGAAACCACCTATAATGGGGGAATGGGAAGTAATGGGCTAACTTCGGCAAGACACGATGTATTTGGACATTATTTAGCAAACAAATATCCCGAAAGTTTTGACGCCGCAGTTCCTAAAGAATTGGTCTATTCTGGGCAGGTAACATTAACCGATGCTGTTGAAAATTCTCCTATTGATGCAGGAAAATTAGTGTTGTCTCCAACACGAACTTATGCACCTATTATCAAAACAATTTTAGAGCGCTATACTTCTGATTCAATTCACGGAATGGTCCATTGTAGTGGAGGTGCTCAAACCAAAATTCTTCACTTTGTTGAAGATTTACATATCATAAAAGACAATATGTTTGAAGTGCCCCCTTTATTTAAGCTGATACAAGAACAATCCAATACCGATTGGAAAGAAATGTATCAAGTATTTAATTGTGGTCACCGAATGGAACTCTATGTAAAACCAGATGTTGCGGATGCCATTATTGCTATTTCTAAATCCTATAATGTGGACGCTCAAATAGTGGGACGTGTCGAAACTGCAGACTCCAAAAAATTGACCATTCAAAGTGCATTTGGAACGTTTGAGTATTAGTGATAGCGTTCATCAGCTCCGAATCCATAAAAAACAGTACTTTTGCAACATAATTCTCCAAGTAGATGTTAGAAAAAATTCAGATAGTTAAACAACGTTTCGATGAAGTCAATGATTTGATCATTCAGCCAGATATAATAGCTGATCAAAAGCGCTATGTACAACTAAACAAAGAATATAAAGATTTGAAAAAACTGGTTGACAAAGGACTGGTTTATGAATCTTTAATGTATAATGTCGAAGAAGCTCAAGAAATTATATCGGATGGGAGTGATGCAGAAATGGTTGAAATGGCCAAGATGCAAATGGAAGAAGCCAAGGCTCAAATTCCTGCTCTAGAAGAAGAAATGAGAGTGCTTCTCATTCCAAAAGATCCAGACGATGCCAAAAATGTAGTGATGGAAATTCGTGCGGGTGCTGGTGGGGATGAAGCCAGTATTTTTGCTGGAGATTTGCATCGTATGTACACAAAATATTGTGAATCCAAAGGATGGAAAGTTGAGGTTGTAGATTTTAATGATGGAACATCCGGTGGTTTTAAAGAAATTATTTTTGAAGTAAGTGGAGAGGATGTTTATGGAACCCTAAAATTTGAAGCAGGTGTTCACCGAGTGCAACGTGTACCACAAACAGAAACCCAAGGACGTGTGCATACAAGTGCAGCTTCTGTAATTGTATTGCCTGAAGCCGAAGAATTTGATGTGCAACTCGATATGTCCGAAGTTAGAATTGAACGAACCACTTCAACAGGGCCTGGAGGACAGTCTGTAAATACAACCTATTCAGCAATTAAATTACACCACGAGCCAACAGGGATGATTGTAAGTTGTCAAGATCAAAAATCTTCCCACAAAAATTTAGAAAAAGCTCTAAAAGTATTAAGGTCTCGTTTGTACGAATTAGAATTGGCAAAAAAACAAGCAGCCGATTCTGAGAAACGAATGAGCATGGTATCTTCGGGTGATCGAAGTGCCAAAATTAGAACTTATAACTACCCGCAAGGAAGAGTGACGGAACACCGTATTGGGTTGACACTCTATGATTTGTCAAATATTATTAATGGCGATATTCAGAAAATAATAAGCGAACTCATGATGGCAGAAAACACCGAAAAACTCAAAGCAGATAACGGTACAATATAATTTTATATGACGACTCAAGCACTTGTTTCCGAAATCATAAAAAAACAATCCTTTCTTTGTATTGGTTTGGATGTGGATATGTCTAAGATACCCACTCATTTATTAGAATTAGAAGACCCAATTTTTGAGTTTAATAAAGCAATAATTGATGCAACCCACCATTTGTGTGTCGCCTATAAACCAAATACGGCCTTTTATGAAGCCTACGGATTGAAAGGTTGGAAATCGCTTCAAAAAACAATGGCCTATCTGAATACGAATTACCCTGAAATTTTTACGATTGCAGATGCAAAACGCGGCGATATTGGAAATACGAGTACAATGTATGCAAAGGCCTTTTTTGAGGATTTAGCGTTTGACAGTGTGACGGTTGCTCCTTATATGGGAAAGGATTCTATAGAACCGTTTTTAGAATTTCAAGAGAAACATACAATCATGCTCGCTTTGACCTCCAATGCAGGTGCATTTGATTTTCAAACCCTTACAACAGAAGGAAAGCCACTTTACCAATCTGTGTTAGAAACCTCTAAAGAGTGGAAGAACTCTAAAAATTTAATGTATGTCGTAGGTGCAACCAAAGCGTCTTATTTTAATGAAATTAGAAAAATTATCCCTGATAATTTTTTATTAGTTCCTGGGGTTGGTGCACAAGGAGGGAGTTTGGCTGAGGTGTGTAAAAATGGGATGAATTCACAAATCGGACTTTTGGTAAATTCTTCTAGAGGGATTATCTATGCGTCTTCTGAACTTGACTTTGCATCAAAAGCGGCTCAAAAAGCACAAATTCTACAATTGGAAATGGCAGCTTTAATGCCTGAAAAATAAATACCAACCTTCTTAAATAGTGAGCATCCAGTTTTTCTGAAGCTTTTTAAATTTATGTAATTCTCTATTCAGAATGGACATAAATTCACGCCCATCACTATTGCATTTTTCCAGACGACTGCAGTTGATAAACAAACGGTTTGTGAGCCATTTTAAGGTTTCGGCATGTTTCTGTTTTTGTTCAGAAAACAGTTCTTGTTCTGCTTTCATAATTTCAGGAGCCAACGAGTCCGATTGACGTATTATATCCCCTGAAAAATAGATGTTTTGGTCTTCGTGTCCGTTGGATTTCAAAACAGAAAGATCAGCTCTCAAATAATTTGAGATTATTTTAGAAAGAGACCCTATCTCAATGGCTTTTTTGTAAAAAGCAAGATTTAATTCTGACGAGCTTTGAAATGCCATAATTTGAATTATAATTAACTCAAAATTAGAATAAAAATTTACTAGCTTATATTTAATATTTAAAGTTATATTAGTTTATTTATTTAATTTTTAATATTTTTATTTAAAATTCTTTAATTATGAAATTAGATGTTTTGCATTCCAAAATATTAGAACAACTGCAATACAATGCTCGTGTCTCAAATACAGCCATTGCCAATCTAGTTGGAATCTCTTCACCTGCAGTTACAGAACGCATAAAAAAATTGGAAGATGCCGGAATTATAGATGGCTATTATGCCAAAGTATCCCATTTTGAGTTGGGTTATGATTTCAGAGCCTTGATTACCGTGCGTGCATTCATGGGACGTCTTCAACCATTTTTGCATAAAGTAAAAACTTTGGATGAAGTTATTAATTGTTACCGAATTACTGGAAATGAAAATATTGTAATGGAAGTGGTACTTCAAAATCAGCGTCACCTCGAAAAACTCATCGATCAACTGATTACATACGGAGAAACCAAAACTCAAATTATTCTTTCAAATGTGGTGTCAAACCGTCCGATATTAAAAAAGTAATTATATTTTTATACATTAACAATGAATAAAACCACACCCCTATGAAAACGAATTCTATTTTTTATATCGCTTTAGTGTTCTTATTTTTTACGGGCTGTCAATCTCAAAAGCGTCCTATAAAATCAAAATCAGAACATCAAAAACAGCAAAATAGTTTTTTTAAAGACGCCTCTAGATCTCCTTTGAAACCCAAAGATTTGAAAACATTTAATGGGCTTGAATTTTTTCCGATTGATTCTCTGTTTGTTGTAGAAGCACAATTGAAACGTACCCCAGAGACCCCATTTTTTGATATGAAAACGACTACTGATCGGGTGACTAAAGAACGTGTTTTTGGAATTTTGTCGTTTACTATCAATAGCGAATCGTACAGGCTTAATGTATATCAAGCGGCTCCAGAACCAGATTCTGAGGCTGAATCAGATTATTTGTTTCTTCCTTTTTTGGATGCGACAAACGGCATAGAAACTTATGGCGGTGGCCGCTACATTGATTTAAGTATCCCACAAGGAAATCAGTTAACAATTGATTTTAATACAGCCTACAATCCTTACTGTGCTTACAATGAAAAATACTCTTGCCCCATTGTACCTAGAGAAAATTACCTCCCATTAAAAATTAATGCAGGTGTTAAACGCTTTAAAAAAAATTAAAAACTTTTAGAGATAAAAAGCCCCAAAAACACAGTGGCAAGTCCAACTCCGATTGCCCCAAGTGTATAGATAAAAAAGTTTGTGAAATCACCTTCTTTTAGAAACACTTGATTCTCGTAAGCAAAGGCTGAGAATGTGGTGAAACCCCCACATAATCCAGTGATTAGGAGTAAGGTTTGGTTCTCGGAAAGCGCGCTATTTTTTAGGGTAACACCCATCAAAATTCCAATAATTAAACTTCCCAACACGTTTACAGAAAACGTACTCCAAGGAAATCCTGAAGCGGGCATTTTTAAAAATTTTCCAACCAAATACCGCAGTGCACTTCCAACCCCACCGCCTATAAAAACTAATAAAACTTGTTTCATGTGTATTTTTTAGTGTTTCCGCTAAATTAAAAATAGATTTCTTAGTAACAACCAAAAATGATTTTTATTAGTTAATCAAAATACATTATATTGGTGAATATTTGATTAAACGCTCAAAGAAACTATTAAACTTAAACTTAAAAACAAATGAAATTATTATCTAAGATTGCACTGGGCTCAATTGTGTTAGCTCAATTTTTTTGGTCTTGCAAAACTGAGGACAACTCAGAAGCTATGGATTCCAACTTTATCACCTTAAGTGCTGAGGAAAACTTTCCATTTATGGTCGAACAATTTGCAGACTTGAAAGTATTACGTTATCAAATTCCTGGATGGGAAAATTTAACTCTGAAAGAACAAAAACTAGTCTATTATTTAATCCAAGCCGGTCTTTCAGGTCGTGATATTATGTGGGATCAAAATTACCGACATAATTTAACCATACGAACAGCGCTCGAGAGTGTTTATACCAATTTTAATGGAGATAAATCAACTGATGAATGGGCGGCATTTGAAGTGTATTTGAAACGTGTTTGGTTCAGTAATGGGATCCATCATCATTACAGTAATGCCAAAATGAAACCTGATTTTTCATCGGACTATTTGAAAGCTATTTTAGATGCTTCCAATACAGTATTAGAAGGGGAGGCATTTGAAGTGATTTTTAATGATAAAGATGCTAAGAAAGTAAATCAAGCTAAAGACGTCGATAATGTTGCGGCATCTGCTGTGAACTTCTATGGACCTGGGGTGACCAATGCTGATGTGGAGTCGTTTTACTCTAATATCAGTTCTCCAGATCCCAAAAGACCATTATCTCATGGGTTAAATTCTCAACTTGTAAAAGTTAATGGAGCATTACAAGAGCGTGTTTATAAATCTGGTGGTTTGTACGGCGAAGCGATTGATGAAATTGTCAAATGGTTAGAATTGGCTAAAGGAGTTGCCGAGAACCAAGCCCAAGAGGATGCTTTAGGGTTACTCATTCAATATTACAATACAGGAGATTTACAAATTTGGGACGATTACAACGTGGCATGGACTGTTGCAACTGATGGAAATATTGACTATATCAATAGTTTTATAGAAGTTTATAATGATCCTTTAGGATACAGAGGTTCTTACGAAACAATCGTTCAAATTAAAGACTTTGACATGTCTGCAAAAATGGCGGTTTTGTCCAAAAATGCACAATGGTTTGAAGATAATTCGCCATTATTTCCAGAACATAAAAAGAAAAATGTTGTAGGGGTGAGTTATAAAACTGTCAACGTAGCAGGTGAAGCAGGTGATGCCTCGCCAACCACTCCAATTGGAGTGAATCTTCCAAATGCGAATTGGATCCGTGCGGAGGTAGGAAGTAAATCTGTTTCTTTAGGAAACATTACCAATGCCTATAATAACTCTGGAAGTTCTGGAAGACTCAAAGAATTTGTGAACGACGATCAAGAGTATGAGCTTGAGAAAAAATACGGTCAATTAGCAGACAAGTTACATACAGCACTTCACGAAGTTGTGGGACATGCGTCTGGACAATTAAACCCAGGGGTTGGAGAAACAAAAGAAACGCTAAAAAACTATGCATCTACTCTTGAAGAAGGGCGTGCAGATTTAGTAGGACTTTATTTTCTATACAATCCGAAACTACAAGAATTAGGACTGGTTGAAGATTGGAAAGCGGTTGGGATGGCAGCTTTTGATGGTTATATCCGAAATGGTTTAATGACCCAATTAATTCGATTAAACCTTGGAGATGATGTCGAAGAAGCGCACATGAGAAACCGTCAGTGGGTAAGTGCTTGGGCCTATGAAAAAGGACTTAAAGATAATGTGATTGAAAAAGTAACCCGTGATGGAAAGACCTATTTCAATATCAATGATTATGAAAAACTAAACGATTTATTTGGTGAGTTACTTCGTGAAACCCAACGTATCAAATCTGAAGGAGATTTTGCAGCAGTGCAAGCTCTGGTAGAAGGGTATGGTGTGAAAGTTGATCAAGAGATTCACGCAGAAGTTTTAGAACGTAACAAACAATTTAAATCAGCTCCCTATGGTGGATTTGTGAATCCAGTCTTAGTACCACAAACAGATGCTGAGGGTGAAATTACTTCAATCGAAGTAAACTATGTAAAGAGTTTTGAGGGTCAGATGCTCAACTACTCTGAAAATTATAGTTTTTTACCAGAAGTTAACTAAGGAAGTTTATTTTCAATATATATAAGTCACTTTTCTAAATGGTAAGTGACTTTTTTAATAACCTAAAATAAATTTAATAGCAGCAATACCAGCAATAAAGCCAATAAAAGCTAACAAAACCCATAAACTTCCTTTGTAATATTTTTGATGAAGATTAAAATCTTTGCGGTAAGCATAGATAATAACCCCAATAAAAACGATGGCAAAAAGGATTCCGAAAGTAAGTTGTCCTTGACTGAACATAATTATGTATTTTTAGGCTTTTAAATTGAGCCAAATTTATAAAAAATTATAAGAATCACAGCATGTTTGACCTTTCATCTTTGGAGGGTTGAAATGTGTAAAAAACAACCAATATGAACGCTAAAATAAAAGCAGTACAACAATTCCATGAAGCCTTTAAAATTGGCTATAGCACCTCTCTAAAAGCAGATTTAGGCACTGCTAAAAACACACTTCGTTTTGATCTAATGAAAGAAGAAAATGAAGAATATTTAGAAGCTGCCAATAATAACGACATGGTCGAAGTGGCGGATGCTTTAGGAGACATGCTTTATATTCTTTGTGGAACAATTATTGAACACGGAATGCAACACAAAATTGAAGCTGTTTTCGAAGAAATTCAACGCAGTAATATGAGCAAATTAGGAGCCGATGGTCAACCTATTTACCGTGAGGACGGAAAAGTATTAAAAGGACCAAACTATTTTAAACCCAATATTCAAGGAATTTTAGAGTCGTAACTACTCAACGCCTACTGTCCACCCAAATAAATCTTCTGCTTTATTTGTCTGAATATCTGTGATGCGTTTTTTTAATTGTAATCCAACAGGGTTTTCGAGTTCCGGTAAGTGATAATCGGTATCTTTAAATCCAAAGGTTGCAATTGGAGAAATAACGGCTGCAGTTCCTGCCCCAAACATTTCTTTTAAACTGCCATTTTTTGAAGCTTCAACAATTTCTGTGACAGTGAATTTTCGGACTTCTACCTTGATGCCTTCATCTTTGGCAATGTCGAGAACACTTTTTCTAGTGATGCCATCCAAAATTCGATCGCTTGTTGGTCCCGTAATTAGCGTATCATTAATACGTACAAAAATATTCATTGCTCCAGCCTCTTCAATATATTCATGCGTATTGTCATCGGTCCAAATCACTTGGTGATACCCTTTGTCAATCGCTAATTGAGTAGGGTAAAATTGCCCTGCATAGTTGCCACCTGCTTTTGCATATCCTACGCCTCCGTTTGCTGAGCGTGAATAGTTTTGTTCAATAAGAACTTTTACTTTTCCTGCAAAATAAGCTCCTGAAGGTGCTGTACAAATTATAAATTTATAGGCATTTGCGGGTGAAGCATGAAAGCCTTCTCCTGTTGCAAACATGATTGGTCTGATATAAAGAGAGCTTCCATCTTGCGTTGGAATCCATTGTTCATCAACTCTAAGCAATGCTTTTAAGCCTTCCATGAATACTGCTTCTGGTAATTCGGGAATAGATAATCGTTTGGCAGAAATGTTAAGACGTTTAAAGTTTTCGTCTGGACGAAATAACCACGTTTTTTTATCAGCGTCTTTATACGCTTTCATCCCTTCAAAAATAGATTGTCCATAATGAAAAATTTTTGCAGACGGCATTAATGAAATGGGTTGAAACGGTACGATTTCAGGAGTTCCCCAGCTACCATTGGTATAATCACAGACCAACATATGATCAGAAAAAACGGATCCAAATCCAAGATTTTCAAAATCAATACTATTGATTTTTGATGCTGATGTAGGGGTTACTTTGATTGTGTTCATAAGTTGGCTTTAAACATTATGTTTACAAATTTACAGAAATAAATGTTTTGACAATATCAATCTTTCAAAACTTCTTATATTTATGCGTTATTTAAAAAAAAACTAAGCAATACAATGAAAAATATACTTGTACTATTCACAACATTCCTCTTATTACATTCTTGTAAACAAAAGGTACAACCGACACAATCGCCAATTCAGGTGGACTCAACAGTTTACCAAGTTTATGGAGCTGCTTTAGATGCCCAATCGGTACTTTCTACAAACGCTTTAGCGGACTCATTTTCAACGATGAAAAAAACAGATACCCTGTTTGCGAAAGTTCAGGGCACAATTAAAGAAGTATGTTCTAAAAAAGGCTGTTGGATGACCCTTGATTTGGGTGGCGAAAAAGACTTGATGGTTCGTTTTAAGGATTATGGTTTCTTTATGCCTTTGGATGCTAAAGGAGAAGTTATTATTAATGGATACGCCACTATCTCTGAAACTTCTGTTGAAGAATTAAGGCATTATGCAGAAGATGCTGGCGCCTCAGAACAGGAAATTGAAGCTATTGTAGAACCAGAACTCACTTATAGTTTTGAAGCTGATGGTGTGCTTTTGGCTCAACCTTCTAGTTAACCAAACCGATGAAGCGTACAGTCATCACCACTTCTGATGGATCAAAAACCATTCAAATTGAAGACTGGGACGAGCAATACCATTCTATTCATGGCGCCATTCAAGAATCCCAACATGTATTTATTAAAACGGGGCTACATCATTTTTTAAATCGAAACAATCCAAAAGATCTTACTATTCTTGAAATTGGATTTGGAACGGGACTTAATGCATTTTTGACTGCTTTAGTATCGGATAAACAAGATATTAAAATTCACTATGAAGGCGTTGAGGCCTATCCGGTTCTGACCGAAGAATTATCACAATTAAATTATGCTTCACAAATTGCCCCAAATAAACAGACACTTTTTGATGCGTTACACAAGGTTTCTTGGGGAGAATTACATCCGATTACTTCTCTTTTTTCGTTAAAGAAACGCCAACAGTTTTTTTCTGATATTTCAGATAAAAATTCTTTTGACCTTATTTATTTTGATGCGTTTGGTCCACGAGTTCAACCAGAATTATGGACAGTTTCTATTTTTAAAAGCATGTTTAATGCCTTAAAAAATAAGGGTGTTTTAGTTACCTATTCGGCAAAAGGCAGTGTACGTCGCGCGCTACAAACCGCTGGGTTTGTAGTTGAACGCTTGGAAGGACCTCCAGGTAAACGGGAGATGTTGAGAGCAACTAAACCTTCAGAAATATGTTAGCATTTCCCTAATTAAATAGGGTAGGAAGCCTAAAGTATTGTTAAACCTATCTGAATTCAATTTTATAGAAGTTGTTATCACTAATTTTGTTATGATGGGACAAACACTCTTAATTACTGGAGCTACAGGATTGGTCGGAAAAGCGTTGGTAAAACAATGTTTGGCGGATGGACATACGGTACACTATTTGTCCACCCGAAAATCTAAAATTTTACAGCAATCAAACTATAAAGGATTTTATTGGAACCCACAAGATCAAACAATCGATTTGGCTTGTTTTGAAGGAGTTGAGGTGGTTTTTAATTTAGTAGGAGCTTCCATTGCCCAACGCTGGAGCAACGCCGCTAAGACGTCTATTTTATCCAGCAGAACCGATGCCTTAGCGTTGTTGCATTCAAGTATCGAAACCCATAAATTTCCAGTCAAACATATCATTTCAGCAAGTGCGATTGGAATTTATCCAGATTCTAAAACCCGTTACTATGATGAAAAATTTCAAGGAACGGACGCCAGTTTTTTACGCTCAGTTGTAAAGTTATGGGAGGGGAGTTTAAAACCTTTTCAACCTCTTGGAATTAAAACCACAGCATTGCGTATTGGAATCGTGTTGGATACGCACGAAGGTGCATTGCCAAAAATCATGCAACCGATCAAACAATATATTGGTGCCGCGTTAGGTTCTGGCGATCAATGGCAGTCTTGGATTCATATTGACGATTTAGTACGTATATTTATGTTTGTATTTGAATCCAAATTAGAAGGCGTTTACAATTCCGTTGCACCTAATCCAGTTCAACAAACAGAACTCACAAAATTAATAGCAAAAATTCTTCAGCGTCCACTAATATTACCCAACGTTCCTGAATTTGTCCTTCGACTTATGTTGGGCGAAATGTGTGCGATTGCACTCGAAAGTCAACGCGTCTGTTCAGCCAAGATTCAAGATGCAGGTTTTAAATTTAATTATATCGAGTTGGAGCCTGCTTTGGAAGATTTGATTGCTTAAATCTTCCGTTTAATTCCTTAGATGGCTTTTAACACCCTCAAATTTAAAAAATACTTTGTGACATTTTGACATTTTATTAATAATGGCAGTACTTTTGCCATTGGTTATAAAAAAAATTAATCACCCAAAGGGTTTATACACACAATGAGTAAAAAAGAAACCAAAGCGGAAGTAGAACTTCCAGAAGAAACCATAACAAATGAAGCGGTCAACGAAGAAACGACCACAGAGCCAACGGTTGAACTCACAGCAGAGGAACAATTAGCAGCCGATTTAGCGCAGGAAAAAGACAAGTTTTTACGTTTGTTTGCGGAGTTTGAAAACTACAAGCGACGTACGACAAAAGAGCGTATTGAGTTATTTTCTACGGCAAGTCAAGACGTAATCAAGGCATTACTGCCCGTATTAGATGATTTTGATCGTGCATTGTTAGAAATATCTAAAAGTGAAGCAACTGAACTTTCAAAAGGAGTGGAGCTGATTAAAAATAAATTATTCTCGACTCTTGAGCAAAAAGGGTTGGAGTTTATTGAGGTAAAAGCTGGTGATGTATTTAATGCAGATGACCATGAAGCAATTACACAAATCCCAGCCCCTTCAGATGATATGAAAGGAAAAATTATTGATGTAATCGAAAAAGGTTACAAGTTAGGTGAGAAAGTAATTCGTTTTCCAAAAGTAGTTATTGGGAACTAATTTAATTAAGATATAAAAGGACACTACTGAGATGGCAAAACGCGATTATTACGACATACTAGGCATTAGCAAAGGTGCTTCTGCTGCAGAGATTAAAAAAGCTTACAGAAAAATGGCGGTTAAATATCATCCTGATAAAAATCCAGATGATAAAGCAGCTGAAGAAAAATTCAAAGAAGCTGCAGAAGCCTATGAAGTATTAAGTGATCCAGATAAAAAGGCGCGTTTTGATCAATTTGGTCATCAAGCGTTTGAAGGTGGCGGCGGTTTTGGCGGCGGCGGAATGAATATGGATGACATCTTTAGTCAGTTTGGCGATATTTTTGGTGGCGGCGGTGGCTTTGGTGGCTTCGGTGGTGGACAACGTCAGCGGGTGATGAAAGGCAGTAACCTACGGATTCGTGTTAAATTAACATTAGAGGAAATTGCAACTGGCGTTGAGAAGAAAGTCAAAGTCAAGCGTAAAATGCAAGCCAAAGGCGTGACCTACAAAACCTGTTCGGTATGTAACGGTCAAGGGCAAGTTACGCGAGTGACCAATACAATTTTAGGTCGTATGCAAACGGCAGCGCCTTGTAATACCTGTGGGGGTACAGGTCAAACCATAGACAATCGCCCTCCAAATTCAGATTCTCAAGGGTTTGTAGTAGAAGAGGAAACCGTTTCTATAAAAATTCCTGCTGGGGTTGTAGATGGCATGCAACTAAAAGTAACTGGTAAAGGAAATGCTGCTCCCGGAAATGGAATTTCTGGTGATTTATTAGTGGCTATTACCGAAGAAACACACCCAACCTTACAACGTGAAGGTGACAATTTACATTACGATTTGTATGTGAGTTTGCCCGATGCAATTTTAGGGTCTTCCATAGAAATTGAGACTGTAACGGGGAAAGTCCGTTTAAAAATTGAAGCCGGCGTACAATCAGGAAAAATACTACGCCTTCGTGGTAAAGGAATTCCAAATGTAAACGGCTATAGTCGTGGGGATTTGTTGGTGCACATCAACGTTTGGACGCCAAAAACATTGAGCAAAGAACAAAAAACGTTTTTTGAAAAAATGAAGTCGGATGAGCATTTTTCTCCAAAACCAGAAAGCTCGGATAAGTCCTTTTTTGAAAAGGTGAAGGATATGTTTTCCTAAAGGGTTTGGGGACTGATATATGAGATCCTCGTTGTTCTAAAATTTCATGTTTCGTTCATTTTTTATTTAGAGCTTCAATTCTTTCTTTATAGTAATCGTCACCACTTATTTCGTAGGCCTTGTTTAAGTATTTTAAAGCATTCTCTTTGTCGTTTTGAAATTCATAATACTCTGCCATCGAGTCATTAGCATTTGCACTTGTTGGATTATACCTAATATTCATTTCAAAAAACATGAACGCCTTCTTAGGTTGTCCCATTTGCATATTCATGTAGCCATAGCCATTTAACATTTCGTCTATCATTGGGGCAGTGGGAACACCAAAGTGTTCGGTATAGATTTGTTCTTGCTCCTTCAATAGCGAAACCAATTCTTCTATAGGGGTTTCTGGATTATTATATTTTTGCGGAGATTTAAACTGATACCATTCAAAAAGAAAAATCAGCCCATCTCGTATTGATGGTAACGGAACTGTACCATGTAAATCTTCATTATAAACCTTCCAAGAAAAATTTAATCCATTCTGTTTTTGAGATTTAGTATAATTTGAAAACTCAATGATTGAACGTGCAAACAAAGTAAATTCTGAAGAGTCATCCATAATATTCTCCATGGTTATTTCTTCATTCCACATATGTAGCTGCTCTGCTGCTAAAGACACATAAAGAGATTTACCTTCATAACTCTCTGTTTTCAGCTTTTCTTTTGTTTCCTTCAATAATTTTTGGTCGTCCCAATCCAAGCTTGGATCTATGGCTATATAATTTTGAAATAGATGTTTGTGATTAACCAACATATTTAGGGTAAACAAACCAGCATAAGAATGCCCAATTAAAGTGCGATAAGCCATGGTTGGATAGTTACTATCAATATATGGGATGAGTTCCTCTTCCATAAATTTAGTAAATGTTTCTGCACCTCCAGTTTCACTGTCAAATACACTACCGCGTCTCATTTTTATCTGTGAAGTAGTTAAATCTCTTGTTCGGTTCTTGCGATTAGAAATCCCAACAAGTATCATATGTGGTAGGTAGTGTCCCCAATAATTACCATAAACAGCTTCCAAAGTGCTTTCTAGTGAAAATCCATCCATTAGATATATCACGGCATATTTTTCATCATTATCTGGCTGAAAATTATCTGGTAATCTTACCCAAAAGTCTCGGCTTTCACTTAAAGTTTTAGAAAATATTGAATCCACTATTCGATTTTGAAATTGCTCTGTTTGGGACTCAGTTGTTTGTGCAATTGCATGTTGATTTACCATTAAAATCAATCCGATAAGTACTAATAAGTAGATGTAATATTTCATTAATTTCTTTTGAATTTAAATATAAAAAAAATATATAGTTTAAACTAAAAACTTATAATAGTTCTTAATAATGAAAGCTAACGGTTGGTGTATGGTTAGTTGCGTGGTCTGTTTATTTCCGTTATATTTTTTTCAACAATACTTCCCAAATTAGCATGTATTGTGCCACTCTAGTTTCCCAAGGTTCACTAAAATTCAACTAAAAGAATCGCTTAAACTTCGGTTAAATTACTCATGAAGACATAGATTTGGGATCTAAATCAGTCTAATAGTATAAAAAGAATCGCATTTTACCAAAAAACAGGCTGATTTTAACAGTTCAGAATGTAATGCGGCAAGGTTTTTCTTTTTCAGTGTAACTTTTCATATATTGGTACGTCTTATATCAAAACGAATTACATGAATACCCTTTTAGAAACCAAAGAAGTTTCAAAATACTTTGGCGATTTTCAAGCTTTAAATTCAGTTTCCATACAAGTGCCAAAACACAGTATTTTTGGACTTTTAGGCCCTAATGGTGCCGGAAAAACTACCCTCATCAGAATCATCAATCAAATTACTATGCCCGATACAGGCTCGGTCGTTTTGGATGGCGAACCTTTGCAAGCCCACCATGTGCAATATATTGGCTATTTACCCGAAGAACGCGGACTGTATAAATCCATGAAAGTTGGAGAGCAAGCCCTGTATTTGGCGCAGCTCAAAGGTCTGTCGTATTCCGATGCTAAGAAACGCTTAAAATACTGGTTTGATAAATTAGAGATTGGCCATTGGTGGGACAAAAAAGTGGAAGAACTCTCTAAGGGAATGGCACAAAAAATTCAGTTTGTAGTCACGGTTTTACACCAACCCAAACTCTTAATTTTTGATGAGCCGTTTTCAGGATTTGACCCCATCAACGCCAATTTAATCAAAGATGAAATATTACAATTAAGAGACGAAGGTGCCACTGTTATTTTTTCAACCCACCGTATGGAATCCGTTGAAGAACTTTGTGATCATATTGCCTTAATCCATGAGTCTAAAAAAATATTAGATGGCAAACTTATTGACATCAAACGCGATTACAAAACAAATTCGTTTGAAGTAGGATTGTTGACGGCTGACAAAAAAGCCTTACAACAAACAATTGAAGCTAAATTTAAAGTCGCTCCAGCAGAATTTAAATCGTTGCACGATGACTTAAAACTGAATATCTCCTTAGGAACAGAAGGGACTTCTAATGATTTGTTAGCATTTTTAACCGCTCAATCTCAAGTCTTGCATTTTAAGGAATTAATTCCAAATGCAAATGATATTTTTATTCAAACCATTCAAAACAACCACTCATGAATCACCTTCCATTAATTATCAAACGTGAGTATTTGACTAAAGTACGAAACAAGGCGTTTGTCCTTATGACCTTTTTGACCCCTTTCGTTATGATTGGCTTGGCTTTATTTGTGGGCTATTTATCAAGTGTGAATAACGATACGGTCCGCAACCTCTATGTTTTAGATGAATCCGAGTTTCTATCGGAATCTTTCAAAACAAATGATCAAACGATTTATACCCATCTCTCTGATCTTGATTTAGAAACTGCCAAAACGCTTGCAAATCAAGAAGGTGCCTATGGGTTGCTCCACATTCCTAAGGTCTCATTAGAGACCGTATCAAAATCCATTCGATTTTATTCAGAAGAAGCGCCTTCACTTTCGGTAATATCTTCTTTGGAGTCTAAAATTGATACTAAATTATCCGAACTCAAATTACAAAACATTGGTGTTGATTTAGACCTTATTAAAGCGTCAAAAACCACTGTTGAAATCAACCAAGAAAGCTTTGAAGGTGTGAAAACCTCTAAGGTGGGGAGTGTTATGAAATTGATTTTTGGTGGGGCCGCTGGCTATCTGTTATTTATGTTTATTATTATTTATGGAAACATGATTATGCGCAGTGTGATTGAAGAAAAAACCAGCCGCATTATCGAAGTCATTATATCCTCTGTGAAACCCATCCAACTGATGTTGGGGAAAATTATTGGGACCTCTTTAGCAGGGATTACACAAGTGGTTATTTGGATTATTTTGGGTTTTGTTTTGTTGTTTGCAACCTCGGTTATTTTTGGAGTTGAGTTGTCTCAAACCCCTCAACAGGATCTGGTACATGAAGCACTTTCTAATCCAGAATCAACCGATAAAATTCAGATGCTCATCAATGAATTTAACAGCCTTCCAATTGAAAATTTAATGCTCGCCTTTATCTTGTTTTTCATTGGAGGTTATCTGTTGCACAGTTCGTTGTATGCGGCCATCGGTGCAGCAGTCGATAACGAAACTGATACCCAGCAATTTATGATTCCCATACTAATGCCCTTGATTTTAGCGATATATGTGGGTGTGTTTACTGTTGTTGAAGATCCGCATGGCACCATTTCAACGGTTTTTTCATTCATCCCATTTACCTCTCCAGTTGTGATGCTGATGCGTATTCCGTTTGGGGTCCCAATATGGCAACAAGTCGTTTCGCTTTTGATTTTAATTGTAACCTTTATATTTACGGTGTGGTTTGCCGCTAAAATTTACCGAGTAGGAATTTTGATGTATGGAAAAAAACCCACTTATAAAGAACTTTTTAAATGGTTGAAATATTAATTTTAATAGAACGTTATTAATGCACACTAACTCAACAACAGATGTCTAGAATATTAATCATTGAAGATGAAGCCTCCATCCGTCGGGTTCTTGTAAAAATCCTAACAGAAGAGAATAATCAGTACCAAGTTTTTGAAGCCGAAGATGGTCTTATTGGCACTGAAATGATCAAGAAAGACGATTTTGATTTGGTGTTATGCGATATTAAAATGCCTAAAATGGATGGTGTTGAAGTTTTGGAAATTGTCAAAAAAATTAAACCAGAAATTCCTATGGTTATGATATCGGGTCATGGCGATTTGGATACAGCAGTGAAAACCATGCGTATGGGTGCTTTTGATTATATATCAAAGCCTCCCGATTTAAACCGATTGTTGAATACCATTCGAAATGCACTGGACCGCAAGCAATTGGTGGTCGAAAACAAACGACTCAAACGAAAAGTGAGCAAGCAGTATGAAATGGTTGGAAACTCACCTGAAATTGAAGCGATCAAGTTACTCATTGACAAAGTAGCGCCAACGGAAGCTCGTGTTTTGGTAACGGGTCCCAATGGTACTGGAAAAGAATTGGTAGCTCATTGGTTGCATCAAAAAAGTGACCGTTCCAAAGGGCCTATGATCGAAGTGAATTGTGCGGCAATCCCTAGTGAGCTTATTGAAAGCGAGTTGTTCGGACACATCAAAGGGGCGTTTACAAGTGCTAATAAAGATCGTGCAGGTAAATTTGAAGCGGCTAATAAAGGAACTATTTTTCTGGATGAAATAGGAGATATGAGTTTGTCCGCGCAAGCAAAAGTTTTACGAGCCTTACAAGAAAGCCGCATCCAACGTGTTGGGAGTGATAAAGACATTAAAGTTGATGTTCGGGTCATTGCAGCCACCAATAAAAACCTAAAAAAAGAAATACAAGAAGGGCGTTTTCGAGAAGATTTGTACCACCGATTGGCAGTTATTCTGATTAAAGTACCTCCTTTAAATGATCGTAGAGACGATATCCCTGTATTGGTCGATTATTTCGCACATAAAATCGCCTCAGAACAAGGGACCGCTAAAAAGAGTTTTTCATCAGAAGCCCTTAAATTACTTCAGGCTTATGATTGGACAGGGAATATTAGGGAGTTGAGGAATGTTGTTGAACGTCTGATTATTCTTGGGGAATCTGAAGTCACAGTTTCAGATGTAAAGGCATTTGTTAGTAAGTAAAAATATTTATATTATTATTAACGCTTTCGTATATCAGAACGTTTAGCTTTACCCTTACAAAATACAGTCACATGAAACATTTAGTCATCCTTATTTTCTGTTCTTTAATGCTCAATTTGAATGCGCAATCAGATGCGGATTATATTAAAACATTCTATAAAAATTCCTTAACCAATGGACAAAGTTATCAATGGTTAGATTATTTATCCAATGAAATTGGAGGCCGGTTATCAGGCTCTTTAAATGCTGAATTAGCGGTAGAATACACAAAAGCTGAGTTAGAAAAATTAGGGCTAGATCGTGTTTGGTTGCAACCTGTTATGGTTCCAAAATGGGTGCGTGGAACTCCTGAATTTGCTTACATAGAAACAGCCCCTGGAAAAACCATATCAGTCAATATTTGTGCTTTGGGAGGTTCGGTTGCGACACCTCTTCAAGGGGTTAAAGCAGAAGTTATAGAGGTGCAAGGACTGGAAGAATTAAAGGCTTTAGATCGAAAAAAGGTCGAAGGTAAAATTGTATTTTTCAACCGTCCGATGCAAGCAGATTTGATTCATACGTTTGAAGCCTATGGCGGTTGTGTCGATCAACGCTACAATGGAGCTAAAGAAGCCGGAAAGTTAGGAGCAGTTGCAATGATTGTTCGCTCTATGAACTTAAGGCTAGATGATTTACCGCATACAGGAGCGATGTCTTATGGAGATTTACCAGTTTCTAAACGAATTTCATCCTCAGCTATTAGTACCAACGATGCTGAAAAGTTAAGTGGTATGTTGAAAATCGATCCTAAGCTTAAATTATATATCAAACAAAGTTGTCGTCAGTTAAAGGATGTACAATCTTATAATGTGATTGGAGAAATTACTGGATCCCAATTTCCAGATGAAATCATCACTGTTGGAGGGCATTTAGATTCTTGGGATTTAGGAGATGGCTCTCATGACGATGGTGCAGGTTGTGTTCAGTCTATGGATGTGTTACGCTTATTGAAAATTTCGGGAATTAAACCCAAACGAACCATTAGAGTTGTATTGTTTATGAATGAAGAAAATGGTTTGAGAGGAGGAAAGGCCTATGCCAAAGAAGCCACACGAAAAGGGGAGAACCATGTGTTTGCTTTAGAAAGTGACTCAGGAGGATTTACGCCTCGTGGTTTTACCTTTGATGGACCAGATTATAAAATCGATCAAATTATGCAATGGAAGCCTTTGTTTGAGCCTTACCTTATCCATTATTTCAAAAAAGGCGGGAGTGGTGCAGACATTGGACCTTTGAAAAAAAGCACGAATGTGTTGGCGGGATTGCGACCCGATTCACAGCGTTATTTTGATCATCACCATGCAGCGAATGATACCTTTGATGCTGTTAATAAACGCGAGTTAGAATTAGGAGCAGCTACGATGACTTCCTTGATTTATTTGATCGATAAATATGGGTTGAATTCTATTGAGAAAACACCTCAACTCAAAGATTAAATAGTTTATTTCACTAACTGAAAAATGTATCCAAAAGAAATATTTCTTTGGTAAAAGAAAAATTCTTGTGACGCAGAGTCGGCTCTAGAGTTTGTAGTTCGAATATTTGGCATGTCAATATAACCTGCTTTAAATTCTGTTTGTATAAAGAAATGGTTAAACAAGGTTAGATTAATACCAGCCTTCAAAGACAATCCAAATCCTGCCAAATGAAATTCATCATTTTTTTCTTTAGAAAGTAAGGTGGAGTTGGTTTTTGGATAAAGGATTCCTGCACCAAAAGACTCTATTAAGTTGAGTTGTATTTTTTTAGAGTTCCATTTTAGATAGTCACCAAGGTTATCAACTCTTGAAATCTCAACATTGATATAATTCAAACCATCGGTGTGTTCAAATTCCAAAAAATCCTCATCAATATAGATGTATTCATTGTTATACACACCATTAAATTCTGAGACAGGATCATTCAAATCAATATAGCCATCAATGGTTGCTGGTTGTTGTTCTATCATCACGTATTTCATGTGGTCAAATCCCACAGAAAAATTCCAATTGTCATGAAAAAAATACCCGATTCTAGCAACAGTTTGCGGGATTGAGATGTTTGTAGGATTTAAATAGATGTCTGCATCCCATGGATTTTGACGGTCTTTGGCTGCTATATTGTAAAGCGTAAAGTTGTAATCATCGCCTTTAAAGGTGATGTCTGAATAACTGTATTGGGCTTTGTTCCATCCCCAATAAAAGAAGAGCTTCCCTTTATTTTTAGTTTTAAAATTTGTTTTAATTGCTGTAGTTTCAAGGATCGTTTCTTGAGATTGGCCTTGAATACTAAAAACAATTAGTATACAAGCAAGTATTGCTTTTTGCATATATATGTCCTAAAGGGAGTTGATAGTGCGTCGTATAGCACTTAAATTGGTAAGTAATTTTTCTAAATGGTCGATGTGTAACATATTTGCACCATCACTTTTAGCATTGGAAGGATCAAAATGGGTTTCAATAAATAGGCCATCAACATTATTTACGATGCCAGCGCGGGCAATGGTTTCAATCATATCAGGACGACCGCCAGTCACCCCGCTATTTTGGTTGGGTTGTTGTAGGGAGTGCGTTACGTCTAAAACAGTGGGTGCAAAAGTACGCATTGTTGGGATGCCTCGAAAATCAACAATCATATCTTGGTAGCCAAACATGGTTCCTCTATCTGTAATCCATGCTTTTTCGTTTCCAGTATCTTTTACTTTTTGTACGGCATGTTTCATCGCTTCGGGACTCATAAACTGTCCTTTCTTTAAGTTTACAACTTTTCCTGTTTGAGCTGCCGCAACCACAAGATCGGTTTGTCTTACTAAAAATGCAGGAATTTGTAACACATCAACAAATTGAGCTGCCATAGCTGCATCCGAAACTTCATGAATATCAGTAACCGTTGGGATGTCAAATGTTTCAGAAACTTTTCTAAGAATTTTTAAGGCTTTTTCATCTCCAATTCCTGTAAAACTGTCGATTCGACTGCGATTTGCTTTTTTAAAACTCCCTTTAAAAATATAAGGAATTTCCAAAGCGTCTGTGATTTTACACACTTTTTCTGCAATCTGAAGCGCCATTGTTTCGCTTTCAATAGCACAAGGCCCTGCTAACAAAAAAAAATTATCAGAAGAGGTGTGTTTTAATTTTGGAATATCTCGAAGATTCATTGCTGTTAATTTATACTGCAAATATAATCAAAATTAAAAGGTATTTTAAAATTAATAAGCAGTACAAAAAGTCAGAAAATTAAATGTAACTTTGCACGCTTAAAACAAGGCACTTATGGCTAATGTAAAAAACATCGCAATTATTGCACACGTCGATCACGGAAAAACAACCTTGGTTGACAAAATCATGTATCACTGTCAACTGTTTCGTGAAAATCAAAATACAGGAGATTTAATTTTAGACAACAATGACCTTGAAAGAGAAAGAGGGATTACAATTACGTCCAAAAATGTTTCTGTGGTTTATAAAGAGACTAAGATCAATATTATTGATACTCCTGGTCACGCCGATTTTGGTGGTGAAGTAGAACGTGTTCTAAATATGGCAGATGGTGTGTTGTTGTTAGTAGATGCTTTTGAAGGGCCAATGCCTCAAACACGTTTTGTGCTGCAAAAAGCAATTGACCTAGGGTTAAAGCCATGCGTGGTGATCAATAAAGTTGATAAAGAAAACTGTACTCCAGATGAGGTGCATGAAAAAGTGTTTGACTTGATGTTTGAATTAGGCGCAGAAGAGTGGCAGTTAGATTTCCCAACGGTTTATGGATCTGCCAAAAATAATTGGATGAGTGAAGACTGGAAAGAAGAAACAAGCAATATCGAACCGTTGTTAGACATGGTGATTGAACACATTCCATCTCCAAAAATTCCAGAAGGAAATACTCAAATGTTAATTACATCTTTGGATTTCTCATCTTTTACAGGTCGAATTGCCATTGGGCGATTGACTCGTGGTGAATTAAAAACAGGACAACAAATTTCGTTAGTAAAACGCGATGGAAGCATTGTAAAATCTAAAATAAAAGAACTTCATGTTTTTGAAGGTTTAGGAAGAAAAAAAATTGATGCGGTTCAAACAGGGGATATTTGTGCCATTGTAGGATTAGAAGGATTTGAAATTGGTGATACAGTTGCCGATATTGAAAATCCTGAAGGTTTAAAAACAATTGCAATCGATGAGCCAACAATGAGTATGTTGTTTACAATAAACGATTCTCCTTTCTTTGGAAAGGATGGAAAGTTTGTGACATCCAGACATATTAAGGAACGTTTGAATAAAGAATTAGAAAAGAATTTAGCACTTCGAGTTCAAGAAACGGATAGTGCCGATAAATTTATGGTATTCGGAAGAGGTGTTTTACACTTGTCTGTACTCATCGAAACGATGCGTCGTGAGGGTTATGAATTACAAATCGGACAGCCACAAGTAATTATTAAAGAAATTGACGGGGTTAAATGTGAGCCTGTTGAAGAAATGACGATTGATTTACCTGAATCTGTTTCAGGAAAAGCGATTGAAATGGTGACCATGCGTAAAGGAGAAATGTTGAGTATGGAAGCGAAAGGCGAACGCATGGTCTGTGAGTTTTTAATTCCTTCTAGAGGAATTATAGGCATGCGTAACCAACTCTTGACAGCGACTGCTGGTGAGGCAATTATGGCACACAGATTTAAAGAATACCAACCTCTTAAAGGTGGAATTCCAGAACGTCAAAATGGGTCTCTGGTTTCTATGGAATTAGGACAAGCGATTCCTTATTCTATTGATAAGTTACAAGATCGAGGTAAGTTTTTTGTAGATCCAGGCGAAAGTATTTACGAAGGTCAGGTGATCGGCGAAAATTCTCGTGGGGATGATATGGCTATTAATATTACAAAAACAAAAAAGTTAAGTAATGTACGTAGTTCAGGTGCCGATGACAAAGCAAAAATTGTTCCTGCAATTAAGTTTTCTCTTGAAGAAGCATTAGAATACATTCAAAAAGATGAGTACGTTGAGGTTACACCGAAATCGTTAAGATTACGAAAAATATATCTTACTGAAGTGGAACGTAAACGTAATAAAATCATATAATGAGCTTCTTGGAAACGCATGCGACTGAGCTGGTAGGTTATCTGGCAATGTTGGTGTTATTGATTTCTTTTTTGATGAAAGATATCAGACACTTGCGGATGCTTAACAGTGTTGCTTGTGGGTTTTTTGTAGTATATGGTTTTATGTTGGCCACTTCATGGCCCATTATTATTTCCAACGCAGCTATTATGGGAATTAATATATATTATCTGTTTTTGAAGAAAAATTAGTATTTTCACAAAATCAATCAAATAACTTTAATCTTATTTTTTTAGTCAAAAAATACCAATCTGATTTAAAGGCTTCTTGGGATAAATTTGTATCAAAATCTGAAAACGCTACTTTTTTGTTCTATCGTGATTATATGGACTATCATAGTGATCGTTTTGAGGATTTTTCTGTTCTAATTTATGTAAATAAATCCATAGTGGGACTTATTCCTGCCAACCGTTCTAAAAATACCGTTTATTCGCATCAAGGATTAACCTACGGAGGTCTTTTGTTAGAAAATTTTGATGCTGTGTTTGCGAAGGAGATCATGACAGCGGTTGAAAAATTTTATAAAGACAATGGTGTCATTGACTTTCAACTTAAGTCATTCCCGAGTAGTTATCCGCAATTCCAATCGATACCAATTTCTTCTTTTTTTAAAAACTCCAAGTCTAAAATTATAACGACGCACAAGAGCCTAGCTATTGATTATTCTAAGGGAGTGAAGATTCATAAGACGAAACTGAAACACCAACGAAAAGGATTAGATTGTGGATTAGAAATACGTTTAGATAATGACTTTAAGACTTTTTGGACAGCCGTTTTGACTCCAATGCTCAAAGACCGGTTTCAAACAAAACCTGTGCATTCGCTTGAAGAAATTGAACAACTTCATTCGTTTTTCCCCGATAAAATTTTACAATATAACGTGTATTTACACGACAAGATATTAGGAGGAATTACAATATACAACAAAGGATCAGTAGTGAAATCACAATACAGTGCAACAACACTAGAGGGACAAAAAAATTATGCTATAGATGTTCTGTTTTTATATTTAATAGAACATTATAAAAATAGTGGCGCACAATTTTTTTGTATGGGTACAGTTACTACTAATGATTCGTTAGGATATAATCCTGGTTTACTTAAACAAAAACAAGAACTTGGATGTAGTATTTATTCACAACAGATTATTAATTTTTCATTACATGATTAAATTCTTAGACTTACATCAAATTAACCAATCTTACGAGAAGGATTTTAAAGATAAGTTTGATCAATTTTTAAAATCAGGATATTATATCCTAGGTTCTGAAGTGACTGCTTTTGAAACAAATTTTGCTTCTTATTGTCATTCCCAACATTGTGTTGGCGTTGCGAATGGTTTGGATGCATTGACATTAATTTTTAAAGCGTATATCCAACTCGGAAAACTAAATGAAGGCGATGCCGTTGTGGTTCCAGCCAACACCTATATCGCAAGTATAATTTCGATTCTTAATGCAGGTTTAAAGCCTGTTTTAGTGGAACCCGACCCTTTGACGTTTAATATCTCTCCAACCGCTTTTAAATCGATCATCACAAAAGATGTTAAAGCCGTTTTAGTTGTTCATTTGTATGGACAACTTGCCGATATGGATGCGATTAATACCATTGCAAATCAGCATCATCTTTTAGTGGTAGAAGATGCGGCTCAAGTACATGGAGCTGTTAATGCATTCGGTACAAAAGCGGGGAATCTAGGAGATGCAGCAGCTTTTAGTTTTTATCCTTCAAAAAACTTAGGTGCCTTGGGTGATGCAGGAGCAGTAACCACCAATGATTCAGCACTTGCCACAAAAATTAAAAGCTTAAGAAATTATGGCAGTCATAAAAAATATGTAAACTCTATTATTGGAGTTAATAGTCGTTTGGATGAATTACAAGCTGCTTTTTTAAATTTAAAACTTCCCCATTTAGATAAAGAAAATAGTCTTAGACGTTCAATAGCTAATCGCTATCTAGAATCGATTAAAAATCCTAAGGTTAGTTTACCATATTATAGCGGAAAATCAGATCATGTATTTCATTTGTTTGTAGTTTTAGTAGATAATCGAGAGGAATTTATCAATTTTCTTAAGACTAACGGCATTGAAACAATGATTCATTATCCGATTGCACCACACCAACAAGAGGCGCTTAAAGCCTTTAAATCAGTTCAGTTGCCTGTCACAGAGAAGATCCATAAAAACGCAGTGAGCCTTCCTTTAAACCCTGTCTTAACGCCAGAGGAAGTTTCGACAGTGATTGAAGTTGTTAATGCCTTTTAAACACAATGTCTAAAAATAAAAATTCATACAGTCAAATAATGAAAGCCACGTCTCTTTTTGGGGGTGTACAGGTTTTTAATATTTTGATTTCTGTGATTCGTTCCAAAGCGATTGCTCTACTTGTTGGGCCTATAGGTTTTGGTGTGATTGGGCTTTTAAATTCGACACTTCGTATCATTGGCGATTTTACAAAAGTAGGGCTAGATACAAGTGCTGTTAAAGAGATATCTGAACAAAATACGCAAGCTGATAATTCTAAAGTTTCTGAAATTATATCTGTTCTTGAAAAAATAATCTGGATTACAGGAACTCTTGGTGCTTTGATTACCATTGTTTTTTCCAAAGTTATAAGTCGATTAACTTTTGGAAATACAGATTATACTTATGCTTTTGTTTGGTTATCTATCGCGGTTTTGTTTACTCAATTAACGAAAGGTAAAATTGCGATTCTTCAAGGGACTCGTCGCCTTAAAAAATTGGCTTCTGCAAATTTAATATCGAGTTCAATATCATTAGTAATAACCTTGCCATTATATTATTTTTTTAAAATAGATGGTATCGTTCCCGCTTTAATAGGAACCGCATTAATTACTTTCGGAATTTTTAAGTTTTTTACAAAAGAGGTTGATATCCCACGCATAAGTTTCACCAAAAAAGAATTATTTCATAAGAGTAAGGCAATGTTGTTATTAGGGGCGACCATGAGTGTAACTTCCATGATTGTTGCTTTAACAGGGTTTTTAATTCAAATATTTATACGCTCAACAGACAGTCTTGAAGCAGTTGGGTTTTACAGTGCTGGATTTTTAATTGTTAATGCTTATGTTGGTATGATTTTTACTGCCATGTCCACAGATTATTTCCCAAGATTAGCAGCTATCAATACAGATGATAAAAAAATGAATGTGGCGGTTAATCAACAAGCAGATGTAGCCATTCTTTTGATTACGCCTGTGATTGTATTGTTTTTAACCTTTGCACCATTTATAGTAGAACTCCTGTATTCTAGTACATTTAATGTTATTATTGGCTTTGTGACCTTTGGTGTACTAGGGACGTTTTTTAAAGCCGTTTCATTTTCTTTGGGCTATGTTATTATCGCTAAAGGCCATTCCAAAGTGTTCATTACACTTTCCGTCATATTTAACACTGTCTTTTTAACCATAAGTGTTATTTCATATAATATTGGAGGGCTTACGGGATTAGGGATAGGATTTTTAGGGTATTATTTTATTCATTTTATTGCTTTAAAAGTTTTGACTAAATATTTATATGAAATAAGTCTTGCGAAGTCTTTTTACAGAACGTTTCTGATATGTGCTATAATTTGTGGAAGCAGCTTTATGGCGACTTTGGTTGAAACTGTGTATCTTCGTTATGTATTAATGTTTTTATTGGTTGTTATTTCTGCGTATTATTCATTAAAACAATTTGATAAAAAAATGGATTTAAAAGTTTTTATTAAATCTATTTTTAAAAAGGAGCCAAAGGAGTAAGATCTATGATTCAAAGTCTAAGAGACATAAAAAGAAAGTTTAAAATTGCGCGCAAGGTTAATTGGGTCAAAACACTTTATTTTAATTTCAAAATGTTTCCTTTTTCGATTGCTAAAAAACTTCCTGTGTTTTTTTATGGCAGTGTAAAATTTACATCTTTAAAAGGTTCTATTATTATTGATGCGCCTCTAAAAACAGCTATGATTGGTTTTGGACAGCCTTACGAAATGACTACAAGGTCCTGTGGAATTGCCGAATTATTTTTGGAAGGTCAATTTCTTGTTAATGGACATATTCAATTTGGTAAAGATTATTTTGTATATATTAAAAAAGGTGCTCAACTTCAGACGGGGCATATGGCTTCTTTAGCAAGCCAAGGAAAAATAATATGTACCAATTCTATCTCTCTTGGTTCTTGGGCTCGTATTGGCTCTGAATCTCAGTTAATGGATACCAACTTTCATCAAATGATTGACACAACTACTAACGAAAAAATTCACACCACTAATTCCATAACGATTGGAAATTATAATTTTTTTTCCAACAGAGTTTCGATAATGTCCAACACTATAACACCAGATTTTTGTACAATTGCTTCCAACAGTTTAACTAATAAAAATTATACTTCTCTAGGTAGAAACACACTTATAGGGGGGTTGCCTGCTAAGTTAATTAAAGAAAATATAAGCAGAGATTGGGAAGGTGAACGTGAGTCATTAGAAAAAAACTTAATTATTAATTTTTAGTTTATAGAAAGTCATATGCCAAAAATAGTTGACATTCCAAAAATTACCGATGTACGAGGAAATCTTGGTGTCATTGAAAAAGACACGATTCCTTTTGAAATTAAACGTGTCTATTATCTTTTTGACGTACCTTGTACTGCCTATCGTGGCGGACATGCACATATCAATCAAGTAGAGTTTTTGGTGGCGCTTAGTGGTAGTTTTGACGTCAAGTTACACAATGGAACTGAAGAAACTTTTGTAACACTTAACAAACCAGACAAGGGGTTGCTGATCGAAAAAGGGATGTGGAGAGAACTCGATAATTTTTCTTCCGGTTCAGTATGTTTAGTCTTGGCTTCTGATGTCTTTGATGAAGCGGATTATATCCGTGATTTTAAAACGTTTAAAAAGCGATTTTCCTAATTAAGAGTTCCACGTATCTACATAAGTTTTAGCTACTTTTTCATAATCATGATAAGTTTCAATGTAAGCACGTGCATTTTTACTAATTTCAAGAATCTCAGAAGGGTTTTCAATTAGCCAACTCAAGTTTTTAACAATAGCTTTCACATCTGGAGTGGTGTGAATTCCAATTTTTTTGGTAATGTTATAATGGGATTTAAACTCGTCACTGAATCCACTGAAAACAACTTTTCCATGTGCCATAGCCTCTAAGGAATTATAACCCTGATCATAAGCGTAGGTTTGATCCAAAAGAATATGGGATGCATTGTAAAGTTTTATGTAGTCTTTATAAGGGATACTTTCTACTTCAATGATTTCTATTTGCTCTTTGTATTTTTCTCGAATGTGTCTCAAGGCCTCACAAAAATGGTTATTTCCTTTTTTGTAATAATTGATACGATTAATTCCGTGAAAAATTTTAATTTTTCCTGAAATATCTAAAGGGGTAAATCTTATTTTATCAATATTTACGGGGAACGGGATCAAGGGTTTTACTTTATTCTGCTGATGGTAAGCCATTTCATAATCATAATCTCCTGGGATAATTTGGAATACATTTTTCTTAACAAAATCACTCAGTTTTTTATGGGCTGGTTTTAAATAATGAAGACTGTGTCTGAAATAAGGCTTCAATTTTGGGTTGTCTTTTAAAGGCGTTAAAACATGGTGTGGAAGATCAGACGATAATAAATAATTTATATAGGTTACATCATCTCCGCAAGCGGATAGAATTACTTTTTTGTTGTGTTTAAAAATGAATTTCAAAATCAAAGTATCCAAATAAGGAGTTGTTTTTAGAGGATATTCATTAATCAGTTGAACAATGTCATAGTCCTTAAAGTGATTTCGATTTGTAAAAAAAATATAAAGTAGTTCGAAGCAAGAAATATCAAATTTAAAAAGTAAGTAGATTAGGTTTTTTACTTTCCTAAAAGGATAAAATTCAAACAGTTTAGGTTCTAAACTGATATCTAAATTAAAACCTTTGAAACCATCTTTTCTGCCAGATAAAAGAACACTGTGACCATTTTTTTCTAGTCCAGCTTTTAGGGTATTATGAAAGTTACTATATTCCCCTAATAAAAGTATTCGCATAAAAAATTATATTTTTTGTAATTTAATAGTTTTAGTCTATCATGCAAAATTTTAAAAAGAAAATATCTATAATAACAGATTCTTTATCGATAGGGGGTGCTGAACGTGTTGCTGCAAAATTGTCTGTTGAGCTTTATGAAATGGGCTTCGATGTTTCTATTATTTGCTTGAGAAATGAAATTACCTATCCCTACAAAGGAAAGTTGTATAATCTTGGAGTTGATGAGTCTAGAATAAAACTAATTAAACAATTTTCTAAACTTATTAAATTCAAATTAGCGTATCAAAAAGCAAATGCAGATTATTATATCGATTTTAGGATTAGAAGTCGTTTCTGGATGGAACTTCTTCTTAATGTATTTGTTTTTGATATCTCAAAAATGATGTTCTCGATCCGTAATTATAAAATTCATCTACACATCCCTAAGTTTAAATGCTTTTATAAAGCGTATAATAAGGCCCACGCAATTGTAGGCCCCTCCAGAGATATTATTTCTAAGATGAAATCGATTTACCCTTTTCAAAATCTAGTATATATTCCTAATTTTTATTCCTCTAATCAGCAACTTACAATACCACCTAAATCCATTATAAACACTCCTTATGTACTTGCAGTAGGTCGCTTAGATAATTCTACAAAACAATTTGATAAACTAATAGAAGCCTATTCTAATACAGAGTTAGTAGGGGATAAAGTCCCATTGATTATTATTGGAGAAGGTAAAGATAAAGTCAATCTTGAAGAAAAAATAAAACAACTCAGACTAGAAGACTTGGTTCATCTTGAAGGGTTTAAAAAAGAGGTTTATACTTATATGAAATTTGCTAACTTCTTAGTGATGTCTAGCTATGTAGAAGGGTTTCCAAACACATTATTAGAATCACTTGTTGTAGGAACTCCAGTGATTTCTTTTGATTGTCCGTCGGGTCCTTCTGAACTAATTATCGATGGAGAAAATGGATTATTAGTTGAAAATCAAAACTTTGAGGCCCTCATTACTGCAATGGATAAGATGCATACGGATCAAGTATTTTATAAGCATTGTAAATCCAAAACCCAATCAACAATACAAGCATTTTCTAAAGAAACAGTAATGGCTGAATGGATTAAACTACTCACCGATTAGGTCGTAATTCGAATATTCAATTTTAAGGCTAAAAACTTAAACTTTCTAAGCCCTATCATTATCCATTTAGGACTTTTTAAAAGCAAACGTTGTTTTTGACTGAGGTGCAAAGGATTGATTTGTAGTATGCATTTTTGACGTTTACTTTTATTGTTTTCATAGGTATATTTTATGGCTAACTTGTAAAACTGAATGTCAATATATTTTTGGATTGATGTATTCGACGGATAACGGTTTTTATAATGTTCGAGATCTGGCACCCGTTTTTCAGAAATTTTTGATGATGACAACTGTTCTTTATCATCATAGTTTTTAATCATTAAGGAACGATTTAAAAAAATGATTTGCTCAGATGCAAAATAATTTAGATAATAATCCACATCTTCACCTACATCGATATGTTCATTAAATTTGTGTGTTTTGATAAAATTACGTTCAAAAACTAAACTACTTTGATCGACAATGAACTGATTGTAATTTGCAGAAAAAAAGTCCTCAAGCACATAAGATGTTTGATTTGGTTGTGCTTCAAAACTCGTATGAATATCCAATAAACGTCCGTTTCTTGATTCTTTGTAGCTACATCCAAAAATCTGATGGTTTGGATAGTTTTCGATGAGATTAAACATGGATTTCAAATATGATGGCTTCCAAATATCGTCGGCGTCCAATAAAGCAATATACTGCCCTTTAGCTAATGCAACCCCACGGTTTCTTGCTGCCGAAAGTCCTTTGTTTTCTTGTGTATGAATGGATAATTTTGGAAGTTTTAATGCTTCAACTTTAGACAAACTAGCATCGGTACTACCATCATTGATAATAATAATTTCATAGTTTTCAAAAGTTTGATCACTCACACTTTTTAGCGTCGCTAAAATAAAATTAGCTTTATTGTAAAGTGGTATGACAATTGAAAAGAACGGCATTGCTTTATTGAATATTATGTGGTTGATGATTCAATATTTTAGCAATGGATTTTGCAGCTACACAAGGATTTTCATCTGACGATCCTGAAATCAAATAGGTATTAAATAGAAACTCTAAAAAACAATCAATTTCGTTGTGATTCACCTCGTATTTTAAGGCTTCAGATAAGAGTTCTTTAATCCCCTCTTTTTGTGACAGTCCTAAACAAATCGCATCTAATTTGTAGTAGGCATTTCCTAAAACCACTAGCGGTTTATAACTCGAAAGGACTTCAATCCCCGCGGTAGAGTTATTAACTACAATCACATCAGCGGTTTGAATCTGAGACGCTAAACTAGATTTGGAATCAAGGCGTATGTCATTGGTTTCAATATAATCATAAAATAAATCGCTGTTACAATTTTGGTAAGCAGGGTGTTCACGAACAATTAAAACTGCGTTATCAGGTAAGTTTTTGTGTACAGCTTGTAGAATTTCAAATGGTGAATTAAAGTGTGGACTGTGAAATACCATATTAACGTCATTGGGATCTTGCATGACTAACAGAAATACGGGGGGTTCGCTTTCAATTTGAATTGTTGCATTTTGATTGCCTTTTTGTGACCCAAACTTCGCAAGTTGAACTACACGCAACATATCTGGTGGATAAACTCCAAGTCCATCAAATACCAATTCGAAAATATAATCTAGAGAACGCAGTATGGGATTTCTTAGATAAGTTCCTTTTTTTGTTCGATGATTAATACCTTTTTGCTTAAAAGGTTTAGTTTGTTGTTTCTCATATTGTTTTAAAACGGATGCATTAGCATTAACTCCATATTCGTCAAAAAACGTGGTGTTATAAGGGCCTAATTCTAAGAAATAAACTTTAATCTTTTGAACCTTACATACCGCTACAAATGCTTCAACTGCTAATCTCGAATCTCCCCAACACAGAGCAAATTCAGGGCGTTGTTTTTGGATTTGTTTAGAGAAAATATCGATATATGACAGGGCTTGCATGAGGAGTTTTTTTTCGGAGATATTGGCATCTAATAACGTATGGTATTGGATCAAACTTTTGTAATCAACCCCTTTGTAGTTGGATTCTGACGCCAATAATTTTCCATAAAATTTGGATTTAACTCGTGTTTGAATCCAAGCTGTAATACTGACCCATGAGCAAGAAACTAAGCGAAATAAACTAAAGAGATAGCCACTCAAAAAAATGCTATAAATTTTAAAATTTATTTGAGGCTGGGTCAAACTAAGTTCTCGTTTTATTTTCCAAAATAAACGCGATACTTTGTCCTCGTAGCCTATGCAAAGAACCGTCATTTATTATTCAGATTTACGTTGTACAACCTCAAAGACTTTTGAGTCTTCACATTTAAGCGTTTTACTAGGATATTTTAAAATCAAAGCATAATCGTGGGTTGCCATAAAAATAGTATGTCCTTTTTTGTTGAGTTCCAAAAGCACTTCCATCACTTCTACACTTGTTTGTGGATCAAGATTCCCCGTAGGCTCATCTGCCAAAATTAATTTTGGATCGTTGAGTAAAGCTCTAGCAATTGCCACACGTTGTTGTTCGCCCCCCGAAAGTTCGTAAGGGAATTTAGCGCCTTTAGTCTGCATATTCACCTTTGTAAGAACCGCTTCAATCTTGGCACTAATTAATCCTTTGTCTTTCCAACCTGTAGCCTTTAAAACAAATTCGAGGTTGCCCACAATAGTGAGTTCGTTTAGAAGTTTAAAATCTTGAAATACAACTCCTAATTTTCGTCTTAAAAAAGGAATGTCTTTTTCTTTCAGCGTTTTTAAATCAAACTCAACGATGGATCCAGAACCATTATTCAATTTTAAATCGCCGTACAGCGTTTTTAAAAAACTACTCTTTCCAGAACCTGTTTTTCCAATTAAATACACAAACTCTCCCTCTTTGACATCGACATTGACCTCATTCAAGATTAAATTATCATTCTGAAAAATGGAAACGTTTTCTAATTTTAATACCGAATTTGACATGTATTTACCCTTAAAATTAATTTTTTATAAAAGTATTACTATTTGACTCAATTATCAAATATCACTAGCATTAAACGGGCTTCTTTCAATTTATATTTTAATGAACGTATAATTTAGCTATACTTTTTCCGTTATACAATTGATAATATTTTATCTTTGAATGTAATAAAAACGCCTTCGCTATATGACCTCCATAAAATATTTAACTCGACTTGTTTTTTTGTGTTTCTTTTGTGTTGGGTTTGCACAAAAATCGGCGGTTTACACTAATGAAACCGTCAAATTTCAGTCTGCATTAGCACTTTACAATACACAACAATATCAATCCGCTCAACTGCTTTTTAAATCTGTAGAATCCAATGCCACCGATGGATTTTTAAAATCCAATGCCGCCTATTACAATGCAAATTGTGCCGTTCGACTCAATCAACCAAACGCCGAATTGCTTATAGAATCTTTTGTTGAAGACTACCCTTCTAGCACAAAACGTAATTCTGCCTATTTAGAAGTGGCCAATTATTATTTTGAAAACGCAAAGTATGCATATGCCCGTAAATGGTATAAAAAAGTTGATTTAGCATCCGTATCAAAATCAAACCTAGAACCGTTTTATTTTAAGTATGGATATAGTTTGTATGCAACCAAAAACTATAAAGCTGCGAAATCGTATTTGACAAAAGTTGAAACGTCTCAAACCTACGGCTCACAAGCCAAATATTACATTGGTTTTATGGCCTATGAAGGCGATGATTATGATCAAGCTTCCGAATATTTCAATCAAGTAAATCAAACCGAAGCCTACAAAAATAATTTATCGTACTACCAAGCAGATTTGAATTTCAAATTAGGAAGATTTTCAAAAGCCATCGAATTAGCGTCTGCACAATTAGAAAAGAGTTCTTCAAAAGAAGTATCAGAACTCTCTAAAATTATTGGCGAAAGTTATTTTAATCTTCAAAAGTATTCGGAAGCCATTCCGTATTTAAAAGCATATAAAGGTAAAAAAGGCCGCTGGAATCACACCGATTTTTATCAATTGGGATATGCGTTTTATAAACAGAACGACTATCAACAGGCGATTAATGAATTTAATAAAATTATTGAGGGTTCAAATGCCATTGCACAAAATGCCTACTACCATTTAGCAGAAAGTTATGTCAATCTCAACAAAAAACAACAAGCGTTAAATGCGTTTAGAAATGCCTCAGAAATGGACTTTAACCCCAATATCCAAGAAGATGCTTGGCTAAATTATGCCAAACTTAGCTATGAAATTGGAAACCCCTATAAATCCACCCCCGAAGTGTTAACCGATTTTCTGAAACGCTATCCTAAATCAGCTTTTAAAATTGAAGTAGAAACCTTATTAATTGACTCCTATATCAGTTCCAATAACTTTAAGGAAGCACTGGAGTTGTTAGAAAACAAGTCACGCTCAGCACATAAAGAAGCCTATCAAAAAGTTGCTTTTTTTAGAGCTTTAGAAGTGTATAATAACGCCAAGTACTCAGATGCAAAAGAACTTTTGAACCGTTCGCTGTCAACTCCTATAAATCCAATTTATAAAGCACGTGCAACCTATTGGAAAGCCGAATCAAATTATCAGTTATCCAATTTTAAGGAAGCTTTAGAAGGATTTTTAGATTTTAAAAACAATACCGAAAGTCCGCAACTTGACGAATTTAAAAACTTTGAATACAACCTAGCTTATACCTATTTTAAACAAAAACAATACGCCTTAGCCATCAATACCTTTCAGTCTTTTATCGCTACAGAACCTAAAAACTTAGTTTTATTAAGTGATTCATTTTTGAGATTGGGCGATTCTTATTTTGTAACGACTCAATACAGCCCTGGTATTGACGCCTATGGAGCCGCTTTAAAATTGGGTCGAATAGAGTTGGATTATGCCACCTTCCAGATTGCCGTAAGTCATGGCTATTTAGGTCAAATTTCTGATAAAATTATAGGCTTAAATAAAGTGCTGAAATTTAAAAAATCAAATCTAAAAGACCAAGCTTTGTTTGAATTGGCAAATACGTATGTCAATCAAGGAATGCCCGAAAAAGCACTCCCTTATTACAGTCAATTAATCACTGATTATTCATCTAGTGTATTGGTGTCTAAAGCATTGCTTCGCAAAGGGTTGATGTTATACAATCGAGGGGATTCTAAAGCTGCACTTGAGAACTTAAACAAGGTCGCTGTCAACTATCCATCCACACCCGAAGCGTTTCAAGCGATTAGTACTTCGCGCTCAATTTATATTGATTTAGGTCAAGTTGAAAGCTATGCCGCTTGGGTTCAAACCCTGGAGTATGTTAGGGTAACAGATACCGAATTGGATGAAGCCACTTATGAAGCAGCTGAAAAACAATACTTAGACAATAATACTGCCAAGGCCATCGACTTGTTTAACGGCTATATTGCTCGTTTTTCTGCAGGAAAATACCTCTTTAAAGCTCATTTTTATCTTGCGGAATTATATTATAAGAGTGAGTTATCGGAAAATGCACTCCCACATTATACATTTGTTTGCGAACAATCTACCAATGAATTTACAGAACCGGCCTTATTAAAAGCATCTGAAATATCCTTAGCCTCACAAACATTTGAAACTGCACTGCCATTATTATCTCGATTAGAATTGGAATCCAAATCCCCTCAAAACAGATTATACGCACAGTCTAATTTAATGAAAACCTATTTTCAATTGGAAGATTATGACGCTGCAATTCGGTATTCAGAACGCATTCTCGATAACTCAAAAACAGATACCTACATTAAGAGTGATGCCCACATTATCATTGCCCGTGCAGCAATGAAAACTAACAATGAAGCCAAAGCACGTGCTGCCTATGCCCAAGTAAAAACCATTGCTACAGGAGAGATGGGAGCAGAAGCACAGTATTTTGAAGCCTATTTTAAATATCTTGACGGAACTCATGAAACGTCCAATGAAAGCGTTCAAGAACTGATTAAAAAATTCTCTAGTTATAAATATTATGCTTCCAAAGGGTTGATTATTATGGCTAAGAATTTTCTGGCACTTGACGATGTATTTCAAGCCACTTATATCTTAGAAAATGTAATTCAAAATTTCACCGAATTTCCAGAGATTACTGCCGAAGCCCAAGTCGAATTGGATCGTATCAAAACTGAAGCCGCTAAAACAAATGCATCAATTGAAGTCGATTCTGAAAATGAAAACTAATTATATGAATAGTAGATTAATAAAACAGTTGTGTTTAGTGTCAATTTTGATGCTCTTGTTTAATACAGACAATTTAGGCGCACAAAATAAAGAGTCCCGTTCTCAAGATACAGTTGACACCCAAGTTGTAAGTATAGTAAAACCGTACACACCAAAAATATCCGACGCATTTAAGTTAAAGCAAACCCCACGAATGGGAAGTTACGAGACATCTCAGAAACCGGTCAAATACACCATTTTTTCGATACCAGTAGCTTCTACCTTTACACCCGCAAAAGGGAATTCTGTAGGATTAGATAAACTTAAAAAAGAAAAATTATTTCAAAATTATGCCTCTTTAGGGTATGGTAATTATGGAACGATTTCAGGGAATTTATACCTAAATCACCGCCTTGGACGTGGAGAGCGTATTGGTGGATATATTGAACACCACTCGTCACAAGGAGGTGTCGATGACTTACAACTCGAAGATGGTTTTTCAAATAATAACATTCAAGTTAACTATGTCAAAAGTCTAAAAACCTTTGTTTGGAATACCGAGGCAGCATTTCAACGGCAAGCCGTGAATTGGTATGGACTTCCATTTGAAACAACAACAGCTCTCGATTCAAAACAGGTGTATTCTACAATCGAATTGGGCAGTGATGTACAGTTTACCAAGGGTGTTTTTAGAAGCGGAAAAATTCATTTACGCCGATTTTCGGATGCTAACGAATCGCAAGAATACCACCTTAGAGGTGAAACAAAACTTCAATTAAACGTGCTTGACAGTCCAATTAATTCCATTATTAAAGTGGATTATTTAAAAGGAAGCTTTGCTAAAAATTATAATGGATTAGAGACTCAAAATTATGGAAATATTCAGTTTTCAGCCGCCCCAAGTTATCTGTATATTCAAGATGATTTTACAGTTTCAGCAGGGTTTAAGGCCTATTATTTGATGGATTCTGAACAGAACAAAAATGACTTTTACATCTATCCGAATATAGAAGCGAGTTACGCTGTTGTCAACTCAATTGTGGTGGCCTATGCAGCTATCAAAGGAGATTTATATCAAAACACCTATTTCGATTTTGTACAAAGCAACCCATTTGTGTCGCCAACACTAGAGATTCGTCCAAGTTCAACGCCCTACAAAGTAGTTGTTGGGACCAAAGGAAAACTCTCTCAAACAATTGGATATGATTTAAATGGAAGCTTTACTCGTGAGCAAAACAAAGCCCTTTTTAGAACTCATAGCATTCAAAATTTATCAGTGCCCAATAATTACAATCGAGGAAATTCCTTTGGAGTTGTGTATGATGATGTCGAAGTGTTCAATATTTCAGGCGCTTTAGAAATTGATATGAGTCAAAAACTAAATGTACGTCTGAAAGGGGATCTTTATAAATTTACCAGTGATATGCAGCCCACTACTTGGAATTTACCAGAATTCGAAGCCTCTTTATTTTTAGAATATAAATTCTCAGAAAAATTAATAATGGCTGCAAATCTATTTTATTGGGGGTCAAGACAAGATACAACCAATTTTGAAGGGCAATTAATTCCAGAACCAATTACTCCTAATGTTACTCTCGACTCGTTTTTAGATGCAAATGTTCAAATTACGTATGAAATAACCAACCAATTTGGTGCGTTCGTGAAAGCCAATAATATAGCCAATAATAGCTATAACCGTTGGAATCATTATCCTGTACAAGGGTTTCAGATTTTAGGAGGCGTGAGTTATAAATTTGACTTTTAACCGACTGTTAGTTTTGCGAGAAAGTCAAAATGAGGTCCTTCTTTAACCAATTCACAGTTTAGCCCTACCTGATTGCAAGCTATTTTTAAGCGTTCAAAATCGAGATACATCCAGTCAAAGGTAACTGTTTCACCCTTATAGCGTACCGTATAATCCAGTTCGCCGTAATAATCTTTAATGCCATCCATCCAGTACCCACCATCTTCGTCTTGATACATATACTTTATGTCTGAAGAATCAATTAGAATTTGACCTTCATGATTGAGAAGTGTTTTAAGATGGTTCAATACTAAAGGCGTATGAGCCAAAGATTGAAAAATCCCCGAACCATTCATCAATAAAAGTAGCGTGTCAAAAGATGCGGTTTCATTCATAACGTCTAAGACCTCTGCGTTTTTCAACCCTCTTAGCTGACAGGTTTTGATAGCTCCTTCTGAAATGTCGATGGATTTTACTTTCAGACCTTTAGATTTTAAATAAAGACTGTGACTTCCAGCGCCACATCCCACGTCCAAAACACTTCCTTTAGTTAGCTCTAAGGCTGTTTGTTCTAAGACGGGCATCTCAGAAAAATTTCTAAATAAATAGGGGAGTGGTAAAACATCTTCTTCAGAAATACTTGTAGAAGTGACGAGGTCTTCTGTGTAATTTCCTTGTTGATAATCTAAAATGGCAGTTCCAAAAACATCTTTCATGGGGGGTGTTTTAAATTGGAATCTAATTTAAATTCTAGATTCCTTTAAATTCAAACAAAGATAAGTAAAAGGGATGAAATGTGTTTTTACTCATCATAAAATAGGGATTAGGAATTGAGGGATGAACAAAAAAAACATTAGTAAATACTGAACTATTTATTCTTAATTTTGCAATATGCAAAACCAATTAGAATCTCTTTCCAAAAAAGTCAAAGAACACCAAAAAACACACCGTAACTTTTTTATAAAGCTCAGAAAAAAAACACCCAAAAATCTCGATGCCATTATGGAAAAATTGCATGAGGACGAGTTTAAAAAAACAGATTGCCTCCAGTGTGCGAATTGTTGCAAAACTACCAGTCCAATTTTTACCAAGAAAGATATCGAACGTATTTCAAAAGCTTTCAGAATTAAAACGCGTCAATTTATAGATACCTATCTTCATATGGATGAAGATCAGGATTATGTCTTAAACACCTCTCCTTGTACCTTTTTAGCCGCTGATAATTCCTGTAATATTTATGAGGTGCGTCCAAAAGCCTGTCGAGAATATCCCCATACGGATCGAAAAAGTTTTGAAAAAATATCAGACCTTACTCTAAAGAATGTTGCAATCTGCCCAGCAACATTTAATATTGTAGAAGCATTAAGAGCTAAATTAAAATAAGTATATTTATCAAACTTTATAATGTGTATATGGAACATCTCATTGAATATTTTGAAACCATTCCTTCACTCCATCGTGGTCTAATCCTTGTTGGTGGATTGACGTTTTTTTGGTTTTTAGAAGGCACATTGCCGTTGTTTAAATTTGGTTATAACAAATGGAAACACGCACTCCCAAACCTGTTTTTCACCTTCACAACCATTCTTATTAATTTTGCGTTGGCCTTTTTATTACTCAATTCTTCTGATTGGGTTGTGCTAAATGATTTTGGGATTCTTAACTGGCTTCCAGAAATGCCCTTTTGGCTCTATGTTGTTGTAGGGGTATTTTTAATGGATTTTGTAGGCGCTTACTTGCCACATTATACAGAACACAAAGTTCCACCACTTTGGATGGTCCATTTGGTTCATCATTCAGACCATAAAGTCGATACCACCACTGCCAACCGCCACCACCCCTTAGAAAGTGTGATACGATATGTGTTTACCCTAGCAGGCGTTTTTATTATTGGTGCACCTATCGGAATTGTCATGCTTTATCAATCACTCTCTTTAGTTGCCACACAGTTTAGTCATGCCAATATCAAACTCCCTAAAAAATTAGATTATTTTTTGAGTTTTGTTTTAGTGTCACCAGATATGCATAAAATTCACCACCATTACCAATTGCCTTATACCGATGCGAATTATGGCAATATTTTTTCGATTTGGGATCGTCTTTTCGGAACCTATATCTATATGGAAAGAGAACGGATTGTGTATGGGGTGGACACCTTTCCGAATGAGGCAGAAAACAGCAGTCTAAAACAGCTATTAAAACAACCATTTCAAGGCTATAGAAAACCTACAACGGATACAGTAGGTAAGGAGTTCTAAGCAGTTTGTAGCGTTCTAAATCTGGTTTCCAACTCTCGCGAATTTCATCTGCAGACAAGCCTGCTTCAATTTGGTTTTGTAGTAATTTTACCCCCGATAATTTGGTAAAAAATGGATTGAAAAACTCAGACTTATTTTCTGTATTTTGATACGCCTCTAACAACCATTTTAATTCTAAATGCGATAAATTCGGATGCTCTTTTAAATTCAATCCTTTACAAATTTTAGCGTCGTGTTTCGGGTATTTAGCTCCCACATTGGGAGTGGGTATGAATTCAAAATTATAGTCAGAACCCTCTAAAAAAGGACTTCCAAACACTTGAAATTGAAGTTCCGTTCCCCGTCCCACACTCACATTAGTACCCTCAAATAAACACAAACTCGGATACAAATTAATTGCGGCTGCATTCGGAAGGTTTGGAGAGGGGTTTATGGGGAGATTATAAACGGTTTGATGGGTGTAATTTTCTACAGGAATCACTTTTAGAGTGCATTGAACTCCCTCAGAAAGCCAGCCTTCGCCGTTAATCATTTTGGCATATTCTCCAACCGTCATTCCATGGACTATTGGCACAGGGTGCATTCCTACAAAACTAGAATTGTTTAAATCTAAAATAGGACCATCCACATAGTGTCCGTTTGGATTCGGTCGGTCCAAAACAAGGACTGTAATCCCCAACTCAGCACAAGTTTCCATGATGTAATGAAGGGTCGATAAGAATGTATAGAAACGCGCTCCCACGTCCTGAACATCAAAAATAACAACATCCAAACCGTTCAAAGTTTTAGCATCTGGTTTTTTATTTGCACCATACAAAGACACAATTGGAACGCCACTGCCAGAATCAACACCATCTTTCACATATTCCCCAGCATCTGCTATGCCTCTAAATCCATGTTCGGGAGCAAAGACTTTTTTGACCGCAACATTTAAACTCAACAATGAATCTACCAAATGCGTGTATCCATCTTCCTTAAAAATAACAGAAGTTTGATTGGCTAAAATTCCAACAGTTTTATTTTTCAGAATTGGTAAATACGTTTCGGTTTGTTGTGCTCCAACACGCAAAGGACTTTGTGCTTGAGAATTAGTTTGGTTTCGGCACGATAGAAGTGTCAAAACAAATAATAAAACTGTATTTTTGATAAAATTTAAATGCATTTATAAGTTTTGAATTACGAGTTTTTTTTAGCCAAACGAATTATTGGAAATAAGTCCTATAAAAGTAGTGTATCGGCGCCAATAATAAAAATCGGAATTGCTGCCATTGCAATTAGCATTATTGTAATGCTCATCGCGATTGCAACTGGCATTGGTTTGGAACATAAAATTCGCGACAAAGCGGTGGCATTTAATGGTCATATTACAATTTCTAATTTTGACAGTAATGCCTCTGAAGGCGCACAAGTTCCAATTTCTAAAAATCAAGATTTTTATCCTGAGTTTACAGCTGTTGAAGGGGTTTCTCATGTTCAGGCCGTTGCTAATAAATTTGGAATTATTAGAACCAATACCGATTTTGAAGGTTTGTTTTTAAAAGGGGTAGGAACGGATTACGATTGGCGGTATTTTAAAGAATTTTTAATTGAAGGACGCCTTCCTACCTACACTATAAAATACAGCAGCGAAGTTTTAATTTCTAAGTATTTAGCTGACCGTTTGGAGTTTGTAGTAGGGGACAGCTTTCAGATGTATTTCATGAAATCCGATCCAAGTCAACCCCCAAGTATTATGAAATTTACAGTTGTGGGCATCTTTAATTCTGGTTTTGAAGAATTGGATAAAACCTATGTAATTGGCGACATTAATCATGTGCAACGCCTAAACAGATGGAAAAAAGATCAGATTGGAAATTTTGAAGTTTTTATTGCAAATTATAACGACTTAGATCGTTTGGGGGACGCGGTGTATGCACAAACCCCCTCGACTTTAGATGCAATGACCGTTAAACAAAAGTATGCGACCATCTTTGAATGGATTCCGATTTTTACTACGAACATCTACGGAATTATAGGCATTATGATTCTTGTGGGTGCCATCAATATGATCACGGCATTATTGGTTTTAATTCTCGAACGGACCAAAATGATTGGCATTCTCAAAGCTTTGGGAAGTAGCAATTGGAGCATTCGAAAAGTATTTTTGTACAATGCTTCCTACTTGATTGGCTGCGGATTGTTCTGGGGAAACCTTATTGGGATTGGGATTTTGTTACACCAAAAACAATTTGAATTCATCAAATTAGACCCCTCGGTGTATTATGTGACCGTCGCTCCAGTTTATCTCGATTGGACTTATGTCGTCTTACTTAACCTTATGACCTTTATTTTGTGTGTGTTGATGCTGTTAATACCTTCATTTTTAATTAGTAAAATCGTTCCTGTAAAAGCCATTGAATTCGAATAAAACTTCTTTAATCCAGATTTGTATCCCCAATTAATTAATGTATTTTTGTCGCAAATTCAAGTCATGAAGTACGCCGAAAATATTTTAGAAACTATTGGCAACACGCCTTTAATTAAAATGAACGTTTTAACTAAAGAATTGCCGTGTTTGGTTTTGGCAAAATATGAAACCTTTAATCCTGGAAACTCTGTAAAGGATCGCATGGCACTTCAGATGATAGAAGATGCCGAAGCCGATGGTCGTTTGAAACCCGGAGGAACAATTATTGAAGGCACTTCTGGAAATACGGGAATGGGCTTGGCATTGGCTGGAATTATCAAAGGGTATAAATGTATTTTTGTCTTAGCAGACAAACAGTCCAAAGAAAAAATGGATATTTTACGTGCTGTTGGTGCCGAGGTGGTCGTTTGTCCAACCTCTGTAGAACCAGACGATCCGAGATCGTATTATTCCGTTTCCAAACGCTTGGCAAAAGAAACGCCCAACTCTTGGTATGTGAATCAGTATGACAATCCGAGTAATTGCAAAGCACACTTTTTGAGTACCGGTCCTGAAATATGGGAACAAACCGATGGAAAAGTAACCCATTTTGTGGTGGGCGTTGGAACAGGCGGTACAATTTCAGGCGTTGGTAGTTATTTAAAAATGAAAAACCCAAACGTTAAAATTTGGGGCGTTGATACCTATGGAAGTGTGTTTAAAAAATACCACGAAACAGGCGAGTTCGACGAAAACGAAATTTACCCCTACGTCACCGAAGGTATTGGAGAAGATATTCTTCCAATGAATGTAAACTTTGGAATTATTGATGGGTTTACAAAGGTCACGGATAAAGATGGTGCGGTTTACACCCAGCGTTTGGCAAAAGAAGAAGGCATGTTTTTAGGAAACTCTGCAGGCTCTGCGATTAAAGGAGTGCTCCAATTGAAAGAACATTTTAAGCCCGAGGATGTGGTGGTGGTTCTCTTCCATGACCATGGCAGCCGTTATGTGGGTAAAATGTTTAATGACGATTGGATGCGCGAAAAAGGCTATATCGAATAAGTTTTTCTAAGCATAAAAATTATTAAAATCACCTGTTTTTTTGGAAATAGGTGATTTTTTCTATAAGTTTACCTGCAAGATAAAGACCCCAAATCTAAATCTTCAAAAAAGAGTTTAACCGAAGTTTTTAGATTTTATTTTATTGAATGCCGTGTTGGAAGAGTTCCGATATGCAGTAGTTGGCAGTAATTACAAAAATGAGCGAAGAACAAAAACTATTTTGGAAAATCTATGAAGAATTTTGTTCTACAAAATACATTCTTGAAAACACTGAAAATATAATTAATGAATACTTAACTAAAACTAATAGAAATATTATTGACATTGGTTGCGGACAAAGTAGTTATATTTTAGATTTTCATAATAAAAAAAAACATAATCTATTTGCTTGTGATAATGATGAATATCAAATTAACGCCTTAAAAAGAAGAATTAAAGAAATAAATTCTGATAATAAAATAGAATACTCAACAAATAGTTTTCCAAACGATGACTTTAAAGGAATTATTTTTGACACAGTCATTTTAAATAATATTCTTCATTTTTTCGATATAGGACAAATACATTTTTTTATAAAATCAGTTGAGAAACAAATTCAAAAAAACAGTTTAATATTAATTAACGTTCATTCTAAAACTCATAAAAATTTCGGAGATTATAGCTATTTCAAATATTATTTTGATAAAAAAGAACTTGAAACCTTATTTGGTTATAATAACTACGATTGGGTTATGCTTAAAACAATTGACAGAAAATTAACAAACTTCGAAACTGAAATTCAAAAAGAATGGATTAAAAGATATTGTGAAAATAATGGTGTGCTTGACAAAAAAACAATCGAAAACAAACAAAAAATATATTTAAAAAATAATGAAATTCATCAAATAGAACTTTTAGTAAGAAAAAAATAACTACTGCCAACACCTGCTCCGTAACCTCTCTGACTTCGCGGAACAAAAAAATAAACTCTATAAAATAAAGGATTGCGCAACGTCGGGAGACGTTGCACAGCAGAGACGTCCCATCAAATTTGCGCACCTCAAAACTTTTTTTATCTTCGTAGGATGCAAGAAGACTTCCTACATTACGTCTGGTAGCATAAAAAAATGAGCCTCAAATCATTAAAAACCACTGCGCAAGAGCCTATAATTCTTAAGACTGTTGGTTTGCCAAATGTCAATTCAGGCCCCGATTTTTTTAATGCCCAATTAAGTATCGGCACACAGCTATGGGCAGGTACCGTCGAAATCCACGTTAAATCTTCCGATTGGTATGTGCACCACCACGAAACTGATGCAGCTTATGACAACGTGATTTTGCATGTGGTGTGGGAACATGACATGGAAATATACAGAAAGGATAACACACCAATTCCGACACTTGAACTCAAAAACTATGTGCTTCCTCATACCTATACAAATTACAACACACTGTTGAACCAAAAACAAGCTTGGATTCCTTGTGAATTAACTATTAAGGACGTCGATGAATTTACCGTTAATCACTGGTTAGAACGCTTGTATTTAGAACGTCTGGAAGGAAAGTATAAGGCCATTGAAACGCAACTCCTTGAGTCCAAACACAATTGGGAAGCCGTATTGTTTTGGCAATTGGCAAAAAACTTTGGACTTAAAGTCAATGGTGAAGCCTTTTTGAGCATTGCAAAATCAATGGGGTTTTCAACCATTCAAAAATCGCAACACGAAACCCTGCTGCTCGAAGCGATATGTTTTGGACAAGCAGGACTTTTGGAAACAGAAGCACAGCATCCTTATATCTCTGAACTCAAAAGTACCTATGAATTCCTAAAAAATAAATTTTCACTTTCAAGAGAAGGGGTATTGCCAGTACAATTCTTTCGATTGCGTCCGCCAAATTTCCCAAGCATTCGATTGGCACAATTAGCAGCACTCTACAGTCGGTCATTAAATTTATTTTCAAGCATTATTGAAGCACAGTCCTTAGATCAAATACACACCATTTTTGAGGGTGGCACCTCCAAGTTTTGGGATACCCATTATACCTTTGAGAAACCTTCTAAATCAACTCCAAAAAAGTTGACAAAAGCATTTATTAATCTACTAATTATCAACACAATAGTTCCAATTAAGTTTGCATATAATAAATTCAATCGGCATACCAGCCAAGAAGATGTTTTAGAGATCATGCGTACAATTCCCATGGAGCACAATAGTATTGTCGATAAATTTCACTCCATCTATGCGTTTGAAAAGACCGCTTTAGATTCTCAGGCGTTGATTCAATTAAAACAACAGTATTGTTCAAAAAATAAATGCCTTCAATGTGCGATTGGTAGTGCACTTTTGAATCGAAATTCATAAATTGCAATATGAAGTTATTTTACAACGGACTTTACAATTTACAAAAATATGGATTCTACGTCTGTCAGCGCATCGCCGACCGTTTTGGAATGCGTGCCAAAGTGGTTCGAACGTCCTTCATTTACCTCACATTTGCAACACTAGGTTTTGGGTTCGCATTTTATTTATTTTTGGCATTTTGGATGCGTATAAAAGACTTGATATACACCAAAAGAACTTCAGTTTTTGACATCTAACATCTATGGATAATCCGTTTTTAAAACTATTTCGATCCAAAATAAACACCGCAATGCTGTTGTTGATATTGCTGCTTTTTACGGGGGTTATTGGTTTTAAAATAATTTCTGAATACTCTTGGATCGATGCGGTTTATATGACTGTCATAACCATAACCACTGTTGGGTTTGGCGAAGTATTTCCATTAGATCCAGAGGCCAAAATATTTACTATTTTCTTGATACTAACCAGTGTAATTATTGTGGGGTATGCACTTAAAATTATTACAGAATATATGATTTCTAAAAATGATATTTCCGAACTAAAACGTAAGAAGATGCAAAAAAAAACTGATGCACTATCCAATCATATTGTCATATGTGGATTTGGAAGAAATGGCCAACAAGCGGCTAAAAAATTAGGAACACACAATCGTACTTTTGTGGTTGTAGAATCAGATAAAGAAATTATTGACAAACATCAAAATGAAGGCATTCTCTTTGTTTTAGGAAATGCCAATGAAGATGAGGTCCTTCAATCAGCAGGGATTCAACGCGCCGAGTGTTTAATATCTGCTTTGCCCAACGATTCGGACAATGTATTTGTGGTATTGTCTGCACGTCAAATGAACAAAACCATTCGTATTATAAGTCGTGCGTCCAACGAATCTTCTTACAGTAAACTTAAATTAGCAGGCGCGAATAATGTTATTTTACCCGATAAAATTGGCGGAGATCACATGGCTTCTTTAGTCGTTGTTCCCGATCTACTTGAGTTTATTGATAACCTTTCTATCATCGGACAAACAACTATTAATATTGAGGAAATTGCCGTTGAAAAGTTATACGATACTTCCAATATCAAAACCATTCAAGACTTAGATTTACGAAAAAAAACAGGGTGTAGTGTCATTGGTTTTAAGGACGAAAAAGGACATTATATCATCAACCCAGAAGCCAATCAAAAATTAGTTCCGAATTCTAAAGTGATTGTTTTGGGACGTCCAGAACAAATTCAAAATTTGAATAGCACCTTTAATATTGATATTTAATAATCCTAAAAGGTTTCACTCTTTAAACCACTGCTAGATTTTAATATTTCATTTTTTTTCATCATATTGTTCGCTATTAACCACCAACACAAAAAAATTCTATGAAAACATACATTCAAACACTAATTGCTTTGATATTACCATTTGTATCTTCTGCCCAAGAAAAAGGGTTAGATCAGAGAATTGACGAAGCATTTCAGCCTGTCGCAGATGCCTTTTTTGATGCTATTTTCTTTATAGTCTATGAAGGAGATACATTCTCAATTCCGTTTGTACTGGTTTTGTTAGTTGGTAGTGCATTGTTTTTTACGATTTATTTTGGGTTTCCAAACATTCGATTTTTCGGAAAAGCAGTTAATGTTGTAAGGGGGAAGTATGACCATATAGACCATGGTGTGTCAGAAGCTATGTACGGAGATTCTACTCCTGGTGGCGATTCCATAGAAACAATTAAAGATGAAAATGCCGATGGAGAAGTGAGTCATTTTCAAGCCTTAGCAACAGCAGTCTCAGGAACCGTTGGAAATGGAAATATTGCAGGGGTTGCTTTGGCAATTGCCTTAGGAGGTCCAGGGGCAACTTTTTGGATGATTGTTTGTGGATTACTAGGAATGTCAACAAAATTTGTTGAGTGTACTTTGGGAGTTCAGTTCAGAGATGTGGGTGAGGATGGAACCGTTTACGGCGGCCCTATGTACTATATAAGTAAAGGATTAAAATCAAGAGGCTTTGCCAAAATAGGGAAAGTAATTGCGGCTATTTTTGCGGTCTTTTGTATTGGAGGTTCTTTTGGTGGAGGTAATGCCGCACAATCCAATCAAGCAACCATTGTTATAAAAGAATTATTTAATTGGGAAAGTACAGCCGCAGGAGCGATTGTTGGTATCGTATTAGCAGCACTCGTTGGTATAATAATTATTGGAGGGATCAAACGAATTGCTCAAGTTACTGAAAAAGTAGTGCCTTTTATGGCTGTCATGTATGTTGTGGCATGTCTATATATCATATTATCTAACTTTAGTTTAGTGGATGATGCCATAAGCCTTATTGTTAGAGAAGCATTTAATCCAACCGCCTTTGGGGTCGGTTCTGTGATTGGAGTTGTGATTGTAGGATTTCAAAGAGCTGCCTTTTCAAATGAAGCTGGAGCAGGTTCTGCATCTATTGCACACTCCGCTGTTAAAACAAAATATTCAGCCTCTGAAGGCTTAGTAGCACTTTTAGAACCCTTTATAGATACCGTTGTAATTTGTACGATGACAGCTTTAGTTATTGTGATTTTTAATTTTAGCGGGTTCTTTGAATATGGTGGCGACGGTACTGGAGTTGTTTTTATTGATGGTCAAGCTTTTGAAGGTGCAGGAATCACATCCAAAGCTTTTGCACAATACATTCCGTATTCTAATATTTTCTTAACCATTGCCGTGGTATTGTTTGCCGTGTCAACAATGATTTCTTGGTCCTACTATGGATTACAATCTTGGAAGTTTTTATTTGGTAGAGGAAAAGTAGCGGATTTAGTATATAAATTATTATTCTTACTTTTTGTAGTTATTGGAGCTGCAGCAAGTATGGGATCGATATGGAAATTCTCTGATGCGATGATTTTCGCAATGATCTTCCCAAATATGGTTGGATTATTTTTCTTATTCCCTGTCGTTAAAAAAGAATTAACTAAATATTTGAAAGCTATTAAGGAATAAACGTGGTTGCCCCAAAATGAAATTTTATACCTACTTCTCAAACAAACAACGCTTAGCATTGGTTGTGTTGGTACTCGTTATCATTTCACTTCAGTTGTCTTGGGTGTCTTATAATAAAATACACACGGATACTTTTGACATTCCTACTGAAACCTATTTGAAATTTCAAAAAGAGGTGGATAGTTTAATAGCTGACCAAAACCAGAGATCCGCTCCAAAAATCTATCCTTTCAACCCAAATTATATAACCGATTATAAAGGATATAGCCTCGGAATGAGTTCTGAAGAAATAGATCGACTTCATGCTTTTAGATCCAAAAATAAATGGGTGAATTCGGTAAAAGAATTTCAAGGAGTAACCAAAGTTTCGGATTCACTTCTAAAACAGATTGCCCCTTATTTTAAATTTCCAGATTGGGTTGTAAAACCCTCTCAAAAATCACCAGCAATTGCATCTGCTTCGACCAAGTCATTCGTACAAAAAATCGATTTAAACAAGGCAACTGCGACACAACTTCAAAAGGTTCATGGAATTGGTGCTTTTTATTCGGAACGTATTATACGTTTTAGAGATTCCTTTGAAGGGGGCTTTATTTCAGATATACAATTACAAGGAATTCATGGATTGACTCCAGAAGTGATTGCGAATATCCTTAAAGAATTTACCGTTAAAACGCCTCGACTCATTGATAAAATTAACTTAAATACCGCCACGATTGATCAATTAGTACGTATTGAATTCATTGACTATGAACTGGCATATGAGATTGTAGAATTACGTATGTTAAGGGATGGTTATAGTGCTATTGAGGAATTAACAAAAGTTAAAGAATTTCCTAAGGAAAAGTTAGAAATTATTAAATTATATTTGTCACTCAATTAAATTATATATGGATTTTAATTATTCAGAAGAACAGAATTTGATTGCTAACGCTGCGAAAGAGTTTGCAGAGCAATACATTAGACCACATATCATGGAATGGGATGAGTCTCAGCATTTCCCTGCTGATGTACTTCACAAAGCAGGTGAGATGGGTTTTATGGGTGTTTTTATCCCTGAAAAATATGGAGGTTCTGGATTTGGATACCACGAATACATCGCCATTATTGAAGAAATATCTAAAGTAGATCCTTCAATTGGATTGTCTATAGCGGCTCATAATTCGCTTTGTACGGGTCATATTTACTATTTTGGTAATGAATCTCAGAAACAAAAATGGTTGCCAAAACTAGCCACAGGCGAATGGATTGGTGCTTGGGGTTTAACAGAACACAACACAGGAAGTGATGCTGGCGGTATGAACACAACCGCTGTCAAAGATGGCGATCATTATATTTTAAATGGATCTAAAAATTTCATCACACATGGTCGTAGTGGGAACGTGGCTGTCGTGATTGCCCGAACCGGCGAAAAAGGAGACTCCCATGGGATGTCTGCTTTCGTAGTTGAAAAAGGAACTCCAGGATTTTCTTCTGGTAAAAAAGAAGATAAATTAGGAATGCGTGCTAGTGAAACTGCCGAATTAATATTTGATAACTGCCGCATACATAAAGACAATTTATTAGGAGAAGAAGGTGAAGGCTTTGTTCAGTCGCTTAAAATATTAGATGGTGGACGTATTTCGATTGCAGCCTTGTCCTTAGGAATTTCAAAAGGAGCGTATGAAGCCTCCTTAAAATATGCCAAAGAACGCGTTCAGTTTGGAAAACCCATTGCAAGTTTTCAAGGAATATCATTCAAACTATCCGATATGGCTACCGAAATTGAAGCTTCAGAATTGTTGTTGCATAAATCTGCGTTTTTAAAAAACAAAGGAGAAAAAGTTACTACACTTGGAGCCATGGCAAAAATGTATGCGAGTGAAACTTGTGTCAAAATAGCCAATGATGCTGTTCAAATTCATGGTGGATATGGGTATTCAAAAGACTATCCTGTAGAAAAGTTTTACAGAGATTCTAAATTATGTACAATTGGAGAAGGAACTACGGAAATACAAAAGGTAGTCATCTCAAGAAATATTTTGAAATAAGTATTGCAAAACAATAATTAAGTTTATATTTGCACACGAAATCTAAAAGAGGGGAGGTTAAAACACTATGTTAATAATACCAATAAAAGAAGGAGAAAATATAGACAGAGCGCTAAAACGTTTCAAACGAAAGTTTGACAAAACGGGAACAAAGCGATCTTTACAAACGCGTAAACAGTTTATAAAGCCCTCTGTAAAACGTAGAGCACAAATTCAAAAAGCGCAATACATACAAGGACTAAGAGACGCTGAAAACCTGTAAGTTTTCAAAATCAATACGATATTCAAAGCACCTTATTCAAGGTGCTTTTTTAGTTTCTAAAGGTTTCTAAATAAGAACGGTAAGTGTTAAAATATTTGGTTTATTTATAAAGTTTATTAAATTTGATAAAACCAAATCTTTAAATTATGAACACAAAATCTTTTTTATTGTCGGGTATCACAGGTACCATTGTTAGTTTTTTACTAGGCTTTCTATTTTATGGATATCTTTTTACAGATCTTCACCCAGATGATGCAGAACCATGCATGTTATTCATTTTACTAGGGTGCTTATTTTATGCCTTTGCATTTGCTCTTATCTATAACCGATGGGCAAACATTAGAACTTTTAATTCGGGTGCCAAAACAGGGTTCTTAATAGGTCTTCTGTGGACGCTTAGTATGAACTTTTTCATGTATTCGTCTGAATCTAACTTAGACTCTAATTTTTTATTGCTAGTTGCTATTGATGCAGTATCTGCAACCATTATGGGAGGAATGATTGCGTTAGTTATAGGAAAGATAGAAGCATAAAACTTTTAATTCCTTTATGACATTCCCATAAGAAAGCATGTATTTTTTGTGGGAATTTCATAAATTTTTATGTATATTGTATGGGTAAAACCAAATGAATGCGTATCCAAAAATTTATTGATTATTTGCTGCTAGAGAAAAAGTATTCTCCCCAAACAGTGGTGGCCTATCAAAAAGATATAGAAGCATTTCAATTATTTTTAACTCACGAGTTTACAGACACAGAAGTTTCAAAAGCCAACTACTCGCAAATTCGCTCATGGATTGTTCAACTTGTTGATCGTACGATTTCCAATCGAACGATCAATCGAAAGATATCGTGTTTAAATAGTTATTATAAATTTCTATTAAAGACCGAGTCCATTAAAGCCAACCCTTTAGTGAAGCATAAAGCGTTAAAAGTGAGTAAAAAGATACAAATACCGTTTTCTGAAACTGAAATTAATTCCGTATTAAATAGTATGAATACCGATACGTTTGAAGATGTGCGAGATAAACTCATTGTAGAACTTTTTTATTCCACGGGAATACGACGTATAGAATTAGTTCAACTCCAACTCAAAGATGTTGATTTATCTCAAGGACATATAAAGGTTTTAGGAAAGCGAAATAAAGAACGAATCATTCCTTTGCTTCCATCCGTAATGGAAACCGTAGAAACCTATCTATTAGCGCGTATAAAACTAAAAACAATAATTGACCCCTCCATTCTTTTCTTAACCAAAAAAGGAGCGAAAGCCTATGAAATGTTGGTATATAGAATTATTACGGGTTACTTTGACAACATCTCATCTAAAGTAAAAAAAAGCCCACATATTCTAAGACACTCTTTTGCGACCCATTTATTAAACAATGGCGCAGATCTAAATGCCGTTAAGGAACTTTTAGGGCATTCGAGTTTAGCAGCCACACAAGTTTATACGCACAATAGTGTAGCTGAACTCAAAAAAGTATACAAAAAATCACATCCTAGGAGTTTGTCTTAGGACTTAACATAATCCTTAAAAATCTCATTATGAAAGTACACACACAATCCGTAAATTTCCATGCCGATCAAAAATTAATTAACTTTATTCAGAAGCGAATGGATAAATTAGATTTATTTTTTGATAAAATTATTAAATCAAATGTTTATTTGAAGATTGAAAATACCTCACAAAAAGAAAATAAAATATTTGAAGTACAGCTCTCTATCCCAGGAGATGTCATTGTTGTAAAGAAGGTTTCTAAAACATTTGAAGAGGGGTTAGACACGGCTTTACATTCATTAGAAAGACAGTTAAAAAAGCGAAAAGAAAAATTACGTCAATTTTCATGAAAATTTTACAAAAAATGTTTTGAAACAAGAAAAATATATATACATTTGCAGTCCGTTAGAAATAGCGGGCTTTTTTTGTGCGTAAAAACACTAATAAAAGCCGATGTAGCTCAGCTGGCTAGAGCAGCTGATTTGTAATCAGCAGGTCGTGGGTTCGAGTCCCTCCATCGGCTCACGTTCTTTAAAAGAGTGAAATATAATTTAAATTGAGGGGAGATACTCAAGCGGCCAACGAGGGCAGACTGTAAATCTGCTGACTACGTCTTCGCAGGTTCGAATCCTGCTCTCCCCACATTTAAATAAATTAAATTGCGAGAGTAGCTCAGTTGGTAGAGCGTCAGCCTTCCAAGCTGAATGTCGCCGGTTCGAACCCGGTCTCTCGCTCACAGCGAAGGGTCGTCACGCTGAAAAGCGTGATCACTCGCTCTATATTTTGGCCGGTGTAGCTCAGGGGTAGAGCGTTTCCTTGGTAAGGAAGAGGCCACGGGTTCAATTCCCGTCATTGGCTCTTTTTTTTGAAAAATAAATAAACTGAATACGAGTAAGATTACTAATATTAATATAACTTAAGAATAAATTTTAAAATATGGCAAAGGCAACTTTCGATCGTTCAAAACCACACTTAAACATTGGTACTATTGGACACGTAGAT
>Ga0209198_1000038_pt1 | contig 127675 bp, 95 predicted proteins | sample COGITO_mtgs_1105_2_FD_184804 | JGI IMG/M metagenome (GOLD analysis project Ga0209198, IMG submission 184804) | Pelagic marine microbial communities from North Sea - COGITO_mtgs_110519 (SPAdes) (version 2) | ecosystem: Environmental > Aquatic > Marine > Epipelagic ...
AGTATGGGTGTCTCCAGAGTCTGAATCAGTAGTAGAAAGTGCGCCAATAGTTGTGCCTGTAGCTACATTTTCATTTACTGATGAAGGAGATAAGGAGATGTTTGAAGGAGCTGAGTTCATTTTATAGACTGAGATTTCATCTATATATGAACCATTTCTAAATCTAACTTGAATATTGTCAAATTCTAAAGCAGTTGATAAGCTTGCATCTGGATTTCCGGGATTTTTATAATCGAAAGAAGATAAAATTGGATTTACCCACATTTTAGTGGTATTATTATTATAGTCAAATTGAACAATCACTAAACTTAGATTATCAATTGAAGCTTGGGAGCTAACGTAATTCGATCCTCCATCCCAAATGTTTATTTCATGTGGGGCTCCAAAACCACCTATTCCCCCAGTTAAAGTTCCAGAGGACCATAAACCAACATACTCTGTGCCACCACCTGAGGTAGATTTAAAGTCTGAAATAAATTGTAAATATATGACACCATTTTTTTGAATACTTAAGCTACGCTCAGACATTGCAACCTGGTTCGAGCTAGTTCCCCAGGCAATTTTTCCTCCTTCATTATAAAGACCCGCGTAGGTTAATCCTGGAGAAAGTATTTTTAAATCGGAGCAAATGTTATTCGGACAGTACGTCCCAATCCAATTAGAAGACCAACCCATACCTTCTGATTTTCCATTTAAAAAGTTATTATTTGCGTAATTAAAACCTTCATATGCAATAAGTTCAAGTCCGTTTGGTACAACTTGATTGGTATTATCTATAGTAAAGGTAATGCTGTCAGTTCCGCTGTAGGCATTTCCAGCTATATCAGTACCAGATACTGTTGCAGAAACAGTTCCATTATTTCCAGCAGGCACAGTCCATAAGTAGGTCCAAGTGGTACTTGAAACTGCAGTCATAGTTACATTAGAGACAAGGCTTCCAATAGTAATATTTGGTGCTGTTGCCATATTCTCATTAAAGACAGCTGTTAAAGTTATATTTTCATTCTGTTTAACAATATTATCTATATCGTTATTTGTTAGATTAACTGTTGGGGCGGTATTATCTATAGTAAAAGTAATGCTGTCTGTTCCTGCATAAGCATTCCCAGCAATGTCTGTCCCTGATACTGTAGCTGTAACTGTGCCATCACTTCCAGCAGGCACATCCCACACATATGTCCAAGTGGCACTTGAAACCGCAGTCATAGTTACATTAGAGACAAGGCTTCCAATAGTAATATTAGCCCCTATCATATCCTCGTTAAAAGTAGTAGTGATAGTTACATTATCATTCTGCTTAACAATATTATCTATATCGTTATTTATTAGATTAACTGTTGGGGCGGTATTATCTATAGTAAAGGTGATGCTGTCAGTTCCGCTGTAGGCATTTCCAGCTATATCAGTACCAGATACTGTTGCAGAAACAGTTCCATTATTTCCAGCAGGCACAGTCCATAAGTAGGTCCAAGTGGTACTTGAAACTGCAGTCATAGTTACATTAGAGACAAGGCTTCCAATAGTAATATTTGGTGCTGTTGCCATATTCTCATTAAAGACAGCTGTTAAAGTTATATTTTCATTCTGTTTAACAATATTATCTATATCGTTATTTGTTAGATTAACTGTTGGGGCGGTATTATCTATAGTAAAAGTAATGCTGTCTGTTCCTGCATAAGCATTCCCAGCAATGTCTGTCCCTGATACTGTAGCTGTAACTGTGCCATCACTTCCAGCAGGCACATCCCACACATATGTCCATGTAGTACTTGAAGTAGCAGTCATAGCTACATTAGTCACTAGACTTCCAATACTGATATCAGGAGCACTAATCATGTCTTCACTAAAAGTAGCTGTTATATTGATTCTATCGCCTGCTCTTATAATATTATCAGATTCTGTGCTTGATAAATTTAGATTTAAAGCAGTATTTTTTCTTACGTATAATTTATTAGATACATTATTTGGGTTAGCATTAAAATTATACATGTATGCAATAGTATTATTGTCACCGCTTATATCTAAATTTTGAGTTCCTGGATAATAGTGACGTGTATTACCCTGGTTAGATTCTGTCTCTATTGATTGATTTTCTGTCCAGACATTATTTATTTTTTCGTAAATACTAAATTTAGTATTCAGTTTTGTTACGATCAAACTTCCATTATTGCTAATAGCAACATTATTGCCCCTTCTGTTTCTCCCACCTGAACTACTCCCTGTTATTTCGACATGTATATCATGCTCTAAAATCCATTGATTTGAAGATATGTCAAAACTATAAATTTGTTCACCTCCACTACCAATTTGATTAGAATGAGTTGCATTATTTGCATATGATCTTTTATGGCCAGGAATTCCAAAAACAATACTTGAACCATCTTGGTCTAGGTCTGTTCCGATTCCAGTTTGTCCTTTTGTATATAAAAATTCTCCTTTATTTTCCCAATTACCACTAGAAATATCTTCTTTGAATATCGATGTTAAGCCATCTTTATGAGATGCACTGTTTGAATTTTGTTTGGTATATAAATTATCTATTGCTCCTCCATTGAAAGAAGTTGTTGCATTTGGAGATGACACTGAGATGGTACTATTATCACTGCTAATAGTTACTTTAGCTCCCGTATTTGCGTCAGTATCTTCTGCTCTTATCATTAAAACATTACTAAGTAAATCGCTTTGAATAGTTTGGGAAGTTGCCAGTCCACTTGTTTCGAAACTTTTGTTTAAATCCCAATTTGAAGAATTATCATAATCAAAGACTCTTACTCTGCCTTGGTTATCTCCATTTGAAATAACCTTATCAAACCCAGGTTCTCCTATAACAACTCTATTGCCATCATAACCTAAGGAAACAGAATAACCAGAATAATCTTTTGAGGTATTGTAATGACTACTGATATCTCTTTCAGTTTGAGAAGTTCCAATTTTATTTGGAGCGCCATAAATGATATCGCTTAATGCCCAACTATTCCCAGATAGTTTATAAATGTTTGTGCTTCCTACATCGACAATCGTATTTCCTGAGACTGTTAAATTAGTTCCAGGCGCCCCTATTGCAATAGTGTTTCCGTCACCGCTTAATTTCACTGAAAAACCAAAATACTCCTGATGTGATTCTCCATAAAATTCAGCAGTTGCACTCCAAGTGCCTGTCTGAATTAAGTATTCATATAAATATGCCTTTCCAATATTTGAATTATGATAAGGAGAACCAACAAGAAGTTTTTTACCATCATCACTCAATGATATTGAAAATCCAAAACCTTCATTCGATTTACCATCAATTATTGCTGATACACCACTTGTATATGTTGAAGTTTGAGAGCTAACTTGACTACCTAAAAATAAAAAGAATAATAAAACTAAGTATTTAATTTTGGACATTAATTCTAACTTTTATTTATGAAATTATACTTTTGCATAGTGGTATTATCTTTTTTGCTTTTTGAAATATGTTTTTAATGAATAGCAGCACTAATTTACTACTTTTAGGACAATGTTTTTTGTTGTACTTAATCTGATTCTAGCTGTTCTATGTTTTTTGATCATAGGGCATTCTTTTCTATTGTATAAAATAAACAGGCATTTGAATGTTTTTTTTGTATTAATTCTTCTTTTCGTAGCAGTACCTAGGGTCTTAATTTTTATAGATGGCTTAGAAACCAAAGACATTAAAAATTCTGTTTTTTGGGATAATTTAAGCTTGACTTATATTTATGTGCTGGTTTTTCAATGGTACTTTAAAGTGCTCTTAAATAAAGTCAAATTAAGCCTGTATGCATTCGTGCAAATTCTTTTTGGAATTGGTATGGCATTTTTTGTGTCCAAAGGATGGGTTAACGAAATCTTAAATGCTTTACTTTTCACTAGTTTTTGTTTGCTAGTTAGTTCAGAGTTTTTTAGACTTATTAGTAATTATGTCAAAACGGCAAATTTGAACCATTCAGGAGAAAGAGTTTTTGTACTGTGGTTAAAAATCATTTTTAGCAATGCAATTTTTATAGTGATAAATTCTATTGTGATTAGTATTTTCTTTAAAACAATAGACTCCCTTTTTGTAAGAGCGCTATATAGACTCAATTCCATCGTTTGGTTTGGGGTCTGTCTTTATATTTTATTCAACCCTTTGGTGTTATATGGAGTAATTGTTTTACAAAAAACCCTCTTAAAACCTAAATTAGAAGACCTTAAATTATGGGTATTGCCACCTAAAGGCTCCATTCAAAAAGCCGACACCGCTTTACACCAAAGAATTCACTTAAAGATTCCATTTTATATAGCGCGCATTAATGAGCTTGTTCCTAAGAAAAAAGGGGCATTAATTAAGGGAAAAGTATTGTTGGGGATTGCAGAATTACTTCAGGCGCCACAAAGCCATATAAAGTATGCTTTTAAGTACCATTGTACCCTGAGTGTTAAGGAATATGAGAATTACCTTAGGGTTATGGTAGCCATTGAGTGTATAGAGAAACAGTATCTAAAGGAGCACACCGTAGCTTCCTTAGCGGAGGTGTGCGGCTTTGCTTCCAGAAGCGCTTTCTACGATAATTTTAAGAAGTTTACGGGAGAAAAAGTCACAGAATACACCGGCCAGGCTATGGTAGGTTAGGGTGTATTTATTTTTTTTTCTTGTAAAGGGGCACTGCAGAGCAGGCTTCTCCGTACATGATGCTTTTGGCTACTTTTTGTAGGGCGGTCATGGCCCAGAGGTAGGCGTTTTTGGGAACGGGTTTTTGACTACAGCCTTTAATAATGACGGCTTTGTCTTGGTAGGGAGTCCAGTCTATTTGGGCCATGGCGGTCTGGTAGAGGTGGCTTTCTAGCGCCTCAAGATCTCCTACGACCACTGAGCTTGTAAAGGGACCTAATTGGGCTGTGACGAGTATGTAGGCCCAAGCAGGGATAATGGCGTCTGTGCTGCAAAATAGGGCCAGGTGTTGGCCTTGGTATTGGGACCAATCATGGGCTTTTAAAGCGGCCCTAAAGTCTTTTTCTCTGAGTATAAAACCCTCGTGCAACCACTGGCTTAGGTCCAAAGTAGTCCTTTGGCCAATGGGGTAGTGGTCCTCTAAATTAAAGGTTTCTAGGGCGCTGTTGGCTACCCTATTTTCAATATAAAAGTCTTCTGATTGCATGGTATATAGCGCTTTAGGCCTTAAGGCCGATGCTTCTTACAGCATGCCCAGCTCCAGCTTGGCTGCTTCACTCATAAGTTCTTGGGTCCATGGCGGGTCAAAGGTAATTTCTACTTCTGCGTCTTTTACCGCGTCTATAGATTTCACTTTCTCTTCCACTTCTACCGGAAGGGTTTCTGCCACAGGACAATTGGGCGAGGTAAGGGTCATGAGGATCTTCACTTCGTTGTCTTCATTAACTAGTACGTCGTAAATGAGTCCCAGTTCGTATATATCTACAGGGATTTCCGGATCGTAGATGGTTTTAATGACTCCTACAATTTGTTCCCCTAATGCCACATCTTTTGATTCTTCCATAGCTGCTATTTTTTAGGCGTCTTTTACCTGTGTTTGATACGCCACCGCGTATAATTTTATTTGTTTGATCATGCTCACTAGGCCGTTGGCTCTCGTGGCAGATAAATGTTCTTTTAGGCCAATCTCATCTATAAAATCTGTGCTGGCGTCTAAAATGTCCATGGGTTTTTGATTGGAGAAGGCGCGTATGAGAATGGCAATAATACCTTTGGTAATAATGGCGTCTGAGTCTGCAGTAAACACCAATTTGTTGTCTTCTAGCGCCGCATGAACCCACACTTTGGACTGACATCCTTTAATAATGTGGTCCTCGTTTTTAAATTCAGGGTCAATGAGCGGCAAGGATTTTCCTAAAGAGATCATATGCTCATAACGCTGCATCCAATCTTCAAAAAAGGCAAATTCTTCTACAATCTCGTCTTGAATGTCTTTGATAGGTGCTAACATAACATGTCTTTTGCTTTTTGAACCCCTGCTACCAGGCGGTCTATTTCTTCAAAGGTATTGTAAAAACTAAAACTAGCGCGAACCGTTCCCGGAATGCTGTAATAATCCATAATAGGTTGGGCGCAGTGGTGTCCGGTTCTCACGGCAATACCCATCTGGTCTAAAATGCTCCCAATGTCATAAGGGTGCAGTCCTTTTATGTTAAAAGAGACCACGGCGGTTTTTTCTGCTGCTGTACCATATATTTCTAGGTCTTCAATTCCGAGCAATGCTTTGGTGGCGTAGACCAATAATTCTTGTTCGTAGGCAGCTATCTTGTCAAAGCCAATCCCGTGCATATAATCTAGTGCCGCACCAAAAGCAATACCCCCAGAGATATTTGGGGTACCTGCTTCAAATTTATGGGGCAGTCCGGCATAGGTGGTTTTTTCAAAACTTACCGTGGCAATCATTTCCCCACCCCCTTGGTAAGGGGGTAGTTTTTCTAGCCATTTTTCTTTTCCATAGAGCATACCTACTCCGGTTGGGCCGCAAATTTTATGGGCAGAGACCACATAGAAATCTACGTCTAAGGCCTGAACGTCTGCTTGAATATGGGGGGCGGCTTGCGCGCCGTCTATTAAGACGGCCGCACCCACTGCGTGGGCCGCGCCAATGATTTCTTGAATAGGATTCACGGTGCCTAGTGCATTAGAGACATGGTTGCAAAACACCAATTTAGTGGCTGGAGAAATCATGGCGTGAAAAGCCGCCATGTCTAGCGTTCCATCTATTAACATAGGAATCACCTTGAGCACTGCACCTGTTTTTTCTGCCGCCATTTGCCAAGGCACAATGTTGGAGTGGTGTTCTAGTGCGGAGACCAATAGTTCATCGCCCGCTTTTAAAAGGGCTTCAAAACCGCTGGCCACAATATTAATACTGTGGGTGGTTCCCGCCGTGAGAATGACCTCATAGGCATGGGCTGCATTAAAGTGTTTTTGCACCTTAATTCTGGCCTGCTCATAAGCGTCTGTAGCTTCTTGAGACAGGCTGTGCACCCCACGGTGAATATTGGCATTGTAGTAACTGTAGTAATGGGTAATGGCCTCAATGACCGCCAAAGGCGTCTGTGACGTAGCGGCATTGTCCAAATATACCAAGTCCTGCCCATGTACTTTTCTAGAAAGAATGGGAAAGTCTTTTCTAATGGCTGCAACGTCTAATGTAGGCATGTTTTTATAGTTCAAATCCAAGATTTACCCCTAATTTTTCTGCGATTAAGGCGTTTACCCTTTTCTTGAGTTCCGGAATACGCACACTCTCCAACACATTGTTGGCAAAGGCATACATGAGTAGCGCCTGGGCTTCTTTTTTTCCAATTCCCCTAGACTGCAAGTAAAACAAGGCATCATGGTCTAATTGACCAATGGTACAGCCGTGAGAACACTTTACGTCGTCTGCAAAAATCTCTAGTTGCGGCTTGGTGTTTATACTAGACTTATCAGAGATAAGCAGGTTGTTGTTTTGTTGGAATGCGTTGGTTTTTTGCGCCAAACGATCCACCATTATTTTACCGTTAAATACGCCGGTACTGTTGCCGTCGTAAATTCCTTTGTAATCTTGGTGGCTCTCACAGTTCGGTTGAATGTGGTGCACCAGGGTATGGTGGTCTACATGCTGTCCGTCTCCAATAATAGTGACCCCCTTCATGGTAGAGTCTATACGCTCCCCATTTTGGTAGAAATTTAAATTGTTTCTGGTCATTTTCCCGCCAAAAGAGAATGTGTGTAGTGTCACCACAGACTGACTGTGCTGGTCTATATAGGTATTGTCTACCAGACTAGCGCTGTTGTTGTCATTTTGAACCTTGTAAAAGTCTATGATAGCACTTTTGGCAGCAAAAATTTCTGTTACTGCATTGGTAAACACCGCATTTTCACTTAAAGACTGGTGGCGTTCTAGAATTTGCACCTCTGCATTTTCTTCTACCACCACTAGGTTTCTAGGTTGTAGTAAAAGCGCTTGCTCGCGACCTGTGGCAAAATGAATGATCTCAATAGGCTTCATGGCCTGAGTATTCTTGGGAATGTGAATATAGGCCCCTTCTTTGCTAAAAGCAGTGTTGAGTGCCGTGAGGTTTTCTTCCTTGGAAGCTACCTTATTAAAATAAGCCTCAATAATAGGCTTGTACATTTCTTTTGTGAGGGCCGCAGACATAAGACAGACGTCTATGCCTTGGTGGGTGGTCTCCGATAAAAAAGAACTGTACACCCCGTCTACAAAAACAATTTTATAGGTGTCTACTTCGTGTAAAAAGTATTTTTTAACGTCTTTATACTCTAAAGTGGCTGCTTCCTTTGGAAAAATATTAAAGTCTAATTTTTCTAAAGATTTTAGGGAAGTGTACTTCCATGCTTCCATTTTTTTGGTTGGAAAACCTTGGTTTTCAAAGACTTTCATGGCTGCAGAACGAACGTCATGCACCGGATGGTCTAAGTCTACCTGGTTCTCAAAGGCCATAAAGGCGTTTACTAGCTTGTCTTTTAGTTCCATCTATAGCGCTGTTTCATGTTTGATCCAGTCGTAGCCTTTTTCTTCTAATTCAAGGGCCAAACTCGCGTCCCCAGATTTTACAATCTTTCCGTCGTACAATACGTGTACAAAGTCAGGTACTATATAGTCTAACAAACGCTGGTAGTGGGTGATCACGACTACCGCATTGTCTTTTGAACGCAGTTTATTTACCCCAGCCGCCACAATTCTAAGGGCGTCAATATCCAATCCGGAATCTGTTTCATCGAGTATGGCTACTTTGGGTTCCAACATGGCCATTTGGAAAATTTCGTTACGCTTCTTCTCTCCACCAGAAAAGCCTTCATTAAGGGATCTCGATAAGAATTTGCGGTCTATTTCTAACAATTCCGCCTTTTCCTTGATCATTTTAAGCATCTCATTGGCAGGCATGTCTTCCTGACCCCTGGCTTTGCGGGATTCATTAATGGCGGTTTTCATAAAGTTGGTTACCGTCACTCCTGGAATTTCCACAGGGTATTGAAAAGACAAGAAAATTCCTTTGTGAGCGCGTTCTTCAGGAGCGTCGTCGGCCAAATCTTGGCCATCTAACAACACTTCTCCTTTGGTGACTTCAAATTCATCTTTACCTGCTACTACAGAAGCCAAAGTACTTTTACCAGCACCGTTAGGCCCCATAATGGCGTGTACTTCTCCAGGTTTTACCACAAGGTTAATGCCCTTTAATATCTCTTTATTGTCTACACTTGCGTGTAAGTTCTTAATCTCTAACATTTTTTTATTCTATAGGGTGTGGGCGCAGTGTTTATCCTACTGAGCCTTCTAAACTGATTTCTAATAATTTTTGTGCTTCTACCGCAAACTCCATTGGAAGCTTGTTTAAGACCTCTTTGCTAAACCCATTGACAATTAAGGCAATGGCTTTTTCTGTAGGAATACCTCGTTGGTTACAATAAAAAATCTGGTCTTCTCCAATTTTTGAGGTGGTGGCTTCGTGCTCAATTTGAGCCGTTTTGTTCTTCACTTCAATATAAGGAAAAGTATGTGCGCCACATTGGTCACCCATCAGTAGGGAGTCGCATTGAGAAAAGTTTCTGGCGTTTTCTGCCCTTGCACCCACTTGAACCAATCCACGGTAAGAATTCTGCGATTTACCCGCTGAAATACCCTTAGAAATAATGGTACTTCTGGTGTTCTTCCCAAGGTGTATCATCTTAGTGCCCGTGTCTGCTTGCTGGAAATTATTGGTGACCGCAATGGAGTAAAACTCTCCAATAGAGTGGTCTCCTTTAAGTACGCAAGACGGGTATTTCCAAGTGACTGCAGAACCTGTTTCTACCTGTGTCCAAGAAATTTTAGCGTGGTTTTCACAAATTCCTCTCTTGGTCACAAAATTATAAACCCCGCCTTTTCCTTGCTTGTCCCCAGGGAACCAGTTTTGAACGGTGGAGTATTTTATCTCTGCGTGATCTAAAGCTACAAGCTCTACAACGGCAGCGTGTAATTGATTTTCATCTCTCGAGGGGGCCGTACAACCTTCTAAATAACTCACATAAGAGCCCTCATCTGCAATCACTAGCGTGCGCTCGAATTGTCCTGTACCTGCTTGGTTAATTCTGAAGTAAGTGGAGAGTTCCATAGGGCAACGAACGCCTTTTGGAATATAACAGAAAGAGCCGTCGGAAAATACAGCAGAGTTTAAAGCTGCGTAATAGTTGTCTTTTTGAGGCACCACAGAACCAATATATTTTTTCACTAATTCAGGATGCTCTCTAATGGCCTCTGAAATAGAGCAGAAAATAATTCCTTTCTCTCCCAGGGTCTTTTTAAAGGTAGTGGCTACAGATACGGAGTCCATGACAATGTCTACCGCTACGCCTGCTAGCATTTTTTGTTCGTCCAATGAAATACCCAAACGCTTAAAAGTGTCTAACAATTCGGGATCTACCTCGTCTATAGAATCGTATTTGGGTTTTTTATTGGGGGCGGAATAATAAGAAATGGCCTGAAAATCTGGCTTGGTGTAATGCACGTTGGCCCATTCCGGTTCTTCCATTTCCAGCCATGACCTGTAAGCGTCTAAACGCCACTGGGTCATCCATTCTGGTTCTTCTTTTTTCTTGGAGATGGCTACGACAATCTCTTCGCTAAGCCCAATGGGAAAAGTATCGGATTCTATGTCTGTATAAAAGCCGTACTCATACTCTTTGGTCTCCAGTTCTTTTTTTAATTCTTCTTCCGTGTATGCCATTTTCTTTTTTTAGGGAGTTGGTTATAGAGAAAAACTCTCTCCACAACCACAGGTGCGTTGGGCGTTGGGGTTGTTAAACACAAACCCTTTGCCATTAAGGCCTCCTGAGTATTCTAAGACGGTACCTACCAGATATAAAAAACTCTTTTTATCTACTAGGATACGCACCTCATTGTCTTCAAAAACTTGGTCTGTTTCACCAGCAGTCTTATCGAAAGTAAGTGCATAAGAAAGGCCGCTACAGCCGCCACTTTCAACGCCTACTCTAACATAATCTGCTTGGGCATTAAAGCCTTCTTCCTCCATGAGGGACATGACTTTTTTCTTTGCTGTTTCAGATACGCTGATCATTCTTAAATAGATTAATTCTAAATTAGACACAAATATACATAAAGATTGTATTTTTGCGGCATGTTAGAAGCAAAAAATTCTCAGAAGACCGACCTAGAAAAGCTAGGCGAGTTTGGACTTATAGACCATTTAACCAAGGATTTACCCCAAAGTCAATCCAGTACGGTGCTCTCCATTGGAGACGACGCTGCCGTGTTAGACCACCAAGGCTATCAAACGGTGCTGACCACAGACATGCTCGTAGAGGGGGTGCACTTTGATTTGGCCTATATGCCCTTGCAGCACTTGGGTTATAAAGCCGTGGTAGTTAATTTGTCGGATGTGTATGCCATGAATGCTACCGCCACTCAGATCACCATTTCCCTGGCCATTTCCAACCGTTTTTCCTTAGAAGCCCTAGAGGCTTTTTACGATGGGGTGCGCCATGCTGCAGCCCATTATGGGGTAGATGTGGTGGGTGGAGACACCACTTCTAGCACAAAAGGCATGATCATTTCCATTACTGCTTTGGGCACGGTGGTGCCTGCTAAAATTACCAAACGCTCTGGCGCTAAAGAAAACGATCTATTGGTGGTTTCTGGAGATTTAGGTGGCGCGTATATGGGGCTTCAGGTTTTGGAAAGAGAGAAGGCTGTTTATGAGGTAAACCCCAACAGTCAGCCAGACTTAGCGCCCTACCACTATATTGTACAGCGACAGTTAAAGCCAGAGGCCAGAAAAGACATTCCCAATTTATTGGAGGCCTTAGACGTATTGCCTACTGCTATGATTGACATTTCAGACGGCCTCTCTTCAGAGGTATTACACCTCTGTAAGGCCAGCGGCGTAGGCTGTGATTTATATGAAGACAAGATTCCTTTAGACCCTACTGTCATTAATGCCTGTGAGGAATTCAATATAGATTCTACCACTGTAGCCCTCTCTGGAGGAGAAGACTACGAACTGCTTTTCACCATTGCTCAAAAAGATTTTGACAAGATTAAGGGAAACCCAAACCTCACCGTCATAGGCCATATGACTGCCAAAGAAAGCGGCGCCCATTTAGTCACCAGAGCCAATACTAAAATAGCCCTCCAAGCCCAGGGCTGGAATTCGTTTTAATGAAGAAACTACTCGCTGCTTTTGCGCTGTTTTCGCTCTTTTTTGGGGCAGGGAATCTTATTTTACCGCCTTATTTAGGGGTGCAGGCAGGTGCAGACTGGGCACTAGTAGCCTTTGGTTTCGTGATCTCTGCGGTGCTTATTCCCATTTTGGGAATATTCGCACATGCCAAATTACAGGGAACCATCTATGATTTTGGGGCCCCATTGGGCAAAGTGCTCTCCCTGACTTACGCGGCCCTTATTTATGGCATTGCGCTGGCGCTTCCAGCGCCCCGCACCGCCTCAGTGACCCATGAAATGGCTATAATGCCTTTTGCAGACAGTCCTTATTGGCTCACCAGCCTGGTGTATTTCAGTTTGGTGCTGCTCGCGGCATTGAACCGTTCCAAGCTTCTAGACCTCTTTGGTAAAATCACCACCCCTGGAATTTTAATCGTACTCACAGCCTTAATTGGCATGGCGGTTTTTGCACCAGAAGTGGCCTTGGCTCCAACCACCATGGAAAATCCTTTTGGGAGCAGTTTGTTAGAAGGTTATCAGACCTTTGATGCTATTGCTGCCATAGTAATAGGAGGGGTATTGCTGGTTTCTATTCAGAAAATGCAGGCCAAGGATAACGCAACCACTGCAAATACAGATCAAGCCAACCAAAGCACAAACCCATACGACCTACAAAAAAGTACGGTACGTTTTGCCGCGGTCTTTTCAGCCATTGCGTTGTCTGCCATTTATGTGGGCCTCATTTATGCTGGGGCACAAAGCCAGGGGAATATTGACTTAGAAAGCAGTAGGAGTGAAATTTTACAAGCCATGGCCAAGCTATTTTTGGGAAATACAGCCCCTGTGGGCCTCGGCATTTTAGTGGCCTTGGCCTGTTTTACCACCGCCACAGGAATTGTAACAGGAACGGCAGATTTTGTGGCCAGTTATTTTGAAGGCCCCGCCTATGTGCCCGGAACCGCCAGAAAAGCATTTATAAGCGTGGCCATTGCAGGCGCAATATTAGGGGTGCTCATGGGGCAATTCCCCGTGGTCTATATTATTGCCATAGCCGTACCCGCCTTGGTTTTTATTTACCCCACCACCATTATTCTTATGGCCTTGCACGTTCTACCCGCCTCCTGGGCCACCCCAAAAGCCTTTAAGGCAGCTGTGTTGGTGTGTTTTGTAGTCAACACCCCCGCTTTTTTAGACAGTTTAGGCTACCCCACCTTGCAAGAGGCCACCGCATTATTGCCGCTGAGCAGCCAAGGATTGGCCTGGGTTTTACCCGTGCTATTAAGCGTGGTGGGCGTAAAGATTTTTGACGTATTTTTAATTAAAAAAGATTCATTTTGAGTTTCAATAATGAAAGCGCATAGAAATAACCTCTATTTGGTTTTTTTCATCATTCACCCTGTATACCAGTCTGTGCTCTCTTGAAATTCTTCTACTCCAAAACCCTGAGAGTGTCCCTTTCAGTTGCTCCGGTTTTCCTATGCCATGATAAGGAGTTGCCACTATGGAAACGAGCAGGGCCGATATTTTTTTTTGCACCCCTTTATTGCCAGAATGTTTCCAAAAATCTAATTCTTTTATAGCGCTCGGAGAAAATATTACTTCCAAAGCGTAGCAATTTCTCTGGATTCACCCGCTCCATTTTCCAATTCCGTTATGGAAGCTTGAATGTTTTCTTTATTTGCTTTAGTAGATAGTAGGTGCATGGTTTCCTTCCATCCGTTGTACTCAGAAAGTGGAATCATGACCACATCTTCTGCTTTGGATCTGTGCACTATAATGGTCTCTCCGTCTTTAGATACAGCATCTAATTTTTCTTTTAGTTTTTTTCTAAGTTCGGTCGGATTGGTAGTTTCCATATAACATTTTATGTAAATGTACAGAATAACGTACATTATCAGGTTGTTTTTCCCCTTTATTTTCCATTGCCCTCCTATTTTAGCCTTTTAAAATTTAATTATCTTTACCCCAGCTGGTTTAAAACACCTGCAACAACTGTCTTTAAATAACACCTTATATTTCCATGAAATACCAAGCCATCCCCAATACCCTTTTTATAAAAAACCGCCAAAAGTTTACTGACCAAATGATCTCAGAGAGCTTGGCTGTATTTAATTCCAATGACATTTATCCGGTGTCTGCAGACAGCACTTTGCCTTTTGCACAGCATTCAGACATACTATACCTAAGTGGGGCAGATCAAGAAGAAAGCATTTTATTGCTCTTTCCAGATGCACTGAATCCAGCCCATAGAGAAATTCTCTTTGTGCGGGAAACCAATGAGCATATTGCGGTTTGGGAAGGGGCCAAATACACCAAAGAGAAAGCCACTGCTATTTCAGGAATCCAGACCATCATGTGGTTGTCAGACTTTGATAAGGTCTTTTTTGACCTCATGACCGAGGCCCACACCATCTATTTTAACACCAATGAGCACTACCGTCAGGCGGTAGAAACCCAGACCAGGGAAGACCGTTTTATAGCCAAGTGTAAGGCGCAGTTTCCGGCCCACCAATGGCAAAAAAGCCAGCCCATTTTACAAGAGATCAGAGGGGTAAAAGAGCCAGAGGAAATTGCCCAGATGCAGGCTGCTTGTAACATTACAGGCAAAGGCATCCGCCGGCTTTTAGGTTTTATAAAGCCAGGCGTTTGGGAATATGAAATAGAAGCAGAGTTATTACATGAATTCGTGCGCAACCGCTCCAAGGGCTTTGCTTACACCCCTATTATTGCCTCTGGTGCCAATGCCAATGTGCTGCATTATATAGAGAACAACCAGCAGTGCCAGGCCGGTGACCTGATCCTGATGGACGTGGCCGCTGAATATGCCAATTACCGTTCAGACCTTACCAGGACTTTTCCCGTGAGCGGCCGTTTTACCGAGCGTCAGGCAGCCGTTTACAATACGGTATTGCGCGTTAAAAATGCCGCTACAAAAATGCTGGTTCCAGGAACATTATGGGCAGAATACCACCGTGAAGTAGGGGAGATTATGACCGCTGAGTTGTTGGCCTTGGGTCTTTTAGACCCGGCCGATGTCAAAAACCAAGACCCCAATAAACCCGCCTATAAAAAGTACTTTATGCACGGTACCAGCCACCACATTGGTCTGGACACCCATGACTACGGCGCGCTCAAAACTCATATGAAAGCAGGGATGGTCTTTACTGTTGAGCCAGGTATTTATATTCCAGAAGAGGGTATTGGCATTCGCTTAGAAGACAATGTAGTGATTCAAGAAAAAGGAGACCCCATTAACCTCATGGCCCACATTCCTATTACAATAGCAGAAATAGAGGCCCTCATGAATGGGGAAATATAGCCACTGGTGTTATATCACTTCTTTTAATGTAAGCAAAAAGTACTTATCTTAGGAGGTGAAAAACAACACCAACCCCATGAAAAAAGTACTTTTTGTTGCCCTTTTGGCCGCTGGTTTTAGCGGTATCGCCCAAGATATTATCCCTACTTCAGGTGCTGCAGTGCAAGCCAGTTTGCAGCAGCAGGCTGCCATGCAGGCCAGTTCGCTGGTTAAAAACCTGCCCTTTACTCAAATTGGCCCTACGGTCATGAGTGGCCGGGTGGTAGACGTGGCCGTGAACCCAGATAAGCCTACTGAGTTTTATGTGGGCTATGCCTCTGGAGGCCTTTGGTACACGAATAATAACGGCACCTCTTTTAGCCCTTTAATGGACAATGCGCCCACCCAAAATGTGGGGGATATTGCCGTAGATTGGGCTTCTGGCACCATTTGGGTAGGGACCGGAGAAAACAATTCTTCCCGATCTTCCTACGCCGGAATTGGGCTCTTAAAATCTACGGATCAGGGAGCTACTTGGCAGCATATGGGCCTAGAAGACAGCCACCATATTGGCCGTATCTTGATCAATCCCACCCATCCAGAAGAAGTGGTGGTAGGGGTACTGGGACACCTCTATACCCCCAATGAAAACAGGGGGCTCTATAAAACTACAGACGGTGGTAACAGCTGGACCAAAACACTACACATCTCAGACAGTGCTGGAATTATAGAAGTGGCGGCTGCGCCAGAAGATTTTAATACCCTCTATGCCGCCAGCTGGGAAAAAGACCGCAAGGCCTGGCATTTTGAAGGCTCAGGAACAGGTTCTGCCCTCTATAAAAGTACGGACGCAGGGAGTTCATGGACGCTTATTTCTACCCCAGACAGTGGTTTTCCCACAGGGACAGGGGTAGGGCGTATTGGCCTGGCAGTATTTGACGCCAATACCGTTTATGCGGTGCACGACAGCCAGTTTAGAACGCCAGATGAAGCGCCAAACAACGACCGAAAATCTGAGGCGCTCACCAAAGAAGATTTTAAAGCCATGGACACCAAAGCTTTTATGAAGCTTTCCGACGGCAAATTGAACCAATATTTAAAATCCAATGGATTTCAAGAAAAATACCGCGCCCAAAACGTAAAGCAATTGGTGGAGGCAGGTACGGTGAAACCAGCAGATTTGGCTACTTATTTAGAAGACGCCAACGCGCTTTTGTTCAATACGCCCGTGACTGGTGCTGAGGTATATCGCTCCAATAATGGGGGGCTGGATTGGACCAAGCAAAATGAGCAGCCTATTGAAGGCTTGTTTTACAGCTATGGTTATTATTTTGCACAGATATCGGTGTCTGCACAGGATTCGGACTATATAGTGCTTTCTGGGGTGCCCTTATTGGCATCGGCCAACGGCGGAAAAAGTTTTAAAAGTATTGGGGGAGACAATGTGCATTCAGACCACCACCATGTATGGATAAACCCAAGGGACCCACAGCATATGATCAATGGAAACGACGGCGGGATTAATATTACTTATGACGGTGGCGCCCATTGGATGAAGAACAATACCCCTACTGTAGGGCAGTTTTACTATATAAATACAGACAACGAAAGTCCTTACAACGTCTATGGCGGCCTGCAGGACAACGGGGTTTGGAAGGCTGCGCACAACGCGCCACTCAATACCCGCTGGCATGCCAATGGTCAAAACCCCTGGGAATCTATTATGGGCGGAGACGGTATGCAGGTGCAAATAGACACCAGAAATTCAAATATTGTTTACACCGGTTTTCAGTTTGGAAATTACTACAGATTGGACCTCAGTAGCGGGGAGCAAACCTATATTCAGCCCAAACACGAATTGGGAGACGCCCCCTTCCGTTTCAATTGGCAGACCCCAATTTTACTGTCTTCTCACAACCAAGACGTACTCTATTTAGGCTCCAACCGCCTGCACCGCTCTATGGACCAGGGAAGCAGTTGGGAAACCATTTCTGGAGAGCTCACTCAGGGGGGCAAGAAGGGGAATGTGGCCTTTGGGACGCTCACGACTATTGGGGCGTCGGCCTTTGATTTTGACCTTTTATACACCGGTTCGGACGACGGTCTTATTCACACAACTAAAGACGGCGGTGCTTCTTGGAGTCTTATTTCCGGCGGCTTACCCCAAGATTTATGGGTGAGCAGTTTAGAGGCTTCTGTCCATAAAAAGGACCGGGTTATTGCGGCTTTAAATGGGTATAGAAACGACCATTTTGCCCCTTATATTTTCTTGTCAGAAAATAGGGGCGATGCCTGGAAAAACATTGGTGCAAACTTACCGCTTGGCGCCGTAAATTCCGTAACTGAAGACCCCAACAATGAAAACATACTCTACGCTGGAACAGACAACGGCCTCTATGTAACCTTAGATTTAGGCGCTACATGGCATGCTTTTTCTACCAATTTACCGGCTGTAGCCGTTCATGATGTAGTGGTACAGGCCAGGGACAAACACCTTTTGGTGGGCACCCATGGTCGCTCTATTTTTAAGGCAGACATTGCGGTTTTAGGTCCATTGACCAACAAAATGGCTGGTGGAAAAACCCCTGCTTTGGAATTGTTTGCCCTTGAAAAACAACGCGTCTCTCCTAGATGGGGCATGGCCAGAGGTTTTTCAGATCCCTATACCCCAGAAATAAGTATGGACTTTTTTGTGCCCGAGGCCGGAGCAGTGACTGTGTCTGTGCAAGACGCCAATGGTGTTGAGGTAAACGCCATGGAAGTAACAGCAGACGCTGGTTTTAACAGCGCGCCCTTTCATATGAATTTCTCTAAGTCAGGAAAGATTGCATTTTTAAAGAAAAACAAAACAAGCCTTTCTACCGCCGCAGACGGCAACACTTACTTGCCTAAAGGAAGTTATAAGGTGGTTTTAAGTGCTGGAAAAGTAAAAAGCAGCCAAGAATTAATCTTGCAATAGAGCAATAAATACAATATAAAAAAGGCGGTTTATTTAAACCGCCTTTTTTTATTGGTTCCCCAATAAAGGGTTGGTTTCTGTTTTTTGTTTGAGTTCAGTACCAATCAAAATAGAAGGTGTTTGAATTTTATCTAGGTTTTTTATAGCAGAAAGCCCCACCTCTTTTTTAAGTCTCTCGTACAACTCATTTATAGGAATTTCTCCCTGAGTTTCTTTAAGTATTTTGAGTAAATGATAGGTGAATAAACCGTGTTGGTTTTTGTCATCTACCACAGAGCTTTCATTTCCAGAACTAGAGCTTAATAGTAACATGTTTTCTCCTAATTCAGGATTAACTGGCACTACTGTAATGCCTTTTACACTTGAAAGCGGTTCTACCTTACCTAATCCGCTAAAACAAGCGTCTATTACTAGCGTTATTTTTCCATGAGGCCTTTCTGAAAGCCTTTTCATTAAGTCTTTAAGAGAGACTCCCTGGGAAACATTCATACCATTAATATCTACAGGAATTAAGTAAGGTTCTTTAGTGCGCTCTTCAGGCATACCGTGCCCAGAGTAAAAAACAACAATATCTTTTCCGGCACCATCTAAATCCATAAGCCTTTCAAGCCTAGAAATAGCTTGACTCATTTCGCCAAATGTTGCATTTCTAAGAAAGTCTATGTTCTCTTTTTCAAAGCCAAACATTTGGGTGAGGTAATTGGAAAAAGATTCCCCATCCCGAACAGCATAGGGCACATCGCTCTCTTTTGAAACGTTTCTTTGGAAAGAGGAGTAGTCTTCATTTCCAATTACTAAAGCGTAACCATTCGTTTGCTTCCCTTTAGGAATGTTTATGTCTACTTCACTAAGAGGCCTTTCTATTTGGGTATTTTTAATTTTTGGGAGCTCCGAAACCTTATGTATCACCATTTCAATTTTTATTCTTCTATGTTCCGGACCAAATTGGTCTGATTCTTCGGAATAGTGAATGTATTTTCTTTTGGTTTCTTCAAAAACATCTGTGAAGTTTTCAATAAAGTTTCGAACAGAATAAGTTCTTAGAAAGCCCAATTGACTATTACTTTCAATACCACTTTCTTTATTGAGATTAAGTCCAGCTAATTGGCCTTGAAAATAGTAAGGAAAGTTTTTAAAAGCACCATACTCTTCTCCATAAGGCAGTGCTGATAAAATTTTAGACTTATCTGTAGCGCCCGTTAGTTTAAAGGTGATTTTAGTTCCAGGAGCCAAATAATCTTTTAATTTATTGGAAGTAGATGCTATGAAAAAGTCTACTAGGGTAGTGGCTGCAACAGATTCAAAAATATCGTATTTACCTGCTTTATAATCAGCCGTTTCTTTTTCTATTTCTGCTTTAATACCTTGGGAGATGAAAGTAACATGGAGATTTAATTCATCATTTCCCAAAGAGTCTTTTTCCTTTTTTAGTAATGAAGACACCGATAACTCTACGTCATTGAGCTTTCCTTCAGATCTGAGATCTGTTACTAAATCAGATAGATTTTGTTTAAATTCTTGTTCTTTTTCAGCTACCTCTTTAGCCATTTCAATAGAAATTTCTTCTTCGTATTGAAGCATTTTTCTTTTATCTGAACTGTACTTTATTGGGCCTTTGGGATGATTTAAAACAAGGTCCGCGATTGAAAAGGTATTGTCTTTCTCTAAGGCATAGTGTATTTCCGTTACGTCTAATTCCGTAGGATTATCTATGGGTTTGTATAGTTTTAGTTTAATAGCAGGGAAGGGTTCTTGCAAAACATTCAAGGAGTCTCCATCTAATTTAAAAACAGGAGATTTTGCGGCTTTAGTTTTAGCAATACTATCTACCAGGCTTGAAATGGTTTCATTACTATAGGTTTTAATGCTAACATCCGTGACTCTCTTATCGTAGGTTACAGCAGATTCATTTAAACCTTTTTTAATAAAGTTATTTTTTCTATACCCTAAGATTTCCTCAATGATTCTTCTGTAATTAGGTTCTAAATTTGTTGTTTCGTAAACCGTGATTGTTTTATCATAACCGCTAGAAACAATAAATTTTCTTTTCGCTAAACGATCGTAAATATCTCCTAGTTTTACCTTTCCACTGTGTTTTTCAATGGTATTAATGGTTTGTTCTTTTAACAAATCTACTGTCATAATACTGCCGTTATAATCTCCAACAAAGAGGTAATGGTCCAAAGGATCTTTAAAGAGGGCACTAATACTATTCTTGGATACTTTTAGGGTATTAATCTCCTGGTTTAAGTCTTGAGAAAGTATTTTAATCTCTCCACTAGAAAGGCCTACATAGACTAGAAAATTAGCAGTATCTACAAATAAGGAAGTAATGTCTGCAGGCATTTTTACGCGTTCTTTTTCTTCTCCAGAAATAGGATTATAGTAGGATAGGTAGAAATCGTCTGCGAGTAGTAAACTGTTTAAATTTGTGTTCCATGCGCCCTGAGAAACGAACGTATTAAGTTGTTTCTGTAGTACGGTCATTTTTTTATCTCCTACCTTACTTTCATAGAGTGCGCCATTGGAAGTAATCAGGTAAAATATTTCACCAAAGGTATCTGGGATAATATCAGTAATTATAAAATCTCTTAAAGGATTTTTAGCTTCTTTAAGCATCTTAAAGTAGGTGGCGTCGTACAGTCCTATTTCTTTGTCTAGCACCATAAAAACCTCATTCCCTAAAGGTGATATTTTAATACTAGGCGCATGATCCGTTTCAATGGCTTTTTTATTGTAATAATAAACCCCCTCTTCCGTACTAAAATATACTTTGTAACTATAATTGGTGTTATTTATAGCATTTGATCCTAAGTTGTATTCAATAAATTTTTCTTGGGCTAAACTATTGTAAAATACTATTGTAAAGATTATAAGGCTCACGAAATTCTTCATGGACGGTAGATAATAAAATTAAAGATTTGTTTGCTTTTTTTTCTATGGTCTAACTCCTTGTACCAATTGGCCCAGTCGTTGAAATTAGAAATTGCTTCAGCATTTATTGGAATATTTTCGTGGTGACCAACCACTAGAAGGGCATTTTTTTCTTCAGCCTTCCCATTGGTGTTTAGTTGCCAATAGACCGAGCTTCCAGGAAGAAATTTATTATTGTCTTTCAAAATAAAGTTATCCTGGTTTTGATTTGTAGGGTATAATAGGCTATAATTTTCTTGGTCATCTATTAAGAATACCCAAAAATAGCCATCTTGATTTACACTTAAATTAAAGCTAAGCAGGTCTGAAGATTGATACCTGTTTTGAAGGCCCAACACTTGAACTTTTGGACCTTCTCTTTCTAATTCATCATATTTAATTACAGACACATTGGCATGTGCACATATTAAGATTTCTCCACCTTCCCCAATAGATTGAGTGAATTTTAAAAGACTAAATGCAGAAACCTCTCCCCTTAAATCTGAAAAGGTAGACTCGTAGTATTTGTCTGTGTTAGATACTTCATTATTATTGACCTCTAAATATTGATTAGAGGTAATTAGCTCAGCAACGCCAGCATCTTGAAGTGCTTTTACTTTTAGGGCTTGAATGGCTTTTTTTCTGGTAGCTTCAATACTGCTAGAAGCTTCTAAAACAGCACAAGTGCTGATTGACTCAAAATGAATTTCATTTTGACCCCAAGAATACACACTCCAAAGTGTAAAACAACCTATAAAGAAAAGTTTTTTAGTTGTTTGGCACATCCTTGTCTAAAAGTGATCTGAATTTTTCATAATCTAAATCCAAGTCTTTCTTTTCTTGACTAGAGAGTTTTTTCATAACCTGTTGTGCGGTCTGATCCTTACTTATAGACAATGCTATATAAGTATTGTATTGCCCTGAATTTTTATCGAAAGCCAATTCTTGGCAGGCCACCTTTATGTCTGAAAGCATTTCATTGACAGATTCTGAGGTAATCGTTTCGAACCTAGACTTGAATTCTTCTTTATTTCCCACAGATCTAGACACAGAATAATCATCGGTCAGCGATCTAATATTACTTCTGATAAGAGATGCAATTTCAGACTTCGCGTTCATCATAGCTTTTTTTCTAGAAGTGACTTGATCTACACTAATACCCCTTCCTGAAGCTATGTAGTCTTTTCTACTTGAAGTGTATTTGTCTTGAAAACAAGGCAGTTCAACGACTTTTTGACCTTTGGGCAATTTAGGCCCACAATTGGTTACTGAAAATCCAATAACGCCTACTAAAAGAGCCAATGTAATACGTTTTTTCATAATATTAAGTTTGGTTAGATTTGAATCTTAAAGATATGCTTTTTAATTATACTTTTAAATCTAAATTGATAATAGCTTCTGATTATTAAAATTAAATTTTGGCACAGTATTGTTAATAACTTCTCAATCCCAATAGCAATAAAAGTTTAAAACATTCGATTAACCTTTAAAAATAGACTCCTTAACGATTTAAAAAAGTGTTGTAAAATTTCATTTTTCTAGTTAATAAGTATATTTTTACCAATTATGACCTCACATGCGCCATTCAACCCAAATTGATTTGTGAGGAATTTTTTATATGAATATAAAAAGCCTAATTGTAAGCTGTACCCTTTTGGGCGCATTGTTGTTTTCTTCTGGAATTCAAGCACAGACCACTATATCTACCCATGAGGAATTGACTATAGAGGCTTGCGATCAGTTTCCTTCCATTGCTACAGAGATTCCTTACTCCCTGACTATATCTGAAACAGCAACGGATGGCTTTGCTATTACTTCTGGTTCAAAGACATTTCAAATAGCCCTTCCAGAAAATTTCACTTTTTCAGGTACGGTTAGTTTTAGCGAGACGGGAGACGATATTTCTTCTATTTCAGCTAACATTGACTCAGATGCACGTTATATTCTAGTCACCTACACAACAACAGCTACAAATACTTTAGATGTTATAACATTGAGTGGGCTTTCTGTGGTGGCTGCATCTGCTGCGCAATCTGGAAATGTCACTTATTCAGCAGGTACTGCGGTAATTAATGGTTTGGATAGTGGGGCCTCATTCTTTCCTATAGCTTCAGCGTCAGCACCTATAAATGTTACAGGTGGAACTTTAAGCGCCAAAGCTGCTTATTGTTTGGATGAGGTTGCCTCTGTACTCACAATTGCGGGAAGTAGTTCCTCATCAACAACGTCAAATACCCTAACTTACCAATGGGAAAGTGGTCCTAATAACAACTCATTTTCTGCTCTAGACACCTTTACTGGCCCGACTTATCAGCCTTTAACCAATGTAGTGGGCACCACTTTTTACAGAAGAAAAATTACTGAAACAAGTAACGGACTGAGCTGTGTGGCTTACAGTAGTGTTGTTTCTATCACGGTAAAAACCTTGGATGCTGGAGAAATTAGTGGAAACGAGGAGGTTTGTTACAATGGGGTTCCAGGGTCTATTACTTCTGCGAGAGATGCTTCCGTGGCAGGAGAAGTAGTGACTTATGATTGGGAACAATCTGTAGACAGCGGAGTTACTTGGACCAATGCGCCTAGCACGAATAGTACCACTTACGTTTTTGGAAGCAATACGCTTACTCAAACCACTCAATTTAGAAGAATTGCTTTTTCTACCTCCTGTACGGTAACCAAAAGCACCAATATTATTACGAAAACAGCCTTTGGACCACTAGATGGTGGAACAATCACCCCCACGATCCAATTGCTTTATAAGGGAACTACCCCTGCTAGTTTAACGGTGTCTTCTACCACCAACAGCGGAAATGTTTCTGGAACCCTAAGCTATCAATGGCAACAAAGCACTGATTCTGTTAATTTTACCAATATTGACAGCTCTACCGGAGACACCTATTTACCTTCGGCTACCCAAACAGGCACCACTTATTTTAAGCGTTTGACCAAGCTTACCAATGGATCTGTAATTTGTGAAGAAGAAAGCACTGTTGGAAGTGTTACTGTTTACGACCTAAATCCTGGTTCCATTATTGGAGATCAATCCTTGTGTAATGACCATTTGGCCTCAGACATTACTTCAATTGGTAGTGTAGACGGCAATGTTAGCCCACCAGATGCTGGTAATCCAGTGACTTATACTTGGGAGAGTTCGTTAGACAATGTAGCATGGAGCACAATGGGTGGGGAAACATCTACAACACTAGATTTTACTAATGCGCTTACGCAAACCACCTATTATAAAAGAATTGCGTCTATTGACGCTGGTACAGTAACCAGATCTACGAATGTAATTGCCAAGACATTATTGTTGGCTGTAGTGGGAGGAACCATGGATACCGTGAGTACTACTTTGTGTGTGGGGGAGGCATTACCTAATTTAATTGTCTCGGGTAGCACCGCTACAGGCGGGCCTACTTATCAGTGGGAATATAGCACAGACAATAGCAATTATAGTCTTTTAAACGGCGTTACAGGGGCTGCACATACCCCCACTCAAACTGCTACAGGAACCCATTATTTCAGAAGAATTACAACAGTCACTTCATCAGGAGTTGCTTGTTCTGCGACCAGTTCAGTAACTACGATTATTATAAAAGCCTTGAGCCCTGGAAGTATTAGTGGTGCACAGAACATTTGCGCTAATGATATTCCTAGTGAATTGACCAGTACTTCTGCCGCCAATTCAGGTGGAGATCCAATTACCTATACTTGGCAAACGGCTGCAGCTAACTCTGGTCCTTGGAGTACTGCTTCAGGAACCTCCAGTTCTACAACGTATCAGCCAGCGTCTTTAACCCAAACTACTTTTTACAGAAGGCTTGCCAACAGTACAAGTTGCAGCATATCTGCGACCACTAATATTATCAAAATTAATGTAGTTCCCGCCGTTGTGGGCGGTACTATGGCTACGGTAAGTGAAACCATTTGTGTGGGGAGTACGCCAACCGAATTGGTTGTCAATGGCGCTACAAGTTCAGGTGTTTTAACCTATCAATGGGAAACGTCTTCGGACAACAATACATTTTCCACTATTACAGGCGCTACTTCTATTAAGTATACTCCTGTGACACCCATCGCAGCTGGAACCGCCTACTATAGAAGGCAAATTACTTTAAGTAGTGATGGTGGCGCTTGTTCTGCCACCTCTTCGGTGACTACCCTTATTGTAAAAGGCATTACAGCGGGTGCAATAGGAGTAAATAAAACCATCTGTTACAATACCGAAGGAGGACTTTTGACCAGCCTTACGGCTTCCGATGCCTCTGGGGAGACTCCTTTATACAGCTGGCAGAAATCTATAGATAGTGGTAGTAATTGGACTGTTATTGATTCTGCATCAGATCCTACTTATGCTGTTGGAACCATTACGCAAACTACCCAGTTTAGGCGTTTGGCGAGCAGTCCCACCTGTACTGTATCTGCGACCACAACACCTATTACAATCACGGTACTTACTGAAGTTGTTGGAGGAACAGCCTCAGGCAACCAGTCGGTTTGTGTAGACGCAACTCCTTTAGCGCTGAGTGTTACGGGACATACTTCTAGTGGCGGTACTTTGAGCTACCAGTGGCAGTCTTCTTCCAGCGTGGCTACCAATACTTTTGTTGATATAAATCTCAGCAGTGCAATAAATGAACAATACACGCCTCCAACAGATGCCACGGGTACGGTATATTACCGTAGGATTACAAATATTACTTCTGGCAGTGAGACTTGTTTTGCTGCGAGTAGTGTTGTGAGTGTTACGGTAACGGATGTATTGGGTGGTGTACAGGCAACGCCAAGTCAGACGGTATGCTCAGGATCGCCAGTAACGGACTTAACCATCACAGGAGGTTCAGGTTTAGCAGGCGAAGTGTATCAGTGGCAAATGTCACGTACAGATACAGCTTCTAATAGTTTCACTAATTTATCAGGATTTACAGGCGCTGTTTACACGCCATCGAATACGCAGACAGGGACTACTTATTATAGAAGAATTACCAGTGTCACGGGTTCTAGCTGTGTGGCTTATTCAGATGCAGCAACGGTGATTATAGTAGACTTCACCCCAGGTGTTATAGCCTCTAATGAGACTTTGTGTTACAATGGTAATGCTTCCAGTATAACGGCATCTACTCCAGCATCAGTGATAGGCGGTACTGAGGCTATAAGTTATACCTGGCAACAAAAGATTGGCGCAGGTGCATGGAGTACCGCAGTAGGGACTTCCAATGGCAGTACTTATAGTCCAGGCACATTAACCCAGACCACAAAATATAGAAGGGTTGTAAGCATTGCAAGTTGTACGGCTACAAAGACCACCAATGAGATTACCAAGACGGTATTGGATGAATTGGTAGCAGGTACGGCAGACACTACTACGCAGACGGTTTGTTTAAATGACACAAGACCTACATTAACTATTACAGGAGGCTCTGGAAGCACTACCTATCAGTGGCAGTCTTCTAGCACGAGTGGCACAGACTTCACGAATATATCCGGCGCAACAACCAGCAGCTACCAGGCGCCCACTGGCGTAGCGGGCACTACCTATTATAGAAGACTTATTACCCAAAGCCAAGGCGGCGCAAATTGTGATGCAACGAGCACTGAATTTGAGGTAATTGTAGCGGCCATAAATGCGGGAAGCATTAGTGGCGCTGCTACGGTTTGTTACAACGGAGAAGGAGGTACCATAGGCTCTACATTAGACGCTAGTTTAGGTACAGATGTGATCAGTTACACTTGGCAGAAATCTATTAATGCAGGAGGTGATTGGATGGTTGTATCTGGTCAGACGAGCACTACGATAGCGGTAGGTACGCTTACCCAGACGAGTTTGTTTAGAAGGGTAGCTTTAGGAACCACATGTACGGTAACTGCTACTACAAGCGCAGTACAAATCACAGTTGTTCCCGAGGTATTGGGTGGAACGGCTTCAGGCAACCAGACGGTTTGTGTAGGCGCTACACCTGTATCCTTAAGTGTTACAGGAGCCAGTACAGTGGGGGGAGTAGGGAATACACTGAGTTATCAGTGGCAGTCTTCTACTACCAATGTAGGGGTATCTTTTACCAATGCCACCACAGGATCAGGGATTACTTCAGCGACCTATATTCCAAGCACCACAGTTACGGGTACGGTATATTACCGTAGGATTACAAATATTACTTCTGGCAGTGAGACTTGTTTTGCTGCGAGTAGTGTTGTGAGTGTTACGGTAACGGATGTATTGGGTGGTGTACAGGCAACGCCAAGTCAGACGGTATGCTCAGGATCGCCAGTAACGGACTTAACCATCACAGGAGGTTCAGGTTTAGCAGGCGAAGTGTATCAGTGGCAAATGTCACGTACAGATACAGCTTCTAATAGTTTCACTAATTTATCAGGATTTACAGGCGCTGTTTACACGCCATCGAATACGCAGACAGGGACTACTTATTATAGAAGAATTACCAGTGTCACGGGTTCTAGCTGTGTGGCTTATTCAGATGCAGCAACGGTGATTATAGTAGACTTCACCCCAGGTGTTATAGCCTCTAATGAGACTTTGTGTTACAATGGTAATGCTTCCAGTATAACGGCATCTACTCCAGCATCAGTGATAGGCGGTACTGAGGCTATAAGTTATACCTGGCAACAAAAGATTGGCGCAGGTGCATGGAGTACCGCAGTAGGGACTTCCAATGGCAGTACTTATAGTCCAGGCACATTAACCCAGACCACAAAATATAGAAGGGTTGTAAGCATTGCAAGTTGTACGGCTACAAAGACCACCAATGAGATTACCAAGACGGTATTGGATGAAGTAGATGGAGGAACCTTTAATTCTGCGGTACAGATTGTGTGTCAGAATGAAGTTCCAACGACTTTGACCATTACCTCTGTCACTAACTCAGGAAATGTATCTGGAACACTGAATTACAGGTGGCAATCTTCTCCAGACAATAATTTAGCCAATTTTACAGATATACCTGGGACAGCTGCAGAAAACAGCAGTTTTGTTCCAAGTACTACAGCCACTGGTACTACCTATTACAGAAGAACCACGACTTTAGACTTTAACAGCAAAGTGTGCACCCAGTTTAGTGACATTCAGCTTTTCACGGTTATAGGACTAGATCCAGGAGACATTAATGGGGGCCAGGAACTTTGTTATGGAGAAACCTTAGGGAATATTACCCCTATCGGTAATTTAAGAAGTGCTTTAGTAACACCAAGCACTCTAGGAGAAACCATCACCTATGTATTCCAACAATCTACAGATGCAGGAAGCAACTGGTCTCAAATACAATCAGGGGTAAATCCTTCCTATTCCTTTACCAGTACCCTCACACAAACTACTTGGTTTAGGAGACTGGCCAGTACGCCAAACTGCAGTAATACAGTAACTTCTTCTGTAGTAATTAAAAATGTGACCTCTGAACTTATTGGTGGAACCATTACGGTAGACCAAACCATCTGTGTAGGAGAAACCCCTACTACACTAACCGTTACTACTGCCACCAATTCTGATACAGTTTCAGGAACACTCAGCTATAAATGGCAGTCTTCTAGAACAAATATTCCTGCTAATTTCCAAGATCTTGCTGACGACTTTAGCGATTCAGAAACTTATGTGCCAGCGAATTCATCCACTGCCACAGGAACTACCTACTACAGAAGAAAAATAAGCATAGCAGGGTCTAGCTGTGAGGTTTTTAGCGCAGTGTCTGCAGTAACCGTGGTTGGTATTACTGCCGGAACTATTACTGGTACGCAAACCATTTGTTATCAAGAACCAGTTACTATAGGAAGTGCTATAGGAGCTAGTACTAGCGGAGGGGTGGCAGAGACCCTCACTTATACTTGGCAACAGCAAATTAATGGGGGTGCTTGGAATAATGTAAACGGTGCTGGAAATAATCCTACACTAGCTTTTGCTGCAGGGGTTTTAACACAAACGACCAGCTATAAACGCGTTGCCTTAAGTACTGCATGCGCGACTAATTCTGCCACCACCAACATTATAGAGATTACGGTACTACCAGAAATTATAGGGGGAACAGTTCGTCTCACCAATCCGGCAGACCCTACCACCATTTGTGCTGGTGTAAACCCAGGCGTGTTAATCGTTATTAATGGGACCAATACTAGCACGGCTAATATAAGATTTCAGTGGTATAAAAAAACTTCTGCTGGAGACGCCTATGCAACCATTACAGGAGCTGTTTCAGATAATTATGATTCTGGGACCCTCACTCAAACCACTTACTTTAAGAGGGCTGCGTATTTTGACGAAAATACTAGCTGTAGCATAGATTCCAACGAGCTCCTTATTTCAGTAGCCATAGTAAATGCGGGAACCATCACAGGAACTCAGGTTATTTGTGAATCGGACACAAACATTGCACTTGGCAGTGTTACTGGAGCGAGTGTTGGCGAGCCTTTTACTTACACTTGGGAAAGAACAGGCCCAACCGGTTTAGCTAATGACATTTGGTCCAACATAGCAGATGCTACAAGCGCTAGTTACACCATTCCCTCAGCGCCCGCTAGTAATACAGTATATTATAGAAGGGCTACTAATGTAACAGGACAAAATTGTCCAGGGTACTCCAATATAGTGACCATAAGGATTAACAGATTTGAAGGGAGTTCCGGCATTACATTTGATGGCATTAATAACAATATTCAAATTTGTGGAAGCGCAACGATTCCTGCTTTAGGCTACAATGGTGCATACCAAGCTACAGGGGTTATTACTTACAAATGGGAGATTTCACAAGATAATACCTCTAACTATGTAGTGATTGCTGGACAAACGAGTCAAAATTTAAGCGCAGCAGCTATAGCTAACCAAGTAGCGAGTATGGGGGGAGCTCAGAAAGATTATTTCTTTAGAAGAACTACGATCTCTACTTTAGACGGAAAAGTGTGTGAAGTAGTAAATTTAGCAAGTGCTCTTTATGGCCCTGAGAATCTTAGTGTTAATCCGGGCACGGTAAATATCAATTTATCTGCTGGTCAAAATAACCTAACGGAGCAAGTGATATGTATTGGTGGTACACCGGCTTTCTTCTCTGGAAACACCGCTACTGCATCTATCACCAATGTAGTTCCATCGGCATCTGTAACGGTCACTTATCAATGGTACAAGTCAACAAATAATTATAATTACGCTCTAATTGATGGAGCGACTGATGAATCATATCAATCTGGCGCTCTAAACCAAACGACATACTTTAGGCGAGGGGTCCTCCCGGATTACCCTAATACAAGCTGCATGTATTGGTCTAGTAATACGTTACAAGTTATTGTTCCAGGGGATTATAGCATTAAAAGTAATAGCAATCAAACCATTGTTTGTGCAGGAGATGATCTGGGTAGATTAGTGACCGTAGGAACCATACCTGCCATGGAAAGAGACGCCATGAGCTTTAAATGGTATAAAAAAGCGCAGTCAGAAGATTCCTTTAGTCTTATAGATGGTCAAACGGCAGAAACTTTGGCGCCAGACCCCATTACAGAAACCACCACTTTTAGGAGAGAAATTACAGTCACCATTTCTGGAACGGATAGCCCGACCTGTAATACGGGTCCTTTTACGGCAGACTACACCATTACAGTGAACCATGCAGACCCAGGAGAAATTATTTACAATGGCACTTTAAGGGCAGGTACCACAGATATTATAGATGTGTGTTACGGTGCTGATCATGCAGGATTTAATTCCAACGGGGCCAAAGACTGGGACGTATTTGGGGAACCCGTATTTGAGTGGTATACTTCTTCAGATGGCGTAGATTATAGCTCTGTCAATGTACTTACAGAGACTTACCCCGCCAGCACCATCACCCAAACCATTTGGATTAAGCGTCGCATTAGTTCGGTATATACGTACACGATAGATACCAATGTAGTGACCAGTACTTGTACAGGTGTGAGTACAGAAACCTCTTTCACCAATATATTTAAAATTAATGTACTGCCAAGGGTAGAAAAGCCAACGCTTACCGCTACTGTAAATGCACAAATTTGCGCCACCAACTTAAGTCCAGGGTCTATTACCATTTCTAATATGTACAGCCCAACTTCGGACGGGGTGGTTTACGAATGGTACACGTCTAAAAACAAAACCACTTGGGAAAGTATAAAAGACCCCTTAGATATAACCAAAATTTATGGCGGAGAGACCCTTGAACTGCCACAGCTGCTTCAAAATACGTATTACGAGGTAAGGAGCTATGTGCTTTCAGACACCTTATGTAAAGACGTGAGTGATATTTTTGAAGTTAATGTGATTAATATTACCCCAGGAGTAATTGCTTTTACCACACCTACAGCGCAAGAAAATTACTATCAAATCTGTGACGACGCTACCCCTGTTTTAACCATTACGGCAAAGTCTGGATTTAACCACAGTGTGTATCCTAACACCAGTACATTTACGGTTACTTGGCAGTCCAAACCAAAAGATGGGGTGTCTGGCTATACAGACATTACCTTTAACGACCAGCTTTCTAGTCCAACCTTTGCGACCCTCACCGCTAGAAACATGACGGAGTCTATCTATATAAGAAAGAAAATAGCGGTGTTAAACGACGCTGGAGATATATTGTGTGAGGAATTCACCAATGGGGTGCTCATAGACTATATGCCAGAGCCTGTAGTTAATATTCCAGATCCTAGCATATTTGTAACAGATCCTAGCTGTTTTGACGGGACAGACGGATCCATCACTATTAACCCCACAGCTATTACTGGCGGTACTCCAACCGACAGGGCACAAAGTGTAAGAATCACACTTTCAGGAAGCTATAGCACAACAGCTACTTTTAGAACCACAATAGCAGGAATAAACTATGACTTTACCGCTACAGCAAGCAATACCTCAATCAATAGTATTACCGCGAGTATTACAGCGGTGCTCACTAGTGCGCTTTCCAGTACTTTAGACATTACAAGCATCAATAATTTAATTACCCTAACAGCAAAAGACGCCACACAAGATTTTAGTATTCAAACAGCTATCATCAATAATACCGAAAGTATCTTTACGCTTGAATATTTAGACACCCAAGCCCTGGCTAATAGTTATAGTTGGAGAAAATTACAAGGAGATAGTGGTGTTCTTACAGATACTTCTTTTGCAGATCCTGGCACTTTAGATCTGACCGGTTTGGCCGCAGGCCGATACGAATTAACCGTCACCAACAACCTTGACTGTACCGCTGTGACGGTGAGCCCAACCTTTAATCTCGTCAATCCAAATCCCATTGAGGCAGGAACTTTAACCAGCAGCCTTGGTGCCTTGGTTTGTGAGGGTGCCATTCCACTCTTGAGTGTGCCAGGCTTAACTCTTCCTACGAACCCTATTTATATATGGGAGCAATCTCTCAATGGAACAAACTGGACGGTGATTAAAAACGGCGCAGCTACAGTTACTACCGCGACTTACTCTGTGTCTACAACTATTACCCAAACTACTTATTTTAAAAGGGGAATTAATAGTAACCTCTCTGCCGGAGTAAATTGTGCTGCAGAATACTCCTATACAGACGCCCTTAAAATTGAAGTTAATCTAGCCACTCCTGGTACCATTCAATACGCTGGGAATAGCGACAGTGGGATCATTGAGGTATGTTACAATAATGCTCCACTTGAGTTCTCCACTGGATCTACCCCTTATACGGTGAGTGGTGCCGCTAGCTTTGAGTGGTATCAAAGTATAGACAGCGGGAACACTTGGGCTTTAATTCCTGGCGCTAGTGCCCAAGCCTACACCCCCCCTGCCCTCACCCAAACTACCCAGTTTAGAAGAAAAGTACTCTCCAATATATTGGTGGGAACGGTTACCTTAACTTGTGATGACTCTAATGAGGAAGAAAATTTCTCTAATAGCTTCACAGTAGAAGTAAAAGAAAATATACCAACACCTGCAATAGTAAGTACTGTAAATACTGTTTGTGCTTCAGATCCAAGTAGGGGGGTATTGAGTATAAACAATTCTCTTGCCTTAGATGCTATAAGTGATATTGAAAAAGAGTGGCAAACCTCTATAGATCTCAGTGTTTGGACAACAATAACAGATTCTAATGGAAATCTAGAAAGCGGAAACACTTACAGGTTACCTACTCTATCCAATAAAACATATTTTAGAGTAGTGGTCCGTTTAACAGCTACTGGAGCAAATTCTGCTACTTGTACTATAGAGAGCAGTCCTATTACTGTTAATGTTATAGATGTCAACCCTGGAGCTATTTCTTTTTTAGATACTCCAGCGTTAGAGAATGTTTACAATACTTGTACGAGTTTAGCTAATCCTATTACAATTGGCCCTAATGGCGCCGGAAATCAAGCTTCTGTGCCTGATTACGAAACAACATATCAATCTTTTTGGGAGACCAAAGACACTAGTGGTGCCGGCGTTTGGAGCCCACTAGCGCTCTCAGGAAACTTCTCTGGAACGGATAGGGATAGAACCCTGACCATTTCAAATTCTCTCGCTGCATCTATCTACGTCAGAAGGGGAATTAGACAAGAAGTAGGCACTGGTTCAGGTATATTTTGTACTGAATACTCTAATGTGTTGCTTTTGAATCTATTAGATGCCCCAGTGGTAACTATTCCAGATCAAGCGGCACTGATCACCGTACCGAGCTGTCCCGGTGGGTCAGATGGAGCAATTACGATTAGCCCAACTGCCATAACAGGAGGGTCACAAACCGCTCAGGCCCAAAAAGTGAATTTAGAACTTTCAGGAACCTACACCCAATCTGGCATTTATACGCCAACAGGGCGCTATGAAGTTACGATTAACAGCACTACGTATTCTTACACAGCCACCGCTTCCAACACTACTTTAGAAAGTCTAACGGCTAGTATTACTGCGGCCATAGATTCAGGACCTTTAGTGGCTGTATCTAGCTCAGGTAAAATCATTACCCTCACGGCGAGCAATACGGCAGAGCCTTTTACGGTTTCTACTAATATTACCAACTTAGGGACATCGACCCGTTTTAGGGTAGAATATTTAGATCCAGCGCTTTCAGCTAATACGTACAAATGGGAAAAATTATTAGGCGCTATAGGAACTAATGTAGACAATACCGTGACCCTTTCCAGTACTCTGAGTCTTACAGGTCTAAATGCAGGAAGGTACAGGCTTACCGTTACCAATACTACTACTTGCGCTAGTACAGAAGCCCCTATATTTTCCATAGAGGATAAAACTATTGTTTCCGGAACTATCACGGCCAATACAGGAAATGTACTGTGTACTGACCATAGTGGATTTACCCTAACAGTTACTGGAGACAGCAGTAATATTGGCGAGAGCTATTTATGGCAGCAGTCTAGTGATGGCATTAGTGGTTGGACAAATGTGCTCTCTGGAACATCTAGTATCACTACTGCTAACGCAACCATTGGCTTACTCACGGACACTATCTTCTACAGAAGAGGGGTGCGTATTGAAAATGGAGGAGTGCCTTGTACGGAAACCTATAGTTATACTTCAGCTTACGAGATGATTATTAATAAATCTACACCGGGGGCTGTTGCTACAGAGGAACTGTTGGTTTGCGCAGGATCAGTGCCGAGTATTCCAATCAGTGAATCTGCTACAGCAACAAACAACGCTAGGGGTGTTATTACTTATTTTTGGGAATCTAAGGCAGACAACGGATCTTCTACTTGGACCACTGTAACTGGGGCATCAGCTTCCAGCCTAAATTTTACCACACCTATTAATTTAACTACGGCCTTTAGAAGAGTGGTAGTAAATACCATAAATGGGGTGGCTTGCAATTCCATTGCATCTAATGTAGTTACTATTACTACTGTAACCCCAACTATAATAGACAACGCTATCATAAGTACGTCTAGAATACTTAATGTTAGTTGTAATGGACTCTCAGACGGTTCTATTAATGTGGCCTTAACAGATTTTACTACAGACCATCCAAACCCTTCTTTTGAGTGGACCAAAGTTGGAGACCCTACCTTTAGCCTTACTACTATGTCTGCTTCAGCCTTGGGAGCTGGTACTTACAACCTCACCATTAGCACTTACACCAACACCATTGCCGGGGCAAGTGTTCCTGTTTGCCAGGCGGTATCTGATAATTTCGTGATTACGGAGCCAGCTGCATTATCACTTACAGTGAGCGCTACCTGCGAAGGAAATATAGTAGCTACAGGAGCTGGAGGCCTTGAAAATTACATCTATACTTTAACGGCGACAAACCAAGCCCCTATATCTGTTGCAGTGATTGACGGAAGCTCACATACTTTCTTAAACCTTATTAAAGGGGCAACCTATACGGTGACTTTGGCAGAAAACGGTACCCGTGTGTGTGGTCCTATTTCTGAGGCGGTTACTATGCCCAAAGATTTAGTAATCGATAATTCTAAAATAACTGTCGAGGATGCGACGTGTTTTGGTGTAAATGACGGTAAAATTTCTATCATAGAACCATTTGTTTCAGGAAGTAGCGGTGCTCTGAAATATCAATGGTCAGGACCAGCAGGCGCTTCGTATTTCACTAGAGATATTTCAAATCTATCTCCAGGGAAATACACTTTAACAGTAACAGACGCATTAGGCTGCTTTGTGATTTATGAAACAACAGTTGGATCAAAGTCTGCTCTTTCTATTTCAAATGAAATTGTGACAAATGAAGTTTTATCGTGTAACGGTGCAACTGATGCATCAATAGATATTGAAGTAACTGCAGATCCAAACAGCACTTATCAAATAAAATGGACAAATGCAATAAATGGCACTGAAATACCAGGCTCCTTAAACAACACCAGTATTAGCGCCTTGGGTGCAGGTTCATATAATGTCACTGTCTCAACAAGTGGAAGTTGTGAAATTTCTAAAACATTTATTATTTCAGAGCCTGCCATATTAGAAAGTTCATTAATTTCTTCTGAAAGCCCAAAATGCTTTTCAGAAAATGGAGGGTCTGTTACTATTAAAGTTTCTGGAGGAACTGCTCCTTACAAATACTCAATTGATGGAGGTGGTATTGTCAGTTTTGGGACAGCTAGCGATACTAGTCTTACCCATACTATTAGTAATATAGGGTCTGGAGCTCACGTTATAGTTGTAACAGATTCAAATTCTTGTTCAGCTAATACTCCAGTAAATTTCTCTATTTCAATTCCAGAGGCGCTAGAGGTAAGTAATGATGGGAGTTCTCAGATTACACCAGTAGGCTGTAATACTTTTGGAAGTATTGGGGTAAGTGTAATAGGCGGAACAGCTCCTTATTTTTATTCTTTTACAGGACCTTTAGGATCTGGATACAGCAGCACAAGTGCCACTTTGGCAACAGTTTCTGATATAAGTATTGCAGGAAACTATACTATAGTTGTTACAGATAAAAATCAATGTAGTCAAACTATTAATGTTACAGTCCCCGATACCTCTGCTCCATTTACGGTTACTGGGGTAGTAAATAGTCCACAATGTGTTAGTGATGAAAGTAAAGATTCTAGTATTGCACTTACTCTTTCAGATAACATTGTTACTCCTTATATAATAAGTTGGGATAAATGGGATTTAAAAACAATAACTTCAACTATTTATGAATGGGTGCCAATACCTGGTAGTAGCAACAAAAAAAGCCTTATTAATTTAGGTTACGGAGAATATCGCTCAACAGTTCAGGATGCAAGTTTAACTGGTTGTAATTCGGTAGTAAACAGATTTACTATTGCAAAATCTACCTTGTCAATTTTTGATCAATCAGTTGTCAAACCTAGCTGTGAAAATACAGATGGCAAGTATACTTTTAAAATAAACACTAACAATTCAGTTAAATATTATTTAGATGGAGCTTTAATCACCCCGTCTTCTAATGTTTCAAGCACTTTTACTTTTAGTAATTTCTCAAATAAGTTTACTATTTCAAATCTTATTGAAGGAAGTTATACTCTAAAAGTTGTAGAGCAAATTTCTGGTGTTGGTTCTATAAGTGAAGGGTGTACAATATTTTCAAACTTTGAAATTATTGACTATACTCCAATCACTTATAATGGTTTAACAGATATCACTTTAGATTTATGCGACAACACGGTTACGTATCCTAATGTTAGTGATATAACCGGAGGAGATCCTTTTATAGATTTAAATGGGGATCCTTATTATATATACACATGGTTTGGTCCAAATAATTACCAATATGTGGGTCCAACGCCAATAAACGTAGAAGAGGGTGCTTATGAGTTAACGATAAAGGATTCTAAGGGATGTATTACAGATCCTATCTTATTTAATTTTTCAAATACGATAGATCCAATAACGGTTACAGATACTATTGTTCAGCCAGGGTGTGGCTTAAATAGTTCGTTAGGAGAGATTGAGATAGATATATTCGGTGGTAAAGAGCCATATACTATTAAGTGGTACAAAGCAAAATCAGGCACAGAGGAAGACCCTACCCCTGTGTATGAGGAGTTGCTTGAGAAGTCAAATATTTTAAAGTTGACTAATTTATCAGAAGGTAATTATAGATTAGTGATTACTTCTACTATTGTGTCTTGTGATAATTCAGCTATTAATACTTTCACAAAAGATTATAAGCTAGCTTCACCTGTAATAACTATTACAGAGGATAATATTTTACAACCTACTTGTGAAAACCCAGAAGGATCATATAGTTTCGAATTAACAGTTTCAAAAGATGTTAAGTTTTATTTAGATGAGACAGAGATTATTCTTTCTTCAGATGGTTCTACTGCATTTAGCTATAATAATATTACTAAACGTTATACTATTGGTGAATTAACAAATGGCATTTACGATTTAAAGATAGAGTCCCAGCCATCAGGCACGGAAACAGAGACACTGAGTTGTGAGGTTTATAAGCGTTTTGAAGTTATTTATACTCCAATCACTTATAATGGTTTAACAGATATCACTTTAGATTTATGCGACAACACGGTTACGTATCCTAATGTTAGTGATATAACCGGAGGAGATCCTTTTATAGATTTAAATGGGGATCCTTATTATATATACACATGGTTTGGTCCAAATAATTACCAATATGTGGGTCCAACGCCAATAAACGTAGAAGAGGGTGCTTATGAGTTAACGATAAAGGATTCTAAGGGATGTATTACAGATCCTATCTCATTTAATTTTTCAAATACGATAGATCCAATAACTGTTACAGATACAATTATACCGCTTGAGTGTGGATTAGATAATTCAGATGGAGCAATTAATATTAGTATAGCAGGAGGAATTTCTCCATATACAATCAAATGGGATAAAGAAATACCACCAATTGATAATAGTGCTACACCTACTTATGAAAATATCGGAAATAATTTATTGGCCATAAATAATTTATCTTCAGGAAGATATAGGTTAACTATAACATCTTCTTTTATTGCATGTAATAATGAAGAAATAAGGTCTTTAACCAAGTTCTATGAAATGAGAAGCCCGGAAACTATAAAATTAATAGAGGGTCCATTTCTAAATAAATCACTGTGCCTGGGTGAACCAGGTACAATTCAAGTTAAACTCTTTGATAGTAACTCAGATGAATTTAGTTTTTATTATGATTCTCAAATTGTCACAGGAATTCCGATTGGAAATGACTTTTATGAGGTTATAATTGACAGTCCAATAGAGGAGGGTGAATTAATCGTTATAAATGAAAATGGATGTGGAATAAATATTCCTATAATCACAGGAGTTGGCGATCCAGACTTTTCATTTACATCAAGTTCTTTTCAACAATCTGGTATTATTTTAGCAAATGAAGATGTTGTTTTCAATAACACTTCGCAGGATCAATATCACAAAATGATATGGGATTTTGGAGACGGATCAGATATTTTAGAAATTAACAGTGAAAATGAGGCGACAACAGAAATCATTCATAAATATATAACACCTGGAAGCTTTACAGTAAGTTTAAGATTTTACAATACTTTAGGCTGTTTTAAAGAAATAACAAAGCAAATAGGTATAGGAAAAGGGTTCTTGGTTGTTTTCCCATCTGCTTTTACGCCAAATGGAGATACTATTAACGATATATTTTTAGCAAAGTTTACGGGACTCAAATCTTTTAACTTCCAAATATTTGATATTTTAGGGAATATCATTTATACAAGTAAAGTAGAAACTTTGCCAACAGATAATTCTTGGGGGTGGAATGGTAATTATGCCAATGGTAAAGAATATAACAGTAAGACTTTTAGGTATCGTTTTAACGGGATTACCCTTGACGAGAAGGAAGTGAACTATATTGGCGAAGCTGTAATACTTAGATAATGAGAAAAATAGATTACACATATCTGATTTTTATTATTGCTGCTATTTTTAGCCATAACTTATATGGTCAAGATCGTTTTATTCACAACTTAAGTAACCTACCTCAATTTGTAAACCCAAGTTATTTTAGTTTTAAAGATCAATCTAGAATTGGAATTGCAAGTGAATTCTCTAGTAATAAAGGCGGCGATAATTCTCAACATCAATATGCCTTTGCAACAAATTTTTTTGAAGAAAATGATTTTCAATTAGGTGTTGAAATCATGACCTCTAAGCTTGACAATTCTGGGTTGAATTATTCTGCGGCCAAATTTAGTTATATCTATAAGCTCCAACTTAAAGAGGACTGGTATTTTTATCCAGGATTATCTCTAGGATATTCTAGATATAATTTTGATTATGGCAATTTAATTTTTTCAGATCAAATCAATATCCTCACTGGACAAGTGAGTAACCAAACTATAGATCCAATTATTGCTACTACAAATATTGGATATATAGATATTGGCGCTTCATTCATGGCACATAATAATTACAATTTATCTTTTGGCGCCTCGGTTCATCATTTGAATCAGCCTAAAATTTCTTCTGAATTATTAGAAAACGGTATTAATTTAAGTGCTTTGTTTTCTGCTCAGCTTGGTTATGAGATTAATTTAAATAGATACCAACAAGGGAGTTTGCCTAACTATAGCTATTTATACCTTTTTCAGAATTTTGTCAAGCAAGGACCAGTTGTAAGGGCAAGTTTTTTTCAAGAAATAACTCTTGCAAACTTGATGTTAGGCTTGAACGAGCATGTTTCAAGTATCGAAAGCATCAATTTTCTTCAAGTTGGAGTATTAGTTGGAGTTAAGCTTGAAGCTTTTGATATTGGGTTTAATTACAATTTACCCATGGGTAATTCCAGCTTTGTTGTTCCCAATGCGTTGGAATTGTTTATAAACTTTGATATTTCTACTAATAGGATAAGAAACCGTAAAGATTTCAGTAGGTTTTATTAGCAAGATATATTCTAATTCAAAATAATTCTATAGAAATCTATTTCATTTATAAATTAAAATCAATTAATTATAATTAAATGAGCAGAAAACTCTTTATTATATTAGATAAAATATTAAATTTGAGCAATAATAGGGAGTACAGCCTTATTTTAAAATTTTATACAGCGAAACTACTGTTTCTTTAGCCGATTGTTTTAAACCATTGGGCTATAGTAAATAAGTGTTTCGTCGAAAAAGTGAAAACACCCAACAGTTTGTTTCACACTTTTGCACGGTATAGATGTTTTAAAACTGCTCTGTACGAGCTTTAAATAACGACTATGAACCAAAAACGCATTACTAATCAAATTCTAAATCAAACGAATTACACTTTAAATTCAACACTTAATTACTTATTTAACATTTCAAACATGAAAAAACTATTTTCTTACTTATTAATTTCGTCCATGGTGATTTTGTCATCATGTACAAACTATGATGATCAATTCGATGATCTTAACACACAAATTAATTCTTTGAAAAGTCAAATTGAAGGTTTCTCTTCATTGTCTTCAGGATTAACTTCATTGCAAGGTACTGTTGCTTCATTGCAAGCTGCTGTTGCTGCATTGCCAAAAACTGCAACTCCTGCTACTGACATTTCTGGTCTAGAAGCTGCTGTTGCTGCATTGCAAACTGCATTATCTGGCGCTGCTACTTCCGCTGAAGTTGCTGCATTAACTGCTGATTTAGCTGCTACTCAAGCTGCTTTGGATGCTTCAATTGCTGCTGCTTCTACGCCTGCAACTGATATTTCAGGTCTTGAGGCTACTGTTGCTGAGTTGAAAACTTCTTTAGCTGCTGCTTCTACGTCTGCTGAGATTACTGCATTAACTGCTGAGCTTGCTGCTGCTGAAGTTGCTTTAACTGCTGCTGTTGCTGCAAACGCAACTGCTGTTGCTGGTAACACAACTGATATTGCTGCTTTAGCTACATCTTTAGAAGCTTTAACTGCTACTATTGCTGAATTGCAAGCTAGCTTAGCTACTGTTTCTACAACTGCTGAAGTTGATGCACTTGCTGCTAGTTTAGCTGCTGCTCAAGCAGATTTAACTGCTATTATAGCTTCATCTAATTTTTATGAGGCTGATTTGACAGTAAATACAGTTGCAACATTAGATTTTGCTACACAATTAGGTAACAAAGTACAATTCTTAAGCAAAGGTCTTACAATTACTCAGACTGAAGATATGGATGTAGATAAATTAACTGCACTTATGTCTAAAGTTAGAAATGTAAGTGGAGCTGTTATTTATTCTTCATCAGCTACAACTACAACGAAAGCTAGTTTTGTTAACTTAACTGGAGCTGGTTCTATGACTTTTACTCAAGATGGTGATATTTCTTTACCTTCTTTACAAACTGTTGGTGCTCTTAGCATTACGGGTTCATTAAATACAAAGACAGTTTCTTTGCCTAAATTAACTAGTGCAACTGCTGCTATGTCATTTAATGCATTAACTAAAGCTACAACTTTTTCTATGCCAGTTATGGTAAACCACGACTTTCCAATCACTGTAACAATTGACAAAGCTGGATCGATTGATTTATCAGCTTTCACTAATGCTACAGCATATGATGGAAGTGCAGGTGGAGGACAAGCCTTAACAGTTACTGCTGGTACATTAACTGCTCCAGTATATGCTAAAGGTGTAATAACAGGTAATGAGATAACTTCTGTTAGCCTTCCTAAATGGACTGGTGCTGACGGATCAGTATTTGCAGACGCAACTACTGTTGTTTTACCTTCTTTAGACAATCTTAAAGCTGCTTCTTATGATATTGATATTGCTGTTGATTTTCCAAAAGCAACTTCAGTACATTTAATTGCTGCTGCTAGTACTGCAACTACTCCAGATCATTTGAACGTTTCAACTGGTGGATCAACTAAATTAGAAACTTTAATTTTAGGTGGTACATGGGATGATGTTACGGTTAATGGTTCAGATGTAACTTCGTTTACATTTGACGGATCAGCTCAGGATGTTACAGTTAATGCTACTGATATTGAAACATTAGACATTCCTTACACTGCATTAGCTAAAGGTTCTCTTTCAATTACAGCTAACACTGACTTAGCTTCAGTTACTGCAAGTAAAGTGAATGGATTAAAAGGACTTACTGTTACTGGTAACACTGAATTAACTTCAATCTCTTTTGCTGCATTAAAAACTTCTTCTGCTGGTGCATCTGTTGATATTTCTGGTAATGAATTAGTTATCGAAAACGTACAACAAGCTTCAGCTGTTGCACCAATTGTTGCTAAGAAAATTACTTCTGCTGACTTCGCTCCGTTAAAAACTTTTATTGACGCTGCTATAGCTGCAGCTACAGCTACAGTTGGAAGTGGTGTTAAAGTTATTGCTGATGATGTACTTCAATCTACATCTGCTGCAGGTGTTGTAACAGATCAACCTTCAGGTGATCACACAATTGTTAATTATGATTTGAATATCAAATCTGATGCAAAATCTACAGGTGCTGTAGCTAGAGTAAATGAATTTGAAGTAGGTGCTTCTGCTGATCTTACTGTTAATGGATTTGTTTCTTCTGTTGTTGGTAATGGTTCAGCTCTTATATATGAACTTGAAAAATGGGCTTCCGATGCAGCAAACGTAGCAGGTTTTACTACTGCTGGAGTAACTGTAAGTGTAGGAAAAGGAAACTTTGTAGGTTCTATCAATCATGATGCTGCTATTTCTACAGCTGCAACTGATTATTATGAATTAACTATTAACGGATCTACAGTAACAGGTACTACCGGTGCATTAGGCGATGGAGACGCTGCTCAAGTTGCTTATATGGCTGCAGTAAATGCTGCTTTAGCCAAAAAAGCTAACGCTGAATTTACAGTTGCTGTTGATGGTAGTGATGCCTCAAAAACTAATTTTACAGGTGGTAGAAAAGGTTCTAATGCTGCTGCATTCACGATTGCTAACTGGAAAGTTTGGGAAAATGTTTCTAAATTAACTCCTGTTGCAATGACTGCTACTATTGTAGCTGCGAATCAGCCAAATACTACAGGTTACATTAGAGTTGTATCTAATGATCCAGGTACTGATGGAGCAATTACTTCTACTTACACTAATCTAACTCCTATCGCTATATCAGGTCCTAATACTGCTGCTAGTGCAACTTTAGATGATGGTGCTTCTGTAGTTGAGAAAAATGGAACAAGTACTGCTTCTACTGTTAGTGCTGAAACTATTGCTGCTGCAAGAATTGATATGACAGCTTTCTTATAGGCTTCTAATCAATCATAAATTTATATTTAAAAATGCCTCTCATTTGAGAGGCATTTTTTTTTACTTTTACATTTATGAAATTCAATTTAGCTATTATTTATATTTACATAATATTATCCTTTTTATTGATAATATACATCCCACTTGGATCTTATGATTCTATAGGCCCGCAATGGTTTAGTATTTCGCTTTTAAATTTTATATTTCTTATTGTAATTAATAAGAAGTCTTTTTTTAAATATGTTAAATCCCTTTTAGATATTCTTTTTATACGGCTGTATATATTGTTTATTATTATAACTATAATATCTTTTTTCTTTGCCTCCAATATTTCAATTTTTTTCCATGATCTTGGGAGAATTTTAAGTTCTTTTCTTTTTCTTTTGAGTTTTTCCTTTTGCCTTAATTCAATAGGCATAAAACGTTCATTTCATTTAATTTCAATTGCTGTTTGTTCTCTTCTTTTCTATGAAATTTTCCGTTCATTAAAGCCTTATATAATTTATTTTTATTCAAATGGTTTTGATTTCTGGAAAGATTTGAAATATGCTCCAAGTGATTTCCGCGGTATTGCTGGTAATAAGAATCTAACCGCTGTTTTATTTATGCTTAAGCTTCCTTTTCTTTTTTTCCTTATGCATCAAAATAGTCTCTACAAAAAAATTATATCCTCAATTCTATTTCTTTTTTCTATATCAATTCTTCTTATTCTCGAAGCTAGAGCAACTTATATTTCATTTATTTTGATGGCTATTATTTATGCAGCATATTTAATATTCTTCAATAGGAAGTCAATTAGCAACATTTTCTTTCTTGCAATTCCCTTATTATTATCATTAGTATTTATTAACTACTTACAGGATTCTATAGAAAACGCTTCATCAATCTCTTCTAATTTATCCTCAATTCAGCTTAATAATACTTCAAGTAGTAACCGCTTTGAATTATGGTCAAATGTAATTACTCATTTAAAAGATCATCCCTTTGGAATCGGCTTAGGTAATTGGAAATTAGAAGCATCTCAATACTGGGGTCAAATGGGAAGTGCTTATCAAGTGCCATATCATGCGCATAATGACTTTCTTGAAATCTCTATTGAAACAGGTATTTATAACGGGGTAATATACTTCTCTCTTTTTTGTATCGTTCTTTACTACTCTTTCATCAATATTAAGAAGTCATCTACCATCTATTTTCTTGTTGTTTTTTCAGGTATTACTATTTATCTTGTAGATGCGATGCTTAATTTTCCGCTCGAAAGGGCATATGTGCAACTTCTTTTACACGTATATTTTTCAATTTATCTTGTGTTATTTTTAAATAATCATAGCCATGAATAAAGCTTTTATAATTTTATTATTTATTATTTCTATTTTCTGTTTATCTTCTAATTATTTGATTAAAAAATCTTTACAAGGTGAGTTTGCTTTAAATTATTCTTTTCCTAATGCAACTGCAACTCTAGCTCAAGTGGACTCCTTACTTTCCTTTTATCCAACACTAGGCGCTTCCGCATATCCTCTCAATTTATATCGTGCAAAGGCTTCTTTGACCTATGGAGATGCTGAAAAAGGATATAAATATATTCTTTCAGCAAAGCGAGATAACCCCTATACCTCTTCTTCTGATTATTTTCTTTCTATGGTACATTTACAATATGGCGACATTGATAGCGCTATGTTTTATTCTAAAAAGGCTTTTTTTGCATGGCCTAAGAATATAGAACACTTTAAATTATATCTTGAACTTATAGCTCAAAGAGGTGATACAACGTCAATATTGGATGCAGGGAAATTTGTTAATTCTACAGTTGATAATCAATCTGAATTTATTAGGATTCTTAAAAAGCAATATAATGTAGCTAAATTGACTTATCTAATCACGTCTTTTCCCGATGCTAGTTATGTTAATAAAGACACTTTAATAGGCCAATGGGATAGAGTTTATAATTTTAAAAATTCTCCTGATGTCTTTGATTCATCTACGAATTACACCTTTAATGATAATACAGTTTTAATTAGAAGTCCAAATGATACTCTCGAGTACAATTATGATACTAAATTAGATTCAATTTTTTTCTACTTCAAAGGGTCTTCTAATTCATTTTCTTCAAATAAGCTAGTATATTCTGATAGTCTTAAAACATTAATATTTAAGAATGTATTTATTAATGACATCTATCAAGATCAATACTTTAAAAAAAGGAAGTAGTTTATTTGTTTCAAATCTTTTGCTTTCAAATTATATTTTAAGTACTTTTATTACTTGAAATTAAGTAAAGTAAATAATAAGTAAGTGCTAGGTGAATTGATAACCTCAAAAACAAGATTGCGCCTGTTGATCAAATTTTTTGTTTCACAGGCCAATCGGGGTTATTTAAATGGTCTAGCCACGGAGATGGGCGAATCTACAAACGCCATCCGTAAAGAACTCAATCACCTGCATGATGCGGGTTATCTTCAAAAAGAAAAATCCAACAATAAAATACAATATAAAGCCAATACAAAGCACCCTATGTTCTCTGTGCTTCAAAAGGTAATACTTAAGCACCTGGGTCTAGAAGACGCAGTAGAGATCGTTTTAGAGCGAATGGGAGATGTAGAGCAAATCATTCTCATTGGTAATTATGCCAAAGGAATTGATAGTGGCAAAATAGAAATGATCATCGTAGGTCAGGATTTAAACACTTCCTATGTAAGACACCTGGAAGAGAAGCTTGAAAAGCTCATAAATAGAAAGGTTGCTTTCTTTTTATCGGCTAGTCACTCGCTAAGTGAGGGTGAGCTTATTTTATTTAATAAAAATGAGTAGAAGCGTCTTAAATTATAGCAGTCACCTACCAGCAGTAGTAAATATCATTAATAATCTTTTTTAATAATGAAAAAACAAAAAGCCATCATCGTTTCAGGATACTTTAACCCCATTCATAAAGGGCACCTAGAGTATTTTAATAATGCTAAGGCCATTGCTGATCAGCTTTTTGTGATAGTAAATAACGACCATCAAAGAGCCTTAAAAGGAAGTAGAGAGTTTCAGGATGAAAAGGAGCGAATGATTATCGTTTCTAATATTAAAGCAGTGGATAAGGCCATTCTCTCTATTGACACCGATAGAACCGTCTGCGCCACCATTAAAATGATCGCTGAGCAGTTTGGAGAAGAGTTTGATCTTGGTTTTGCAAATGGAGGAGATCAAAATAACGATACCATTCCAGAAAGAACTATTTGTGAAGAAATGAATGTGATACTCATTGATGGTCTTGGAGATAAAATACAGTCATCTAGTTGGCTGCTTAAGAAATTGTAGTATTATCTAAATTTTAACAGTGAATAAACTTTTCAATTTAATTTCATTTTTAAATAAAAAAGAGAAAAACCAATTATTAATATTGTTGTTTTTACTTATCTTTTGCATGCTTTTAGAAATATCATCAATAGCTTTAGCGTTGTTAGCTTTTGATTTATTTTTAAATCCAACAATTTTTGATGATAATCAGATTATATCTTTTTTATTCCAAATAAGTGAAATAAAAGAAGAAATGCTATTTAAAAAAGCTTTTGCTGGAATAGTGTTTTTCATTTTCATTTTTAAATCATTTTTATATTTATTTCTAGTTTATAAACAATCAAGATTTTTATCATTTTTTTCAGCAAAGCTAACAAACAGGCTCTTCTTTAATTACATAAGCCAACCTTTTTTATTTTTCTCAGCTAATAATTCTAGTGAATTAAAAAAGAATTTACAGGTGGAAATGGGATTCATTGAAGCCTATTTATTAGCCTTTTTAGGTTTTATAATTGAATCAGCAGTGATGTTTTCAATTATATTAGGACTATTAATAATTGAACCATTGGCCATAATATTTTTGGCATTAATTTTCTCTATAGTGAGTGCTTCATTTATATATTTTAATAAAAAAAGAACAAAATATTATGGAGAAAAAAGATATGAAGTTGAATCAGTAATATCAAAAATTTACTCTGAAGCTTTTGGCTCAATTAAGGAATTGAAAATTTCTGATAAAGAATTCTTTTTTATTGATTTTTTAAAATCTATTAATTCAACTAAGGCCGTAGTTAATACCAATCATTCAACAATAGCACAATCCTCTAAATCTGTTTTAGAAACAACCATGATATTGAGTATTGGACTATTATTGATTTTACTAAATTTCTTGGATTATACTGATTATCAATTTATTTCTTTACTGGGTGTTATTGGACTCTCATCTTTTAAAGTAATTCCTTCAATTAACAAGTTGCTAATATCTTTTCAAAGTATTAAATTTTTTAATCCTTCAGTTGAAAAAATGTTAGTTGAATTAAATTTAAATTCACATAAAAAAGCCAATTATTTAGATTCTTCATTTACCGAATCAATTAGCATAGATAATTTATATTACAAGTATCCTAACTCAAAAAATTATCTATTTGAGTCACTTTCCATTAAAATTTTTAAGGGAGATATAATATGCGTTACAGGAATGTCAGGTTCTGGTAAAAGCACATTTTTAAATATAATCAGTGGACTAATAGAGCCAAATACTTCTCAAATAATAATAGATGAAAAAATTACAGCTCCTTCTTTTTCTAGTATAAGAAACCTATTTAGTTATGTCTCTCAGGACACTTACTTAATTGATGATACCATTTTAAGAAATGTAGCTTTTGGAATACCTGATAGGGAAATAAATATTGGTAAGGCAATTGATTGCCTTAAAAAAGCTCAATTATTTGAATATATTTCTAAACTTGAAAACGGATTACAAACTAATGTAGGAGAACGAGGAAATTTGTTTTCGGGTGGACAGGTGAAGAGGATCGCAATTGCTCGAGCATTATATAATAACAAAAAAATTCTATTGTTAGATGAAGCTACGAGTTCCTTAGATAAAGAAACACAATCAAGTTTCTATTCAGTTATTTCATCTTTAAAGGATTATTTAACAATTATAATAGTTACACATGATTTAAGTGAAATAGATTTTTACAGTGTGCACTATGAACTATCGAATAATAAACTTCAATTAGTAGATAAAAATTAAAAAATACTAACAACAATTTTATGATGATTAAAAAATTATTAAGACTGTTTTATCCATATTATCTTGAATTTTCGATTTCTTCTAATCCCAAATTATCAACGATTCTGTTTAATGTCAGTTCATTTTTTTTTAAAAGAGATGGATCTAAATTATATTACAACAAACATGACAAAGAATATTGCGCAATTGTAAAAGATTATAAAGCGTATTTTTCGGAAAATTTACCTTACAGAGAATATTTCAACGGTGGAATTAGCGCTGCAGGAGAACGCTGGGCTAAAGGATACTTCGTAGATGAAATTAAATTTAATCATGGGGATATATTCGTTGATATTGGAGCTAATGTTGGAAATAGTCTTATATTTTTTTCAAAGATCCAAAGCAAAATACATTATATAGGGTTTGAACCATCTCCTAATGAGTTTAAAAATTTGCAAAAAAATATTAAAAACTTTAATGGAAAAACTACTTTATACAATATTGCACTTTCAAATATAAGTAATGGAGAAATGGTTTTTTACGTATCATCTAATTGGGGAGATAGCTCATTGATTCAACCACCTACATATGATTCTAAAATAAAAATTAAAACAAACCGACTGGATGAATTAATGATTAATACAAAAATTAAATTTGTAAAATTAGAAGCGGAGGGAGCAGAAATTGAAATTTTAGAGGGAATGAAAGATATATTAGAGAATATCGAATATATATCAGTTAGTATGTCAGATGAGAGAGGAATAAATCAAGAGTATACAGCTCCTGCATGTGTGAATTTTTTATTAAAAAATAATTTTGAATTAATAAGAATGGAAAACACAATGATTGGTTTATTTAAAAATTTAAAAGCCCTCTGAATTTGAAATGATGACTATTCCTATTCATCCATGAATTACTTTAGTAAGAGAGCGAAATGAAAAATTGAACTGGATGTATTAAAAAAGTAATTAATAAAACTATGATTATAAAACTTAGAAAATGGGCAAGATTATTAATAGAGAAACTACTTTATTATAGAGGTTTTAGTGTTATCCCTTCTGAAAGTACAATTGATTTTCAAAGGGAAGTGCTTATTAATAAATTTAATATTCAAAGAATAATAGACGTCGGAGTTAATGAGGGTCAATTTTCATTACTTATAAGAAAATATTTTAAGAGTATACCTATAACAGCTTTTGATCCAGACCCTAGAATAGCTGAAGCTATTAAAGCGTTAAATTTAAAAAAGCACACTTTTCATAATATAGGGCTGGGTGATAAAAATGAAGTAATGTCATTTAATTTATGGCCTATAGAAGGGGGCTCTAGTTCTTTTAAAACACTTTCAAGAGTCGGAGAAGAGTGGACTTTTTTAAAAAATTCAGAAATTCCTAGTGTCAATGTTGATGTTAAATGCTTGGATAGTTATTTTTTTTTAGAAGATAAAATTTATTTAAAAATTGATGTTCAGGGTTTTGAGATGGAGGTTTTAAGAGGAAGTCTAAATTTAATTACAGACAAAATAAAAGTTATAGAAATTGAAGTTCCAGCTTTAGAAATCTATCAAAATTCTTCTAATTTAATTCAAGTCCACGAATACTTGACAAATAATAGTTTTCAATTAAGTTCAATTCATAGTTCAAGATTTAATAAATTAGGAGTTGCTGATTTTGACTGTATTTATTATAAAGTATGATGTCAAGAAATTATAAGATTGTAAGTATTACACAAGTCTTTAATGAGATTGAAAAAGATAATTTGGTTAGATTCTTTAAGTATTTAAAGCCAGTTGTTGATGAAATAGTGATTTACGATGATTGTAGTACAGATGGCTCCTATGAGTATGCTTTAGAAAATACAAATCATGTAATTAGAGGTTTTAAAAATGATTTCTCAAATGAAATAAATCATAGAGATATTTTAATTAAAAAAGCATTGTCTTTAAATCCAGATTTTATTTTATGGATTGACGCTGATGAGATTTTATCAAATGGATCTGAGAAGACATTGATAGACCTGTGTGATAAATGTATTGAAGAAGGCTATAATGGAGTTCAATTTCATGAAATAAACCTTTGGAGAAGTAAAACTTGGAAAAGAACAGATAGTCTTTTCAACGATGGTTGGTTCACAAGATTATGGAAAGCTTCTTCAGATTTAGAGCTTAAAACAGATAAAAAAGGATTGCATCAAAACTTAGTGCCATTACAAATAGATAAAGTTTTCAAGCAAAATAATTCTTTTTTTATTCATTATGGTTTTTCATCTAAAAAGAATTTAGCTGTTAAATATTTAACTTATAAAAAGCATGGGCAAAGTGGTTATGAAGAGCTGGAGAGGATTATCGATGAAAGAATTTTAAAACTTGAAAAAGTTGATAAAAATATTATTCCAGCAGAGCTTTATGAAGAGGAAATTTCCCCAATAAAATTAGATTATTTAGAATCTAGAAAATATGTTGAATCCTATAGAAGTCTAATAGAAAAGCCAAAATACTCTATTGTATGTTTAATATATAAAAGTGTTAATTGGCTGAAACTTGTTAATGAACAGGTGAACAAGTACACTGATTTGTCTGACAAGGAGTTCTTTTTTATTGCTAATGATGCAAATGAGAATATTTTAAGTTATTTAAAAAACAATTTTATTAAGCATTATGAATATAATGCCCCAGTTGAAAACAAGAATGACTGGTATATTAACAATGTGTATAGGGCTTGGAATTACGGCGCTGAAATGGCCAAAGGAGAATATATTGTTTTTATTAATTCAGATATGTGTTTTTCTCAAGGCTGGTTTGAATCATTATTAGCCGCTTATAATGGTAGAAATATTGTTAGTTCCAGGCTTGTTGAATCCGGAAGACTTAAAAGTGGTATTTATGGGATTGAAAAATATTTTGGTTCAAATCCTGACAATTATGATGAAGAGTCATTTAATTTATTTGCTGCAAGTATAAGAGCACAAAAAATTAAGAATAGCGGATTATATATGCCATTATTTTTAAAAAAATCAGATTTTAAAAAAATTGGAGGATATCCAGAAGGGAATTTAAAAGTTGGCGTGGATATTTTTTCCAAAGATTATGCTAAACAAGGAGAAGATTTAATATCAGGAGATACAATTCTAATAGAAAAGTATAAGAAAATTGGAATCAATCATGTTACTTCCTTTGATTCTTTAGTTTATCATTTTCAAGAAGGAGAGATGTTAGACACAAATAATCAACTTTTAAGTGAAAGTGAAGAAATAGCTATTATTAATGACTACTGTAGAGGCATTAATAATGAAAAAGTCTTTTGGAATTACCTTCTAGAATTTTTGCCAGGCACCTATAAAATTGATTATGATGAGGTTGGCGAAAAAGATTTTTTAGTAAACGCAAAAAATAATCTTAGGGCTAAAACTAAAATTATAATTCAGAATGCTACTTTTATTGATAGGGTTTCAAAAGATCATTTTACAATTCTTCTTTTACAAGATGATTTAAGAGGTATGAGTAGAACCTCAAAAGTACAGGAAGAAAACCTTTATTCTGCGGATTTAATTGTTACGAATTCTATTCAGACAAGTATTTCATACAAAGAGTTTGATATGAAGATTGTTCCTATTGGGGTTAATGAAAATCTATTTAAGCCCTTGGATAAAATAAATCTTAGAGACAAATATGGAATAAATGGCAATACAGTAGGAATTTTTGTAGGAAGTTTTTCTGAGGTAAAGGGTTGGTCTAAAGTTAAAAAATGCATAAACGAAAGAAGAGATATTTTTTGGATAGTGGTTTCTAAATATGATGAAAATTTTGAAAATGAAAATGTGATAAAATTTTCAAACATTGATCAAGAAAAGTTGGCGGAGTTATTGAATTGCGCGGATTTTTTTATTATTGGATCTCCGGTAGAAACTCAATGTTTGGCTGCGTTAGAAGCTAATCTATGTAATCTGCCTGTAGTTATGCCAAAAGTTGGAATATTTAGAGATTTCAAACCGAGTGAATTAAATTTATTAGGTGAATTTGGAGATGATTTAATGGAGGGGATAAATAGACTTGATTTCAGTAAATACTCTCCTAGAAAAGTTATTTTAGATAAAGGATTTACAATCGACAGAACTATTAAGGAATGGGAGAAAATTATAATTGAATCTCTAATTAAAGTAAATAACACTAATTTTATTAAACAGCATAAATTAGAGCTCAATAAATCAGATTTATATAAAAGGTTAATAATAGAATCTTTTATGAGTTTTAAGAAATATTCTGATTTTAAAATATTAGCTGGTTCATTTATTAGAAAATCAAAAAAGCTTATTAAAATAATTTTAAACAGATGAAAGACTTTAAAGTAATGACAATTCTTGGAACTCGTCCAGACATTATTAAACTATCAAGGGTAATGGCTGAACTGGACAAAACAGTTAATCACATTCTGGTTCATACGGGCCAAAATTATGATTATGAGTTAAACCAAGTTTTTTTTGATGACTTAGAGGTTAAAAAACCAGACTATTTTCTTAATGTTGCCGCAGAAACACCAGCAGGTACTATTGCAAATGTCATTAAGTTTTCCGATGAGATTATTGAAAAGGAGCGACCTGATGCGATATTAATTTATGGAGACACAAACTCTAGTTTATCTGTTATTTCTGCTAAAAAAAGGCAAATCCCTATATTTCATATGGAAGCAGGTAATAGATGTTTTGATCAAAGAGTTCCTGAAGAAATTAACAGAAAAATTGTTGATCATTTAAGTGATATTAACATGCCATTAACTGAACACGCAAGGCAATATCTAATTTCTGAGGGTATTCCAGCTAATAGAATAATAAAAACTGGTTCATGTATGAATGAGATTTTAAATTTTTATAAAGATAAATACATGGAAAGAGATGTTTTATCAAACTTAAATCTTAAAAAGAATAATTACTTTTTAGTATCAGCACATAGAGAAGAGAATGTTGATTATAAAGACAATTTGATAAAATTAATAGAGTCTTTGAATCTAATAGCAGAAGAATATAATAGACCAATTATTTTTAGTACACACCCAAGAACTAAAAATAGGCTTGACAAAATCTCTGATGAGATTGCACCTAATAAATTAATTCAATTCGTAAAACCTTTTGGATATTTTGACTATTTAAATCTTCAAATTAATGCAACTTGTGTAATTTCTGATAGTGGAACAATTACAGAAGAGTCTTCAATACTTGGCTTTAATGCTATTACAATACGAAATGCACATGAAAGACCAGAAGGCATGGATGAGGGCACACTAATAATGACAGGTCTTGATAAGGATATAATATTAAAATCAATAGAGGTTTTATTAAGTCAATCCGAAAGACTGTCTCCTAAAATTGTAAATGATTATAGTTCAGAGAGTGTGTCATTAAAAGTTGTAAGAATTATATTAAGCTATACAAATTATATAAATAATTTCATTTGGAAAAAAGATGTTTCATCAAAATCTTTTTAAGAATTTATTAATTAAAATTTTTAAAATTATATATAATGATTGTAGAGGAGAATTAAAAAACGATAAGAACAAAAGCTTAAAAGATCTAAAAACTCTTTTTGATTTTAGATGATGATAAATGGAAATTAAATATGCATTTACTATAGCTTTTTTATAATTGTATGAATTATTTTCTAAAAAAAATTTTTTAACAACTATTAATATTTCTTCTGATTTATTAATATTAATTGGCTTAAAGGAACCTGATTTTTCGTGAACTCTGAAAAAGGCTAAATATTTATCAATTTTTTTAAATTCATATGCATTACTAGCCCTAATCCAAAAATCAAAATCAGGTACTTGTGTTAATTCTTCGTCCCAACCATTTAGACTAATGAAAACTTCTTTTTTAAAAAAAGCACCTGGACCTGGAAAACATATTAGGTCTTCACATAATAGTTTTTTAGAAAACTTTCCTAAGTCGATATTGTTTATAAATTCACCATTATGATCAATGAGCTTATAATTCGGATAAATTATAGAATATTCATCATTAAATTCTTTTAAAATTTTTTCAACACAATTAGACTCTAAGATATCATCACAACTTAAATAGCCGAGAATACTTCCTGAAGCATTCTTCCAACCTAAATTTAATGCACTAGATTGTCCATTATTTTTTTGAAAAAAATATTTGCAATTGCAATTTTTAATAATTTTTTCTGAGCCATCTGTCGAACCATCATTAACTATGATTAACTCAATATTGTTGTAACTTTGATTCAGAACACTTTTAATAGATGAGGCTAAGTATTTTTCTCCATTAAATACAGGAATAACTATGGTTACTAAAGGTTCTAATTCAAACATTGACATGTCTTTCATTAACTATTTATAAAAAAAATGTATACAGATTTTAAAGATAGAATATTAATTGATAGTGTTTATTGTCATCAAGGGGGAGGTAAAACTATTTTAGATCATTTTATTAAAGAGATTATAAAAAATAATAAGCAAGATGTTTTTTATTTTTTAGTTGATGACAGATATAAAAATTCAGAATTAAATTTATTGTCCTCTATAAAAGCTAACGAAAAAAATCGATATAATTTTTTCAAGAGAAACAAAACACAAATAAGATCATTAATTTGTTTTGGGAATGTTCCACCACCTATTTATCTTAAATGTAAAGTATTAATTTATTTTCAAAATGACTTATTGATTGATTGGAATAATTCAAACTATAATTTTTTAAGCAGATTCCTTTTTAGGATAAAAAACAGGTATTTAAAAATTAAAAATCAACAAAATTATATTTGGATAGTTCAAACTAATCTTATGAAGACTAAGCTTCAGAAATCATTAAATTTAAGAAATGATAATATAAAGATTTATCCATTATTTTTTGAAAAAGAAAATATTAGCAATGTAAGGTTCAATAAAAAATTCTTATATGTTGGAGATAATAAGCCTCACAAAAATTTAATAAACTTATTAAACGCATTCAATTTAATAACTGATCACGAATTAGAAATCCATTTAACAATTACTGAAAATGAATTTAAAAAATTAAAAATTGAACCATCATTAAATAAAAATATCAAACTTTATTTACACGGAGAAATTGCTAAGTTAGAACTTTATGATTTGTACACAGATTGTTGTTTCTTTGTATATCCGTCGCTTAAAGAAAGCTTTGGACTGCCTCTTATTGAGGCAACACTTCATGGCTGTAAAGTTATTGCGTCAGATTTAGATTATGTAAAAGAAATTATTTTACCCTCATTATACTTTAATCCACAAAGTACAATTGATATTTCAAATAAAATTAAACTAAGCTTGAATGATAAGTGCCTTATTGAATCAAAAGTTAAAGTTCGTGATAAGACACTGGATTTGATTAGCTATTTAGAAAATTAAAATATGTTTAAAGATAAAATTTTAGTAATTACGGGGGGGACAGGATCTTTTGGTAATGCGGTATTGGAGAAGTTTTTAAATTCTAATTTAAAGGAAATTAGAATTTTTTCCAGGGATGAAAAAAAACAACATGAGATGAGGGTTAAATATAATAATCCAAAGTTGAAATTTCATATTGGAGATGTAAAAGATTATTCGAGTATTTCAAATGTTATGATTGGTGCTGATTACGTGTTTCATGCTGCTGCATTAAAACAAGTTCCATCTTGCGAATTTTACCCAATAGAAGCAGTTAAGACAAATATTTTAGGAACTGAGAATGTTTTGAGTTCGGCAATTTTTCATGGCATCAAAAAGGTAATTTGTTTAAGTACAGATAAAGCTGTTTATCCAATTAATGCTATGGGCATTTCAAAAGCAATGATGGAGAAAGTTTTTGTTGCAAAGGCTAGAGAATCTAATATAACAGTTATTTGCGGGACTAGATATGGAAATGTGATGGCTTCAAGAGGTTCGGTAATACCTCATTTTTATAATCAAATTATGAATAATGAAAGTATTTCAGTGACTGACCCAAGTATGACACGCTTTATGATGACTCTTGAGGACGCTGTTGATCTAGTTATTTTTGCATTTAAAAACGGTAATTCTGGAGATATTTTTGTTCAAAAATCTCCTGCAACTAATATTGGTAATCTAGCAGATTTAATGAAAAAATTATATAAATCCAGTGTTGAAATAAAAATTATTGGAACAAGGCATGCAGAGAAAAAGCACGAAACCCTTTTAAGTGAGGAAGAGAGAATTATTGCTCAAGATTTAGGTGATTATTTTAGAATCCCATCTGATGATAGGGATTTGAATTACAATAAATATTTTTCTGAAGGAGTAAATGATTCTGACCACTTCGAAGAATATAATTCTTTTAATACCGAGCAATTAAGCGAGAAAAAATTGACTGATTTATTATTTAAGATTGGCTTTGAAGGGATTAAATAATTCAGGTATGAATAATGGGCGAAAAAAAATATTAGTATTAGGAAGCGCTGGAATGCTTGGCCATGTTCTTTTAAAAAAGCTTATCACTTTCAATTTATTTGAAGTATACGATATTACACGGAATAAGCAGGATAGATTAAATAATTTTGAATGTGATATAACAAATTTTGACTCTTTATTTGAAATTGTAAAAAAACTTAACCCTGACTGTATAATAAATTGTATAGGTGTTTTAATTAAAGGATCTTTAAAAGATCCCTCTAATGCAATACTTATTAATGCCCTTTTGCCTCACAAATTAGTTCAATTCTCAAAAGCTATAAATGCTAAGTTAATTCATATAAGTACAGATTGTGTTTTTGATGGTTTAAAAGGAGGTTATAGTGAAACTGATAATAAAACCGCTCAGGATACATATGGTTTAAGTAAATCTTTGGGGGAAATTAACGATGATAAAAACTTAACCCTAAGAACCTCTATAATAGGACCTGAGTTAAAAAATAATGGAGAAGGATTATTTTCGTGGTTTATTAATCAAAAAGGTGAAGTAAATGGATTTGCTGAATCTATTTGGGGAGGTGTAACTACATTAAAGTTGGCTGATGTAATTATTAAATCAATAAATGAAAATTACACGGGTCTAGTTCATGTTACAAATGGAAAGCCTATTTCAAAATTTGATTTATTAAGTTTAATAAAAGATAAGTTTGAGCTTAATAATATTGACTTAAAAAAAGTTTTAGGCAAAAAGTCGGATAAATCACTAAATACAAAATATGATTATTTTAATGTGCCATCATATGAACATATGATCACAGATATGCATAAGTATTATTTAGAAAATTATTAGTATGAAACAAAACGATTTGAAAAATTTAGCGACATTGAGTATTGCAAAAATAATATCAGAGGATAGTAATTTTAGCGAACTTCCATTTAAACATCTATATATTGATAATTTTTTTACTCCTGAATTTGCAAATACTTTATTAAATAGTTTTCCTGAACTGGACAATAGTGATTTATGGGATTCTTCAAACGATCCAGAAATTGAAGTAAAAATGAGATCTAAATGGCAATCGGAATTTGATATTCCTGAAAACATTGTAGATGCTATAAGGGTTTTAAATTCCTCATTATTTTTAAAATCAGTTTCTGAAAAATTTGATATTCCAAAGCTTATGCCTGATCCATATTTTACAGGTGGGGGTCTTAATGTTACTATTAGTGGGGGTCTTTTAGATGTTCACGTAGATGGTAATTATCACGATGCTTCTGGATTAAATAGAAGAATTAATGCAATTTTATATTTAAATCCAGGGTGGCAAGAAGGCTGGGGTGGAGAATTTGGTTTATATGATGAAACTGGAGATAAGTTGATTAAAAAGATAGCACCAATCCATAATAGACTTGTTATTTTTGACACCAATGATAAAAGTTTTCATGGATTACCGGACCCTTTAAATTTTCCAGAAGGACATGCAAGACGATCTATAATTTTGTATTATTATACAAAGGATGAACGTCCAACAGATCAAGTAACCGTAGATCAGCCACATTCAGCACTTTGGAAGAAAAAAGGCGGCTTAGATAAGCGAGGAAATAAGACAAGAGACTTCTCATAATTTGAAAGTATTATTAATTAGTCAATATTTTTACCCAGAAAACTTTAAAATAAATGACCTTATTTTTTCGCTAAAAGAGAGAGGTCATCAAATTACTGTGCTCACCGGGAAACCAAACTATTCTAAAACTCATTTTTTTGAAGGTTATGGATGGAAAAGTGATGATTTTGAAATCATTAATGAAATTCCTGTGCACAGGGCCAATCTTTTTTCAAGAAGAAATGGTGGAGCGTTAAGACTATTCTTAAATTATTTTTCATTTGCCCTATTCGCGTCGTTAAAAGTTAGAAAAATAAAAGGTTCTTTTGATGCTATTTTTGTATATGAGCCATCACCAATTACTGTTGGAATACCAGCTATTTTTGCAAAGAAAAAGTTTAAAGCCCCTATTTACTTTTGGGCTCAAGATCTCTGGCCAGAGAGTTTGGTTGCTGCAGGAGGAGTTAAAAACAAGTTAGTTCTAGGGTTTTTTAATTCACTAACTAAATGGATTTATAAGCATTCAAAAAAAGTTTTAATCCAGTCCAATGGTTTTAGAGACTATATTTTAAATCAGGGAATTCCAAATGATAAAATCCTTTTTTATCCAAATCCCACAGAGGATTTTTATAAGCCACTTCTAGAGGTTAAAGAGTATCTAGAGTTTTTTGAAAAGGAAAATTTCAATATCATTTTTGCTGGAAATATTGGTGAGGCTCAAAGTTTTATAACAATTATAGAAGCTGTTAATAATATTAAAGAACTTCCCATTAAAGTTATTGTTCTAGGAGATGGAAGGTATAAAGAAACCGCAATTGCCCTCATAAAAGATAAAGGGTTAGAATCTCATTTTAATTTTTTGGGATCTTTCCCTCCCACTGAAATGCCTAAATTTTTCTCACACGCAGACGCTCTTTTGGTTTCTCTTAAAAAAGATAAGATTTTCTCACTCACTATACCTGCTAAAATTCAATCTTATTTAGCATGTGGCAAACCTATAATTGCTTCTATTGACGGAGAGGGAGCTATAATAGTGAGTGACGCTAATTGTGGAGTAACTTCACCTGCAGAAGATTCAATAGCACTTAGTAATATAATTAAAGAATTAATTGCTTTGGATAAGTCTACCCTTGTTGATATGGGAAATAATGGAAGAGCTTACTATGAAAAAGAGTTTGACAGAGGTTATCTTTTAGAAAAGCTAGAAGTTATTTTCAATTCTTAATAAACGCCCTGTTTATAGGGCTTATTAACCAATTGTGTTAAAAACTTTAGTGTAATTCCTTTTTCAAAATGACACACCATGCTGTAATTTTGCAATATGTCATTTACTCCAGAAACAGCTAAAGCAGCAGGGAAAATAAGTAAACGTGGCCCTGCCAAAGTTCTACCACCATCTACAAAAGAGAAGCTCAATATCTTATATGAAGGTTTATTAGATGACTTGATTGTTAATCAAAACTTACTTTCAAATTCTGAAAAAATTAAACTTGTTCAGATTATATCAAACTATATAGTTCCTAAGACTAAACCAATTAGAGATGAAGTGACTCTTGAAAAGATAAAAGAGCGAAATAGCGACCATTTTACTAACGAACCAGATCCTACAAAGTAGCTGCTACTTTCATAAAAGCATCTGCGTAGTTGTCTTTATTAACTTGCGTGCCAATATAGCTTAGAAAAGTGCTTTCTTTTGAGTGTCCAGTAATTTGCATAAGAATAGGAGTTTCAATTTTTCCAAAGTAATTCGTTGCAAATGACCTTCTTAAATCATGAGAAGATATAAGACTATATTTTGGATGTGTTCCCAATCTTTTCCTTCTTGTTTTAGGGCACAATTTATAACCACTTACCATATTGTTGATTCCTGCTATCTGGCAAATCTGTTTAATTTGTCTATTGAATAATTGAGCAGAAATAGTGTACGGAAAGTGCATTTTTAATATTTGAATAACCTCTTTATCTACAACTCCAACAGTTACATACTTATCTGTTTTTTGTTGGTTAATGTCTATGTAAACGCCGTTTTCTATAAATCTGAGTTGTTGTGGTTTAAGGTCCAATAAATCAGAAACCCTCTGGCCTATAAAAAGTCCTATTAGCATCCATTTTTTGGCGTTTTCTAATGTGCTAGGTAATTCTTTAAGGGCTTTTATTTTTCGAATTTCTTCAAAAGAAATAGTTTGTAATACTCTGTCTTTACTTTTTTGAGTAAAAGATTCTATATGCCTAGTATAAGGATTTACAGAAATACACATTCTTTCTGCCTCCTTACATATCATTTTTAAAAGTTTTAATTGAAGGCCAGCATTGTTTAATGAATAGGACTTTTCTGTTAAAAGCCACTCCTTAAACGTGTGAACTAACATGTGATCTATCTCTTTTAACATGATAGGCTTATTTATTTGCCCTTCAAATTCTTTAATCAAAACATAAAAACGTTTTAAATTTCGAATGGAATTTTCAGATAGTCCAAGTGAACCACTTCTTTTAAGTCTTCTTAAAGGAGCCTGCTTTATATAATTAGAAATCTGGACGCTTAAATGCCCCTGATCCTCAGAAATATTGTGTCCGGAAGTGTTCTCTTTGTTCATTACCCAGTGTCTATTCTGTCTAATTTTTAATGATATTTAACTATTTTAACATAATTAAAATTTCATTTAACATTTTAAGACATAAATTCTAACGTAAATTAGTTTAAAAATTACATTTAAATATACGTTATTTTTTACGTTAAATAACGTATTAAGTCAATAAATATAGGGGTTTAGGTAAAAGTTTTGAAATACCTACGGGCTGTAGTTGAAAGTTTTATCTTTGCTTTTTATTCATTCAAAATCATGGTTTACATCACCGGTTACACAGGCTTTATAGGCCAAAATTTATCCCACTATTTGGGAGAGTATGTGGTAGGTGTAAATCTAAGAAAGCAGGAGCCCTTGGTTTTTCAAAAGGGGGCAGCGGTGGTGCACCTAGCAGGGAAGGCGCATGACCTTAAAAAGACGTCTGTGGCTGCGGAATATTTCACCGTGAATACTGAGCTTACTAAAAAAGTTTTTGATGCTTTTTTGGCTTCTGAGGCTTCTGTTTTTGTGTTTATGAGTACCATTAAGGCGGCGGAAGGGAAGGATATAGAAGCGTCGGCTTACAGCCAATCTAAGTACCAGGCGGAGGCGTATATATTGGACCAAAAGGTTCCGGCAGGAAAGCGGGTGTATATTTTAAGGCCCGTGATGGTGCATGGCCCAGGGAATAAAGGGAATTTGAATGTATTGTTTGGGATGGTGAAACGTTTGGGTATTTGGCCTTTGGCGGCTTTTGAAAACCAGCGGTCTTTTGTGTCTGTGGAGAATCTTTGTTTTGTGGTTAAGGCGCTAATTGACAATGAAAATGTAGCTTCTGGGGTGTATGCGGTAGCAGATGAAGCGGTTTTGAGTACAAATGAGTTAGTAGCCTTGGCGGGCGAGGCTGTAGGGAAGAAAGTGGTTTTTTGGAATCTGCCTAAGGGGCTGGTAAGATTATTGGTCAATTTAGGAGATGTATTGCCCCTGCCATTGAACAGCGAGCGATTGGAGAAGCTTACGGAAAATGCGGTGGTAGACGCCAGTCCTCTATTAAAGGCCTTGGGAATAAAGTCTTTGCCTTTGCGTACCTTAGCGGGATTTAAGAAGACTTTTGAATCTTTTATAAATGAATAGACTTATAGCCCTTTTAATGCTTTTGCTGCTATCTCCACTTTTTGTAATGGTGGCCTTGGCCATATTTTTAGAAGACGGGGCGCCGGTGTTTTTTGTGCAGAAAAGAGTGGGTAAGAACTATAGTTTCTTTGCCCTGTACAAGTTTAGAACCATGAAGAAGGACACCCCCAATGTGGCCACCCATTTATTAGACAATCCAAAGCAGTATTTGCTGGGCTTGGGAGGCTTGCTCCGTAAATTGTCCCTAGATGAGCTGCCCAATTTAGTCAATATAGTGCGGGGAGAGATGGCTTTTGTGGGGCCTAGGCCTGCTTTGTATAATCAGGAAGACCTTATGGCTCTCAGGCTAGCGGCAGGGGTAGAGAAGCAGATGCCTGGGATAACCGGATGGGCACAGATTAATGGAAGGGACAGTATTTCCCTAGAAGAAAAGGTGGCGCTGGAAAAGTATTATTTGGACAACCAATCGCTGGCCTTGGACCTAAAAATACTGTGGCGGACCCTCTTTAAAGTGGCGGGAGACACCACGGTGTCTCATTAAATAAAATTCCAACAGAAATAGTATCTTAGCAGTCAATTAGAAACAACCTACTTCCCATGCTGCTGGCTAAAATATTTAAAAACCATTACAACAAAACCTATGCCTACATCCTAGATGTATTGGGCTTGGCTTTTGCTATAAAGGTATTGTTGCAGCTCAATGGGGCCACGGTGATTATAAACCAATACCAGGATTTGGCGGTGTATGGGGTCTTGGCCATTTTGGGCATCCGCCTGATGGGCGGGTACAGCATGATGCTGCGCTTTACCTCATTATTAGACGTGTCTAGAATTGCGGCAGGGCTTTTTATAGCCACTGTTTTATTTGGGTTTTATACCGGGGCTACCACCCGATTGGAGTTTAGGTATTTGGTGCTGCTGTTTTACTTTTCCATTACTGTATTGGTGGCCTATAGGGTAGGAGTGCGCCTCTTGTACCACCGATCTATTGCAGTGACCGAGAAAACCCCCACTTTGTTGTTTGGGGCAGGAACCAATGGTTTAAATGCCCAAAGGGCGCTCATGAATTCCAGTAGCATTCAAGTGCTTGGTTTTGTAGACGACGACCCTGCTAAAATAGGCCGTTCCATAGAAGGCTTGCCTGTATATGGCATGAAAGGCCTGGCTGCTGTAGTGGCCAAAAAAGAGGTAGCCCAAGTGGTGCTTACCTCAGAGAAGCTGTCTGTAGGCCGTAAAAAAGAACTCTTTGATTTTCTAAGTGCCCTAGGGGTAAAAGTATTTACTGTGCCTTCAGTGGACCAGTGGGTACAGGGTGGAGCTCAGGGAAATGCCCTGAAATCTATTAAAATAGAAGACCTACTCAAAAGAGACGCCATTGCCATAGATTTGGCCAGAAATAAGGCCGTATATGCCGGGAAACGCATCCTAGTGACCGGTGCGGCAGGCTCCATAGGCGCAGAGATTGTAACACAGCTCTTGCCCTTTGGCCCCGCAGAACTATTGCTGTTAGACACAGCAGAAACCCCATTATTCCATCTAAAGAATCAATTAGGGGCCCAATACACAGGGAAAGTCTCTTATCATGTGGCCTCCGTTTTAGACCACCAATACCTTGAGCGTCTTTTTCAGGACCCTGCAGGCATAGATGTGGTGTTTCACGCTGCAGCCTACAAACATGTGTTTATGATGGAACAGCAGCCCCAGGCCGCCATATTAAATAATATTTTAGGCACCAAGCAGCTCATAGATTTGAGTATAGAGCATCAGGTGGCCCAATTGGTCTTGGTCTCTACAGACAAGGCCGTGAATCCCTCTAATGTAATGGGGGCCTCTAAACGCATTGCAGAATTGTATTTGGCGGCTTGTATGGAAAAGGCAGGCCAAACCAAGCTCATTACCACCCGTTTTGGGAATGTGCTTGGGTCCAACGGTTCAGTAGTGCCTATCTTTAGCGCCCAAATAGCAGCAGGAGGGCCAGTGACCGTTACCCATCCAGAAATTACCCGTTATTTTATGACCATTCCAGAAGCCTGTCAATTGGTTTTAGAAGCAGGTGCTATTGGCGGCGGCGGAGAGGTTTTTGTCTTTGACATGGGAGACCCAGTGAAAATTAAAGACCTAGCGGTAAATATGATCCGCCTGTCTGGATTGGTAGAAGACCAGGACATAAAAATTGAATACAGCGGCCTTAGGCCAGGAGAAAAGCTCTATGAAGAATTGCTCACAGACAAAGAAGATTTACTGCCTTCTCACAACCCCTTGATTTTTAAAGCCAAGAAAGAAACCCTAGCTGCTACACTAGCAAGTGGTATTGCCGTTTTATTAGAGATGGCCGCTCAGGGTGCCACAGCAGAAGCATTGGTAAAACAAATGAAAAAATTGGTGCCAGAGTTTAAAAGTATGCACTCTCCTTTTGAAAAATTAGATTAATTTTACGTTCAAGTTTACATAAAAAAGAAACCCTATGAAGAAAATGATGTACAATGGAAAGGCCTTATTAGCCCTTGCCGCCATGGTCCTTTTGGCCAGTTGTGGAGAAGCTCCTACCAACTGCGAATGTAAAGAAAACTTAGATTTGGTGGTGAACCACGAGCAAAATGCAGCCACTACTTATGTGGGGCAGTTTAACAAGGACATTTACGATACTTGTATTGACCAATACAAGAAAGCCAATAATATTGACGGAGAGGTACTGATTAGAGTAGTGTACCAATCTTATGAAGCAGCCTGCGTAGAATAATGGGTAAAAAAGGATTATTACTCGTTAACTTAGGTTCTCCAGATTCCCCTACCAAAAAAGACGTCAAGCCTTATTTGGCAGAATTCTTAATGGATTCTAGGGTCATAGATGTTCCCAAAGCACTTAGAACGCTTTTGGTCAAAGGAATTATACTGCAAACCAGGCCCAAAAAGTCTGCCAAAGCCTACGCCAAGATCTGGTGGGAAGAAGGATCCCCTTTGGTGGTGATCTCTGAGCGTTTTACCGCTAAATTGGCGGCCCAATTAGACATGCCAGTAGCTTTAGGGATGCGTTATGGTTCTATGAGCATTAAAAATGCCTTGGCAGAACTAGACGCTAAGGGGGTAGATGAGGTGCTTTTGGTGCCCCTATACCCACAGTACGCCATGAGCTCATTTGAGACGGTGGTGGTTAAGGTATTGGAAGACCAAAGGAAGCTTTTTCCAAGCATGAAAGTGCAAACCTTGCAAGCCTTTTACAGACAGCCAGACTATATTAAAGTACTGGGAGACCATATTAAAAAACAATTGGAAGGTTTTGACTACGACCAGATCTTGTTTTCCTACCACGGGATTCCAGAGCGTCATATTAGAAAATCAGACCCTACCAAGTTCCACTGTGCTATAGACGGCCACTGCTGTAGTATTAATTCGGTGGCCCACCATACTTGCTACAGGCACCAGTGCTATGAGACCACTAAATTGGTGCGGGAATACCTGGGCTTGCCAGAAGAGCAGGTGGCCCTGTCTTTCCAATCTAGGTTGGCTGGAGACCCATGGTTAAAACCTTATACAGACTATGAATTTGAGCGTTTTGCCAAAGAAGGCAAGACTAAGTTAGCGGTTATAACGCCCGCATTTGTTTCCGATTGTTTGGAGACTTTGGAAGAAATTGCCATGGAGGGCGAAGAAGAATTTATGGAAGCAGGCGGAGAAAGCTTTAAGCACATCTCTTGCCTGAATGACTCAGATGCCTGGGTTGCGCTCATGAAAGATTGGGTGACGCAGTGGGAAACCACCAGCGAATTGCCTTATGTCTAAAGTTTCTGCGGCCGCTTTAGGCACACAGCCCATAGGCCCGCTGCTGGTAAAGCAAGCGGTGCCGGCTTCTATTGGGATTCTAGTCATGTCACTCAATGTACTGGTGGACTCTATTTTTGTAGGGAACTGGATTGGGGCTTTGGGCATCGCGGCCATTAATGTGGTCCTGCCGGTCTCTTTCTTTATTGCCGCACTTGGCATGGCCATTGGCATTGGCGGTTCTAGTATTATCTCTCGTGCCTTGGGGGCGGGAGAACATGAAAAAGCCACCACTACTTTTGGGAATCAGATAGCACTAACGGTGCTCATTACCGTATCTATGGCCGCTTTGGGGCTGTATTTTATGGAGGGCATTATTCCTGCCTTTGGGGGCCAGGGGCAAATTTACCCGCTGGCCAAAACCTATTACACCATTGTTTTATACGGAGTACCTTTCTTGGGCCTTTGTATGATGGGAAATACCGTCATTAGGGCAGAGGGCAAGCCTAAATTTGCCATGGTGGCCATGATCATTCCCTCTGTGGGAAACCTACTCATGGATTATGTTTTTATTTATGTCTTTGACTGGGGTATGGCCGGAGCGGCCTGGGCCACTACCGGAGGTTATTTGCTCTGTTTTGCCTATGTAGCCTATTTCTTTTTGTCTAAAAACGCTTCTCTAAAACCGCGTTTTAAGCATTTTGTCTTTAAAAAACCCATTGTCTCAGAAATTGGGGCCTTAGGCTTTGTGACCCTGGCCAGACAGGCCGCTACCTCCATCACTTACCTGATCATGAATAGCCTCCTATTTTCTATGGGTGGAGAAGCCCTGGTGGCCGTGTATGCCATTGTGGGGCGTATGCTCATGTTTGCCTTATTTCCTGTTTTTGGGGTCACCCAGGGGTTTCTACCCATTGCCGGTTTTAATTACGGGGCCGGAAATATGCAGCGGGTTCGCGAGAGTATTAATACCGCTATTTTGTACGCGTCTGCGCTAGCCACCTTAGTATTTATAGGACTGATGGTATTTCCAGAGGCCATTACAGCCTTGTTCCTCTCTGCTAAAAATGCAGATCCAGAGACCATGGCCTTAAATGCCTATGTCTTAGAAAATACGCCTGCGGCCATGCGCTGGGTATTTGCCGCCACCCCTATTATTGCGCTTCAGCTCATTGGCGCTGCTTATTTTCAGGCGGCTGGCAAAGCCATTCCAGCTCTTTTACTCACTTTGAGCCGTCAGGCACTGCTGTTTATTCCCCTGGTATTCTTATTGCCTATGTGGTTTGGGACCATTGGCGTATGGCTGGCCTTTCCCATTTCTGACCTATTGGCCACCCTCATTACTGGCTATTTTTTAAGGCGGGAAATTAAACGGTTTTTTTCGTAAATTAGGTTCTTTAATAAACCGACGAATCCATGAAAAACTATTTCCTACTCAGTCTAGGGCTTTTGGCCTTGGTCCTGAGTCCCCAAGACACCCAAGCACAAAGAAGAAATAAAGCTGCAGCCCCTGCCATTGCGCCGGAGCTGGTTAAAGGCATTGAATACAGAGAGCTGGGCCCTTTTAGGGGCGGACGTTCTGCTGCCGTAACAGGGGTGCCCGGACAACCCAATCTATTTTATATGGGCGCTACCGGGGGTGGGGTTTGGAAAACAGACAACGCAGGAACCACTTGGAAAAATATATCAGACGGTTTTTTTGGCGGGAGTATTGGCGCAGTTGCTGTAGCCCCTTCAGATCCTAATGTCATTTATGTGGGCGGGGGAGAAGTGACCCTTAGGGGGAATGTCTCTTCTGGTAACGGCATGTACAAGAGTATAGACGCCGGAAAGACTTGGAATTTCATTGGCCTTCCAGAGAGTAGGCACATTCCTAGGGTACGTATTCACCCCACCAATCCAGAGGTGGTTTATGCAGCCGTATTGGGCAATATATACAAGCCCACCCAGGAGCGTGGGGTGTACAAGAGTACAGACGGCGGGAAGAGCTGGAGACGCACCTTGTTTGCCAATGCCAACGCTGGGGCGGTAGATTTAATCATAGATCCTAACAATTCTAGGGTGTTGTATGCCACTACTTGGCGGGTAAACAGAACCCCTTATTCCCTAAATTCAGGAGGAGAAGGATCCAAAGTATGGAAGAGTACAGACGCTGGGGAAAGCTGGACGGAGCTCTCCACCAACAAAGGCTTTGCTAAAGGCACGCTTGGGATTATGGGTATTACCGCCTCTCCAGTAAAGGCAGACCGCATTTGGGCTATGGTAGAAAACAAAGACCAGGGTGGTTTGTACCGTTCAGAAGACGGTGGGGCTACTTGGAGCAAAATAAACGACGAACGTAAATTACGCCAGCGTGCTTGGTATTACACCAGATTATACGCAGACACCCAGGATGCAGACGGGCTCTATGTGCTCAATGTGCGTTACCACAAGAGTACAGACGGCGGAAAGTCTTTTGAAACGGCCAACGCGCCCCATGGAGACCACCATGATTTATGGATCGCACCAGAAGACAACCAAAGAATGATCATGGCAGACGACGGTGGTGCTCAGGTGTCCCTAGATGGTGGCGCCAGCTGGAGCACCTACCACAACCAGCCAACGGCACAGTATTACAGGGTTACTACAGACAACAGTTTCCCCTACAGAATTTATGTGGCCCAGCAAGACAACTCTACCCAGCGGGTAAAACACCGCTCAGACGGGGGGAGTATTTCTGAATCTGATTGGGAAGAAACAGCCGGAGGAGAGTCTGCGCATATTGCCGTAGACCCAAAAAACAACGACATTGTGTACGGTGGTAGTTACGGTGGTTTCTTAACCCGCGTGAACCACAAAACAGGAACGACCAGAGGAATAAATGTGTGGCCAGACAACCCAATGGGTTATGGGGCAGAGGGTATGAAATACCGTTTCCAATGGAACTTCCCCATTATTTTCTCCAAGCACAACCCAGACAAATTATACACCTTTTCTCAGCATGTACACGCCACCACCAACGAGGGGCAAAGCTGGGAGATCTTAAGTCCAGACCTCACTAGAAATGACCCTACTAAATTGGTGTCTTCTGGAGGGCCTATCACTCAGGACAATACTGGTGTAGAGTATTACGCCACTATTTTTGCTGCAGCAGAAAGCCCCTTAAAAGAAGGCGAATTGTGGGTGGGCTCAGACGACGGCCTCGTGCACCTCACCAAAGACGGTGGTGCCAATTGGACCAATATTACCCCCAAGCAAATGCCTACATGGGCTATGGTGAACTCGGTAGAACCCTCTGCCTTTGATCCAGCGGTCTGCTATATAGCTGCTACTTCTTATAAGTCAGGAGACTTTACGCCTTATTTATACAAGACTTCAGACTACGGAAAAACTTGGACCACCATTACCAGCGGTATAGCCAAAGAGCACTTTACTAGGGTGCTCAGAGAAGACCCTGCACAAAAAGGCCTCTTGTATGCCGGTACAGAAAACGGCATGTATGTGTCTTACAATGACGGTGCCGCTTGGCAGTCTTTTCAAAACAACCTGCCTTTGGTGCCCATCACAGATTTGGCCGTTAAGGACAACGCCCTTATTGTGGCCACCCAGGGAAGGTCTCTTTGGATGATAGATGACCTTACGGTGCTGCATCAGCTTTTGGCTGCCGGAAATTCCAGTGCCAAAACCGCCCGTTTGTTCGATCCAAAAGACGCCTACAGGACCAAAGGTCGTGGCGGAAGGGCTTCCCTAACAGCGGGAACCAACCTGCCCAACGGAGTCATTACCCACTTTTACCTTCCAGAGGGAATGGAGCAAGACTCGGTGGTATTAAATTACCACAATGCCGCTGGAGACCTACTGGCCAGCTTCAGCAACAAAGCCAAAGAACGCAAAGACAAACTCACCCTCACTGCAGGAGCCAATAGTTTTGTATGGGACACCAGAGGAACAGGTTCCGAGCTGTTACCTGGAATGATTATGTGGTGGGCCAACCTTGACGGTCCAAAAGCCGTTCCGGGCGCTTACAAGGTGTCTATGAGCGTGGGAGATCAGACCATAGCCACCCATGACTTTAGCCTTATGCCAGACCCGCGTGCAGAAGCCTCTGTAGCAGACATGCAGGCCCAATACGACTTTATTACTGCGGTAAATACCACCATTAACGACGCCCACAACGCCATAAAAAACATCCGAGATGTGAACGCCAAGCTGTCTGCCTTTATGAAAAAATACAAAGGAGACGCTGCTGTAAGTGACCTACACAGCATGGCCAAGGAAATTAAGGAAAGCTTAGAAACGGTAGAGAAAGCCTTGTACCAGACCCAGAATAGGTCTGGACAAGACCCCTTGAACTTCCCCATACGCCTTACCAACAAATTGGGCCACTTGAATTCATTGGTGGGTCTAGATGACTTTGCTCCCACGGAGCAAGATGAGGCAGTAAGACAAGAACTCACTGCAGCTATAGAAGTGCAATTGGCGGCCTTTAACCAAAGCATTTCCGAGCAATTAGAAGCCTTTAACGTGGCATTCACCGCCAAAGGACTGCCCTTTTTATCGGTAGCCGATGACAAAGAATAATTGATTATTTTTGTGTCTATGATCCTAGACACCTTAGACACATACTTACTTATAAAAGCCCTGCACCTGATCTTCGTGATCACTTGGTTCGCAGGGCTTTTCTATATTCCCCGCCTCTTTGTCTACCATATAGAGGCCCTAGACCAACCCGCAGCAGCCCAGGCCTATATAGTGCCACAGCTACAGCTCATGACCCGCCGCCTGTGGAATATCATTACTTGGCCCTCCGCCATACTCGCCACCGGTTTTGCCCTATGGCTCCTCTACCTCCAACCCATTTTCCTCACCCAAGGGTGGATGCACCTAAAACTCTTCTTTGTAGTCCTGCTATGGCTATACCACCTCAAATGCCACCAAATGGTACGCGAACTCCAACGCGGCCAAGTACGCCCCCGCTACACCGCCACCTTCATGCGCATTTGGAATGAAGGCGCCACCATCTTACTATTCGCCATCATCTTTTTAGTGATCCTCCGCAACACCATAGGCTGGATCTTTGGCCTCGCAGGCCTGCTCGGCCTCGCCCTCCTCCTCATGCTCGGCATAAGGGCCTACAAAAAATACCGCAACAAAAAAGGAGAAGTCTAATCACTTCTCCTTTTTTGTATCAGCAATTGCTTTAGGTCTAAACAAACACTATGCCCCCTTAAACTGTGCTTTTCTTTTTTCTAGAAAGGCAGAGGTCCCCTCTATAAAGTCTGGGGTGCCAAAGCATGCGCCAAAGTGCTGAATTTCTGTTTCATAACCATTTTTATCAGGATCTAGTCCTGCGTTTACGGCTGCAATGGCGGCACGTATGGCGGTGGGAGATTGCTGGGCTATTTTGGTGGCTAGAGATTCAGCGGTTTCCATGAGCTGGTCAAGAGGTACTACCTTATTGACCAAACCGTAGTCTTGGGCTTTGGTGGCAGGGATCATTTGAGCAGAGAAAATAAGTTCGTTTGCACGGCCTTTGCCAATAAGCTGGGGGAGTCTTTGGGTCCCACCATAGCCTGGGATAAGACCCAGTGAAACTTCTGGAAGACCCATTTGGGCATTTTCAGAGGCTATTCTGATGTGGCATGCCATGGCCAATTCTAGACCGCCTCCTAGTGCGTAACCGTTTACTGCTGCTATGACAGGTTTTGGGCCTTGCTCAATGAAATGAAACAATTGGTCCTGCCCCTCTCGGGCAAGTGCGGCACCCTGGCTGGGGGTGAATTGGGAAAAGGCTGCAATATCGGCGCCAGCCACAAAGGCCTTTTCTCCTGTTCCCGTGAGAATGATTGCGCGAATATTGTGGTCTTCAAAAAGGTTTTTAAAAGCAATAGATAGTTGGTCAATCACTTCTTTGTTTAGGGCGTTTAATTTGGCGGGTCTGTCTATGGCTATAATACCAATAGCGCCTTTTTTTTCAATGATGAGGTGATTTTCCATAGTATTATCTTTCAGAGGTGGTTTTCCAGAGTCTTATTTTTCAGGGGTGGTTTTAGGTAAAAAAACCTTGAATTTACTGCCTTTTCCCACTTCGCTTTCCAGGCTAATGCGGCCGCCGTAACTTTCTACAATACTCTTTACCATACCTAAGCCAAGGCCCATTCCGGATCCTTTGGTGGTGAATTTGGGTTCAAATATTTTTTCTTGGATTTCTGGGGCTATACCTATTCCGTTGTCGGATACTTCTAGGCTTACTACAGTAGTTGTCTCTGATACTTTGACCACAATGGCAGGTGTGCGGTCTTCTGGAACAGATTGAATGGCGTTTTTTAATAGGTTGGTCACTACCCGAATGAGTTGGGTGCGGTCCAGTTTTACCTTGATGGGTTTTGTGGGAGCTGCGTAGGCAATATAGGATTCGTTAAATAGGGATATGGCCAGACCCACGACTTTTTCAAATTCAAGAGATTCTTTTTGTTGGGCGGGCAATTGGGCAAAAGTTGCAAAGGCGGTGGCTATATTGCTCAGGGTGTCTATCTGTTCTAAAAGTGCGGCAGAGTGTGCTTGGAGTTTCTCCTTGGCCTCTGGGTCTGCAGCTTTAAATTGCTGTTCAAAAAGCTGCACATTGAGGCGCATGGGCGTAAGGGGATTTTTAATTTCATGGGCCACTTGTTTGGCCATTTCCTGCCAGGCTTGCTCGCGTTCGGATTTGGCTAGGGCTACGGCAGACTGTTCCAATTGGTCTATCATCCCGTTATAGGATTCTATGATTTTACCAATCTCTTCGGACGATTGCGGGACTTCTATCTTAATATTTTGTTTCTCTAAACCAGTTTGGGACAGCTTGTCCGAGATGGTTTTTAAGGAGCGTGTAATATAGGTAGAGATCAGATAGGCCAGAATAATGGCCACCGCCAACATGAGTAAATACACTCCGGAGAGTCTAAAAAGAAATTCTTCCAGCTCTTTTTGGTTAAAGGAGTTGTCTTCGTAATAAGGCAGGTATAAAATGGTCAGTGGTTTTTGGTCCAGGTCATACACATAGGAATAAGCGGCCAAAAAAGTCACATTCCCCTCGCTTTTGGTCACCACCCATCGCTTGTTTTGCTGGAGTTTTTTTAAAATATCTGTGGACAGGCTTGCAGCGGCCTCCACTGGTCCTGCGTTAGGATTGGCGGTTTGAATAAACGCGCCGTCTAAATCGTAAAGACTAAAATTAACGTTTTGAACGTCCGATATGGCAAAGAGCGATTCGCTAAAAATAGGCGACACATTGGCTTTGTTCTGTACCAAAGGACTTTCCTGAAGGGTGTACCAAAGACTGCGTTTGAGCTGTTCTTCTTTGCGTTCTAACCGGTCTGCGTGGTAGTCCTTGGCCTGTTCGGAATACTGGTAAATAGTGATTCCTGCGATCAGTACAGAGGCCAATAGCACCAGGACTATCATGGATATAAATATGCGGGAGCGTAGCGAAAAGTTGGTCTTGATCATAGGCTTATGATTCCCGATTTTCTACGGTTTCTTTGGGGGCGTTTTCTGTGCCGTTTTCTACGTCGTTTTCTGCGTCGTTTGTTGCGTCGTTTGTTGTTTGGGTCTTTGTTTTTGTTGCTGATGGATCTGACAACAAATGAATATTGTTTACGGCACCCACTTGGCTTGTTTGGTTTTTTAAAGCCAGGGCTTTTTGGACCATAGGATCTTGGGCCGCTCGGATTTTAAGCACCGCATTGTCCCCAAAGAGTTGGTAGGCCAATGCTGCTTTGAGTTCTAATAATACAGCAACTTTGTGGTCTTTGGTGTCTAGTGCGACGCCAGCGTTTTTCAGGTATGTTACAAAATCTTGGTAGAGGGTTTCGGGTACTTGAAAGTCTTTTACAAAAGCCGTTTCGGTCCAGTCTTGGTAGTCGCTTCTGTGTGCGTCTAACTGCTCAAAGCTAAAGAAGGAGAATACCCCAAGGCGTTCCAATTCTTTAACCACCAGCACCGCATTGTCTTCTATTGGCACAAAAACGTCTGGTATAATGCCGCCACCACCATAGACTATTTTGCCTTTGGGGGTGGTGTAGGCCAGCGAGTCTATTACCGGCATGCTGTCCTTGTATTGAAGTTCGCCAGTGGCGTAGCGGTCTTGCGCGCTTTCATAGTCACCATCTCCGTAGGGTTTTTGTATGGAACGGCCTGTTGGGGTGTAGTAACGGGCTATGGTCAGGCGCACTGAAGAACCGTCTCCCAAAGGCATTTCTCTTTGAACGAGTCCTTTACCAAAAGTCCTGCGGCCAATAATGGTTCCTATATCATTGTCTTGTAGGGCTCCAGCAATTATTTCTGAAGCCGATGCCGAACGTTCGTTTACCAGAACGTAAACCGGTTTATTTTCAAAAGCCCCACCTGCATTGGCCAGGGTGGTGGCTGTAGTGCCTTTTTTATTTTTGGTGTACACAATAGGGGTGTTGGCGGACAGGAAGTCGTCCGATATTTGGGTGGCCATACCCATATAACCGCCCAGATTGTCGCGAAGGTCTAAGATGAGTTCTTGGGCACCGCTGGCTTTGAGTTCCGCCAAGGCTAGGCTGAATTCGTCATAAGTGGTGGCGGCAAATCGGTTTATTTTAAGGTAGCCCAGACTGCTGTCTAGCATGCAATAGCCACTTACAGAAACAATGGGAATGCGGTCTCTCTTTAGGGTGAAGTTTTGAAAGCTGTGGTCTTTTTTTCTAAACACCCTCAGGCCTACCTCAGTGTTAATAGGGCCTTTGAGCTTTTGCACCAATTGGTCATTGGGCATATTGTTTCCGTAAAGGGTGTCTCCTTGGGCGAGTAAAATACGGTCTCCCGCTTGAATACCTGCCTTTTCACTGGGCCCACCTGCTACGGTTCTAATGACGGCTACAGAGTCTTTATAGCGGTAAAAATTCACTCCAATACCCACAAAATCGCCCTGCATTTGCTCTGCAACTGCGGAAGAAATGGTTTTGGGAATATAGACCGAATGGGGGTCTAATTTGTCTAGTATTTCGTTAATAGTTACGGTGACAATACTGTCCGTATTTACGGCGTCTACATAGTCCTCTTCAATAAAATTGAGCAGCCGTTGCATTTTTTCTTGGGCTACTTCAGAAGGGCTCCCGATAAGGGGGTATGAATTTGCGTCGCTTTGGCTTCCAATGAGAATACCTGCCATTAAGATGGTCAGTGCTAAAAACAATCGAAATAGTTTTTGTCTCATAGGAGCAGCTGTCTTTAGGGTTTGTTGTTTGTTACTTGTGGTTTTCTTCGATGGGCATGTGGCTAATGGCAACCCCTGCTTTGGCTAAGAAATCAATGCCAGAGCTGTCTCGGTAGGCCTTGGCGTACACCACGCGTTTAATACCTGATTGGTGGATGAGTTTGCTGCATTCCTTACAAGGGGAAAGCGTTATATACAAAGTAGCGCCCTCAGAAGACTGGGTAGAGGCCGCTACTTTAGACAGTGCGTTGGCCTCTGCATGAAGCACATACCATTTGGTGTAGCCTTCCTCATCTTCACAGTAATTTTCAAAACCAGAGGGGGTTCCGTTGTATCCGTCGGAAATAATCATGCGGTCTTTTACCACAATGGCGCCTACTTGTTTGCGCTTGCAATAGGATAATTTCCCCCATTCGGCGGCCATTCTAAGGTAAGCTTGGTCGTATTTTTCTTGTTTGTCTTCTGTTGTCATTTCAAGGCGTCTAATAGGGCTTCAAGGCTGTTGTAGGTGAGGGGAAGTGTTACCAGCACAAGGGCTGATGAGAATACGATCACCCACCTGGGCCTTTGAATTTTAAAGATAAGAATAAAAAGGGCACTGGCAAGCATCACCGTGCTGAGTACGGCCAATTGAGCTACTTCAATTCCAGCGGCAAAACCCAGTAAGGCACTGTTTTTGGCTTCTTGTCCTTCCAGCAACATCTTGAAATAGTTGGAAAAACCAAATCCGTGAATAAGGCCAAATAATGCGGTGGCCCCATAGGCTATTACCCCTGTTTTAGGTCCTTTATTTTGTAAGGCATTTTTAATATTGAGGCCCAAAAGCAATAAAATACTTAGGGGGATTAAAAATTCAATGAGAGGGGCGTACACTTTGGCAATACCATACACAGAAAGTACCAAAGAGATGCAGTGGGTGAGTGTGAATACGGAAGCCAGTAGTACGGCAGATTTGATTTTTTTTAAGGCAAAGGGAAGGGCTAAAGCAGCTAAAAATAGTACGTGATCATATCCGTTGGGGTCTAGGACGTGATTGAGTCCCAGGTCTAAATAAAATAAAAATGTATCCATAGTGGTTTAATATAATGGTTTGGCGGTTTTCTTTGGTTTTGTGGTTTTTTTTGGTTTTGCGGTTTTTTTGGCGGCTTATTACATGCCGCGTTCTTTTTGAATGGCCTCGTAGGCCTTTTGTACTTGTTTGAATTTTTCTTCTGCACCACTTTTTATGGCGGCGTCTTCTGTAATGACGCGGTCTGGATGGTATTTCTTGGCCATGTCTCTATAGGCTTTTTTTACTGCTGCATCTGTAGCGGTTTTTTCTACCTCTAAAATGGTGTAAGCACCATCTGTTGCTTCTATAAACATGGCTTTTATAGAGTTAAAATCAGGGGAGCCAAGCCGCAACAAACGGGCAATTTCTTCCAATTTACTAACCTCTGGTGCGCTTACATGACCGTCTGCTTTGGCAATATTAAACAGAAAATGCAACAACTGAAGCTTGAGTTCGTAAGGCGCTCTTTGGTTTATTTTTTGACATAAATTCTCTAGAGACAGGTCTTTTTTGTCTACTGCGTCATTAAAGGTTCTAAAAATGGCATTGGCCCTTTGTTGGCCATAGGTCTGTATAAAGTAGCGTTTTACAAATTCTTTTTCTGCAGGGCTTACCTGTCCGTCTGCTTTGATCACTACGGCGCATAAGGAGAGTAAGTGCAGCTCAAAATCCTGAGAAGTTACTGGTCTTTGGGAAGTGAAACTACCAAAAGAACGGCCTTTCTTGCCAGATTGCAGCATGTCTACAAAACTGCCTAAGAAGTATCCAGCCACTGCTCCGGGAAATCTAAAAAAAATAAAGCCCAGTAGGGCAGCCAACCATTTAGTCATTGTCAAAATTTTATCAAAGATACTTTTTTCACAAAAAAAGCAGGGCAAACTAATCATAAGATGTGTTAAAAATTATGGGTGTATGTTGTACCTTTGTGGGGTAAAAAAAAATTTAGGAAGGATGTACCCAGAAGAATTTGTAAAACCAATGAGACAAGACCTTGCCCAAGCAGGTTTTCAAGAATTATTTACAGCAGCAGCTGTAGCAGAAGCAGTTAATGCTTCCGGGACTACTTTGGTGGTGGTAAACTCTGTTTGCGGTTGCGCGGCAGCCAATGCCAGACCCGCTGCAAAAATGAGCTTGACCAATGCTAAGGTGCCCAGTCGTGCCGTGACTGTTTTTGCAGGAGTAGACACAGACGCAGTAGACCAAGCGAGAAATATGATGGTTCCTTTTCCTCCTTCATCGCCTTCTATGGCTTTATTTAAAGACGGAGAATTGGTGCATATGATTGAGCGCCACCACATTGAAGGTCGTGCGGCACAAGCCATTGCGGAAAACTTAATGGAAGCGTATAACGAATTTTGTTAATACGCCCCTAATCATGTAAAAAAAACCACCCACTTGCGGTGGTTTTTTTATTTTTACCCTATGAAAAGACTGCTCGCTTATCCTTTAACGGTACTGTATTTTTTGGCTTTTGGCCTTTGTCTGGTGGTATTCCATCCCATTCAGGTCCTTGCCTTTAAGGTTTTTGGCTATGAACCCCATAGAAGGGTCGTGGCTTTTTTAAATGGTTGCCTCATGGCCACTACCCGAATTTTGGGGACCCGTTATACGATTAGTGGAATGGCGCATTTGCCCCAAAACAAAGCGGTTATTTTGGTGGCCAACCACCAAAGTATGTACGACATACTCCCCATTATCTGGCGTTTGAGGTCTTTGCATCCTAAATTCGTGTCTAAGGCATCTTTGGGTAAGGGCATTCCTTCAGTCTCATACAATTTAAGACATGGAGGATCTGTGCTGATCAATCGGGGAGATGGTAGGCAGGCGGTTGCTGCTATTGCAGGCTTGGGAACTTATATAGAAAAACACCAGCGTTGTGCAGTGATTTTTCCAGAAGGAACTCGGTCCAGAGATGGAAAACCCAAGCCCTTTCAGCGTACGGGTTTAAAAGTGTTGTTAAAGAAGGCGCCGTCTGCCTTAGTGCTCCCTGTCACCATTAATGGGTCTTGGAAAATGGTGCGTTGGGGACAATTTCCCCTGGGTATAGGCAACCATATTGAACTAATCATACATCCTGTGGTGGTTCAGGAAACGTATTCAGACACGGAAGACTTAATTACGGCAGTAGAGACCACTATTGGCGCAAGTATTCAGGTTTAGCGCTTGGTTTTTTCCTCAATTTTTTTTGAAAGAAACAGAATAACCAACAATACTGCGGCAGCCAAAGCAGCAATGGCAGATACAGAAGCCACAAAGTTTTGGTCTGCAAACAGGTCTGAATAGTCTATTAAATACAAGTTGTAGCCGCCCAAAATTAGGGCAGCAGTCAATAAAACGAAAAAAAGTACTTTGTTCATAAGCTGGTTTTAGGCGTTAAATAAGACGTTTATATTAGCGGCAAAAAGTTTTACGGCAATGGCCAGTAAGATCACCCCAAATACTTTTCTAATCACAGAGAGGCCATTTTTTCCTAGAACGCGTTCAATGCGTTTGGAAGATTTTAGGACCAAGTACACGAAAATAATGTTTACCACAATAGCGATGATAATATTTTCTACATGGTATTCTGCCCTCAGAGAAAGCAAGGTGGTAATGGTTCCAGCCCCGGCAATGAGTGGGAATGCGATAGGGACAATAGAGGCAGACTCTGGTTCGTCGTCCTTGTAAAGGGTAATGCCCAAAATCATTTCAATGGCTAGGAAGAAGATCACTAGGGCCCCTGCTACGGCAAATGAATTTACATCTATACCAATAAGGTTTAATATTTCTTCTCCAATAAATAGGAAAGCCACCATGATAATTCCCGCCACTATGGAGGCCTTTTCAGACTGAATATGGCCTACTTTATTTCTGAGACTAATGATAATTGGGACAGATCCCACTATGTCAATCACCGCAAAAAGCACCATGCTGGCGGTGAGTATTTCTTTAAAGTTAAAGTGAAATGTCATGGGCGGTATGCTTTGGTATTTTTCTAAGAATTGCTTTGGTATTTTTTAGGACTTTTTTTGGCTTTTTAAAAGGACACAAACCCCTTCTTTTGCGCAGCAAATTTAAGGCTTTTTTATGGTATATTTACCCCTTAAAACCAATCAGATGTTTCAAATCCAAAAAACCCTCGTTTCAGAAGATCTTTTAGAAAATGATTTTGTGTGCAACCTCAGTGCCTGCAAAGGAGCTTGTTGTGTAGACGGAGACGCAGGAGCGCCTTTAGAGGAGAAAGAAACAGAGATTTTGGTAGACATATACAGCCGTGTAAAGCCTTATTTAAGGGCAGCGGGAATAGCGGCAATTGAAGACCAGGGTGCCTTTGTAAAAGGAGACGACGGCGAGTGGGAAACCCCCTTGGTAAACGGCTCAGAATGTGCTTATGTAATCTTTGACGAGAAGGGCATTACCAAGTGTGGTTTAGAGGCGGCTTATAACGATGGGGCCACCAAATGGAGGAAACCGGTTTCTTGCCATTTGTACCCTGTTCGCACCCGAGAATACAGCGAATTTACAGCCGTGAATTACCACCAATGGAGTATTTGTTCGGATGCTTGTTCTTTAGGAGCAGAACTTTCCGTGCCTGTGTATGTTTTTGTGAAAGAAGCGCTGATCAGGAAATTTGGTGCTGCTTGGTATGAAGAACTGGCCCTTGTTGCCGCAACTTTAAAAGCAGCTGAAAAAGGATCTGAAAGCAACAAAAAATAGGCCACTTTTTTTCATTTTTTTTATTGCCACTTCCCAGCCTAGTCAGGGCGGGGCTTAAACCTACATTTCAACATTAAGTGTTAAAAACTTTACTGTTAAGTCTCTGCTTTTGCGGTCAGAACTCAAACATTTTTAACCATCTTTGTTAACCGAGTAAAGCACTTCTGTGTGCGCTGTGAAAAACCAAAAAAAAGACCCAATGAGCAACAATGTAGAGCCTATTTTAACTGAGAATCCAGACCGCTTTGTAATTTTTCCAATCAAACACGATGATTTGTGGGAGTGGTACAAAAAATGTGAAGCTTGTTTCTGGACGGCAGAAGAAATAGACTTGTCAGAAGACCTCAACGATTGGAACAATAAGCTCAATGAAGACGAGCGTTATTTTGTAAAGCACATCTTGGCCTTTTTTGCTGCTTCTGATGGTATTGTCAATGAAAATCTCGCAGAAAACTTTGTGAGTGAGGTGCAGTATGCGGAGGCAAAGTTTTTCTACGGTTTCCAGATTATGATGGAAAACATTCACTCGGAAACATATTCTTTACTCATAGACACTTATGTGAAAGATGAGAAGGAAAAAAACAAACTTTTTAAAGCTTTGGAAAATTTTCCAGCGATTAAAGAAAAAGCAGATTGGGCCCTTAAATGGATTGAATCTCCAAGTTTTGCAGAGCGTTTAATTGCCTTTGCAGCCGTAGAAGGTATTTTCTTTTCTGGTGCTTTCTGTTCAATTTTCTGGCTTAAAAAACGCGGTTTAATGCCAGGATTGACCTTCTCCAATGAGCTTATTTCAAGGGATGAGGGCATGCACTGTGACTACGCCGTTCACTTACACAACAACCACCTGATTAATAAAGTGCCTAAAGCGCGTATTCGCGAGATTTTAGTAGACGCTTTAAACATAGAAAGAACATTTATTACAGAGTCCCTTCCTGCCAGTCTCATTGGTATGAATGCGAAACTCATGACACAATATTTAGAGTTTGTTACCGACCGCCTTTTGGTTGAATTACAATGTGAGAAAGAATACAATGTGAGTAATCCATTCGATTTTATGGACATGATTTCATTGCAGGGTAAGACAAACTTCTTTGAAAAACGCGTTTCAGAATATCAGAAAGCTGGCGTTTTAAACAAAGACCAAGATGTGAATGCCCAGAATATTAGCTTTGACGCAGATTTCTAAGCAATACAACTCTTAAAGCCTACCGGAACCAGCCTGCTGGTTCTTAAAATACTGTTAGATTCATAGTCAAATCTACTCAAGCTTGGTTTGGAATACCTAATGCCAAACCATCTTGGGTCAGTGTTTTAGCCCCTAAATCGAACAACTAAACCAAAAACAAAGCAAGTAAAATGTACGTATTAAAAAGAGATGGCAAGAAAGAGCCCATGATGTTTGACAAGATCACGGCCCGCGTAAGAAAATTGTGTTATGGCCTCAACGAAAGGGTAGACCCAGTGAAGGTTTCTCTTCGCGTAATTGAGGGACTATACGACGGGGTAACCACCTCTGAGTTAGACAATCTCGCTGCGGAAATTGCTGCTACAATGACTACAACACACCCGGATTTTGCCAAACTTGCGGCGAGAATTTCGGTATCTAACTTGCACAAAAACACCAAGAAGTCTTTTTCTGAAACCATGGAAGACTTATATAAATATGTGAACCCTAGAAATGGCAAGTCTTCTCCATTGTTGTCAGATGAGGTGTACCAAGCTATTATGGACAATGCAGAATTATTGGATTCTACCATTATCTACAACAGGGACTTTGGCTATGATTATTTTGGTTTTAAAACCCTAGAGCGTTCTTACTTGCTTAAGCTCAACGGTAAAATTGTGGAACGTCCACAGCATATGCTTATGAGGGTATCCGTGGGAATTCACCCCACAGATATGGATTCCGCAATAGAGACTTATGAGCTTATGAGTAAAAAATATTTTACCCATGCTACCCCCACACTCTTCAACTCTGGGACCCCAAAGCCACAAATGTCTTCTTGCTTTTTATTGGCCATGAAAGACGACTCCATAGACGGTATTTACGACACCCTAAAGCAAACTGCCAAGATTTCTCAGTCTGCGGGAGGTATAGGGCTGTCTATTCATAATGTAAGGGCTACAGGCTCTTATATTTCAGGAACGAACGGAACTTCTAACGGTGTAGTGCCTATGTTAAAGGTCTTTAATGATACTGCGCGCTATGTGGATCAGGGAGGCGGAAAGAGAAAGGGAAGTTTTGCCATGTATGTAGAGCCATGGCATGCAGACATCTTTGATTTCTTAGACCTTAAAAAGAACCACGGAAAAGAAGAAATGCGTGCCAGAGATTTATTCTATGCCATGTGGATTCCAGATTTGTTTATGAAACGTGTAGAGGCCAATGCAGAATGGACGCTAATGTGTCCTAATGAGTGTCCAAACTTGTTCAACAACCACTCCGAAGCCTTTGACGAATTGTATTTAAAATACGAGTCAGAAGGTAAAGGTAGAAAGACTATCAAAGCCAGAGAGCTTTGGGAAAAAATACTAGAGTCTCAAATAGAGACAGGGACCCCTTATATGCTGTACAAAGATGCAGCCAACAGAAAGAGCAACCAGAAGAATTTAGGAACCATACGTTCTTCTAACCTCTGTACAGAGATTATGGAATACACCTCTCCAGATGAGGTAGCGGTCTGTAATTTAGCTTCTATTGCCCTTCCAATGTTTGTAAAAGACGGTGCCTTTGACCACAAAGAATTGTTCAAGGTGACCAAAAGGGTGACCAAGAACCTGAACAAGGTCATAGACAGAAACTACTATCCAGTAAAAGAGGCAGAGAATTCCAATATGCGTCACAGGCCTATTGGTCTTGGGGTGCAAGGATTGGCAGACGCTTTTATTATGCTGAGATTGCCCTTTACTTCTGACGAAGCCAAGAAACTCAATGAAGAGATTTTTGAAACCCTTTACTTTGCCGCATTGACCGCTTCTATGGAAGAGGCTAAGGCAGACGGTCCTTACCAATCTTATAAAGGATCTCCTATTTCTCAAGGAGAATTTCAACACAATTTATGGGGCATTAAAGATGAGGAACTCTCAGGCAGATGGGATTGGGCTAAACTGAGAAAAGATGTCAAGAAAAATGGGGTACGAAACTCATTATTGGTAGCACCAATGCCCACAGCTTCTACCTCTCAAATTCTAGGAAACAACGAGTGCTTTGAGCCATATACCTCTAATATTTATACCAGAAGGGTATTGTCTGGAGAGTTTATTGTGGTAAACAAGCACCTTTTAGAAGATTTAGTGGCTCTAGGACTTTGGGACGAAGGTCTTAAGCAAGAGCTGATGCGTGCCAACGGTTCTGTTCAGCACATCGATATTATTCCTCAGGACATTAAAGAGCTCTACAAAACCGTTTGGGAGCTTTCTATGAAAGATATTATAGACATGTCTAGACAGCGTGGCTATTTTATAGACCAGTCTCAGTCATTGAACCTGTTTATGGAGAACGCCAATTATTCTAAATTGACTTCTATGCACTTCTATGCTTGGAAGAGTGGTTTAAAAACAGGGATGTATTATTTAAGGACTAAGGCAGCAGTAGACGCCATTAAGTTTACCTTAGACAATACGGCCAAAAAAGATGTCCCCGTAAGCGTAGCAGCAGAAGCAGAAGTAGCTGCAGCAACACCAGTGAAAGCAGTACAGCCTGAAAAGGTTCCTGCTAAAGAGCAAAACGTGCAATTAGAAGAGGAAGTAAAGCCCCTAACACCAGATGAAATGCGCGCCTTAATTGCGAAAGCAAAAGAAGGGCAAGCAGACGACGATTGTCTGATGTGTGGTTCTTAAACAGGGTTTTACCCCCAATAAAAAAGCCCTCCTAGTGACTACTAGGAGGGCTTTTTATTTAGGGTCTTAGGATTCATAATGGTCTAAAAATGAAGCGAACTCAAAAGACCAGACATATGTCTTCGCTAATGAGTTCGCAACTCCCTATATTCAACGTTCTTAAATGAATTTAAAATAATTCTACTTACCCTATAAAAATAATATTTTTAAGCAGTCCTTTCAGGCTAAAAAGACAACCAGAACATTATTATAGACGAACGGTTATAATCTATAGATTAAATTACTTATTGCAACTTTAAAAGGTGTATGCTTTCCCTCCCGTTAACGCTTGTAAATCCTCACATGGTAGATATTCTCCAGGCACTGGAAGGTAGGCCAAGACCTCTTCTCCTACGTACTCAGAGCTCTTATACGACCAAATGGTTTTGCCTCTTAATTCATAGGCAAATTCAGTGGCTGGTCCTGGAGCCTGACCCATAGAAGGGGCTGTCTTAAGTGTTTTTTCTAAGGCTGTGGTAATGGCCAAAGCATCTGATCCTCCGTTCTCTGCTGCCAAAGCAACAAAAGCTTCCATACCTTCCTTAATTCTCGCCTGGTCTTCTGGCTTTAGAATTTCAGCATAAAAACGGTCTATAAACTGTGGTACATTTACTTCAGAAGCACCAGGCGTATCTGTTTTAGGCAGTATCACGTCTACAGCAGTCGTCAAAAATGCCGCCTGTTCTGCGGTAAAAAACTGAGGGGCCCATCCTGCATCAGCTGTAGCGTTACAGCTTTGTAGCATGCTTAGAATAGTTGGCGTTGCCGCCATATAACCCAGTCCAAGTCCAATATTTCTAAGGGCGTTTCTTCTTTCCATTATAAAAGTCCTTTTTTAAGTTGTTCTGCAGCATAATTGGCTGCTCTGGCTGTAAAAGCCATATAAGTCAGTGAAGGGTTAACGCAAGAGGCAGAGGTCATAAAAGAACCATCTGTTACAAATACGTTAGGGCAAGTGTGCACCTGGTTGTATCCGTTTAATACAGATGTTTTAGGATCTCTTCCCATACGCGCAGTGCCCATCTCGTGAATACCAAGACCTAAGGCACCTGGGTTGTCATAAGCATTGACATTTTTGAATCCTGCTTGCTCTAACATGGCCACCGCTTGGGCTTTCATGTCTTCCCGCATTTTCCATTCGTTGTCTTTAAACTCAGCGTCAAAAGTTAAGGTAGGTAAACCCCACTCATCCAGGTTCTCATAGTCTAAGGTAAATCGGTTTTCTTCGTAAGGCAATACCTCTCCAAAGCCCATGATTCCCATGCTCCAACCCCCTGGTTTTAAGACCGATTCTTTGAGGTCTTTTCCAAAAGCGTGCTCTGCAATGGCTTCTTCCCAGTTTCCTCTAGAAGCACCTCCTTGGTATCCAAAACCTCTTAGATAGTCTTTTTTAGTATCGGTGTCTAAGTTTCTAAACCTTGGGATATACACCCCGTTTGGTTTTCTACCTTTGTAGTATTTGTCTTCAAAACCGTCAAAAGTACCATTGGCACCAACCCCCAATTGGTGGTCCATGATGTTTCTGCCCAATTGATCAGAGTCGTTTCCTAATCCGTTGGGGAAACGTTCAGACTTAGACTGCATTAAAATAGCAGAAGAAGCCATGGAAGAAGCACAAAGGAATACGATTTTGGCATTAAATACCATACTTTCTTTGGTTTCTCTATCGATCACTTTAACTCCAGAAGCTTTTCCTGTCGCTGCGTCATAAATGACTTCGTGTACAATTGAATTGGCCCTTAAGGTCATATTTCCCGTACGCTCTGCTGCTGGCAAAGTAGAAGACACAGAAGAGAAGTAACCCCCAAAAGGACAGCCTCTAATACAGCGGTTTCTAAATTGACACTTGCTACGTCCGTCGTATTTCTTGTCAGAAGTAATGTGGGCCACACGACCTGCGGTCACAACCCTACCTTCAAATTGTTCCGCTACCTGCTCTCTAAAGTGCTGTTCCACACAGTTGAGTTGCATCATAGGTTCAAATTTTCCGTCTGGCAGTTGGGAGAGACCTAGGTTTTCTCCACTTACTCCAATATATTCCTCTACACGGTCATACCATGGGGCAATATCTTTATATCTCACTGGCCAATCTACCGCTATGCCATCTTTGGCATTGGCTTCAAAGTCCAGGTCACTCCATCTGTAGGAGTGACGCCCCCACATGATAGAACGGCCTCCAACGTGGTACCCACGCATCCAGTCAAAACGCTTGGTTTCGTTATATGGATGGGTCACGTCGTCTACAAACCAATGACTGCTTTCTGCACGCACCGTATATCCGGTTCTGGCTTGTTTTTCTTGTCTTGATTTTTGTTCAGGAGTTAAGTCTCCATTATTTGGCATATCCCAAGGGTCTAAATTAGCCGTTGGATAATCCTGGATGTGTGTCACCATACGTCCGCGCTCTAACACGAGGGTTTTAAGGCCGTTTTCACACAATTCTTTGGCTGCCCAGCCACCGCTTATTCCAGTTCCTACGACAATTGCGTCGAACACTTCATTGGAATCATTATTAGATAAGGTGCTCATGATTGGTGATTGTTTGTTAAAAATATGACTAAATATAGAATTAATTTTTTACATTTATTCGCGTTAATTTAAGATAATTACAAACGAAAACGTTGTAGTTTTCAGGTATTTACATAAAAATACCGCTTCATTATTAAATCCAACTATATGATACTTAAAAACTTATCTATCCGTTCTGCTTTTTCATTGTCCTTGGCCTTTGTTTTTGCATTGAGCAGCCTCTCGTGTAAAGAAAAAACCACCAAAGAAGCCCCTTCTCAAGAAACAGCTGTTTTAACAGCGCCTAATTTTAAACTTTCTTTGGCCCAATGGTCCATCCATAAAATGATCAATGAAGGCGGTTTAGACCCTTATGCTTTTGCAGAAAAAGCCCATGACTGGGGCTTTGAAGGCTTGGAGTATGTGAGTCAATTGTACAACAAAGAATTACAACCCACTAATTACGGTCCAGAGGCCATGGCCAATTTTGTAGCCAAGTCTTTGGCAGAAAGTGAAAAATACGGCATGCAAAATTTACTGATCATGATAGATGGTCAAGGAAATTTAGCCACTACAGACGCCGCAGAAAGACAGGCGGCTGTAGAAAACCACTACAAATGGGTAGACGCTGCTGCAGCCTTAGGTTGTCATTCTGTTAGGGTAAACCTGGCAGGCTCTAATGACCCTGAAGTATGGATACCAGCCGCTACAGATGGATTGAGCAAATTAGCTACTTATGCAGCTACTAAAAACATCAATGTGATTGTGGAAAACCACGGGGGACTTTCTTCTAACGCTGGACTATTGGTTCAGGTTATGGAAGCAGTTAATATGGATAACGCGGGTACTTTACCAGACTTTGGCAACTTTTGTATTGCTGCAGAGTGGGGTGCAAGCGGGCGCACTTGCTCAGAGGAATACGACCGTTATAAAGGGATAGAAGAAATGATGCCTTATGCCAAAGCCGTAAGCGCCAAGTCGCACGACTTTGGCCCAGAGGGTCAAGAAATTCATTCAGATTACCCCAGAATAATGAAGCTAGTGAAAGACGCTGGTTACAACGGTTTTGTGGGGGTAGAGTACGAAGGGTCCATCCTTTCAGAAGAAGCAGGAATTATTGCGACCAGAGATTTGCTGATCTCATTGCAATAATTCAAGAACTCAATTTTAATACAAAGGGATGACCAAAGTGGTCAAGCCTCATTTAGCATAAATAGCCACTAAATAAACACAAATGAAGACGACTATTAAATTACAGCTTTCCACCATGATGTTCCTAGAATTTTTTATCTGGGGCGGGTGGTTTGTAACCCTTGGGACTTTTTTGGCCAAGAACTTGAACGCAACAGGAGCAGAGTCTGCAATGGCTTTCTCTACCCAGTCTTGGGGGGCTATTATTGCCCCTTTTATTATTGGGCTTATAGCAGATAGGTATTTTAACGCCGAGCGTATCTTAGGGGTCTTACATTTAATAGGCGCAGTTTTAATGTACCAAATGTATGGCGCAACGGATTTTGCCACTTTCTATCCTTATGTATTGGGTTATATGATTGCTTATATGCCTACTTTGGCATTGGTAAATTCTATTTCCTTTAGACAGATGAAAGATCCCGCAAAAGAATTTTCATTGGTGCGGGTTTTTGGAACGATCGGATGGATTGTAGCAGGACTATTGATTAGCTGGTTGGCATGGGATGCTCAGGCAAATGCCAATGACGGAATGCTTAAAAACACCTTTCTAATGGTGGCTATTGCCTCTGCAGTATTGGGATTATTTAGTTTCACCCTTCCTGCTACACCGCCGCAGGCCCAAGACGGAGAAAAGCAATCTATAGGCTCTATCTTAGGATTAGACGCCCTTAAATTATTGGGCGACAGGAATTTCCTGATGTTCTTTATTGCCTCAGTCCTTATTTGTATTCCATTGGCTTTCTACTACCAAAACGCCAACCCATTTCTATCAGAAATAGGGGTAGCGAATCCTACTGGTAAAATGACCATTGGTCAGGCTTCTGAAGTACTCTTTATGTTGTTATTGCCTTTGTTCTTTAAGAAATTTGGCTTTAAGAAAACCATCTTGGCTGGAATGTTGGCCTGGACGCTGCGTTATATTTTATTCGCCTACGGAAACGCAGGGGAAGGGGCTTTTATGCTGATTGTTGGTATAGCACTACATGGAATTTGTTATGATTTCTTCTTTGTCTCTGGACAAATTTACACAGACACCAAAGCAGGAGAGAAATACAAATCTGCCGCACAAGGACTCATTACCTTAGCCACTTATGGTGTGGGAATGCTGATTGGTTTCTGGGTAGCGGGACAAATTTCAGACGCCTATTTACTGTCAGACGGCAGCCATGATTGGACCAATATCTGGTTGTTGCCAGCAGCCTTTGCACTTGTTGTGATGGGTCTTTTCGCCTTGTTCTTTAAAAATGAAAAAATAGCATACAAATCGTAATATATTATCCATAGCATGCAAAAAATTAGATTAGGAATTTTAGGAGGTGGCGGAGATTCACTGATTGGGGTACTTCACAGGGTGGCTTCATTTATCAACGACAATTATGAAATAGTAGGGGCAGTGTTTAACCCAGACTGGGAGCAGAACATTGGTTTTGCAAAGCAAATAGGACTGCCTACCAATAGAATTTACAAGGATTTTGATACGCTTATAGCAGAAGAGTTAAAGCTTCCAGCAGCAGAGCGTATTCAAGTGTGTTCCATTTTAACGCCTAATTTTCTTCATTTTCCTATGGCCAAAAAGCTCATGGAAAACGGTTTTCACGTGATCTGTGAAAAGCCCATGACCAACACCTATGAAGAGGCTAAAATACTCGCTGCCCTTCAGGCAGAAAAAGGGGTGGTTTTTGGGTTAACCCACACCTATACAGGTTATCCTATGGTGCGCCAGATGAGGGAGATGGTCAAAGAGGGTGTGCTGGGAAAAATTCAAAAAATTGATATTCGCTACTACCAAGGTTGGATCAATCCCATTATTCACGACAAGGAAAAACGCAGCAGCACATGGAGACTAGATGCTAGTAAAGCGGGAATTTCTTGTTGTATGGGAGACATTGGAACCCATGCATTTAATATGGTTGAATATACCACAGGACTCAGAATAGCCTCCTTATTAGCAGACCTAAACTATTTATACGAAGACAACCAAATGGACATAGATGGTAATATTTTCCTTAAAATGGAAAATGGGGTCAAAGGTATTTTGCGTGCCAGCCAGATTGCCACCGGAGAAGAAAACGGTTTGGCCATAGCCATTTATGGAGACAAAAAAGGACTGCGTTGGGAACAAGAAAGCCCCAATGTATTAAAAGTATTGTCAGACAATGAACCCCTTCAGATATACACCCCTGGCCATTCATACAACAGCGAATTGTCTTTAGGAGGGACCAAATTGCCTCCAGGACACCCAGAGGGAATTTTTGATTCAATGGCCAATATTTATTTAGGGGTGGCCAGAGCCATCAGAAACCAACATCCAAATTCAGGAGAGTATCCTACGGTAGTAGACGGAGTGCGCGGTTTAAACTTTATAGAAAGTGCTGTAGCCTCGCATAAAGCAGGCAATGTATGGGTCTCCTTAGACGCATAAAAAGGCCTTTTAATCAGACCTTTATTACTAAGAATACGGGCGTAAAAGCCCATAAAAGTTAAAAAGCATATGAAAACGATCAAAGGGCCAGCGGTATTTTTGGCCCAATTTGTAGACAGCAAAGCCCCATTCAATACCCTAGAGGGTATGTGTCAATGGGCTGCAGATTTAGGCTATAAAGGCATTCAAATCCCTACTTGGGAATCTTTTCTCATAGATTTAGACCTGGCAGCGGACTCTAAAGATTACTGCGACACCCTTAAAGGGACCATCAACAGTTACGGTTTGGAAATTACCGAACTCTCCACCCACTTACAAGGACAGCTTGTGGCGGTGAACCCTGCTTATGACAGTATGTTTGACGCCTTTGCTCCTAAGGCCCTTCACGGCAATCCAAAAGCCCGTACCGAGTGGGCTATTGAAACGGTTAAAAAGGCGGCTACGGCTTCCAAGCATTTGGGCCTAAACGCCCACGCTACCTTTTCAGGCGCCTTGCTTTGGCACACCATGCACCCATGGCCACAGCGTCCTAAAGGACTGGTAGAAATGGGCTTTGAAGAATTGGCCAAAAGATGGTTGCCTATTTTGAATCATTTTGACGCCCAAGGGGTCGATGTTTGTTATGAAATTCATCCAGGAGAAGACCTGCATGACGGTGACACCTTCGAGCGCTTTTTAGCGGCTACAGGAAACCATAAAAGGGTGAATATCTTGTATGACCCAAGCCATTTTGTGTTACAGCAATTGGATTATATTACTTATATAGACCACTACCACGAATTTATTAAGGCTTTCCATGTAAAAGACTCAGAGTTTAACCCTACCGGTAAGAAAGGCGCCTTTGGCGGATACAACGACTGGCAGGACCGCGCAGGTCGCTACCGTTCTCTGGGAGATGGGCAAATAGACTTTAAGACCATTTTTTCTAAGCTCACCCAATACGGCTGTGATGTTTGGGCAGTGATGGAATGGGAATGTGTGATTAAATCTCCTGAGCAAGGAGCCAGAGAGGGCGCCAAATTCATTGCAGACCACATTATTGAAGCCACCCAAAAAACTTTTGACGACTTCGCTGGGGCAGCAACAGATCCAGCCCAATTAAAACAAATTTTAGGACTCTAATTGCGGGTGCAAATCCAAAACCAACCTATAAATCAACCAATATAACAACACATACAGATTCATTTAAAATAGTATTATCATGAAAAAAGCAATCACCATTATGGCCGTAGCCATAGGATTAACGGCTTGTAAAAATACCCCAAAAGAAGCCGCATCGGCAGGGCCAGAAATTGTTTCCCTAGGAACAGAAATGCAAGAACAGCAAGAATGGACCACTTTGTTTAATGGAGAAGATTTCTCTGGCTGGCATGCTTATAATGGCAGTGAAGTGCCAGATGCATGGAAGATAGAAGCCGGCGCTATGGTGTTTTATTCGAGTGAGAAAAAAGAAGGAGAAAACCTTAATATAGTAACAGATGCCTCTTATGAAAATTTTGAATTGTCTATTGAATGGAATATTTCAGAAGGCGGAAATTCAGGAATTTTTTGGGGGGTGGTAGAAGATCCATCCATGTCTGAGCCTTATCTTTCGGGTCCTGAAATTCAGGTTTTAGACAATGAGCGTCACCCAGACTCTTTTGTAGGAGAGGGTACGCACAAAGCGGGGGCTTTATACGACATGATTGCCCCTTCTGCAGCAGCGAACAAAGCCGGGGAGTGGAACCACTACCTCATCCATATTAACCACAAGACCAATGTAGGTTACGTGATTATGAACGGTCAGGAAGTGACTAGATTTCCTGTACATGGTCCAGAATGGGACGCTATGAAAGCCCAATCAAAATTTGCCAACTGGGCAGCTTTTGGAAGCAGCTGGAATGGAAAATTAGGGGTTCAAGACCATGGAGATAAGGTGTCTTATAGAAATATTAAATTAAGGGTGCTTTAGGCAGTAGCTCATAATAATCTGGCAAAATTTACCTATTTGGTTTTTTGCGCAAATTTACCACCACCAACAATGAAACATATTTTTTATACTTTCGGTTTTTTAATTTTTTTATCGGCCTGTGGGCCAGCAGTTCAGCCTTGTCCTGAAGACAGCGGTATAGTTCCAGAAATAGTGAGGGAAGGTCTTGAGCCTACAAGCCCTGAAGCCACTGAAATATATGAGCCAGTACCTGCAAAAGTAACGCCAGGTGCTCCAGCAACAGGTTTCAGTAGTGCGCCTTCTGACGCAATTGTATTGTTTGACGGAACCAACTTAGACGCCTGGCATATGGCCCAAGATTCAACAGCAGCGAAATGGACCCTGAATGGAGACGGTTCTATGACCGTAGCAAATAGGACTGGAAATATTCAGACCAAAGAAAACTTTGGCAGTATTCAGCTTCATTTGGAATGGGCTTCTTCAGAAGAAATTATTGGAGAAAATCAAAGTCGCTCTAATTCTGGGGTGTTTATCCAACAGCGTTATGAGGTGCAAATTTTAGACAATAACGACAACCCTACCTATGTGAATGGCCAAGTAGGTGCGCTGTACAAACAAAAAGTACCTTTGGCTATGGCTTCTGCCCCTTCTGGGGAGTGGAATGCCTATGATATAGTGTTTCATGCACCTGAGTTTAACGAAAAAGGGCAGAAAACAGCCTCTGGTACCCTAACAGTTTTTCACAATGGGGTATTGATTCAAGACCATGTGACCATAGAAGGCATTATAAAATACATTGGCTGGCCTACCAATGAGGCCCATGGCAATGCGCCTATAGCGCTTCAAGACCATGGAGACAATTCTAGGGTGCGCTTTAGAAACATCTGGCTTAGAAAATTAGATTAGTTTTCCGGTTGAATCCGTACCTTTGAGGCTTAATTCAAGATTATGATTAAGTCCATGACCGGATACGGAAAGCGTGTATTGTCTCTTTCTGATAAAAAAATAAGCCTAGAGATCAAGTCCTTAAATTCTAAAGGCTTAGACCTAAACATGCGAATTCCAAGTAGTTATAGAGAACACGAGCTTTCTTTTAGAAAGCGCGTGTCTGCTACTTTAGAAAGAGGTAAAATAGACTTTGGACTCTTTATAGAACAGACAGGCGGTGCTGCTGCGGCAGTGATTAACCAAGAAGTGGTACAAGCTTATATGGCGCAGTTAGGGGCTATTGCAGCGGCTACACCAGACCAATTATTGGCCTTGTCTTTAAAATTACCAGACACTTTATCGGTTCAAAAAGAGGAGATTGACCCCGCTGAATTGGACGCTATTAATACCCTTTTAGAAGAGACTTTGGCTGCTATGGACCAAAGCCGTATAGATGAAGGTGCACTGCTTTCAGAAGAGTTTTCACTCAGAATTAATAATATTCACCAATTATTACAGCAGGTGATAGACATGGACGCTGCGCGTATGGGGGGCATTAAACCCAGATTGGAAAAAGCCCTTTCAGACATTACGGCGCCTATAGATCAAAATAGACTGGAACAAGAGCTCATATACTATATAGAAAAATACGATATTACGGAAGAGAAGGTTCGTTTGGCGGGCCACCTGGATTACTTTAGTGAGACACAGTCTTCTAGTGAGAGCCAAGGAAAAAAGCTCGGTTTTATAGCCCAGGAAATTGGTCGTGAGATTAATACTTTAGGATCTAAAGCCAACTTTGCCCCCATGCAGCAATTGGTGGTTCAGATGAAAGACGAATTAGAAAAAATTAAAGAACAACTCTTAAACGCTTTGTAATGAATTCGGGAAAATTACTTATTTTTTCAGCACCCTCAGGCAGTGGTAAAACCACCATTGTACGTCATTTGTTGGGCAAGCCTGAATTGAATTTAGCTTTTTCAGTCTCTGCTACCTCCAGGCCCAGAAGGGGTAAAGAAAAACACGGCGAACACTATTATTTTATGTCGGTGTCTGAGTTTAAAAACCACATTAAAAACGAGGATTTTCTGGAGTGGGAAGAGGTCTATAGAGACAACTTTTACGGCACCCTCAAATCTGAAGTAGAACGCCTTTGGGCAGCGGGTAAGAACGTTATTTTTGACATTGACGTGGCAGGTGGCTTGCGTATTAAAAAGAAGTTTCCGGAGCAAACCTTGGCGGTATTTGTAAAGCCCCCGAGCATAGATGAATTAAAAATCAGGCTCAAGAATCGCAGTACTGAAACAGACGACAAGATCAATATGCGCATTGCCAAAGCCTCTGTTGAATTGGCTACGGCTCCTCAATTTGACGTGGTGATTAAAAACTACGATTTAGAAGTGGCTTTGGAAGAAGCAGAAAAATTGGTCAGTGATTTTGTAAATTCATGAAACAAATAGGTCTCTTTTTTGGCAGTTTTAACCCAGTGCATCAGGGCCACCTTATCTTGGCCAATTATCTGGTAGAAGAGACTGCTTTAGAAGAAGTGTGGTTTGTGATTACGCCCCAGAGTCCCTTTAAACAAAAACAGCGCTTATTAGACAACCACCACCGTTTGGCTTTGGTAGAAGAAGCCATTGAGGGTTATCCCAAACTAAAAGTGTCTACCGTAGAGTTTGGTTTGCCTGCACCACAATATACCGCGCTGACTATAGCACACCTTATGGAGAAGCATCCTGAGGCTTCTTTTTCCCTCATCGTTGGGCAAGACCACCTAAAGTCTTTTCATAAATGGTACAATTACCAAGCTTTATTGGAAGGGCACCAAATTTACGTATATCCTAGAATGCCAGAGGAAGCGCTTGCAGCGTCCAAACCCTTGAAGCAGCCCAAGCCTGAAATTTTAAACCATTCTAACCTAATATTAGTCTCTGCTCCTGTGGTAGAAATCTCTTCTTCCTATATTAGAAAGGCACTTAAGGCGGGTAAAAACATAAGGCCTCTTTTGCCTCCAGCAGTATGGAAATATATGGACGAAATGAATTTTTATAGGTAGCACAGAAGTAGTATCTTGGGGCTAAAATTGACCCTTCATGATGCAATGGCCAGATTTGCTTTCCCTCAAACGCCAGGGAGACCGCCTCAAGAGACTTAGAATAGAACAAGACCCTACCCGTTTGGGTTTTGAGGTAGACTACGACCGTATTTTATTCTCTACGCCTTTTAGAAGCTTGCAAGATAAAACGCAGGTTATTCCCCTGTCCAATACAGACTTTGTACACACCAGATTGACCCATTCGTTGGAAGTCTCTGTGGTAGGGCGCAGTCTGGGTAGGATGGTAGGGAAACAGCTCTTGGAGCGTCATCCGGAGCTGGGGGCAGCACATGGTTATTTGGCCACTGATTTTGGTGCCATCGTGGCCGCTGCGGCCTTGGCCCACGACATAGGAAACCCACCCTTTGGTCATTCTGGTGAAAAAGCCATTGGCACTTTTTTTAGCCAGGGTAAAGGGGCGGAGTTTGCCGCCGAATTATCCCCACTTCAAAAGCAAGAACTCTTGGATTTTGAGGGAAACGCCAATGGATTTAGAATTTTAAATGCCAGTAGAGCGGGTGTACCTGGAGGTCTTAGGCTTTCTTATGCCACCTTAGGTGCTTTTACCAAATACCCTAAAAAGGCACTGCCCAAGAAACCCTCTAAGCACATTGCAGACAAGAAATACGGTTACTTTGAAGGCCAAGAAGCCCTGTTTCAAGATTTGGCTGCGGAGCTGGGATTGGCAAAAAGAGCTGAGGGTTTTGCACGGCATCCGCTCACCTTTTTGGTGGAAGCGGCAGACGACATTTGCTATACCATCATTGATTTTGAAGACGGCATTAACCTAGGGCTCATTTCAGAAGATTACGCCTTGGAGTACCTTATAAAATTGGTTAAGGACAGCATTAACACCAAGACCTACCACGCCATGGCCCATAGGGAAGACCGGCTGAGTTATTTGCGCGCGCTAGCCATTAACACCCTTATCACAGACGCGGCCCAGGTTTTTATGGCGCATGAAGACGCTATTTTAGCGGGTACTTTTGACGCTGCCCTCTTAGACAAAAGCCAATATAAGGCCCAGATAGAAGACATTATTAGCCTGTCTGTTCAAAAGGTGTATCAGGCCCCAGAGGTTATAGAAAAAGAAGTTGCAGGCTATAAAATTATAGCAGATTTACTAGAAGTTATTTGCACGGCCTTTGTAGCCAAAGCCAAGGACCGTCCCGGCCCTTACGACGCCCTGATCCTCAAACTCGTTCCACCCATGCACCAAGCAGACACTACAGACATCTACGAGCTGCTCATGGCCGCAGCCACTTATGTAGCGAGTTTGTCTGACAGCGCCGCCGTGCACTTACACAATAAAATTTCAGGAAAGATGCTTTAAAACTCGTACACCACGCCTACACCAAGCAGTTGCTTGAACTGTGTTTTGGTGACACCTGGACTTAAGATACTACCGTCTGCGGCTTTTTCTACGTCAAATTTAATGTCGTCGTCATAGATGAGGTGGGTGCCAATCTGGGCAGAGATGTATTGGTTTACCTTGAGGTTAAAGTTTAATTCCCAGTCAATGTCTATGTTTCCAAAACTGTTGAGGTAGTCTGTATAGAGGTTTAACCTGCTGATCATATTCACGTTTTCATACACTTCTTTCTCCCAGCTGTGGGTGACCAGAAAACCCAATTCCATGAGGGTGTTTTTTCCAGCATTGAGGACATTTCCATTCGCATCGAGAACGGCTTTTTGCACCCCAAAGGCCCCTTGGTTGGCCAATCGTTGGTCTAGTACAAAGGTGGCTTTTTGGGTGAGCGGTGAGATGTATAGGTTTATTTTTTTTGCCGCATCTATATAGGAGGTACCTACCCCTAAAAATAAATATCCAGGAGCCATAAGTCTGGAGATGGGGGTCTCTGTATTGGGGTATTTATACCCGTTGGCCAATTGGGTATTAAAATTTAGTTTTCCAGAGGTGTACCACTTGGATATAGTGTCTGTTCTGTAGCCAAAAGTGGAGGTGAAACGAAGGGCGTCGTCTGTTTTTCTAATGCCCTGTCCCTCACGCATGTTTAGGCCAAATCTAAAGTCTAAAGCGTTTTCCCAAGAGATGTACCACTTGGATATGGTGTCTGTTCTGTAGCCAAAAGTGGAGGTGAAACGAAGGGCGTCGTCTGTTTTTCTAATGCCCTGTCCCTCACGCATGTTTAGGCCAAATCTAAAGTCTAAAGCGTTTTCCCAAGAGATGTACCTAAAGGCATAGTTGCGCTCAAAACGCGCTGCGGTCAGGACTGCCACTGAATTGTCTCCCCCCGCATTCCAGTTTACAAAAGCCACTTCGTTGAGGTTAAAAGCCACCCGATTCTTTTTTTTCCAAAAGGAAGGCATATTAAATCGCTTTGGTTTCTCTTGTAGTGCTTTGGTTCTTTTTAGGGGGTCTAATTGGTTTGAAATTCTTGCCCCCGCCCTTTTTACTCCTGCTTTTTCCGGAAGCGTCCTAATGACAATAGTCTCCATTTCTGTAGTGTCTACCACTACCTGTGGAATAGAATCTTGGGTGTCTTGGGCTTTAGCGGACCATGAACCCAAAAAAAGGCTGGTTGTGGAAAACAACAACAGCAGCGGTAAGTGTTTGCGGAAGAGTCTCATTGATTGGTTGGATTGTTTTGTGCGTGTCATGCGTCTAATAATTTTCTAAAAGTTTCTGTAAGACCCGAGGCGTCTAGACCCAATTGGGCGTAGAGTACTTCTGGTTTTCCATGAGACACAAATTGATCCGGAATTCCTAAGTGTATGAATTTGGGAGAGGGGTGGTTTTGGCGCTCTTTCTCCAGGGGTATTGTATTGCAATAGGCGGCAAGGCTTTGTCCAAAACCACCTTGAATAACACCGTCTTCCAGGCTTATTACGCAGTCGTACTGGCTGAAAATTTCTTGGACGAGCGCTCTGTCAAAAGGCTTGGCATAAATCATATCATAAACGCCAAAAGCCCCCTGGGCTTGTTGGGCGGTTTCTGCGTGCTTTTCTAATGCTGTAATGGCAGTCATGGCGGCGTGTTTTAAGGGGCCAAGACAAACTACAGCAATTTTCGTGCCTTTTTTATGTTGTAGGCCTTTTCCAAAAGGCATAGCCACGAAGGGTTTTTCCCATTGGTCTAATACGCCAGCACCTCTGGGGTACCTAATGGCTATAGGGCCCATTTTATCTAGGGTTCCTGCTGCTTTATGGGCCGCGTGTTGTTGGGCAGCGGTATACAATAGGTTCCTGAGTTGGCCCTCATCTGAAGGGACCGCAATAGAAATATGGGGTATGGGTAGTAAGAATGCAAGGTCAAACACTCCGTGGTGGGTAGAACCGTCCTGACCCACTAGTCCTGCGCGGTCAATGCAAAAAACTACTGGCAATTGTTGTAGGGCCACGTCGTGAATGAGTTGGTCGTAGGCCCGTTGTAAAAAGGTGCTGTAAATGGCACAGTAAGGGAGTTTTCCCGCTACCGCCATTCCAGCCGCTAAAGTCACGGCATGCTGCTCTGCAATGCCTACATCTAGCGCGCGACTCGGGTAGGCGTCCATCATATATTTTAGGCTGCTGCCCGTAGGCATGGCTGGTGTAATGGCCATAAGTTCTGGAAATATAGCCGCCAATTCTAGCATGGTTTTTCCAAAGACTTCTTGATATTTTGCAGGTCCCGTTGCTGTTTTAGGGTTTCTTTGTCCCGTTTGGGCATTGAATTTACCTGGCGCGTGATAGGTTACCTGGTCTGCCTCAGCGAGGGGCAATCCCTTGCCTTTGGTGGTTTTTATATGCAAGAGTCTTGGCCCTTTTTGGGCTTTCAATGCCTTTAAGGTGGCTATGAGCGTGGGAAGGTCGTGACCGTCAATTACTCCTGTATAGGCAAACCCCAGTGCGGTAAAGAAGTTGGGATTAGCCTTAGTGTCCTTAGCGTTATTGTGGTCTTTGGGGCCAACCAGCTTTTTGAAATGTTGTTTCAGGGCGCCAACTGCAGGGTCAATTCCCATTTGATTGTCGTTTAAAATGACCAGTAAATTGGCCTTGGTGGCACCCGCATGGTTTAAGCCTTCTAAGGCCATTCCCGAGGCTATGGCGGCGTCTCCCACCACCACAATATGATCGCGATTTAAGGCAGTTTGATCTGTTTTTTCTGTTTCTAGGGCCGCTAGGGCCATGCCCAATCCGGCCGACACCCCTGTAGAAGAATGTCCCACACCAAAGGCGTCATAACGGCTTTCTTCTCTAGCGGGAAATCCTGAAATACCCCTCCATTGGCGGTTGGTTTCAAAGGCTTCTCTACGCCCTGTTAAAATTTTGTGGCCATAGGCCTGATGCCCCACATCCCATATTAAGGGATCTGTTGGGGTGTTAAACACATAGTGTAGTGCTAGGGTGAGTTCTACCACGCCTAGGCTGGCCCCCAGATGCCCTTCTTTGGTGGCTACCGCTTTAATAATAAAGTCCCTGAGTTCTTGTGCCATTAAGGGCAATTCCGCTACCGATAAAGTGCGGAGGCTTGCAGGATCATTCATGTCTTTAAGCTGGGCCATAGAAGCAGTACAATAAGGGGGTAAAGGTACATTATTTTCAAATCCATAAAAAATGTACTTTTGCGGTGTGGAACCTATTTTTACAGATGCTTATTTTATGAAGCTTGCTCTAGCAGAGGCGGCGCTCGCCTTTGAAAAAGGCGAAGTCCCCGTAGGGGCCTTGGTAGTGGCCAACGACCGCATTATAGCCCGTGGACACAACCTCACCGAGCAGCTCACAGACGTCACTGCCCACGCAGAAATGCAGGCCATTACCGCCGCCGCCCACCATTTGGGCGGTAAATATTTGCACAACTGTACCCTTTATGTGACCTTGGAACCCTGCCTTATGTGCGCCGGCGCCCTATATTGGTCCCAAATTTCTAAAGTAGTGTACGGCGCCTCAGACCCCAAAAGAGGAGGCCTCTCTGTTTTTTCTCAACACCAAGTCTCCCTTTCAGCATCCAAAAGCCCTCCGCCAAGCCCCCTTCACCCAAAAACAGAAGTGATAGGCGGTGTCATGGCCACAGAGGCCACCCAATTACTACAAGATTTCTTTGCTAAAAAGCGCTAAGCGGTTATTTAAAGATTAAAAAAACCCACAAAAAAACCCCAGAAGCTTTTCTGAGGTTTGGGTCTTTCAAAGGGTCTTATGGTTGCGCCCCCTGTAATGCGTTAAAGAAAATGTATTTTATAAGAGCGCTACGTCTACAGCGGTCATGCCTTTTTCACTTTCTTGTTCTTCGTACGAAACTTTGTCTCCTTCGTTAATTTGAAGGCCGTTTAAAGCAGTGGCATGCACAAAAGTGTCTTTGCCAGATTCGTCATTGGTAATGAATCCATAGCCTTTAGATCCATTAAAAAATTTTACTGTTCCAGTCATTGCAATTAGAATTAGAGATAAATATTACAACTAAGGTACTGAATTATAATGTCTTGTGAATATGTGGAGTGAAAAAAAATGAAGAATTGCGAATTTTTGATGGTTTTTTACACTTTATCTTCTTTTTTTGGTCGTTTTTTTGTTTTGGCTTGCATTTTTCTAATATTCTCCTCCGTGAGCATATAGTCTTTGACTTTTTTTCCTTTGCCTTCTGTGAAAATAAACAGCGGCATGGTCACTAAAAACAGGAATAAGGTGCCAAATCCTATATAAGAGTTTCCGGCTTGGGGGCTGTCTTCTACAATGAGGAGTCCATAGATCATGGCGCTTAAACAGCCCAGGGCTAGGAGTCCAATGAGGCTTCTTCTACTAAACATACGGGGTATTTTTTAAAAATTAAAGTGGATGAGTTTTCTTCGGTAGGCTGTGAGCAATTTAGATTTAGAGATAAAACCATGGTATTTTCCGTCTTTTACCAACGGTAGGTTCCAGGCAGCACTCTCTTGAAATTTCTGCATAATCTCGGTCATTTTATCTCGGTCTACATCAATAATGGCCGGTGGGTTTTGCATGAGGTCCCGCACTTTTATTTCGTGGTAGAGGCTTCTTTGGAACATGACCGGGCGAACGTCGTCTAAAAGGACAATCCCCAATAAAAATCCTTCTGGATCTACTACAGGAAATATATTCCGATTGGATTTCACTATGGCGTCTTGGACCATATGACCCAAATCTTGTCCTGGTGACAGGGCTATAAAATTGGTTTCTATAACACTTTCTATGTCCATTAGCGTGAGCACCGCCTGGTCTTTGTCATGGGTAATGAGTTCTCCCCTGCGACCTAATTCCATGGTGTACACGGAGTGGGGGTGTACGTATTTGGTGATGGTGTAAGCCATGGCTGCACTGATCATAAGAGGTATAAAAAGTTCATAGCCTCCAGTGAGTTCTGCAATTAAGAAAATGGCGGTAAGGGGGGCGTGTAGGACACCCGCCATAAGGCCGCACATGCCCACTAAGGTAAATTGGGTCACAGAAACCTGACCCCCAAAGAGGTTTAAATGGTTGATAAATTTTCCCAGTACGTGGCCCATGACGGCGCCCATAAAGAGGGTAGGTGCAAAAATTCCACCCACACCACCGGCGCCAAAAGTCAGGGCCGATGCCAGTATTTTAAACAGTACCAAACCCACTAATAAGCCCATGACCATCCAGATATTTTGGGCGTCTAAACCAAATGAATTTCCTTTGAGTACCGCCGCACTGTCTCCTTTCAACAGGCTGTTAATGACCTCAAAACCTTCACCGTATAGGGGTGGAATAAGATAGATAAGCACGCCAAGTAGGCTTCCGCCTACTAACATTCTATGCAGGGGTTTTGGTATGCGGTCAAAGCCTTTTTGCACGTATTCGTAGACAGTGGTAAAGTAAATGGAGGTGGCTCCAGCAACCACTCCTAAGATTAAGAAATAGGGAACGTCGGACAGTTGAAAGGCATCGGCCAGTTTTACTGGCAAAAGTATGTCTGAGCCAAAGAAAAAATAGGAGGTGATTATGGCAGTGATGGAGGCAAGTAGTAGGGGCAATAGGGAAACCATGGTGAGTTGCAGGCTAAAGACTTCTATTGCGAATATAATGGCGGCTATGGGTGCTTTAAAAATAGAAGACATGGCGCCTGCTGCTGCACAACCAATCAGTAAATTTCGGGTGGATTGGTTCATGTGAAACAGCCGGGCTATATTGGCGCTAATGGCTGCACCGGTAGCTACTGTAGGCCCTTCCAGTCCTACCGATCCTCCAAAACCCACTGTGATGGGTGCGGTGAGAACGGAGCCAAACATTTGGTAGCGTTTCATAAGACCTTTTCTCTTGGCCATGGCGAAGAGGGTGGAGGGTATGCCGTGGCTTACTTTTTGTCTAATGCCATATTTGATAATCACATACACCAATCCCAATCCCAGTAGGGGAAATACAAAGTAAAACGCCTGGTGGTAGTACTGAACCAAACGGCCCTCTAAGAGGTGTTGGAAAAAGTGGGTGGCATTTTTCAGCACCACAGCACCTACTCCTGAGGTAAATCCAATGAGCATGCTTAGCAGGTATATAAACTGCTTGTTGCTAATGTGTTTGGCCCGCCAAATGAGAAAGCGGGTGAGGCCATTTTTTTTCTTTGCTTCCATATTAGGGCTTCCCTTAGAAGCCTTTTTTATAGCTAAAGCCTTTTACTGGGCTTTGTGTGCCTTGCTGTCTAGAAAAAGCTCGTCTAATTGGGCTTGGTCTAGGGCTGCTGGTGCGTCTATCATGACGTCTCTTCCTGCATTGTTTTTCGGAAAGGCAATAAATTCTCTGATGGTTTCTTGTCCGCCAAGAATAGCCACCAAACGGTCTAGGCCAAAAGCCAATCCTCCGTGAGGGGGTGCGCCATACTCAAAGGCGTCCATGAGGAATCCAAATTGTGCCTTGGCTTCTGCTTCGCTAAAGCCCAGAAGGGCCAACATTTTTGATTGGGTGTTCTTGTCGTGAATTCTTATGGAGCCTCCACCAATTTCGTTTCCATTTAATACCAAGTCATAGGCATTTGCGTTCACTGCAGCTGGATCCGTGTCTAATAGGGCCAAATGTTCTGGCTTTGGCGCAGTAAATGGGTGGTGCATGGCGTGAAAATGACCTGTTTCCGGGTCTTTTTCTAAGAGCGGGAAATCTATGACCCACAATGGTGCAAACACTTTGGGGTCTCTTAGGCCTAGTCTTGTGGCCATTTCCATTCTAAGTGCAGATAGCTGGGCTCTGGTGGTGTCTGTGTCTCCAGAGAGTACACAAATAAGGTCTCCTGCTTGGGCGTTTGTGGCTTTTGCCCATGCAGCCAAGTCTTCTTGGTCGTAAAATTTATCTACAGAAGATTTATAGCTGCCGTCTTCATTACAACGTGCATAAACGAGGCCTTTCGCACCTACTTGAGGTCTTTTAACCCAGTCAATCAGGGCGTCTATTTCTTTTCGGGTGTAGTTGTTTGCGCCTGGAATGGCAATTCCCACCACCAATTCAGCGGCGTTAAATACCGGAAATTCTCTGTGTTGTGTCAAGGCATTTAATTCAGCGAACTCCATCCCAAAACGAATGTCTGGTTTGTCATTACCATAAGTTTTCATGGCATGCGCATAGGTCATTCGCGGGAATGATGTAATGTCTATTCCGTGAATTTCACGGAGCAAATGCTTGGTAAGGCCTTCGAATACATTTAAAATATCCTCTTGGGTTACAAAGGCCATTTCACAGTCTATCTGTGTGAATTCTGGTTGGCGGTCTGCCCTTAAATCTTCATCTCTAAAGCACTTCACTATTTGAAAGTACTTGTCCATTCCTCCCACCATGAGCAGTTGCTTAAAGGTTTGAGGAGATTGTGGTAGGGCGTAAAATTGTCCCGGATTCATGCGGCTTGGCACCACAAAATCCCTGGCCCCTTCTGGGGTAGATTTAATTAAATAAGGGGTTTCAATATCTATAAATCCTTGGTCTGAAAGGAATTTTCTCACTTCCATAGACACCTTGTGCCTAAAGATGAGGTTCTCCTTGACAGGATTTCTTCTAATGTCTAAATAGCGGTATTTGGCCCTCAATTCTTCTCCTCCGTCTGTTTGGTCTTCAATGGTGAATGGCGGGGTCTTGGATTTGTTGAGCACTTTGAGTTCCTTGACCAATATTTCTATGGCTCCGGTAGGCATTTGTGGGTTGGCATTGTCTCTAGCAATTACCTCTCCTGTAACGTTTATTACGGTCTCTCTGCCCAGCTCTTTTGCGGCTTGTAACAATTCTGGAGCACTGCGCTCTGCGTCAAATATAAGTTGTGTTATGCCGTATCGGTCTCTGAGGTCTACCCAGCCAATAAATCCTTTATCCCTTACTTTTTGAACCCATCCACTTAAGTGAACGGTTTGTCCTATTTCTTTTGCGCTTAAGGCGCCGCAGTGGTGACTTCTATACATGCTTGCTAATCTATGGGGGCAAATTTAATAAGTTAAGTAAAGCAAAGTGTTTTTGGGCCGTGTTTTTATTTGATTTTTTACACCTATTTGCAGCGATAAATTTAATTAATGAGCTGTAAAACATGCCTTTACATGGTTAATGTAAATAAATTGTAAACAAAATGTTTTATTATTGTAAAACTTTTATTAACTTTATTTCTTTAGAAAATAAATAACATCCCTATGAAAAATATCATTTTAAGTCTGGCAGCAGTGATTTCTTTTAGTGCTTTTGCGCAGCAACCTAAGGAAACTATCTATGAAAAAAAAGGGCCACTTGTTGCGGCTACCATGTTTCATGAAAATGGGACCATAGCACAGAAGGGTACTTACTTAAATGGAAAATTACACGGTGAATGGGTGATGTTCAACGATCAAGGAGATAAATTGGCTCATGGAAGTTATGCCTTGGGCGTTAAAACGGGTAAGTGGTTGTTTTGGCAAGAAAACACTTTAAAAGAAGTAGATTTTATCAACAATAAAATGGCTGCTATAACGCAGTGGAACAATAAAGGGACGGTAGTGTTAAATAAGTAAGTCCCCTGACCTAACGACTACAAAAAAGGCCTCCCATTGGGAGGCCTTTTTTTATGGTTTCTTTTAGTGATTAGGCTTTTATTTCTGCCACAACGCGGCTTTTGTAAAGTCCTATTTTAATGCGGTAGCTAATAAAGAAGAGCACCGGTACTATGATCAGGGTAAGGAAGGTCGCAACAATTAATCCAAAGATAACCGTCCAAGCCAAGGGCCCCCAGAAGATCACATTGTCTCCTCCTATGTATATTTTTGGGTCTAGGCTGGTAAACAGAGAAAAGAAATCTATGTTTAGTCCTATAGCCAATGGAATGAGTCCCAGTACGGTAGTGATGGCTGTAAGTACTACAGGTCTTAACCTGGCTTTACCCGCTTTAATAATCACTGCTTTAACATCTGGCTGTGACAGCAATTGGTTGTCTTCAATGCCGTGCTGTACTTTAAAACGATCAATAAGTAATTGGGTGTAATCTAATAGCACCACCCCGTTATTCACTACAATTCCTGCCAGAGAAATAATACCCACCATGGTCATCATGATCACAAAACTCCATCCGGTGAGAATTAATCCGTAGAACACCCCAATGAAGCTCAAGAAAATAGCAATCATGATAATGAGGGGTTTGGAAATACCACCAAATTGGAAGATCAACAAGAGCATAATAAGGCCCAAACCTGAAAAGAAAGCCCCCATTAAAAAGGCCATTTGCTTGTTTTGTTCTTCAATCTGTCCGGTGTAATCTATGCGAATGTCCTCTGGAATAGCGTGGTAATTTTGCATTTGTGCTTGAATTTCATTCACAATAGCTTGCGCGTCTGTAAATCCAGGCTCTAAACCAGAATAGATTGTCACGACCCTTTTGCTGTCTCTGTGTTTAATGGCAGAGAAAGCAGCGGTGTTTTTTTGCGTGGTTACAGCAGACACAGGGATTTCTTTAATACGTCCTGTAGCCTGGTCTCTAAAGATAATGTTTTGATTAAAAAGGGCGCTTTTGTTGTAACGCAGGTCTTCTTTAAAACGCACATTAATGTCGTAATCTTCACCGTCTTCCTTATAAACACCCGCTTTTTCTCCAAAAAGAGAGCGTCTCAATTGCATCCCTACTTGGCCTACCGCTACACCTAATGTTCCGGCTTTTTCACGATCTACCCTCACTATCATAGCAGGCTTCCCTTTGTTTACGTCTATCTTGAGTTCTGCAATACCAGGTATATTCTTAGTGTTAATATAGTTGCGCATTTTCTCTGCAGAGAGAATTAATGCGTCGTAGTCCGATCCTTCTAATTCTATGTTAATCGGATAACCTGCTGGTGGTCCGTTTTCATCTTTTTCAACGGAAATAGCCACACCAGGATATACGCCCTTAAGGGTTTCTTGTACTTGTTTTCTAAGTACTTCTGTATCCATTCCCCTGCGGTATTTGAACTCCCTCATAGAGGCGGTAATTTTCCCTCTATGGGGCATTTCTGCACTAGACCCACCATCTGTTTGTGGGTTTCCAGCACCTTCCCCTACCTGAGACACACTGGCCTCTACCAAGAAATTATAGCCGTTGTCTAATTGTTCTGGAGCGTTGAGTACTTCAGCCACTCTTTTTTCAATGTCTTTGGTGATGGTATTGGTTTTCTCAATGTCTGTACCCTGTGGGTATTCTATATAGACAATGATTTGGTTTGGGGTATTGTTTGGAAAGAACTCAATATTGGTTCTTCCAGCCCCTACAGACATCCCAAAAAACATAAAAGCAGAAAGGAGGAGCAGTACCGTAGAACCAAAATACCAATAGACATTTTTCCCCGTTAAGGCCCTTTTTAGTTGTCTTTCATACCAGTTTTCAAAACGCACCAAACTGCCTGCTTGGAATTTATTGGCCCATCTTTTAATCCCGTATTTGTATGCCCAAAACAAGGCAGCTGTCAGGATCATTAAAGTTCCCAAGCCTCTCATAGCACCGCCAAAAACAAGAATAAATAGCCCAAAACCACCCAGTATTAGAGAGATTCTAATGAGCTGTTTGCGACTCAATTCTTTGTCGCCTACTTCCATAAATTTAGACACCAACATGGAGTTCATAAAGATGGCTACAAATAGAGAAGATCCGAGCACCACAGATAAGGTGATGGGGAAATAAATCATGAACTGTCCAAATATTCCAGGCCATAGTCCAAGGGGCACAAAGGCGGCCACTGTTGTAGCGGTAGAAATAATAATAGGAAAGGCAATTTCACTAATCCCTTGTTTGGCCGCTTGAACCCTAGGAACCCCTTCAGACATGAGTCGGTACACATTTTCTACCACAACAATTCCGTTGTCTACAAGCATTCCAAGTCCCATAATGAGTCCAAATAGAATCATGGTGTTTAAGGTGTATCCCAATAGAGAGAGTACCACAAAGGACATAAACATAGACATGGGTATGGCAAAGCCAACAAACAAGGCATTTCTAAAGCCCAAGAAAAACATCAATACGGTAACCACTAATAGGATACCAAAAATAATGTTGTTCACCAGATCGTCTACCTGATTTAAGGTTCTAGAAGAAGAGTCATTGGTAATGACAACTTCTAAATCTTTGGGGAAATAATTGTCTTGCGCTTGGGCAACGATCATTTTAATTTCGTCTGCAGCTTGGATCATATTTTTTCCGGCCCTTTTCTTTACTTCTAGCATTACCACACTTTGGCCTTCTTTTCTAGCATAAGTGGTCTTTTCTTTGTCTTTAAAAGTAATATTGGCCACATCCCTAAGGTATACGGCCCCATTTTCAGATTTAATGATAAAGTTTTCTAGGGCTTCAGGTGTTTCTATTTCCCCTATAATTCTGATGGTTCTTCGCTGGCCTGAGTTGACTAAATTACCGGCAGAAAGTGTCATATTTCCATTTCCAATGGCCTGTAAAATGTCGTTAAAACTCACCTTAGAAGCCATCATTTTGTAGACGTCTACAGCTATTTCCACCTCTTTTTCTTGAGCGCCTCTTATGTCTACCTTTTTAATCTGAGGAAGGTCTTCTATTAGGTCTTCTAAATATTCTCCATAATCTTTAAGCTTCTCTACAGGATAATCTCCTGTGAGGTTAATATTCATAATGGCAATCTCTTCTGAGAGGTTTAAGTCAAACACATTAGGCTCCACTTTTGCTCCGTTAAAAGTAGGCCAGTCCTCAGAAGCTTTTTCAGAATCTACCTCATCTTTGACCTTTTGTTTGGCAGCCTCTACAGAAATGTCCTCGTCAAATTCTACCGTGATTATGGCGTAATCTTCTTGAGAAGTAGAGGTAATCTCCACCACATTAGAGATGTTTTTTAATTTGTCTTCTAGTGGGTCAGTGATCAGACGCTCAATATCTTCTGCGGTATTTCCCGGATAAGGGGTAGAGATATAGATTTTAGTTTCCTTAATTTCGGGGAAATCTTCTCTGGGCATATCAAAATAGGCAGATAGTCCAAGAAAGAAGAAAATACCGATCATGACATAGACTACAGAAGGGTTGTCTATGGCCCATGAAGAGAGTTTAAACTCCTTGTTGATGTTTTTTTGTTGTTTGCTCATGGGTTTAGTTTAAAATTTTAACAGCCTGTGCATCTTTAACACTTCTGGCCCCTTCCTTTATGATTAAGTCTCCAGCACTAATTCCACTGGTGATCTCCACAAAATCTCCCTGTGTTTTTCCTGTGGTGATAATGTGCCTCTTGGCAATAGCTTCCCCATTATTTAATTCTGCTACATAGGCGTATTGTTCCCCAGCAGCATTTTCTGAAATGACAGATTGTGGGATTAATAAGGCGTTTTCATTGGTGTAATCATTGATGTGAACACGGGCATTTAAATTGGGTTTAATGCTTCCATTGGGGTTTTCTACGGCAATTTCTGCACTAAAAGAACGGTTGTTGGGGTTAATATAATTCCCTGTTTCTCTCACTACAGCACTTACACTGTCTTGTAATACAGGAAAATACACCCCTGCTTTTTTACCTTTGGTCACAGCACCTAAATAGCCTTCAGGAACGTCTACCTCTATATACATGTTTGAAAGGTTAATGAGCCTAAACACCTCAGATCCGTTTCCAGGGGACACCACCGTTCCTGGGTCTTTTAACACTTGGTCAATCACCCCAGAAAAAGGGGCTGTGATTTGCGCTTTAGCCAGCACTTTTTCTAATTGCAATACGGCATTGGCCTGTGCTTCTGATTGTGCTTTGGATTGAAGGTATTGAATTTCTGAGCCAATTTTTTGCTCCCACAAAGTAGCCTGTCTTTCAAAAGTAGTCTGCGCTAAAGCAGCTTGTGTTTTAAGTTGGCTCAATTGGTTGCTCATTCCGCCATTGTCTATAACAGCCAAAATTTGTCCTTTAGATACCCGCGCGCCTTTTTTTACTTTAACCGTTAATAGCGTACCAGCCATTTCAGGATATAACAAGACATTTTCCCTTGTTTTCACATTGCCTTGAAGGTCTAAATAGTGATTAAACACCTGCGGTTGTACTTCAAAGGTGGTCACTAGAGGCAGGTTTTCATTGGTGTCTAAGTTTGCAATAGCAGCTTCTAAAGCGGCCAAGTCTGTTTCAATTCCGTTGAGTTGGTTGGTCAGATTGGTTTTCATGCTTCTAATGGCTTCTAGGTTACCACTTTCAATAGTTTGAGAGACAGAACCATTTTCTGAGCTGCCACAGGCAACTAAAAGAACACTTAAGGCAAGTATGGGATAGATTTTTTTCATGATATAATTATAAGAGGATGTGACTTGTTTTTTTTAATGTTTTTAATGGGGCTTTTTGCCTAACGGCCCATGCTATTGGTTCAGGATTTGTGCTAGGTTCGTTTTTTCGTTAATCACGTTAACCATAGCTTCTAAATAGGTTTGCTGGGCAGTGTACAATTGTAATTGCGCCTGTCTAAGGTCAAAACTGCCTGCCAATCCGGCTTTGAATTTAAGCTCATTTTTTTGGGCAATTCTAGCAGCCAATCCTAGATTTTCCTGGGCGGTTCGGTGGTTTTCTACCGCCATGACAAAACTGCTTTTGGCTTGTTCCCATTGTAATCTAATGCCCTCAGATGCTTCCAGTAATTGGGTTTGAGATTTGAGCAGCGCTATCTTAGCTCTTTTAGTACTCGCATCCCTTCTAAATGAACTGAAAATAGGTATTCTGAGGTCTACCCCTAATACAGAAGAGTTAAACCACTGTTGGGATCCGTTTAAAAAAGTAAAAGAATCACTAAAGGCATTGCTGCCGTAATTGATAAAACTATTTAAAGTAGGTAGCGCCCTTGATTTGGCCAATTTGAGTTCCAAAGCACGCTGTTCATTGAGATTGAGGACCAGTTTATAATCTACATTTTGTGTGATCTCTAACGAATTAGCCACAAGACTTAGGTCAGTATGCTGCGTGGCTAAAACATCTAATTTATCTGAAAGTGAACTGGGATTTTCAATAGGAATACCCAAGCTGAGGTTAAAGAGTTGTAGGCTTATTTTTTCTAGTCTAGTAAAATTTCTAAGTTGGCTTTCTACATTGGATAGGGTAATCTGTAACTGCTCTAGCTGCTCTTCTTCTACCAATCCGTTGGCCAAAACCGCTTTGGTTTCAGACACAGATTGTGCCAGGTTGTCTCGGTTGTTGCGCACAATTTTCACCCCTTCTTGCGCCATTAAAGCGTTTCCATAGGCCTGAACCACCATTTTTACTACTTCTTGAGCAGTTTTTTCTTTGTTATTGGCAGAGTAGCGAATAAAAGTTTGTACCGCCTGAACCCCTACAATATAGGAGCCGTCAAAAATTTGTTGGCGTAAGCTCACTGAAGCGGCCGCTTGCTGGGGTTGTCCAAAGACAATAGGCACAAAAGTGCCTGGCTCCCCTCCAGTAAACTCTCCTGGTATAAGCGATACGGGTTGTTCCAATTGGTTGTTGTAGCTCAGTGCAGCCTCTATTTGAGGGAGCCCCCCAGCAATGGTTTCCCATTTTTGCAATTGGGCGTCTCTAATATCCCTAGAGGCATTGATCATTTTATAGTTGTGTTCTAGGGCAAATACAATGGCTGCTTCTAAACTAAAAGTCTGAGGAACCTCCAAGATTGTTGGATCTTTTTCTTGCGCTTTTGTAGCGCTAAAAAATCCCATTAAAAGGCAAAAAAGTAAAAGTTGTTTCATGTTTAAATATAAAGGGTGTTCGTGTTGTCTTATGTTAAGTATTGGTTTCCAGTATTTTGTTACGAATTTTTGACTTGTATTTTCCTGTTTAAATGCTTTGAGAGTATTTATTTATTGTCATTGATGGTTTCATTTAATATTGACAGGCCTCTGGCAGAGACAATTCCCCTGAGGTGATACTCTAAATAGTGGTCCATAATTTCAACCATTCCATTGAGTGATGCAGGAAATAGGTCTACATTTTTTATGGCATTTACACCAGAAAAGTAAATTCTAACAATAAAATCTGGGTCTAAGTTTTCCCTGTAAATCCCCTCAGAAATTCCTTTTTGGAGGTTTTTTAAAATACAGTTTTGCATCATGTTAAACTGTTTTTCTTGGAGGACCTTAAAGGTTTTGGGATAGTACTTTTGCAGCTGGTATTGGGGAGAAGATCGCTCGTCTTTTAGGTGCACCATCACATAGCGTTTCATTTCATACATTTCCTCAATGGGGTTTTTCCCTAAGGTGCATATATGGTCTACCCCACAACTAATGAAGTCAAAAAGTTGATTGGTACAAGCGTCTACAAGCTCACTTTTGTTATTAAAAAAAGTGTAGATGGTTTTCTTAGACATGCCCATTTCCCCGGCCAATTGGTCCATAGTCACGGTTTTAAATCCGTGGGTCAGGAACAAATCTGTCGCTTTCTCTAAGAGGGCTTCTTTCATATTAATGGGCGCCAAAAGGCTTTTGAAGGCTGTTTATTTCCCCTATTTTGGCGTGCAAATATACAAACGGAAACTATAAAAACAATTAAAGTTTCCAAAGTTTTTTATATAATTCATTTAAAGGCCTTATTTTTGAGCAAAAATGCCCCTATGCAAGCTGTCTCAGATTATCAAAAAGCCTTTTTAACCTACCTTGAATCACAATCTTTTTTAAAAGAACCTGAAAATTTATACGCCCCCATTTCATATATTATGGGATTGGGGGGCAAGCGCTTGAGGCCCGTTTTAGCCCTTATGGGTTGTGACGCTTATGCTGCGCCCATTCAAAAAGCCATGCCTGTGGCGTTGGCAATAGAAGTATTCCATAATTTTTCTTTGGTGCATGACGACATTATGGACCAGGCACCGCTGAGAAGGGGTTTTCAGACAGTGCACGAAAAGTGGGACTTAAATACGGGAATTCTATCTGGAGACGCCATGCTTATAATGGCCTACCAAGCATTGGAAGGCTACGAATCTCCTGTGTTCAAATCCCTCACTAAAATGTTTTCTAAAACGGCTTTAGAAGTTTGTGAAGGCCAACAATTGGATGTAGATTTTGAAACCATGGAAACGGTAGCAGAAGAAACCTATTTAAAAATGATTGGTTTAAAAACAGCTGTTTTAGTGGCTGGCGCGCTGAAAATGGGTGCTATGGTTGCAGGAGCGCCTCAGGAAGAGCAAGATAAAATGTATTCTTTTGGCATGCTTTTAGGTTTGGCGTTTCAGATACAAGACGACTATTTAGACGCCTTTGGAAATCCAAAAAACTTTGGAAAAACTGTGGGTGGAGACATTACAAACAATAAGAAAACCCTCATGTATATCAAGGCGCTCGAACTTGGCACCCCTGCCCAGCAAAAATCTTTAAAAGATTTATTTAGCCTACAGCCCCAAGACCCCACCCATAAAATTGCAGAAGTCAAAGCCTTATTTGATGTGACGGGAGCTGCAAAAGCCATGCAAGATAGTATTGTCAGTTACACAGACAATGCTTTTGAGGTTTTGAATACTATGGCTATCACAGAAGCTAAGAAGCAGTTGCTTAAAGATTTTGGGGTGCAGCTCATGGGAAGGAGTTCTTAATTAAAATTACGGCCCAATACCCTAAAGAACGCTTTGGTAAAACGCCATTTGTCTGCCGCACTCATAATGTAGAGTTCTTGAAAGAAGTGGGTTTCTTGGGATAAAAATTTTAAGATAAGCGGTGCAGACCTTCTCTTGAAAAGGCCCTCAAAAATGGCTTTACCACGGCTGTTGTCAGAAGCCAATACCTCTAAAAGAATATGATCGTACCACCAAAAACGGTCTTTGGAAGGGAATTGATCTAAAGGTTTCCCCTTTTTTAAATAGGCCACTAATTTAGGAATTTGTTTCTGGGTATTACTAAAGGTAAAACCGGTAGAAGGTTTGGACCACCCGCCAGCAGTACCTATATGCAGTAAGTGCGGGGTATTGAATTGCTCAAAAGGATAGCAGGTCATGGGAATACTGCCCGCTTCAGTGTCATTAATTTCGTAGTCTCCTGCTTTAATCTCTTCTAAATAAGCAACAATAGCTGCTTCGTAGACTTCTTTTTTTAATCGGTCTTTTGAGAATAAGGTATATTCTACCAGCGCAGTTGTTGTACTGGTAGGCAGCACATACATAAAGCGCGTATTTCCTTTTTGAGCCACCCTAAAGTCCATGAAAGTGGCCATTTCAGGCTTAAATATGGGATTTTGTGTGCGCACAAACCAACCCACAAAATGCTGTTGTAATACAGGAAAGCGGTTCTGAGCCAAAAGGGGTTTATAATCAAAAATACTGTTGAATACCCTTGGAGCGATATAGGTTCCGGATGTGGTGGTCACTTTAGTATGCCCATTTTTCAGGAAGCCTGCAGTTTCTGTGGAGGCAGTTGCCGCAGGGGAAACAGGGCTAATTTCGGTGACTTCTTCTAATACAAAATGACAATTCGGACTATGGGCCAAGCCCTTTTTCATAGCCTCGTAAAAGGTGGCACCTTTCAGCATCTTGTATTTGTAGGGTAAAATTGGGCTGGGAGCCAGTTGGTCGTTTTCACTCACACCAATCAAAGACCAATCGCGGCAGATGAGGGCCTCCAGAGGCCCTTCGTTTTTTTCCCAAAAACACCAAGTGCGGTCGTTGGCTTCTTTGGGGTCTTTGTCTAAGATCAATATGCGTTTGTCAGAAAAAAACGGGTCTAATGCCATGGCGTTCGCCAGCATGAGACCAGCTGCCCCTGCACCCACAATAATGTAGTCGTATATTTGAGTCTCTTTCACGCCAATGCAAGATAGCTAACTTTCTGCAGAAGTGTCAAAAATTCCAGTCAGATTTAAATTTTTAGGCTTGTCTAAATAATTATTTGGAAACTTATAACTATTTTTACACTATGATACGAAAAATAAGCCCTTCAGAAGAAGATTATCTCAAGGCCATTTACCATAAAACAACTGCAGACGCCCCCGTGGTAAGCACCACTTTGCTGGCAGAAGAAATGGGGGCTAAACCCAGTTCTGTGACAGACATGGTGCAGCGTCTCTCTGAGAAATCCCTGGTAATTTACCAGAAATACAAAGGGGTCAAACTCAGCGACACAGGCAATACCAAGGCCCTTTCCATCATTAGAAAACACCGGTTATGGGAAGTTTTTTTAGTCAATAAACTGCATTTTTCGTGGGATCAGGTACACGATATTGCGGAACAATTAGAACACATTCAATCGGAAGCACTCACGGATCGTTTGGCGTCTTTTCTAGGACACCCTAAAACAGATCCACACGGAGACCCCATACCCACTAAAGAAGGAAACATACAATCCCAAAAGAAAACCCTCCTAAACCAAGCCCCCCTTCATACTCCATGCGTTTGTGTTGGAGTAGAAGATTCTAGCGCCCCATTCTTGCAATTTTTAGACAAGTTTAATATAGGCCTTGGCGCAGCCATTGAAGTGAAAGAAAAAGAAGTCTTTGACGGTTCTCTATTGGTTTCAATTGCAGGAAAAGAACAAAGGATCTCCAAACAAATAGCACAAAATTTATATATAAACACCCTCTAAACCTTTATTATGCGCACTAAATTTAGCTTACTCATAACATTATTATTTTTTTCATTAAGCCTTCAAGCCCAACAAAGCAGAAGAGATTCCATAGCCCAAACCACCTTAATAACGGACCGTCCAGACGCTACGGAATCTCCCAATACCGTTCCAGCAGGCTTTTGGCAATACGAGGGAGGTTTTTTGTATTCCAAAGACAAGGCGGGTACGAGTGGTATTGAAAAAACCGTTTATAATACAGGTCTATTTAGAATTGGCGTCTTGGAGAATCTAGAATTAAGGCTGGGATACAATGTTATGAATGAAAGACAGGAACTATTAGACGGCGCTTTTAGTCCTGAGGAATCTTCCGGAATAGACCCCGTATTATTAGGCTTTAAGACCGCCATTAGACAGGGAAAAGAAGGAAAAGCAGACCTTGGATTTATGGGCCATATTTACCTGCCTTTTACCGCTTCTAAAGATTTTAGGCCCCAAACCACTGCAGTAGATTTTAGGTTTTCAGTAGGACATGTTTTGGGAGAAAACAGCAGTATAGCGTATAATATTGGTGCACAGTGGGCGGCAGATGAGGCAGAGATGGCTTATGTGTACACCATTGCATATGGTTTGTCACTGTCTAAGAAATGGGGCATGTACTTAGAGCTTTACGGAGACCTTCCAGAAAACAACGCACCCAACCACTCTTGGGACACCGGCTTTACCTATTTAGTGAATAATTATATTCAGTTAGACGTCACACTAGGGTCTGGAATTACCACAGACCAAGCCATACTGTTTTCCACAGGATTGAGCGTTAGATTGCCCAGATAATGCCCAAAAAAAGCCTAGTTAAAACAACTTTTTTAATTCTATTTTATGGAACAAATCATTGAATATTTTGAATCAATAGACCCTATTTTAGCAGCTTTTTACGCCACTTTATTTACTTGGGGACTCACTGCAGCAGGCGCCAGTTTGGTCTTCTTTTTTAAGACCTTAAATCGCGCAGTATTAGACGGAATGCTCGGTTTTACGGGCGGTGTTATGGTTGCTGCAAGTTTTTGGAGCCTCTTAGCGCCTGGTATTGAAATGAGTCCTGGAGCGGGTTTTGTTAAAGTAATTCCTGCAGCAGTAGGCTTTTTACTGGGTGCTCTTTTCTTATTTGGTCTAGACAAAGTGTTGCCCCACTTACATATTAATTTTAAGGAAAGTGAAGCGGAGGGTATTAAAACCCCCTGGCACAAAACCACCCTACTGACCTTAGCCATTACGCTGCACAATATTCCAGAAGGGTTGGCGGTTGGGGTACTTTTTGGCGGGGTTGCTGCTGGTTTTGATGGTGCTACTATTGGCGGAGCTGTAGCCCTTGCACTTGGAATTGGCCTACAGAATTTCCCGGAAGGATTTGCGGTGGCCATGCCACTCAGGCGCCAAGGACTCTCCAGGCGCAAGAGCTTTATGTATGGTCAGGCCTCTGCACTTGTAGAGCCTATTGCCGCAGTTATAGGAGCTTGGGCGGTGATGACTTTTCAGCCTATACTCCCTTATGCCTTGTCCTTTGCAGCAGGAGCCATGATTTTTGTAGTGGTAGAGGAGGTTATTCCAGAAACCCAGCAAGACAAACACACAGACATTGCTACAATGGGCTTTATAGGAGGCTTTATTATTATGATGACCTTAGATGTTGGCTTGGGTTAGTCATTCTAGTCATTTGCTGTTATATTTGTGTAAAAGAATTTTACTATGAAATTGTTCCTCCTGGCCCTAGGGCCGATGCTCTTGTGGTTAAACCCAAAAAAACAAACGCCTACTTACGCTGCGCTTACCATTCAAGTACAGGAGGTCAAAGCGCCTCTGGGGGTCATGCGCATAGCAGTGTATGACAGTGAAGCAAATTTTTTAGATTTCAAGGAGGTTTTTGCCAGTAAAGTAGTTCCCGCAACTAAGGGAACCACCAAAGTAGTGCTGGATTCCCTTCCTGCAGGTACCTATGCCATAGCGCTGTACCAAGACCAGAACAACAACGGTAAAATGGACAAAAACTGGATTGGCATTCCCACGGAACCACTGGGTTTTTCCAATGCCCAATTGCGTCCCTTTGGCCCACCGCGTTTTAAAGCCTGTGCATTTTCATTAAAAGCAGGAGAAAATAAAGTCATCTTAATACCCTTAGAAAATAATTAACGCAGAATAAATAGTACTTTCACTACGCATAAAACTTCAAAATTTTATTAACTATGGCTGTTTTACTGACTCAATTTTTAGGTGCCCTATTGGGCATGTTGTCTGTTATTTTTGGTGCTTTTGGTGCACATTGGTTAAAGAAAAAGGCATCGGCCAGCCAGCTGGCCAGTTTCGAGACAGCGGTAAAATACCAGTTGTTTCACGCCATTTTACTCTTGGTATTAGGCTATAATTTTAGCTATAACAGTCCGGTGGAAGATTATATTGTGGGCTGTTTTCTCTTGGGAACCTTTCTGTTTTCTTTCTCCATCTACGGCCTAGTGCTTTCCGATATTTTTGGTAAAAAAGCCCGTTTTTTAGGACCCATTACCCCTATTGGCGGGTTGCTGCTCACTGTAGGTTGGGCGCTTTTAGCCTACACCTATATTGCCCATATTATCTAACTTTTTGGGACTGTTTGGGATGTGGCGGAAAAATTTTTAATGGCAGTATTGGGCTCAATAATATTGTATCCCTCCCAAAAATTCGGATCGTATTTAGGCAAATAAGTGGGTAGTATATTATTGTCTTCTTTGATGGTTTTAAAGGCTTCTGGATCAATAAGCTTGTGACTAAAAATCACAATTTCATTCTTATTCTGGCTGTTGATCTCAAAATCTATGGCTACAATAAGTTCGTTTTGTTTCCTCCTACCTCGGGTATTTTTATTCTTCTCTACAATTTTTACAGGCCTTTTAATCCCCACTTTTTCTGCGGAGCTTTCCTCTAAATAGCTCAATTGGTACCCCAGTTCATCTGTTTTGTTAAAAAAGGCTTTTCCATCGCTGAGGTAATTTATATAGGAGAAACCTAAAAGTTTGACCTTCTTTAAGGTTTGGCTGTTTTTAAAGTCCAAACGAACTACGCCAAAGTCATCTGCATTTACGTACAATACAGCATTGTAATCGGAACGACCTTTGGAAGTAAAACGCAATTGATACACAGGGAGGGCGCCCAAATAGGTAAAGTCTTCCAGGCGAATGTCATACCTATTGTCTTTAAATAGAAAATCAAAGGGACTGTCTTCATTAAAGAACAATCGCTCAAACAAGCGGCCTATCCTTTTTTTTCTATAGTTGGCAAAGCCTTGTTTTTGTGCAAGGTCTTTTTCTTTTTTAAGGGTGGCAAGTGAATCCAGTAGGGCTACATTACTGCTGTCTATAACTGCTTCTTCATAGAAGAATTCATCTGAAGAAACCTTGGTAGAAAACCAGCCAGATTTTACCTTGAGATAGGAGTCCTTTTTGACGTTTTGTTCAAATATCTCGTCAAACTTTTTCTCAATACCTTCAAAACTCACCTCATTTTCTTTGTCGTAAAGCTTAGAGGCTTTAATGAGCTTTATTTTTTGATTTTTTTGGGTGTAGTCTCCGTGTAAATCTGCCAGGACTTCCGTGAAATAAGCTCCGTTTCTGGGAATGAGAACCATGACGGAATCAATGAATTTTTTGTTGAGCGCCCCAATGCTTGATTTTTTAAAATCCACATCCATTTTGCTCATATACTGGGTTTCAGAAGCTCTAAAAAATAGCCTTTTGGTCGTGAGATTTTGTGGGTGATTTTGCGCTAGATTTTCTTTTATTTTAAGGACAATCTCTTGGGCGCTCAGGTTTTTATTACTCACAATAACCCCATTGAGTACAATTTCTTTGGAAGCGATCAATAAGGTATCTCCAACGGTAGAAAGGAGGAATTGTTTTTTCTCATAACCCATAGAAGACACTGTAACAGAGTCAGATAACTGTATGCCTTTGGGCAATTGAATGCTAAAAGCCCCTTCTTCATTCGTAATAACACCCTGGTTGTTTTTGAGTACTATACTGGCGTATGCAATGGGTGATTTGGTGAGTGAGTCCAACAGCACACTGGATAGGGTTTCTGTGTGGAGTAGGTGAGACCTCTTTTTGGAGGGGTGTTGCTCAAGGAGGTTTTTGGACTTAGTGTCTGCTGTTTGGGCATGAAGGAACACACTACTTATAAGACTTATAATGAGGAGTACTGCTCTGAGTAGGATAGAAGGCATTTGATTGGTTTTAAGGTGGTTAAATTTACATCCTTTGACTAAACACAGCCTTGTTTTAATAAAACTTTAAGCCTGTTTTAATACCTTTTTAACAACCACAATCTGTGCCACAATTTTTTTGGCCACCACTTTTTTTGCTTCTTAGTAGCCGTGGGAAGAACCATTTAATTACTAAAAACCCAGTTGCTGCTGCAACACAGCTATAAGTGAGTATGTCTTGGAGTAGGTCCATTTATTTTAATATTTGATAAGCGATTAAGGCTACTAAATAGGCCAAGCCACTCATGAAGGCAAATTGTATGGAAGGCCAGTACCAAGAATTGGTCTCTCTTTTTACTACGGCTAGTGTACTCATGCACTGTAGGGCAAAAGCGTAGAAAAGCATCAGGGAGACTCCGGAGGCTAAGTTAAAGAGTTTTCCTTTGGTGCGCGGGTTGGTCTCTGCTGCCATTCTATTTTGAATGGTGTCTACCTCATCTGTTCCAACAGCATAAATGGTGGCTAAGGTACCAACGAATACCTCGCGTGCTGCAAATGAAGTCAGTACGGCAATACCAATTTTCCAATCGTATCCCAAAGGAGCTACAATGGGGGTAATGGCTTTTCCCAAGTAGCCCATATAGGAGTTTTCTAGCTTAAAACTAGCGATCTCCTGGTTTAATGCAGTGGCTTCTAGGCGTTCTTTTTCAATTGCCAACCATTGGTTTTTTTCAAGCCCTGTGCTTAAGCTGTCGTATGCTATAGCTGCTGCTTGAACACCACTTAGAATATTGGCTTGATTGAATGAAGTAAATCCTTCTTGGGCTACTTTTTCTGCCACAACTCGGTCTGCATCTTTAAAATTATCAGAGAGGCCGTTTGAGCCTAAAAACCAAAGTACAATGGAGATGGCTAAAATTATTTTCCCTGCACCAAACACAAAACTCTTAGTCTTTTCAGCGACTGTTATTGCAACATTTTTGAGTAAGGGTAGTTTGTAATTAGGCATTTCAATGACAAAGAATTGACGTTTTTTGAATTTCAGCACTTTATTAAGCACCATGGCCCCTAGAATGGCTGCGACAAAACCGATGAGGTATAAAAGCATCAGGGTAAGGGCTTGGTAGCTCAGTCCCAGAAAAGTCCCTTCTGGAATGACCAGTCCAATGATGATCAAATACACCGGCAAACGAGCAGAACAAGTGGTAAATGGGGTCACTAATATGGTGATGAGTCGTTCTTTCCAATCCTCAATGGTTCTTGTGGCCATTACGGCTGGAATGGCACATGCAGTTCCTGAAATAAGGGGGACAATACTTTTCCCGCTCAGTCCAAAAGGGCGCATGACGCGATCCATTAAGAACACCACCCTACTCATATAGCCGCTTTCTTCTAAAAGCGATATAAATAAAAATAAGAAAGCAATTTGTGGAATAAATATGACTATTCCTCCAATACCAGCCAAAACACCTTCTGCCAATAGATCTGTAAAAGCACCAGGGGGTAAGTTTGTTTTTACCCAATTGCTCGCGTTGGCAAAAAAGCCATCAATAAAGTCCATGGGGATATTACTCCAGTCATAAATGACTTGAAATATACCGATCAGTATCATAAAAAATATGAGGTACCCAAAAATGTGGTGGGTGAGAATTTTATCTAGGGAAGCCCTAATGCCTTTAGCTGCAGCTGCGTCTATCTGGTATCCCTTTTTAAGGACGTCGTTTATAAATTGGTACCTGAGGATGGTTTCTCGCTGCTGTAATCTTTTTAAATCTACTTTCGATTTGGTGGTAAAACTAGAGGTGTCTTGTGTTTGGTTTTTTTCTATTGGGGTGAAGTTCACATCCTGTGTAATCACGAGCCACAATTTGTATAAGTCTTCCTTTGGGAAGGTATTTTTTAATTTCTCAAAATAATCGGGGTCTATCCTTTCTGTTTCTGTAATGGCTTTGTCGGATAGGTTTCTGAAATCTGCAATATATCCTTTAAGGGCGTCAATACCAGTTTTTTTTCTGGTACTCACCAGGGCTATTTTTGTGTCTAGCACCGCTTCTAAGGCTGAAATATCTAAGCTTATCCCTTTTTTAGGCATTCTGTCTGCCATATTAATGACCAGAATACTCGGGATTCTTAGGTCTTTGATCTGGGTAAAGAGCAGTAAGTTGCGTTTTAGATTTTCTACATCGGTTATCACTACCGCTACATCTGGGTAATCTTTGTCGTTTTTATTGAGCAGTAATTCAATCACCACACTCTCATCTAAAGAGGTTGTATTGAGACTGTATGTTCCGGGAAGGTCAATAATATGGGCTTTAACGCCCCTGGGTAATTTACAAATACCTTCTTTTTTCTCTACCGTAATACCCGGATAGTTTCCTACTTTTTGGTTCAGTCCAGTGAGCTGATTAAATACAGACGTTTTCCCTGTGTTTGGATTTCCTATAAGGGCTACATTCAGTCGCTTGCTCATCCTTAAATAGTTTTGATGAATATTTTGGCAGCAACATCTCGCCTAATGGCAATATGAGATCCGTTTACATTTATGTACAATGGGTCTTTGAGTGGGGCTATCTGAATTAGCTCTATTTCATTGCCAGGCAAACAACCTAATTCTAGCAGTTTAATGGGCAGGAAATTGTCTGGGAATTCTTGAATAATTCCTTTCTCTCCTCTCTTAAGGTCCGCTACTGTTCGCTCCAATGTTTATTTAGATTGATTATAATTAAGCCAAAAGTACACTAATTTAATAAGTTAGAACAGGATAAGGATTCTTTTTTTTTTAGGTGTTTTTACGGACTTATTTTTTGACTGCTATTTCAGCATAAGTTGCCTGAAGTACTTTTAAATCTTCCAATAGGGTTTCTATGGCGGCTGGGTCTGTGCCGTCGTAATAGCCCCGGATTCTTTTTTGCTTGTCAATAAGCACAAAATTCTCTGTATGAACCAGGTCAAAAGGACCACTGCCGCCCTCATCTTTGGCTACCAAGTACGATTTTCTAGCCAGGTCATAAATGTCTTTTTTGGGGCCAGTAACCAAGTGCCATTTTTTTGGATTCACGCCTTTTTCAATCCCGTATTGGTAGAGAACGGACACAGAATCTCGCTCTGGAGTAACTGAATGAGACAATAATAAAACGTCTTCTTGGTCTTTTATTGCTTCTTGTATGGCTCCCATATGCCCCGTCATAATGGGACAAATAGTGAGGCAAGTGGTGAAAAAGAAATCTGCAATGTATATTTTATCCTTGAAAGTATCTTGACTAATGGTATCCCCCAATTGATTGACCAATGAAAAATTGGGAATAGTGTGGTATTTTCTAATAAATTGTACTGTAGAATCTACCAGCTCAGTATTGACCATGCTGGGTTGGTATATAGGGAGTATTACTTTGGGCTTTAAAGCGTTATAAAACAAGTATAAAATCACTGCTGAAAGCGCGAAAAATACCATCCAAAACTTTTTATAAGCCAAAAAGTAATTTTTCATGGGTAACAAAATAGGGTTTACAAAGACAAAGGTAAGGCATCCTTTAAGAAGCGACAAAGTTTGAGTGTGCTGTGGGTATTAATTAAATCTTAAAATTGCCTTATGAGGCGGTTTCATATTTTTTTACTCGTTCTTAATAGTGTATTTTTGACCCTTTATAAAACGACATATGAGTCCAATAGCGATACAAGCCATACAATTTTTTATTAGCCTTTCCTTTTTAATAGTCCTTCACGAATTGGGACATTTTATTCCGGCTAAATTATTCAAAACTAGGGTGGAAAAATTCTACCTCTTTTTTGACGTCAAATACGCGTTGTTTAAAAAGAAGATAGGAGAAACAGAGTATGGAATAGGCTGGCTTCCTTTAGGGGGTTATGTAAAGATTTCAGGGATGATAGACGAAAGCATGGACACCGAGGCCATGAAACAAGAACCACAATCTTGGGAATTTCGTTCAAAACCAGCCTGGCAGCGTTTGATTATTATGCTTGGAGGGGTAACGGTAAACTTTGTTCTTGCAGTGATCATTTTTATTGGAATGGCTTTTTCTTACGGGGAGCAGTATATTCCTAACGAAAGTGTTAAGGATGGCTACCAAGTGACCGATGCAGAAATAGGCGCAAAATTAGGCATTCAAACAGGCGACAGGATTCTGGCAGTAGACGGCAATCCTTTAAAATCCTTTAGGGGTATTTTCTTGGAAATTGTCAACGGCAATACCATTACCATTGAAAGAGAGGGTGCGGTTCAAGAAGTAGAGATTCCTGTAGATTTTATTGCAACTTTATTAGACAATCCTGATAGGATGCTTTTTTTGGATATGCGTAAGCCTTTTGTGGTGTCTGGTCATCATCCAGACCATATAGTGAATCCTGAAGTAGATTTTCAGGCCATGGATCAGGTGCTTAGCATAAACGGAGAAACCGCTTATTATTTAGACCAGGCTAAAGATATTTTAGCGCGCAACAAAGGACAAGAAGTATCTCTTCTAGTAGAGCGCGCCAATGGATCCCAAACGATCTTAATGGCACAGGTTAATGACTCTGCCGCCTTAGGGGTGTCTTTGCAAAGATTTACCTATCAACAACTTGCAGACAAAGGCCTTATCGAAATAGAAACCAAGACTTACTCACTCATAGAATCCATTCCAGTAGGAATAGATAAGGGAGTGACCACACTGGGTTCTTATGTAAAGCAGCTCAAGAAAATATTCAACCCAGAAACGGGAGCCTATAAGGCTGTTGGTGGTTTTGCCGCTATTGGAGGGCTTTTTCCAGATGTTTGGGATTGGCAAGCCTTTTGGGGCACTACAGCCTTATTATCTGTGATATTGGCTTTTATGAACATCCTTCCCATTCCAGCTTTAGACGGTGGGCATGTGTTGTTTTTATTATATGAAATGATCTCTGGTCGCAAACCTTCAGACAAATTTTTAGAGTATGCACAAATGGTTGGTTTCTTTATTTTAATGGGGCTTTTACTGTTTGCAAACGGGAATGACCTCTATAAATTAATTTTTAAGTAGAGAAAGCTGTTTTTTTGTTTTGAAGATTAGAAAAAACATTTATATTTGCACCCGCTAATGTAGCAAACGCTGCAAGCAACACTCCTCCTTAGCTCAGTTGGTTAGAGCATCTGACTGTTAATCAGAGGGTCCTTGGTTCGAGCCCAAGAGGAGGAGCAAAAGTTTCACAACTGAAACATCAATAAAATTAAACCTTCACACCTAGTGAGGGTTTTTTTATGCACTAAAATTACACTCCCAAATTAGTCATTTATTTTCCAACTGTCAGTTTACTGTCAACTATTTAAGTGTTTTTGACACCTATTTGGCACTTGGATCAATTGTTATTTATTTAAACCACGACACTAATCTTCCTATCAAACAGAAACAATTATTAAATAAATATAATAAGACAGTATTGATTATCAAGTTAACAGGTGCTGAATTGCAGTAAGACTTATAGAAGTATGATTATGAGGCAATAAGCAAATAATAAGCGTTAATAACATATAATAACCTAAACCAAATAATGATGTTAATAAGTGCCTTTAGTTTTAAATTTGTATGAATCCCTATATGGTCCGTATAACATAAGAACTGCGCAATACTTCTATCACCTAATCAAGTTGGACGGTAGTTGGTTCAGATAAAATAAGACTGTGTAACAACTGCGTTGGCTATATACCTTTTTAACACTTCGTAAGCACCCACCAACATTCAAGTTGCCCAGCATATTTGCCTAACAAGACCCTTGGCAAGTCAATTAAGTGTTTATGAGGGGGGTGCGAGAATTAAATATAATTTAAGTTGTATAAGTATATTGTAACAGTAGATAAATTGCCGAATAACTAATAGCTTTTATATAACACTATTGATGAATATGTACTTGTATGCCTATATATATTAAACTAATAGTAGCTAAAGATTAGAAACGACAGATATTCATAATTACTATATTCCAGATATTATAGACTCTGAAAATGCAAAATACCTTTAAATAGTAGTTATATATAGGACTAAACTAGATAAATATAGATGCTATGAGTAGACAAAAGTATGGAGGTAGAGAGAAGGGAACTCCTAATAGACTAACAACTAAGGTAAAGGATAAGTTAGAGCGAATCCTAGATGAATGTATAGAGTCATTAAGTGTAGATGATATGAGTAAGCAAGAGAAGCTAAAAGCAATACAATTATGCCTACAATATTTAATGCCTAAACCCACTCCTGAGAGAGAGGATAAGAATATAGTTCAACACTTTGAAGTAGAAATAATAGATAACCTAAAAGACCAATAATATGATTAATAAAATAAATATATGGCTGTTTTCTTATTTTCTTTGACCTTTATGAGTTTAAAAATAAACACTTAAATAGTTTATGTATTTAAAGTTATTACCTTTAAAGCTTTATTAATTTTTTTTAAAAATTATTTTATGAGAGTTTTATTCAGCGCATTATTACTTGCCGGATACCAATTAGTGTTTTCACAGATACCAAAACAAAGCGATATAGTTGGGGTTTATAATTTTAATTCAAATGTTGATGATGAAAGCGGTAAGAATTATAATGGAATTCTAGGCGGAAGTCCATCGTTAACTACTGACAGGTTTGGTAATTCTAATTCTGCCTACTTGTTGGATGGTGTTGACGATTTTATATATTTTGGAAATGAATCTCTTTCCGAGTTTACTACTAATTCTAATGGCGGCATTAATGAAAGTTTTTCAATAAGTGTATGGGCTAAATCAACAAATCCAAACGAATCATCTTTTTTAGCTTTAGGAGAATCTCTTGGGTTATATACTGGTATGATTACTAGAATGGGAAGTAATATTTCTTTTAATTCCAGTAATGATGGTTTTTCCACATCTAGTTCTGGAAAGCATAATGATGGATTATGGCATAGTTATGTTTTTGTTTGGGATTATTCTGTTCAAAAAAGGTATTTATATATAGATGGGGATTTAGCAGGAACTAAAAATTATACTCGAACGAATGTTTTTAGTATTAAAAACTATGGTTTATCCTTTGGTAAAGAAAGATATGGAGACACATCAAATATAAATTATAATGGGTCTGTTGATGATATCAAATTTTGGAAAACAGCACTAAATAGTTCGGAGGTAGCTTCATTATATAGTTATGATAATTTACCTTCACCACCTCCAGGCTTTGTTGGTGTTGCTTATGAAGGTTTTGATTACACTTATCAGGCTACTTTGGATGGTGAATCAGGGGGATATGGATTTAGCGGGGGATGGCAAAACACTACAGGAGATGTGCCTAATCAAACACATTATGTACTAGACCCTTCCCAATCGGAAACTGGGGGGTTTAATCCATCCTTAATAGCCCCTATGACTTATACAGGATTATATACATCTGGATTATATGTAGGAGATACAAATAGCGCAACAAATATTAGGAAAACAGACTTCATAAATTTATCAAGCACTTTAAATAACGGCATATACTATGTCCAATTTTTAGTTCAATTCGATGGTAATAATACCGCGTCTGGGGATAATTATTTTATTTTAAAAGAAGATGACACAGAAAAATTAGTTATTAGTAGACAATTAAATTCAGCAAGCAATATTAATATTCATATGGGTAAGGCTTCAGACAGCTCCTCATCTAGTGATCTTGTAGATTCTGGAAAATCACTCATAACCAAAACGGCCCAATTAATAATTATACAAATAGATAATTCCAATAATACCACTAAACTTTGGGTAGATCCTAATTATACTTCTTTTGATTATAGTAATCCACCTAGTGAAGATGCATCTCTTAATTATTCTTTTAATTTTAATAGAATTCAATTGGTTTCTGATAATGATAATTTTGCTTATAATGGAACATTGTTTGATGAGATTTCTATTATTAATCGAACAAACTCTGCCCCCACAAACATCTCCTTATCTCCTTCATCAGTAAATGAAAATGTAGCTACAGGCACAACTATTGGCGCACTTTCTACTACTGATTCAGACTCTGGAGACACCCATACTTACACTTTAGTGTCAGGTACTGGAGATACAGACAATACAAGCTTTACAATTAGCGGTGCCAATCTCTTAACCAATACGGCTTTAGATTATGAGACTAAAAATAGTTATTCTATAGTTGTGCAAACCAGCGACGGAACTGCTACGTATTCTAAAACCTTCACTATTTCAATCACAGACGTAGATGAAGATTCCGACGGAGACGGTATTACTAACAATCTAGACAACTGTCCTTCAACACCAAACTCAGACCAGGCCGATGCCGATGGTGATGGCATAGGAGATGTATGTGATAATTGCATTGCTGTTTCTAATAGTAATCAAC
>Ga0209198_1000045_pt1 | contig 114362 bp, 103 predicted proteins | sample COGITO_mtgs_1105_2_FD_184804 | JGI IMG/M metagenome (GOLD analysis project Ga0209198, IMG submission 184804) | Pelagic marine microbial communities from North Sea - COGITO_mtgs_110519 (SPAdes) (version 2) | ecosystem: Environmental > Aquatic > Marine > Epipelagic ...
GCACACTGAGGTGTCTTTTAATTGTATTATAAGATACTCCTAAGGCATAGTGGTTGAGATAAGATTTAACGTTGTTAGAAGTGATGTTTTCATCTGTTAAGTTAGACACAAAACCATCATAAACAAACCTTAGATTCAGGGTATGGCATAATCTACACGATCACAGCCGCCCTGCATTTTTTACCTGCTTTAGGCGCCGTCGTTAGAAGATTACATGATGTTGGAAAAAGCGGATGGATCTATCTCATTATTTTAATTCCATTAATAGGCTTTATATGGTTGCTTGTATTGCTTACCAAAGACAGCCAAGCTGGAGACAACAAGTATGGCGCTAATCCAAAAGCGTAATCCATAAAAAATAGTTCTTTATTTAGAACACTTAAAAGTCTTTACATAAATGTAAAGACTTTTTATTTATATAGTAAATTTAAAAAACAGATCCCCTACTAAGGAATTATAATTTAAACTAAAGTCTTTTTCCGTACTTTTGACTCTAAATTCAACCCATTATGAGCAGTAAATTTTTTGGTAATAAAACCGTAAAGCAAGTCGACACAAAAAAAGGAGGCAAGTCTAATCTTAGAAATAAAAATACGAGTAAAACTACCGCCGTTCGAAAAACAGGTCGTGGAAAATAGAACGATTGGAAACACAGATCAGCCTCAAACACATCAATACACTTGCGGTACCCGCCATTATCGCTGGTATTTCCGAACCGATTCTTTCGCTTACGGACGCCGCAATTGTGGGGCATATTCCCATTAATGCAACCGAATCCTTGGCAGCCGTTGGAATTGTAACCACGTTTTTATCAATGCTTATTTGGGTACTAGGACAATCGCGTAGCGCTATTTCGTCAATTATTTCTCAATATGTTGGCGCCAATAAATTAGACGAAGTCAAAAATTTACCCGCTCAAGCCATCGCCTTTATATTGGTTCTTAGTGTATTAATATGCCTGGGAACCTACCCATTTAGTACTGCTATTTTTAAACTTTATAATGCCTCGGGGCTTTTGTTGGACTATAGTGTGTCTTACTATAAAATTCGGATATTTGGACTGCCTTTTACCCTCTATACTTTCGCTGTTTTTGGTGTGTTTAGAGGCCTCCAAAACACCTATTATCCCATGCTAATCGCAATTACTGGCACATTGGTAAATATCCTTTTAGATGTACTTTTAGTTTATGGGATTCCAAATGTTATTTCGCCGCTATACCTCAAAGGTGCTGCCTTTGCGAGTGTGTTGGCACAATTTTTAATGGCAGCCCTCGCAACCTATTTCCTTCTCAAAAAAACAGAAATTCCTTTAAAACTCTCAAAGACAATTCATAAAGAACTTCCAAAATTTCTGAATATGATTAAGCACCTCATCATTCGGACGTTGGCGCTCAATACGGCCTTATATTTTGCAGCTCGATTTGCGACGGGCTATGGAAACACCTACATCGCAGCCTATACCATTGCGATAAACCTTTGGTTTTTTGCGGCCTTTGCAGTCGATGGATATTCCAGTGCAGGAAACATCCTATCCGGAAAATTGTTTGGAGCCAAAAACTATAAACTACTCTTACAACTTAGCAACCAACTCATAAAATATGCTCTTATTGTAGGGGTCATTATGGGCGGCATTGGGGCCTTGCTATACAAACCCATTGGAATTACATTTACGAACGACTCTGAAGTGTTAGCTCAGTTTTATGACATCTTTTGGATTGTACTACTAATGCAGCCTATTTGTGCGGTGGCGTTTGTCTTTGATGGCATTTTTAAAGGACTTGGAAATATGAAAGATCTAAGAAATGTATTATTACTTGCAACATTGTTTGTGTTTTTGCCTGTGATTTTTATTCTTGATTTCTACGGATTGAAGCTCCACGGAGTTTTTACCGCTTATACCTTATGGATGATTGCAAGGGGCATTCCACTCATAATAAAATTTAGGAAACAATTTTTACCGCTTGTTCAAAACCACTAACTTTGTATAGAACTAAGAATTGACTAGATACCAAAAACACCTATGAGCAGCATTCGAATAACAAAACAATTTTCTTTTGAAACAGGACATGCTCTTTATGGGTATGATGGGAAGTGCAAAAATGTGCATGGGCACAGCTACCGTTTAGATGTAACCGTCATTGGACAACCTATTTCAGATAATACCCATGTAAAATTTGGAATGGTCATTGATTTTTCTGATTTAAAAAAAATCATCAAAGAAGAGATTGTATCCGTGTTTGACCATGCCACCGTGTTTAATAAAAACACCCCCCATGTAGAATTGGCAAAAGAGCTTTCGGACCGTGGGCACAATGTGCTTTTAGTGGATTATCAACCTACTAGTGAAATGATGGTGATAGATTTTGCCGAAAAGATTAAAAAAAGATTGCCTAATACTATAAAATTACATGCCCTCAAACTGCAAGAAACCGCCACAAGTTTTGCAGAATGGTATGCAAGTGACAACTAACAGTTTTATATGACGTCGTTAAAAATTCCACAAGGGAAAAAAATATACTTTGCTTCTGACAACCATCTTGGTGCGCCTACGGCAAAAGAATCCATGCCCCGCGAAAAAAAATTCGTACAATGGCTGGATTCGATCAAACACGATGCAGATACTATTTTTTTATTAGGCGATTTATTTGACTTTTGGTTTGAATATAAATATGTTGTCCCAAAAGGGTTTACACGTGTTTTAGGGAAATTGGCAGAGTTGACCGATCAAGGGATCAAAATTCATTTTTTTGTAGGAAATCATGACTTGTGGATGAATGGATATTTTGAAGAAGAATTGGGCATTACTGTCCACCATCAACCCCAAGAATTTACGTTTAATTCTACCTCATTTTTTATTGGTCACGGGGATGGACTTGGTCCTTACGACAAAGGATTTAAACGCCTTAAAAAAGTATTTACAAATTCCTTTTTTAAATGGTTATACCGCTGGATTCACCCGGATATTGGAGTGCGTTTTGCGCAATACCTATCCGTTAAAAATAAAGTTATTTCAGGCGATGAAGATGTAAAGTTTCTTGGAAATGAAAAAGAATGGTTGGTACAATACTGCCAAAAGAAATTAGAAGAAAAACACAGGGATTATTTTGTGTTTGGACACCGCCATTTACCATTAGATATTGCTCTTAACGAACAATCTAAATACATCAATCTTGGAGATTGGATTGGGTACTACACCTATGCTGTTTTTGAAAATGACACGCTAACATTGAAAGAGTTTTAAAATCCATTTCGTTCATAACTTTCAACTCAATATTTTATGAAATTATTATTTTATGTTTTTTTTGGAAAAAAATCGTAGATTTATCAAAATTAACCCATGGACACATCTAAATTATCAGGCTTTGCCTCTATTTCATTAGAAGAAATGAATGGTGTTTCATTATTGAAACGTGTGGATACTAAGTTTCTGACTTCCAGCTCTGAGTTGTCTAAACTATTACCGTTCTTGTATTCTGATTATCAGATTTTGGAAATTGATGGAAATCGGTTAATGAATTATTCCACCCTTTACTTTGATACAAAAGATTTGCATTGCTATAAAGAACACCACAAGGGAAAAGCAAAGCGTCAAAAAATTAGAATTAGACGGTATGTAGAGTCAGACATTTGTTTTTTAGAAATTAAAGAAAAACAAAACACTGGAATGACCAATAAAGTCCGTTGTTCAATTGATAATTTTGAAACAAAATTATCAACAGAATCAAAAAAATTTATCAGAAGGGTCACTAAAAAGGACTTGGAATTAGAACCCGCATTACATAATTATTTTCAACGTTTTACATTAGTGAACACTCAACGATCCGAACGTGTGACTATCGATACGGGTTTGGAATATAAAAAAGATTCAACCACAAAAAAATTTAAAAATGTGGTCGTAATCGAAGTAAAACAAGAAAAACAAAACACGAGAACTCCTATTTATAGCACACTTAAATCTAACAGAATTAGAACTGTTAGCTTTAGCAAATACTGCATGGGTGTTTCAAATATTTTCTCAAGTGTGAAATCAAACAAGTTTAAAGAAATGAACTTAAAAATTAACCAATTAAATAACTAAAATGGAACTACTAGGCATTCCTTTATTCGATGACGATTTTTATAAAATGATGATTCGATTTTTATTGAATTTATTTTTCCTGACTGGGATTGTTAAATTTATCTATTATAAACACAATCAAAAAAGAGAATATTTATTCACATTCTTCCTTATTGGAATTGTTGTTTACTTTTTATGCTTTACATTAAAAAAGTATGAATTGGATCTCGGAATGGCTTTGGGATTGTTTGCTATTTTTGGTATTATCCGTTATAGAACTCTCCCTTTAGAGGTCAAAGAAATGACCTATCTGTTTGTGGTAATTGGCATCTCTGTGATGAACGCCCTTTCAAACAAAAAAATGAGTTATGCAGAGATTATCGCTGCCAATTCAATTATACTTTTCGCATTGTATTTAATCGAACGCTATTGGGTAGAATCAAAAATGTTGTCTAAAGATGTAACTTATGAAATTATTGAAAATATACGCCCTGAAAATCATGAGCTCCTCAAAGCCGACTTAGAAAAAAGACTTGGTATTGAAATCCTGAGCTTCGAAGTTGGAAATGTAAATTTCTTGAGAGATGTTGCCAAAATAACTGTCTATTATGAACTCTAATTTTAACTATGAATTTATCTAAACAACATAACACCGTATTGGCATTCATTATATGTTTGTTAATATCCTCTAATCTAATGTTGGCTCAAAGCTCTAATGATTTAGAGGGATGGAACGCCGTACAACTTAAAGTAAGAGCAAGTGAAAAAATATCCTTTTCCATTTCAGAACACCTTAGATATCGAAATAACGTTACGACTGTGAGCACCTATTTTACTCAAGTTGAAGGAAGTTACGAAGTCGTCAAAGATTTTGAATTAGGAGTCGGAGTGAGGTTTATTAAAAAGAATGATGATGTAGGCAAAAAACAAGGCATTGAATCACATTTCAGATATCAATTTGATGCAAGCTTCAAACACGACATCAAAAAGATAGATCTGTATTACCGTCTTAGGTATCAAAATAGAAACGAGTTAGGGTTTTCTGAAGAGGAAGGGGATATCGTAAAAGAGCAACTGCGTTTTCAGTTTGGGATTGGCTACAAAGTGCGACCTGTTAATATCATTTTTAAGTTAAAAGCAGAGTTTTTTAACACCTTCGTAGAAAAAACTATTGGTAATAAAATTGACCGACAACGGTTTACGCTTTCGGCTTCAAGAAAGTTTAATAGATTTGGGGAAATAGCACTATTCTACAGGACTCAAGATGATCTTAATGTTGAATTAAAAAACAATACAGAAGGGACCGTTTCAAAATCGATCTTAGGGTTTAAATACTCTTACAGTTTAGATTTTAGAAAAAAGGAGGAATCAAAAAACTAGCTCTAAATTATTAGTTTTGAGTTTCGTGTGCATTTAAATCTTTTTCTAAGTCTAATTTACGAAATGTAGGCGATACAATCCCAGTAGTAATCACTGTGATTAGGGTCATGGTTCCCCCAAAAACAACTGCCGTAACCGTTCCCATAAGTTTTGCTGTTACCCCGCTTTCAAAAGCACCCAATTCATTTGAAGATCCTACAAACATGGAGTTTACAGAGGATACACGCCCACGCATATGATCGGGAGTTTTGAGTTGTAAAATTGTTTGTCTGATAACCATTGACACTCCATCTGTGACCCCACTAAAAAATAAGGCAACAACCGAAATCCAAAAAACAGAGGACAGTCCAAAAACAATAATACATACGCCAAAACTAAATATCGCAGCTAGCAATTTCAGACCTGCATTTTTGCTGATAGGAATGTAAGCCGTAATAAGCATGGTAAGGAACGCCCCAACAGCAGGAGCCGCTCGTAGCAGTCCAAACCCTTCAGAACCGACTTTTAAAATGTCCTGTGCAAAAACTGGAAGTAATGCTACAGCACCCCCAAAAAGAACCGCAATCATATCTAAGCTCAAAGCCCCTAAAATTGCTTTTGTTTTAAATACAAATCGAACACCTTCTTTTAAACTTTGTACAATAGGTTCTCCTATTTTGGGATTCAAAATTGGTTTGCGAGAAATTCCAAACAACAATACAAATGCCAAAACAACCAACCCAAACACAATACATAGCGACCAATGAACCCCTATCCAATTGATTGTAAAACCTGCAAAAGCAGGCCCTAACACAGAAGCCATTTGCCAGGTTGAACTGTTCCAAGTGGCAGCATTTGGATAGACTTTTTTAGGAACAATTAATGCGACTAGAGAAAAAATGGTTGGTCCAAAAAAGGCGCGCAATAAGCCTCCAAAAAATACAAAGGCATAAATTGAATACAGAATATATGTTGATTCCCAATCGGATTCAACCGAAGGACTGGTTAAAAAGAAAAGTCCAAAACTAATTAATGAAAAGAGGCCTATACATTTTAGGAGTAAGTTTCTTTTTTCACTTTGATCTACAATATGCCCAGCAAATAATGCCATACTGAAAGCTGGAATAATTTCCATAAGTCCAATAATTCCAAGAGATAGCGGGTCTTTGGTGAGAGTATAGACTTGCCATTCAATAATAATAAATTGCATGGACCATCCGAAAACTAGGATAAATCGCAATAATAAAAAGACATTAAATTCTTTAAATCGAAGTGCTGCATAAGGATCTCTTTTTGCCATATTACGATTTAATACCTTTTAGCTTTAACTGTAAACTCACACGTCCATTCCATTCGTTTTCATCAATAGAATAGACTACTTTAAATGATGTTTTAGATTTAATAATTGGTAAGTCACTGCCGAGTCCAAAACCAATGCCTACAATTTTTTGGCTGTCCTTTTGAGCGAGCGTGACGCGAAGATGTGTTTGATCTTCACCAACACATTTTCCGTAGCCCGTATCTTGTACTCCAGAGGTCATAAAAACAGGAGACATATTTTGAGGGCCAAAAGGAGCAAATTGTTTTAAAATTCTATAAAATTTTGGAGTGATGGAATCAAAGTTAATTTCGGAATCAATTTTAATTTCAGGGGTTTGAAGATGATCCGGCAAAGTGGCTGAAACCTCAGCTTCAAATGCAGCTTTAAATGCTGGGTAATTTTCTTCTTTGATTGTAAGTCCTGCGGCATACATATGCCCTCCAAATTGTTCTATTAAATGGCTGCAATTTTCTAGGGCATTATAGACATCAAACCCTCTTACGGAACGTGCAGAAGCAGCTAAAAAATCGCCACTTTTTGTAAATACCAAGGTGGGGCGGTAATAGGTTTCTATGAGGCGAGAAGCGACAATTCCAATAACGCCTTTATGCCAATCTTCTTGATAGACAACAGACGTGGCATTATTTGTTTCGTTCAATTGTTCTATTTGCAACAATGCTTCTTGTGTAATGCGTTTATCCGCTTCGCGACGGTTGGTATTAAATAATTCGATTTCAGCAGCAGCGGCTTCGGCATTTTTAAAATTGGTTTCTTTCATCAGAGCGACTGCATAATTTCCATGTTTCATCCGTCCTGCAGCGTTGATGCGCGGTGCAATATTAAATACTACATCTGTAATGGTTAGCACCTCTTTTTTCATATGTTTTATCAAGGCTTTAAACCCTGGACGAGGTTTGGAGTTTATGGTTTGTAACCCAAAATAAGCAAGGGTTCTATTTTCGCCAACAATAGGAACGATGTCGGCACCAATTGCGGTGGCTACTAAATCTAAATACCCAACCAGTGACTCCACAGAAACGCCTTCTTTGGAGGCGAGGGCTTGAATCAATTTAAACCCAACTCCACAACCACAAAGTTCTTTAAAAGGATACGTACAATCGGAGCGTTTTGGATCTAAAACTGCAACTGCAGAGGGCAGTTTTTTTCCAGGTCGATGGTGGTCACAAATGATAAAATCAATGCCTTTTTTCTTGGCATAGGCAAGTTTGTCAATCGCTTTGACCCCACAATCTAAAGCAATTATTAATGTAAAATCATTATCTGATGCAAAATCAATTCCTTTGTAGGATACGCCATAGCCTTCTTCATAACGATCGGGGATATAAGTGGAAATCTGTGTGCTTTTTGTTTCTAGATAAGAGGCCATTAAAGCAACAGATGAAGTTCCATCTACATCATAATCGCCAAACACGAGTATCTGTTCGTTATTTTTTATAGCGTCTTCAATCCTATCGACGGCTTTGTCCATATCTTTCATCAAAAAAGGATCGTGCAAATCGGACCAACTGGGACGAAAAAACGTTTTAGCAGCTTCAAAATTCTCTATCCCTCTTTGGAGTAACAACTCTGCTATTGCCTTATCTACGCCTAATTCAGTTGCTAAATTGACTGTTTTTTTGGAGTCAGGCTTCGGTTTGAGCGTCCAACGCATTTCTAAGAATTATGAATATGAATGGCGGTTGTTACCGTTGAAAATTGTCGAAACATTTCCATAACACCGCAATATTTATCAACTGATAGTTTTACAGATTTATCAATTTTTTTGGGATTCAAATCTGACCCATAGAAGTGATAATCTACATGGACTTTATGGTAAAACTTTGGATGTTCATCTGTTAGAAAGCCTTCAACTTCCATTTTTAATTTGTAATCAACAACTTTCATTTTTTCTAAAATCTCTACAATATCGATCCCAGAACATCCCGCTAAAGCAGATAACATCATTGCTTTTGGGGATAGCCCAAACTGTTCAGATTGGCCTTTTACAACTGTATCCATGAGTACAGTTTTCCCGCTTGGATTATCGGATTCGAATTGCATTCCACCTTTCCAGTGGGTTGTAGTTTTGTGGGACATTATAAACTAATTTGGTTCTTATTGCTTCAAAAATACTAAATAATGTCATTAGTTGCACTATGAAACTTTTGACTTCCCTGCTATTACAATCACAATTTCACCTTTTGAAGGATGGTTTGTGTAATGTTCTAAAATTGATTTTGCTGTCCCTCTTTGGGTTTCTTCAAAAAGTTTTGTGAGTTCTCGTGATACTGAAACCTGACGATCTTCGCCAAAGTATTCACAGATATGAGAGAGGGTTTTAATAAGTTTGTGAGGACTTTCGTATAAAATTATCGTACGGGGTTCTTCTGCCAATAAAAGGAAACGGGTTTGTCGCCCTTTTTTTACGGGTAAAAATCCTTCAAACACAAATTTATCATTTGGCAATCCTGAGTTCACCAAGGCAGGTACAAAAGCGGTTGCTCCAGGCAAACAGTCGACCGGGATGTTGTTTTCTACACAGGCTCTTGTGAGTAAAAATCCAGGGTCTGATATGGCTGGAGTTCCTGCATCGCTAATCAATGCAATGGTCATCCCTGTTTTTAATTTTTGAATAATGCCTTGCACGGTTTTATGCTCGTTGTGCATGTGATGAGAATGCATTTGTGTTCCAATCTCGAAGTGTTTTAAAAGTTTTCCGGAGGTTCTGGTGTCTTCTGCTAAAATCAGATCGACCGATTTTAATACTTTAATAGCACGCAACGTAATGTCTTCTAAATTTCCAATAGGGGTCGGTACAATATATAACTTCATAATTCAAAGTTACAACGATTTTACACAACATAAGTGTCTGTCGTAAATTGTTATTATTCCCCTCGCAAAGAAATTGTAACTTGTTGTGATAATATGTACCTTTGGAGAATATAACTTCTGTTAAAAATCAATTAAAAAAAACCAATGAAATTATTAAATGTTACGCTTCTAAGTCTATTTTTCTTTCAATTATCTTTTTCACAAACTCTTAAATATGCCGATGGGACTTCTCAAAATATGAGCAATATTTTTGTGAATGTCAATTCAAATCAAAATTCGAATATTAAAGGATCTAAATATTTGAATGAAGACTTTATTAGCACTAAAATATCTTCAATGCCAGATCAAATTTTTGGAGTTCGTTATAATATTTATGACGATCAAATGGAATTTCAAGGGGCTGACAATACTGTATATGCTTTAAATAAGAGTGATGACTCCATTGTAATTACGTTTACTGCGACTAATGAATCTTATAATATTTTTAATTATATTGATGAGGATGGGCGTCAAAAAAAGGGTTATTTTATAAAATTAAATAATGAAGGAGAAAACCTAATTCTAAAAAAACATAGAATTGTGTTTTACGAAGAACAGGCTTCCAAAACAGGGTATGACGCACCCAAACCTGCGATGTATAAGAATGTGAATGATCGAATTTATATTAAACTTGGCAGTAAAGAGGCTGTAGTGTTACCTACCAAGAAAAAGAAACTTGTAAAAGCGCTTTTTCCAGAGAACTCAAAAATTATACTCGATTTCATAAACTCCAATAATATTAAATTGTCCAATGAAGCGGATTTAATTACATTTGTTAACTATTTAAACTCCTTATAAACAACTATTTAAATCCAAAATTATAATCCATGGAAAAATACCTAACTCCTGTAAAAGACATGCTTCTGGAATATTCCCCCAAAGTACTTTATGCCTTTGCAATACTGATTGTTGGGTGGTATGCAATTAAATTTATTCTTCGCTTAACGAACAAACTTCTAAACTCGCGTCACGTTGATAAAACCTTACAAACTTTTCTTGGAAATTTGTTAGGTTGGGGGTTAAAAGCATTATTACTGATCGCTGTAATTTCAAAACTTGGAGTGGACACAACTGCACTCGCAGCCGTTATGGCCGCTGCTGGATTAGGACTTGGGCTCGCTTTACAGGGTTCATTAGCAAATTTTGCTGGAGGTGTTTTGATCATTTTATTCAAACCCTTCAGAGTGGATGATATTATAAATGCGCAAGGAGAAATAGGGGTGGTCAAAGACATTCAGCTTTTTACAACACAAATTATTACTCCAAATAATAAACGCGTAATCATCCCTAACGGCACTTTGGCAAATGGTAATATTGTAAACCTTTCTGCCGAAGGCACTCTAAGAGTTGATTTAACGATTGGTGTTGGATACAATGAGAATATCAAGCAAACTAAGGAGGTACTAATGAAGGTTCTTACTTCTCATCCGAAAGTGTTAAAAGACCCTTTACCGACAGTAAATGTTTCAGAATTGGCAGATAGCTCTGTAAATTTTGCCGTCCGTCCTTGGAGTACCGTGGAAGATTACTGGACTGTATATTATGACGTTATAGAGAACTGTAAAGAAGCTTTGGATGCCGCAGGCATCGAAATTCCTTATCCACATGTAGTCGAAATTCAAAAAAAAGAATAAGTTCTATTTTTTTGAAGGAATGGCGATAAAATCTTTTAGATAAAAAGGTTCAAAATAAGCGACGTCTTCAAAGGCATCCGTTTTAAATTTATCATACGAAAGTGCACACATTTGTTTTGCTGAAGGCAATTTATTTTCAATGAATTGTGCGTTTTTATGTGTGATAAGGTCTTTGGTTTTTGGCACCCCATTTCCAATGAAATAAACAGCTGTCAATTCCAATAACTCTAGGTAGGATTCAGAAGTCAATACTTCTGCTTCTGTGGGTCGGGTTTCATTATGCTGTGCGTCATAAATGGCTGAATAGACTTCCATACGTCTTGCATCAAGCATGGCAACGATGGTTCCTTTTGGATTTTCAACCTGATGCGCGAGTGCTTCTAGAGTGGGTACAGAAATTAAAGGAATATTGAGTGCAAAACACAAGCCTTTAGCAGCTGAAACTCCTATTCGTAACCCTGTGTAAGACCCAGGTCCTTTGCTAATTGCAATGGCTTCGAGTTGGTCTATGGATATCTGGGTTGTTTTTAGAACTTGATCTATATATACATGAAGTCGTTCCGCATGTGAATACTCACTACTGTTGTCTTCTTTAAACCCTATAACCTCTCCATTATATGCTAATGCTACAGAGCAATTTGTAGTTGAAGTTTCGATGTTTAGAATATAAGCCATACATTATGGTGTCAAGGGTTTCCCCATATAAAAGTCCAATACTTTTGAACGGAATACAAAGTTAAACTTTGAGTTGATTAGGTTTGATTTTGCGTTTACTAAACGCCCCCTAAGTTGTTCAACTTCAAAAGAAGTTGCAGCTCCAAAGTTAAACTTATTTTGAACATTTTTAAAGGACTCTTCTAAACTTGCAACAGAAAACAAAGAGGCTTGATATTGCTTTAAAGAGGCTTTTGCATCTGCATACGCTTGAGTAATTGTAGTCGTAAGGTCCTGTTTTGCTTGTTCTAAATTAAGAATACTTTTTTCTCTATTAATTTTAGCTTTTGAGACATTGGCTTTTGTTTTAAAACCATTAAAAATAGGGACACTTAAACTGAACCCTAAGTTATAACCTAAGTTATTTTCAATTTGAGCGCTGAAGCCATAAGGAACAATGGTTTCGATAATAGATCCTGGGTTATTTGGGTCCATAACAAATTCAGACCTAACATCTAACTCCCCTTGTTTGTGTTGATATGAGGACCCCAGACCTGCTCCAAAACTCAATGAGGGTGCATAGGCACTTTGTGCTAATTTCACTCCAAAATCAGAATTTTCTATGTTTAATTCTGCATTCTTAACTTCAGCACGATTGTCCAAAGCATAGGATAAAATTTCTCCTGTGGAGTTGTATGCCATAGACACAGAAGTTAAATTGATTTGAACTTCTTCAATATCAAAATCATTGGGAGATACTTGTAGGCTTTGACTTAAACTTAATAAGGATAAATCTAAACTATTTTCTGCATTAACAATACTTTCTCTATTAGATGCTATTGTCGCCTCTGCATCAAAAAGATCGGAGCGAGGTTTAATGCCCGCTTCAACTTGAGATGTGACTTGATCCAGTTGGTTTAAACTAATCGTTAATTGTTCTTTAGCAATTTTAAGGTTTTCTTTATTGAATAACACATTTAAAAATGAATTAACAACAGTCAACGAAATATTATCCTGAAGGATGGAGAGCTGTAACTGACTCGCTTCCACTCCAAGCTTTGCTTGTTTGTAGGTATTTAAATTTCGGAATCCGTTAAAAATGGTAACGCCCGTATTTAAGCCAAAATTATTCCCCCTTGAATCACTTTTAATTCTTGAACCATCTTGTCCAATAAAGGACCCAAAATTAAAGTTTTGAGAAGCGCTAGCACTAAGAGATGGCATAAAGTTACCTTTCGCGTTTATCACATCTTGTTTGGCTAAATCAATATCGAGTGTAGATTGCTTCACCGAAATATTATGTTCCAAAGCATGATCGACACATTCTTTTAAGGTCCATTTTTTTTGAGCAAAACTGCTTAAAGTTCCTATAAGAAAAAGAGCTGTATATATATATTTCATAGATTTTGGGATTTTATTATTCATCATCGTCGTCGTCATTATTTTCTTCTGATGCTTTATTCCAGACCTTAATTTTATCGCCTTCTTCTATGCCTTCAATTATTTCCACATTTATCCCATCTGACAATCCGATTTCGATATTTTTTTTGGTGAAATTTCCATTTTCATTTTGTAATTCTACAAAGGGTTTTTCGGTGATGCGATTGAATTGTAAAAGTGATTCTTTAATCACTAAAATACTGTCTTTACTTTCAATTTCTATTTCTGCATTGGCACTGTAACCCGCACGAATTTTTGTACTCGCTTCTATGGTCACATCTGCTTTGATGGTAAATTGAACGGCACCATTTTCCTCTACTCCTTTGGGTGCTACAAACGTTAGCACTGCAGGAAATTCTTTTTCGTTGATTGCTCCAAGAATGACTTTGATGTCTTTGCCTTCTTCTAACTTCCCGACTTCAGATTCATCAACTTTACCTTCAAAAATCATTTTACTCATATCTGCAATCGTAGCAATGGTAGTTCCTGCATTAAAATTATTACTTTCAATAACCTGATCTCCCTCACGCACAGGGATTTCGAGGATGGTTCCAGAGATTTGAGCCATAATATTAGTATTAGCTGAGCTGCCTCCAGAAAGAGATCCTTGTTTGATGATTTGATAATCATCTTTGGACTGATCGTAACTTTCTTTGGACTGATTCAAGCTTAATTCACTGTTTTCAAAATCTTGTTTAGAGATTACTCCCTTTTCAAAAAGAGTTTTATTTCGATTGAACAAGGTTTGTGCATTTTCAAATGAAAGTCGCGTGGTATTGATACGGCTTTTCGCACTTCCCAAGGCTTGTTCGTTTGGCACCACTCTAATTTTAGCAATTAGATCGCCCTTTTTTACAAGGTCTCCTTCTTCAACAAAAATCTGATCTACAATTCCAGAGATTTGTGGCTTTAATTCAATTTCTTCTTCAGGGTTTAACTTCCCTGTAGCAACGGTTTTAGTGTCGAGAGTGCTATAAAATGGAAGCTCCGTTTTATAGTCAATAACTTCTTTAGCGTTCGAATCTTTAAAGTATTTTAACACATACACTAATAAGATAAGTGTTCCGATTCCAAAAATAATTTTTACTGTTTTATTCATTTTATTGATTTTTTATTCTTCTCTTAATGCTTCTATTGGTTTGATACTTGTGGCTTTAAATGCAGGAATGAGTCCTATGAGTGTTCCGAGGGTGACTAGTAGCAACAAGGCTACAAATACAACTGCTATGGACACTGAGGCATTTACAAGTGTTGCATCCTCGCCTTGTCCCCATGCATTGTCTGCCGCAATCAGCATCCATCCTCCCGAAATAATCCCAAAAAGTCCAGCTACAAGGGTTAAAAATACGGCTTCTACCACAATTTGGCGTTTGATTTCAAAAGGGGTTGCACCTAAGGCCCGTCTTACTCCAATTTCTTTGGTGCGTTCTTTCACGGTAATTAATAAGATGTTTCCAATAGCAAATACTCCTGCAATCAGGGTTGCGATTCCAACAAACCAGGTTAAAAACTGCATACCTTTTAAAAACCCTGTGATTTTAGCAAATTCTTTTCCCAAGTTAAAACTTCCAAAAGCACGCTTGTCTTGCGGATGAACTTTGTTTAAATTACGTAATAATAACTTAGCGTCTTCTTCAATTTGCTTGATGTTATATTCTGGCTTTCCTGTAATCATGAGCCATCCTATCGTATCGCCTTGGTTATATATTTGCTGGAAAGTGGTGAATGGAATGTGAATATCGCTACTAGGACCCATGTTGGCATTGCCATTTTGTGCCACCCCAATTACGGTGAAATTGATACTGTTCATTTGGATGTACTGCCCTATAGCTATTTCATCTTTTTCAAATAATTGTTTATAGATGTCTTCAGAAATAACAGCCACCTTCTTTTTAGCATCAATATCGTTTTGATTGATAAAACGTCCTTTTAATAATCTCTTTTTTTGTACCTTATCCAATAGCGGGTAATCGCCATTAATACTAAAAGAGCCTGATAAAAAATTACGAACAACGAGTGCTTGGTTTCTATTTCTAGGGACTACAAATTCAATCCCCTCTACATTTTCTTCTATTTTTTTAGCATGAGATAATTTGAGTTGTACCCTTTTCCCTTCCTGAAATCCTTTGAAGGGTTTGCTTGTGCTTTGACCCCATACAAAAACACTGTTGGTTGCAAAATCTCCAAACAATCGGTTAAAGGAATTTTCCATCCCTCTAGCTGCTCCCAAAAGAGTGATGAGTAATAAAATTCCCCACCATACGCCTACCATAGTGATGCCTGTGCGCAATTTATTTTTGCTCATGCTATCATAGACTTCTTGCCAAGTGTCTCTATTTAATAAAAATCGAATCATCTAATCGTCTCTTAGTGCTACTATGGGTTTAATTTTTGATGCTTTTTTTGCTGGCAAATATCCTGCTAAACTTCCCGCACCGATAAGAATTAAGGTCGCTGAAAGCACAAGGCTTATACTTACGGAAGGGTTTGTAATAAAATAGGTTTTTAGGTTTGGACCTACAAGTTCTAAAATCCCTACACCCAACAAGAGTCCAAAATAGCCTGCAATGGTGGTTATAAAAATAGATTCAACCAAAATAATAGAGACTATCGATTTTGGAGAGGCACCTAAAGCTTTTCGAATTCCAATTTCTTTGGTTCGCTCTTTAACAATAAAGATCATAATATTACTAATCCCTACAATACCCGCAATCAGTGTTCCCATTCCAATAATTAAGATTAAAATCCCAAGAACCGAAGTCATCTGATTGATGCCTTTATTTTGCATCGCCATATTAAAAACACGTACGGCACGTTGATCGTTAGGGGCTACTAAGAATCTTTCTTTTAATTGTTTTTCTAAATCCAATCCAAAATCAATGGCTTGGTTATAATCTAGATCTGGCTTGTAAGTAAGATTAATTTGATCTATATAATCATTATTTCCATACACTTGCTGTGCTGTTGAAAGTGGCATGTATAGCAGCCGTTCTTCATCATCGCCACCATCATCTGCGAATACTCCAACAACCAAATAAGGAATTCCACTTAAATTAATATACTTCCCTAGGGGATCTACTTTTAAAAACAAATCGTCTTTGACCAACTTCCCAATGACTACCACTTTGGTTTTCAAATCCATATCGCGTTGGTTGATGTAACGTCCCTGGAACACTTTGGTTTTTTCTAAATACTGGTGGTCTGGATGTACTGCTCGCAAGGAGTAGTTGTTTTTTTCGTTTCTAAAGGAGGCATTCACATTTTTGTAAATCCGAGAGGTAATAAACTCTACATTATCATCAAAGTCTGTTTTGATGTAGTTATAATCCTCATTTCTAAATTGTACGCGACGTCCGGCTTGCATTCCTTTGTGGGCTTTGGTTGTTGTTCCAGAACGGATAAACATAGCATTGGCAGCATCGTCCACAAAAGCTTCTGAAAAAGTGTTGTTTAAACCATTTGCAAGTCCAAATAAAATGGTAAATAACAAAATTGCAAAGGTGACCGTAAATCCCGACAACAAACTTCGTGTACGGTTTTTACTGATGCTTTGAAAAATTTCGCGCCAAAGATCTATATCAAACATGTGATTCTGCTCTAACTTGAGTTACTTTTTTGTCTTCCATTATAACCCCATCCCGCAAACGAACAATACGTTTGCACATGGCAGCAATATCCTCTTCGTGTGTGACGATTAAAATCGTTTTACCTTCGTTATTGAGTTGTTGTAAAAATGCCATGATATCGTAAGAGGTTGTTGTGTCTAATGCACCTGTAGGTTCATCTGCTAGAATGAGTTTTGGATCAGATGCTAAGGCACGGGCTATAGCAACTCGTTGTTTTTGTCCTCCAGACAATTCACTTGGCAAATGCGTTTCCCAATCTAAAAGTCCTACTTTTTCGAGATGAAACCGTGCTTTTTCTTGACGTTCTTTACGTTTAAGGCCTTGATAGTATAAAGGTAGGGCTACATTTTCAAGAGCATTTTTGTAATTAATAAGATTAAAGGATTGAAAAATAAATCCTAAAAATTTATTGCGATAAATTGCCGCTTTTTTTTCAGTCAGATTTTTGATGGGAACCTGATCTAATATATAGGCGCCCTCATCTGCTTCATCTAACATTCCAATAATATTCAAAAGTGTTGATTTTCCGGACCCAGAAGACCCCATAATGGCTACCATTTCGCCTTGGTTTACAGAAAGATCAATTCCTTTAAGAACGTGTAATTTTGAATCCCCAATGGAATATGATTTGTGAAGCTGATTTATTTCTAACATAATTAAGTTTGATAGAGCGATTATCAATAATAAGACGCACAAATTTACATTTTGTTACACGCAAAACTGCTAAAATTTGTTAAAATTTATGCAAGTTAATTTAGCAGAAAAGGAGGCATAAAAACCGACATATTTTTCACAAAAAGACTAATTGTAAAAAAAAATAATTTAGATTTCACAAAGTTGTAGTATAGTCCAATAAACATAAAATATCCCTATTTAAGGTGTAGATTTCTTAAAAAAAAATGTAATTTGTTCTCATAATTTGTAATATTGATTAAATGAGTTTTGTATTTTAGTATAAATTCATTACTACGAATTAGCCTGAATTGCTATTTATACATAACCGTTTAATTATAACTAACTATTAAATTCTGTGGGAAATTTAAAAGACAAAAATGATGTAATCTTAAAATCATTGGGTTACCATTTAAGACTGATTCGCCTAGAAAAACAATTGCGTCAAAAAACAGTTGCTAAACTGTGTGATATGGATAGCGGAAGTTACTCTAACATTGAGAATGGAAAACGTAATATTACGATCCTAACGATGTTTAAAATTTCTAAGGTACTAAATGTCTCGATGACTGAACTGATGAACTTTAAAATAAAAAAGTAGCTTTTACTTAGAACCTTGCAAGTAGCGATACAAAAAGAATGCCAACCCTCCAATTAAAATATATGGGATAAGCATCAGGTATACAATGCCGTTATTAACTCCTTTTGCCGTTTCTTGTCCAAGTTCGCTTTCTAAAACAGCTCTACACATCGCGCATTGTGCGTTTACAATTGTATGTTGCAATATAAAAACCAATATAAGGGTGGCTCGCTTCACAATTTAGATATAGTAAGGTGATATCATGATATATACAATTACACCAGTTACAGCGACGTACAGCCATACTGGGAATGCATAGCGCACTATTTTTTTATGTGATTTAAATTCTCCCAACCGTGCTCTTACATAGCTAATGAGTACTAAAGGAATCACAATAATTGAAAGAAGAATATGACTAATCAAAATAAAACGATATACATAAATAAAAGCACCTTCATACTTTGTAGGATCACTGGTCATATGATAAGCTACATACATCACTAAAAAAAAGAAAGAACATAGGATAGATGTTTTCATCAAATTTTCATGCAGTGTCACTTTTTTATTTTTAATGGCCACTAGCGCCAATACCAATAATATAGCCGTAACTCCGTTAACAGAAGCGTAAATAGGGGGTAAAAAAGTAAGTGGCTCTACGTTTGGTAGGCGCACCTTAAAAAGCAATGCGACTACAACTGGGACTGCTATGGATACGATATTGATCCATAATTGATATTTCTGTTTCGTTGTTCGTGCTGTATTATTCATTTTCTAATAATTTTAAAATATCTTCTTTAAGTGCACTAATATCTTCCGACTCCCCATCTGCATCAAATTGTTCTGCTTGACTAATAATCCCTTTGTAATAGATTTTTGGATTTCCAAATGCATCTGTTCGGGAACGAATGTAGCCTTCTTTATCGATAAGTGCAAAGTTTCCTGAATGTTCAAACCCTCCGTCCGCTCCTTCAACCTGAGCAGCATAAAGGTTAAACCCTGTATTTGCAAGATTATAAATGGCCTCTTTTTCTCCCGTCATAAAGTGCCAGTTAGGATTGGTAACGCCATAGTTTTCGGCATAGGTTTTCAAAACTGATGGCGTGTCATACTCTGGGTTAATAGTAAACGAGGCAATTCCAAAATCTGGGCGATCTGGAAAGGTGTTTTGTATATCAACTAAGTTTTTATTCATTTTTGGACAAATGGTGGGACAGGTTGAAAAAAAGAATTCAACAAGGTACACTTTGCCTGCATAATCATCGTTAGAGATTGTTTTTTCGTCTTGATTTACAAAACTGAAAGGCATGACTCTTTTAGCTTCCCCATTAATAATAAGATATGATAAAGGTGTATCGTCAGACACTGTCATTTGGACGTCTTTGCTACGACTTTCTGTTCGTGTGACATCGTTGTTCTGAATACGGTCAATAATTTTAGGAACCACAATGATTCCAAAAATTAGAATGATAAACGACACTCCAACATATGAATAACTAGTTTTTTTCATCTCCTTTTAAATCGTCTGCTCTTCGGCTTGTAGAATTAAAATTTCCTTTTCGTTTTTGGCGGTATTCTGTGAACAAAATACGCATGTCTTCGCTCATTTTATTTTTAAGTATGGAGACTTCCAAACAATCGTATGAACTCATCCCAAACAAAGGTACTTTATTTTTTATTTGATCTTTATCTCGGTCATCCAAACGCCCTCTTTGCTGGCGTTCTTTATCAATAATAAAAACGTCAGAGGTTTTTAGGTTTGAATCCAGAGCCGTAGAAATTTTAAGAGATTGATAGGCAGAAAGTATCTCTGCTTCTGTCCCAAAACCAAATTTCCAATACTCTAGAAACTCATATTGATTGAGTTCTTTTTTTAATAATTCTACCTGTTCATGTGCAGATTCTGGGACTAAAATAACTATTTGAAAACGCTTGAAGCCTCTAAACTTATCATAGACTAATTCTTTAAGATTGAGTGCTAAGATGGCATCTTCCATTGGCGTTTTTCCTAAAAAACCCAACACAGTAAGGTGGTTTTCTAAGAGAAGTGCTTCTCCATCCTTGTTTACAAAATTAGAGAGTTCTGGGATGTTTTTTTTAACAACATCCAAGGTCTTATAATTGTGTTTTGAGGGGTATAAAAACAACAAAAACAAGACAGGTAAAAAAAACAGTACTGTGAGTACAAAAGGTTTTTTTAGTTTAGTGATATTCATGATGCAAAAATAAAAAAGACGACTTTAATAAGTCGCCTTTTAAATGTTAATATTAATCTATTTTTTAAAAGTCGCGTTTCACATATCCGTTCGTGTAAACAGATTCAATGTAGCCGCCTTCTTGTAATAAGATAAACACAAGGTAACATATAAGAAAGACAACCGTCCAAGCAACTAATCTTCTTAGGGATTTTGTTTCATCTCGCATGTGCATAAAATCCCAGGTAATATAATAGGCTTTAATAATGGTAAGCACTATAAATATTAAGTTAAGGCTTTTCGTGTATATGAATCCGGAAAATATGATATTTCCTAACAGTGCGCCAAATCCACCTTCAAAAGGACTCATTGATGGCGTCATTAAAGAGGCTGGCTTGTAAATACCCAATACCACTTCTACCGCTGTAATAATGGAAAGTAGCAAAAGAACTCCCCAAATTTTTTGTGTGTTAGACTTAAACTTTATTAAGCCTCTAAAAATTTCTAACTTATGTGCGTGTGCTGCCATTTTAAAAAATATGTTCGGTTAAACTAGGTAGAAGAATGTAAATACAAATACCCAAACTAAATCTACAAAGTGCCAGTAAAGACCTACCTTTTCTACCATTTCATAATTTTTACGACGTTCGTATGTCCCAATAATTACGTTAAAAAAGATGATAATATTTATGACAACTCCTGATAATACGTGAAATCCATGGAAGCCTGTAATAAAGAAAAAGAAATCTGCAAATAGAGGAGTTCCATATTCGTTAACCTCCAAATTTGCGCCTTTTACATAGCGTCTTCCATTATTTTTAACTTGTTCCAAAGATGCGGCCCTAGAAAGCACTGTTTTTTCACCTTCTTCATTGATTGTTTGGGTTCTTACCAAAACCTCTGGGTGTGATTCTAAACCATGAAGAACGTCACTTACAGAAAATGCTGGTAATGCACTTTCATCGACAAACCACAATCCATTTTTATTTTCATGTTGTACGCGTTCTGTATGAGAAGCAGTAGCAAAATCTTCTACAGAAATACGCTTAAAAACTTCTTCACCATCAATTGTTTTATAGGTTCCAAACTGAAGAATATTACCTCCTTTTGTTTGAACAGCTCCATAATCTCCTTGAATGAAAGTTGCCCATTCCCAAGCTTGTGAGCCTACAAAAATAGCCCCCCCAATAATAGTAAAGAACATGTACCAAATGACTTTGTTTTTTTTCATTTCATGCCCAGCATCTACAGCCAATACCATAGTCACAGAGGACATAATTAAAATAAAGGTCATAAAAGCCACATAAATCATTGGAAGTTCTTGTCCATGTAAAAAAGGAACGTGTGTGAAAACTTCATCGGCAATTGGCCAATAGTCAATAAACTTAAATCTTGAAAATCCGTAGGCTGCCAAAAAGCCTGAAAAGGTTAATGCATCAGAAACAATGAAAAACCACATCATCAATTTACCATAACTTGACTTTAGAGGTTGATTCCCTCCGCCCCAAATTTTTTCTTCTGTTCCGGTGCTAACTAATGTAGAGTTCATAACTGCAATTTGTTTTGAGTTGTGCAAAAATAACAATTTTATTTAGTTAAAGAAATATAAAAAGAAAAAGAGATACAACCATAAAATATCTACAAAATGCCAAAATGTAGAAGCAAGGTCAAATCCAAGTGTATTTTCCGATGAATATTTTTTATTTAATTGATTTATAATCACCACAATGAGACATATAATTCCCGCTAAAACGTGCACTATATGAACCACTGCTATTATATAGACATAAGACATGGTGATGTTACTTGTTGGACCCGTAAAATTATATCCTGAACTAATAATTTGATTGAACCCTAAGATTTGAGAATAGATAAATGCAATCCCAAGAACTAATACGCCAATAAGTAATGACGTTGTGGTGACTGCCTGATTCTTTTTTAAGGTTTGCTTAGCCGCATATAAAAATATACTGCTCAGAAAAATAATCAATGTACTGTATGTAAAAGAACTTGGCAGTACAAAATCGGACAGCCAATCTTCCCGTGAACTACTTACAATAAATGCACTTGTGAGTCCTGCAAAGGACATGATTAAGGAAATAATTCCAAACCATAGCATCATTTTTTTTGCACGGCTTTGTTTTTCTTGAGTAGTTCCTTGTGTTAAATCCATAGTCTAATAAATTTATCTAAAACGTAAATAATTTGAATTACAGTTATATAAACAACGCTAGACAACATCAATTGTCGTGCGGCTTTATCTGTTTGGTTTTTAAACAATCTAAATCCATAATATAGAAACCAAAACCCAACGCCTAGAGTTAAAATCATAGCAATAACAGAAAGTTGAAGTCTCCCCGTAAAACCAAACACTGGCACAATTGATATAAGAACCGTCCAAACGGTATAAATAATGGTTTGAAGTGCTGTGCCTTTATCGCGTTTTCCTGTTGGCAACATATTGAACCCTGCTTTTTGGTAGTCTTCATGTAAAAACCATCCGATCGCCCAAAAGTGTGGAAATTGCCAAAAAAACTGAAGCATAAACAGAACGCCTGCCTCAATTCCAAACTTGCCAGTTGCAGCAACCCATCCCAACATAAAAGGAATCGCACCAGGAATCGCGCCTACAAATACCGAGAGTGGCGTTTTTGTTTTTAAAGGGGTATATGCACTTGTATATAAACAGATTGAAATAGCGCCAAACATAGCGGTACGCTCATTAATACTATATAAAATAGAAAGGCCTGCAAGAGTTAAAATAATTGCCAGAACAAAGGCGGTTGTCACCGTCATTGTTCCTGATGGGATGGGCCTGTTTTTTGTGCGATCCATCAGTGCATCTAAATCACGCTCTATAATTTGATTGAACACATTAGAAGCCCCTACCATAAAATAACCTCCAATAGCCAAGAGAATTAAGATTTTTAAATCGACAACATCTGTAGCTAACAAATACCCTGCTAGAGATGAAAAAACGACACTAATAGACAACCCCATTTTGGTCACTGCCTTAAAGTCGGCTAGAAATCTTATTGTAGATGTTGAGTAAGTGTGATTCGACATATTAAGATGAAATTTCTCCACATTTTGAATGGCAAAGATACTTCTAAAATCTATTTTAGCCACGTAAATTTTTGAAATAAATCTCCGGTTCTGTGGGCAGTTTTATTTTCCTACAAAATAAACCGATAAGTCGCTTTTAGTAAGAAAATATTCTGTGGGCGCTCGTCTAAAATACCTGTTTCAAATCCTTCAAACAAACCATCAGAAGAAGAAACACTGCTTTTGACTCCTTGCGACCAAACCAAAAACAGTTCGGATCCTGGAATGTATTCCCATCTTAAAACTAAATTTGAATTGAATTGAACATACGAAAAATCAGGGTTTGAAAAACTATAATCCATAGTACCATCTCGGTTTTCATCAACCTGAAAATCATTTCCGCTGAGATTTATTTGATTAGAGTCGTACAATTGAAAACGTTCTGTAAGTCGCTCGGCAACTGGATTTGTCACATATTTAAAATCTTTATAACGACCCCGTGAAATAAAGGGTTGTCCATAATATTGAATTGATAGATTAGGGTTGATGGTATAATCCAGTCGAACCGATGCTGTGAGCGTATGATTGTCAATCGTTCCCAAAATATATCTAGAGTCAGAATTATAATCAGATTGCGTCACGTATTGAGTTTGATTTTTTGAAATACTATATTCTGGAGATAATGAAATATTGAACGCATTGGTGGGTTGGTAGTTTAACTCAGATTCAAATTTTAACAACGAAAAATTATTTTCTTTAGCTTGAGAATGAATCAATCCAATAGTCCCATTAAAATTTTTACGACGGTCTGAACCCACAAAAAAGAATTGAAAATTTTCTTTAGAAAAACGCCAGCGTGGCCCACCTCTTAAAATACTGTTTGAAAAAATGCGTGGCTTATGAGCAAGCCCAAAATCAATCTCCCAATTGTTTAAAAAGCTAGCAGAACCGTTAATCTGGTATTGAATCCTATTATAGTTACCTTCAAAATCAAAAGCTGAAAACTGATTAAAACGCACATTAAAGTCCCTAAAAACCCCCGTGGGTTTGATGCTTCTGTACCTTAAATTAGCATATTGAATCATTTCATCTGCACTCCTCAAAAAACCAATATCATTCAATTCGAGTTCGGGAGACACCCATTTAAATCCCGCGTTATAATTCCAATGTTGCCCTCCTACTTTACCGATCCCAAAACGACCTCCAGTCCCTGTTAGTGAAGTTCGGTTTGGATCGACTTCTAAATGGGTTGCATCGACTCTATTAAATAAATGGGTTAAATTTTCTTGGGTTAATTTAATGGCTTCTTTACTCCCTTGAACATGGCTCATGATAATATTGGCCTCCATAAAATAGGCTCTGTTTTTCCATTGGTGTGTAAAATCTATACCGCCAGAATAAGCTGATTTCCTAAGTTCAGATACTTCTGGGGTAATGAAGCGATTGGTGGCTGTAAACATGCCACCAAAAAAAGTGTTTTTTTTATTAAAATCTTTTTGAACCCGCCCTACAAGATAATTGGTAAAAGGCTCAGCAAGTGATTCGGAAGTGTTTCCATTGGTACTTATCTCTGTGAATTCCTTAGAGGTCATGCTTTCTAATACTCCTATCGACCAGCCATTTTTAGTTTTTCCACTAAATTTAGCAGCGCCAAGAATGGTAGTATTTTGAGGCTGATTTACAAAAGCCTCATCCGTTGTTTCGAGATTCACTTGGGGGCTTCTACCAATCCGTCGAGAAAAAAATAAATTATTCCGGTTGTCTGCGAATCGGTAATCAAAAATGTTTTTATTTTCCACAAAGAAAGGGCGTTGGTCTCTATTAAAAATTTCAAAGCCATCTAAATTGATCGCTGCAGGATCTGCTTCTACTCGACCAAAATCAGGATTAATGGTTACATCAAGTGTTAAATCATTTGTAATACCAATCTTAGCGTCAAGTCCCGTATTCAAATTAAAATCATTACCATCAGCATAGGGGTTGCCAGCTTCAGCTTCATAGCGATCTAGCTTCGTGACCACAAAAGGTTGAATTTCGATTTGTTTTTGAGGTTTAATATTTTTTAAACCCTTTAACTTCCCAGCTTCACTAACCCATCCAGCCGCTCCAATTGGGATGCGATTCCAAGCAGATAATTCATTGTTTTTAAAGTAGTTTCGAACAACATTCAATCCCCAAACCTGATTTGGGTCGTTACTAAATCGCAATTGACTTAAAGGTATTTTCATTTCCGCAGTCCATCCCTCGTTGTCAATAAGAGCTTTGGCACTCCATATAGGGTTCCAACTCGCATCAATATTATTTCCATTATCAGTGATAAATTCATCGCCTCGAACACCGGCTGCTGTGACTGTAAATAAAAACCCTGTTCTTAAGTCGTGATAACTGTCTATAAGAACATTGATGCGATCGCCTACAAATCCATCACGTCGCGAAAGGCGGTTTGTAATTGTTTCTGGTTCTGAATCCAAAGCCTTTAGAGCAATGTAAAGGTGTTTTTGATCGTAAAGAATCTTGAATTTGGTTTGCTCGGAGGGATCGGTGTTTTCATCTGGATTCACTTCAATAAAATTAGTAGCCCATTCTGCAGATTCCCATATAGAATCAGCGAGATTTCCATCAATCGAGGGAGCAGCGGCAACATCAATTTCAAAGGTAGTATATGTTTTTGGTGAAACCGTTGTCAGTTGTTGTGCTATAACTGTACCTGCACTAATATATAAGAAAAAACTTATGAGCTTAAAAAGGTTCATGACGCAAGGTTTAATAATGGGGCACTGTACAAATATGAAGAATAAAAATTTACAGAAATAAAATAATTTGTTAAACTTTAAATTAATCTAGATAAATGGGTGGAGTTATCATCAAATCCACAATTGCAAATGCCTTGAAAATCAATCTCAAAATAAACTCAAAATAGATTTTGTTAATAACAATTTATAATTGTAGATTTGCAAACTCTTTTTTAGGGAGGAATGTTTAATAAGAAAAAATATTTAGTGTGGATACATTAAGCTACAAAACAATATCGGCCAACAAAGCTACTGTGGACAAGCAGTGGGTTTTGGTAGATGCTGAAGGAGAAACGTTAGGGCGCTTGGCTTCTAAAGTTGCAATACTTTTAAGAGGAAAGCACAAAACTAACTTTACTCCACACGTTGACTGTGGAGATAACGTAATCGTTATCAATTCAGAGAAAATAAATCTTTCTGGAAACAAATGGACTGAAAAGACTTATATCCGTCATACAGGCTATCCAGGAGGTCAAAGATCACTAACTGCAACTGAGATGTTTGCTAAAGATCCAACAAGGTTAGTTGAAAAATCAGTTAAAGGAATGCTCCCTAAAAACAAATTAGGTGCTGCATTATTCCGTAATCTAAACGTTGTGGCTGGTTCTGCGCATTCTCACGAAGCACAAAAACCAAAAACAATCAATTTAAACGAAGTTAACTAATGGAGGTTATTCACAAAATTGGTCGTAGAAAAACGGCCGTAGCACGTATTTATCTTGCTCCTGGAAAAGGATCAATTACCGTGAACAAAAAAGATGTAAACGATTATTTTCCGTCTGCAACTTTACAGTACAAAGTTAACCAACCTTTTGCATTGACTGACAACGAAGGCAACTTCGATGTTAAAGTAAATGTTTTTGGAGGTGGTATAACAGGTCAAGCAGAAGCAATTCGTTTAGCTTTATCTCGTGCAATGTGCGAATTAGATGAAGAAAATAGAGGGATTCTGAAACCAGAAGGCTTATTGACAAGAGACCCAAGAATGGTTGAGCGTAAAAAATTCGGACAGAAGAAAGCGCGTAAAAAATTCCAATTCTCTAAACGTTAATATTTATAATTTAAACCAGTTATTGTTGTCTATGGTGGCCAACCACCAAGACTTAGTTTAGCATCTAAATGTTTAAGGCCTTAAAAAAATAAGCCACTCAAGCATTGCTAATTCAACAGAACGTAAACTATCACAAAATGGCATTAGTAGAAGTAAAAGAATTATTAGACAGTGGTGTACACTTCGGACACCTTACAAGAAAATGGGATCCAAACATGGCTCCTTACATTTATATGGAGCGTAATGGTATTCATATCATTAACCTATATAAAACAGCTGCAAAACTTGAAGAAGCTTCACAAGCTTTAGCAAAAATTGCAACCTCAGGTCGTAAAATCTTATTTGTTGCGACTAAAAAACAAGCAAAAGACATCGTCTCTGAAAAAGCAGCAAACGTCAACATGCCATACATTACTGAAAGATGGCCTGGTGGAATGCTAACTAACTTTGTAACGATCCGTAAAGCTGTTAAGAAAATGGCAACTATTGATCGCATGAAAAAAGATGGTACCTTTTTAACGCTTTCTAAAAAGGAACGTTTACAGGTCGATCGTTTAAGAGCGAAACTAGAAAAAAACTTAGGATCAATTTCAGAAATGACACGTCTTCCAGGAGCACTGTTCGTAATTGATATCAAACGTGAGCATATCGCAATTAAAGAAGCACAGAAATTAAACATTCCAATTTTTGCAATGGTAGATACAAATTCTGATCCAAGACAAGTGGATTATGTAATCCCTGCAAATGATGATGCTTCTAAATCAATCGAAAAAATCCTTACAACTGTAACAGATGCAATTGCTGAAGGTTTAGCGGTAAGAAAAGCTGAAAAAGAAACTAAGGATGCTGAAAAAACAGCAGAGGTAGCAGCCGCTAAAGAGCCAAAGCTTGAAACAACTGAAGCAACTGAAACTAACGTTGAAGCAAAAGCAGAAGCAACTGAAGCAAAAGCAGAAACAAACGAAGCAGAAGCAACTGAAGCAACTAAAACTCCAAAAGCTAAGAAAGCCGCAGCTCCCAAAAAAGCTAAAGCTAAAAAGGTAGCCAAAAAAGAAGAGGCTCCTGCAAAAGAAGAAGTTGTAAAGGAAGAAGTTGTAAAGGAAGAAGAATAATTAACTAATTTATAAGTAAATAAAGTAACAACAAAGTCGTTCAGTTCTTCCCATGGAAAGTTTGAACGACTTTTTTTAAACAATTAAATCATGATAAAAGTAACAGCTGCTGAAGTAAATAAATTAAGACAAGCGACGGGTGCAGGAATGATGGACTGTAAAAAAGCCTTAGTTGAAGCTGAAGGCGATTTTGATAAAGCAATTGACAACCTTCGTAAAAAAGGGCAAAAAGTAGCCGCTAATAGAGCCGATCGCGACTCTTCTGAAGGGGCTGCTGTTGCAAAAATTAATGCTGACAATACCGTAGGTGTTGCCATCGTTTTAGGATGTGAAACGGATTTCGTTGGAAAAAACGAAAACTTTTTAGCCTTGGCGAGTCAGTTTGGAGATATTGCACTGAACCACGACACAAAAGAAGCCTTTTTAGCGGCTGATTTTGGAGGGATGACAGTTGCCGAAAAATTAATCGAACAAACAGGCATAATTGGTGAAAAACTAGACATCAAAGCGTTTGATAAAATTGAAGCTGCGTATGTAGGTTCTTATGTTCATATCAACAAAATTGCTGCCGTTGTTGGTTTGTCTGCAAAAGTAGAAAACGCTGATGTTTTGGTAAAAGATGTTGCAATGCAAGTGGCTTCTATGGGCGCTACAACGCTTTCATACAAAGATTTTGACCCTGCATATATTGCCTCTGAAACAGAAGCTAGAATTGCAGTAATCGAAAAAGATAATATTGAGTTAGGCCGTTTAGGAAAAACACTCAAAAATATTCCTCAGTACATTTCAATGGCACAATTAACAGCAGACGTATTGGCACAAGCTGAAGAGGCTGCAAAAGCAGAATTAAAAGCCGAAGGAAAACCAGAACAAATTTGGGATAAAATTTTACCTGGAAAAATGGAACGTTTCATTTCTGACAACACAACATTAGATCAAGAACAATGTTTGTTAGATCAAAATTTTATCAAAGACGATAAAGTAAGCGTTGCAAAATATGTTGAAAGCTTTGGAGATGTATCTATCACTAGTTTTAAACGCGTATCCCTAGGATAATAAAACAACCTATATATTTATTAACCCCTGTTTAGCACTGCTAGACAGAGGTTTTTTTAATGTTATAACGAAATTTCCAACTTGTATAGTTTTTGTATAGTAAAAAAAAAATGTTCTAAACGAAAATTGTATATTTTTGGGCCTTTAAAATTATAACCAATGAAAACTAATTATACCCATTTACTCTTTATACTTCTTGCTGTAACACAATTGTCTTTTGCACAACAAATGCCAATTGATTTTTCTGATTCTTCAGATGACTTTTGGGCTTTTGCAGGAACTGGTTTTAGCACAAGAACCGACCCTGACAATGCTGGAAATACTGTAGGGCAATTTTATAATGACGGTTCAGATGCATGGCAAGGGTTTTCAATTGGTTTACAAAGAGCTATTGATTTGGACTTTCAAAAAACCATTTCACTATCGTTCTATGGGTTTGATCCTAATGCACACACCATACTTCTCAAATTAGAAGATGGTGCAAATGCAGATGTTGAGGTGATTCAAAACGTGCCCAGTGGCGGTGGATGGACCACAAATATAACATTCGATTTTGCAAATGCTCAAGTATCAGGGGTTGGTAGTCCAGTAAATGCAAGCGGAACCTATGATCGCTTGACCCTTTTTATAGATGCTGGCGTTGCGTCCCCTGGAACCTATTTATTAGATGATATTGACGATGGCTCAGAAGAAACCGACCCACACGAATTGGATGTAATTTATGACACTTTGGTTTGGGAAGAAAACTTCGATACTCCTGGTGCTGTGAATCCAACGAATTGGCACCATCAAACTCAAGTAATTGTTCCGGGAGTTGGCTGGGCTAATAACGAGGAGCAGCATTACACCAATCGTACAGATAATTCTTTTGTAGATAATTCAGGAAATCTTAATATCGTTGCAATAAAAGAACCATGGACTGATCAAGGCTTAACAAAACAATATACCTCCGCGCGTCTCAACTCAAAGTTTGCATTTACTTACGGAAGAGTTGATGTCCGTGCAAAATTACCAAGTGATAATGGGACATGGCCTGCGATTTGGACCCTAGGTAAAAATATTTATGAGCCAGGTACTTTTTGGCATTCTGATTATGGGACAACCAGTTGGCCTGGCTGTGGAGAAATAGACATCATGGAGCACGGCTTAGGAGCCTTAAACCATGTGTCTAGCGCGCTACACACCCCCTCTAGTAGCGGTGCAACTGTAAATACTTCTGGAGTTAACGTTTCAGATGTAAACGCTAATTATCATATATATTCTATGAACTGGTCGCCAAATCAAATTACGTTTTTAGTGGACGGTGTTGGGTTTTATACCTACAATCCTTCTGACAAAAATGACAGTACATGGCCGTTTTATGAAGATCAATTTATATTGCTAAACCTCGCAATGGGAGGATATTCTGGATCGATCGATTCTAACTTTACGCAAGCCTCTATGATCGTCGATTATGTGAGAGTGTATCAGGAGGCTCCTTTGAGTATTGGTGCAGATTTAAGTTTAGACAGTACGCTAAGGATATTTCCTAACCCTTCTACGGATAAAATTTATATTAATGCTAAAGTAGCTCTCAGTAGTTTAGCACTTTATGACTTGTATGGTAAACTGATTCTTACCAAAGAAAACGACATCACAAACCTTGATGTGAGCCGTTTAAATTCGGGAGTATATTTTCTAGAAGTCTATTCAAATACTGAAAAAGCAGTTAAAAAATTAATTATTAATTAAGCCAAGGGAATTGGAGTTCCGTATTATGTATGGTCTGGGGGTTGACACATCTTACTCAACAACCGCACGTACCTTGTATTTATAATCCACGTCTTAAAATCTCTATAAAAACCATGCGTTTTTATAGATGAAAATATAGATATAGATTTGATTCATTCTTTTAGAATTAATAAAAAACATCTAGCACCAAAAATAGATTCCGTTCAAAATTGACTAGAATCCCAAAAATCCGCTTTTTGGATTTAAGATATTGTGTATATTTGTGCAACGAGCCACACAATTATGACATACAAACGAATATTACTCAAACTTTCTGGAGAAGCCCTGATGGGAAATCGCAATTATGGAATCGATCCTGAACGTTTGTCCGACTACGCAAATCAAATCAAACAAATTTCCGAACAAGGCATTCAATTAGCAATTGTTATTGGTGGTGGAAATATTTTTAGAGGCGTTGCTGGTGCGAGTAATGGGATGGATCGTGTTCAAGGGGATCATATGGGAATGTTAGCTACCGTCATAAACGGTCTCGCATTGCAAAGTGCTCTTGAAAACGCTGGGGTCCCAACCCGATTACAGTCTGCCATAAAAATTAACGAAGTTGCAGAGCCTTTTATTCGGCGTCGTGCCATTCGTCACCTAGAAAAAGGACGTGTCGTCATTTTTGGAGGGGGTACAGGAAACCCTTATTTCACAACCGATTCAGCAGCGGTTCTTCGTGCCATCGAAATTGAAGCTGATGTGATTTTGAAAGGCACTCGTGTGGATGGTATTTATAATACCGATCCAGAAAAAGATAAAACTGCAATTAAATTTGATACCATTAGTTTTGAGGACGTGCTTAAAAAAGGACTTAAGGTAATGGATACAACGGCTTTTACATTAAGTCAAGAAAATGACCTCCCAATTATTGTTTTTGACATGAACAAAAACGGAAACCTTCTTAAAATTATTTCTGGACAAGCCATTGGAACCACCGTGAGCTAACAACACATTTACCATACTTATAAAAGACTCAAAAATGAACGAAGAAATAGAATTTATACTGGATAGCACAAAAGAAGCGATGGTAAATGCTTTAAAGCATTTAGAAAAGCAATTTATAAACATCCGCGCCGGGAAAGCGAATCCCTCAATGTTAGGAAGTGTCATGGTCGATTATTACGGGACTCAAACTCCTTTAACACAAGTCGCTAACGTGAATACACCCGATGGACGAACAATTACAGTTCAACCATGGGAAAAAGCCATGTTACAAGAAATAGAACGCGCAATTATGATTGCTAATTTAGGGTTTAATCCAATGAATAATGGCGAAACCATCATTATCAATGTGCCGCCTTTAACAGAAGAGCGCCGTCGCGAATTAGCGAAACAAGCAAAATCTGAAGTTGAAGACGCAAAAATATCGATACGTGCTGCAAGAAAAGACGCCAATTCAGAAATCAAATCTATAGAAGATGTATCTGAAGATATTAAAAAGAATGCAGAAGTAGATGTGCAACAACTTACGGACACACACGTCAAAAAAGCTGAAGACTTGTATGCTGTCAAAGAGCAAGAAATTCTCAAAATTTAATCCTTCAAAATTTTACATTTTCTTATAGAAAGTTAAACTTTCTATACCCTGTCTTTTAATTCCTTTTATTTACCTTTGACGCCATCAAAAAAGATTATGTTTAAACTATTTTCAACCGGGTTTTGGGAAACCATTGCACGACTCATTTTAAGAAACAGAATTTTTATTCTCGTTCTGGTTGTACTTACTACTGGGTTTTTTTCCATGCAATGGAATAACATGCGTTTTACCTATACCGAAGCAAATCTGTTGCCAGATGACCATCCTATTAATTTAGAATACAATAATTTTCTAGATATTTTTGGAGAAGAAGGTAATTTGATTGTAATGGGGGTCAAGGACAGTACCTTGCTCACCGTCGAAAAACTAAATGCTTGGAATACGTTTTCCAAAAGTTTTAAAACCCACCCCAATGTAGATGCTGTCATTGCCATTAAAGATTTACAAAAACTTGTTAAAAATGAGCGTAAAAAACAATTTGACCTCATCCCTTTTATCAAAGATTCTGTCCAAACACAATCGGAAGTAAATACACTAAAAAAAGCCCTTTTTGAAGACTACCCTTTTTATGACAATGTTCTTTTTAACAAAGAAACCGAGGCCATTCGCACAGCCATCTACTTAGATAAATCGATCGTCAACACCCCAGAACGAAAGGCATTTATTGAAACCTTTTTAACCCCAAAAGTAAAAGCATTTGAAGAGGCCTATGGTTTAAATGTGCGCGTATCAGGGATGCCTTATGTACGGACACTAAATTCTCAGAATATTATTGATGAAATTAGCATGTTTATTTTAGCAGCTATTTTAATCACTTCACTTATTTTCTTTTTCTTTTTCAGGTCATTCAGAGCGACCTTTATATCCATGATTGTTGTGGTCATTGGAGTGATGTGGACCTTTGGAATTTTAGGGTTGTTACAATATGAAATTACCGTACTCACAGCCTTGATTCCTCCTCTAATTATTGTCATTGGAATTCCAAATTGTATTTTTCTAATCAACAAATACCAGCACGAAGTCAATAATCATGGTAACAAAGCAAAATCGCTTCAACGCGTAATTTCAAAAGTTGGGAATGCGACTTTGATGACCAATGTAACTACAGCCTCAGGGTTTGCAACCTTTATAATTACCCAAAGTAAATTGCTCACCGAATTTGGTATTGTTGCTTCACTGAGTATTATTGCCATTTTTCTGTTGTGTTTATTAATTATTCCTATTATTTATAGCTTTATGCCAATCCCAAAAGAGAAGCATTTAGAGCATTTAAACAAACGATGGATTAACCGCCTTGGCGATTGGATCGAACATACCGTTAAGCATAAAAATATTACAATCTATATGACGGCAACTGTTTTACTCGCCATCAGCATCATTGGAATTTTTCAAATTGAAACTACGGGGAGTTTAATTGAAGACATGCCTAAAAAAGCGGAATTTTATAAAGACATCGAATTCTACGAAAGTGAATTTAATGGTGTGATGCCTCTAGAGATTTTAGTAGATACCAAACGTAAAAAAGGAGTCCTAAAACTCTCTACTTTAAAACGCATGAATGCACTTGAAGATTTGATTTTTGAAATTCCAGAACTTTCTAAACCCATCTCTGTAGTAAGCTTGGTGAAATATTCTAAACAAGCCTACTACAACGGAAATCCTAAATATTATCAATTGCCCTCTGCACAAGAAAATAATTTTATTTTATCCTATGCAAAAAATGCCTCTTCAGATGTTGATTTGCTAAAAAACTTTGTCGATAGTACGGGTCGCTATGCCCGAATCACCACCTTTATGAAAGATGCTGGGATCGATAAAATGGAACGTATTGAAGAAGATCTCTTAGCAAAAATTGATAAGCTGTTCCCTAAAAAACTGTACGATGTTTCCATCACTGGAAAAGCCTATTTATTTCAAAAAGGAACCAAATATTTAGTTCGAAACTTAGTCTTATCATTGGCCTTGGCTATCTTTTTAATCTCACTATTTATGGCTTATATGTTTCGCTCATTCCGAATGATTATCATTTCGTTAATTCCAAATTTATTACCGCTATTGGTAACAGCAGGAATGATGGGCTACTTAGGCGTCCCCATAAAACCATCAACAATATTAGTTTTTAGTATTGCTTTTGGAATTTCAGTAGATGATACCATTCATTTTTTAGCCAAATACCGACAAGAATTATTGGCGAACCACTGGAAAATTAGAAAGTCTGTCTTTTCGGCACTTCGCGAAACAGGGGTGAGTATGTTTTATACCTCCATTGTACTATTCTTTGGGTTTTCGGTGTTTATCACTTCTAATTTTGGAGGTACTGTGGCCTTAGGCGCCTTAATTTCAGCAACCTTATTATTGGCGATGTTGGCTAATTTACTGTTGTTACCTTGTCTATTGTTGTCTTTAGAACGCAGCATTGCAAACAAGAAAGTATTGAAAAAGCCTCCACTAAATATTATTCCAGAAGAAGAAACGTTTGAAGAAGACTAACTCATACACTGTTAATTTAGCTTAAAACTTTATATTTGCACTATTAATAATTGTACTTATGACTACCAGCACTGTTGAACATTTACTAACTCAAGAACTCAAACATACAGACATTGAGGTTAAAGGGTGGGTTCGAACATTTAGAGCGAACCGATTTATCGCTCTTAATGATGGCTCTTGTCTTCAAAGCATCCAATGTGTAGTTGATTTTGAAAGCATGGATGAAGCGCTATTAAAACGCATCACAACAGGTGCTGCTGTACACATTAAAGGCGGTTTAGTTGAAAGTCAAGGAAAAGGACAGTCTGTAGAAGTTCAAGTGAGTTCTATAGAAATTTTGGGGGATGCTGATCCTGAAGAAGTATCAAAAACCATCCTACAACCTAAACGTCATTCCTTAGAATTTTTAAGAGAACAAGCACATTTACGAACACGAACCAACACCTTTAGTGCGATAATGCGACTCCGTTCATCACTCTCTTTTGCTGTTCATTCCTATTTTAATAAAAATGGGTTTTATTATATGCATGCTCCGATTGTCACTGGAAGTGATGCCGAAGGTGCCGGTGAAATGTTTCGAGTCACTACATTAGATCCAAAAAATCCACCGCTAACAGATGCCGGTGAAGTGGATTACTCAAAAGACTTTTTCGGAAAAGAAACAAACCTAACCGTATCTGGGCAATTGGAAGCAGAAACCTATGCCATGGCACTCGGAAAGGTATATACTTTTGGGCCTACATTTAGAGCTGAAAACTCTAACACCTCGCGACATTTAGCAGAGTTTTGGATGATTGAACCTGAAGTCGCTTTTATGGATTTGGCTGGGAATATGGATCTTGCGGAAGATTTCATGAAGTACGTCATCAGTTACGTTTTAGAACACAATAAAGAAGATCTAGCCTTTTTAGAGCAACGTTTGGAACAAGAAGATAAATCAAAGCCTCAAAATGAGCGGGCACCTATGCCACTTACTAAGAAACTTCGTTTTATTGTTGACAACAATTTTAAACGTGTTAGCTATACAGAAGCAATTGATATTTTACGAAACTGCAAGCCTAATAAAAAGAAGAAGTTTAAATATATTATTGACGAGTGGGGTGCCGATTTACAAAGTGAGCATGAGCGCTTTTTGGTAGAAAAATACTTTAAATGTCCTGTAATTTTATTTGATTACCCTGCAAAAATTAAAGCCTTTTATATGCGCTTGAACGAGGACGGAAAAACAGTTAGAGCCATGGATATTTTATTCCCAGGTATTGGTGAAATTGTTGGTGGATCGCAGCGTGAAGAACGATTGGACGTCTTAAAAGCAAAAATGGCAGAACTTGACATCCCAGAAGAGGATCTTTGGTGGTATTTAGATTTAAGAAAATACGGTACGGCGGTGCACTCTGGATTTGGACTCGGTTTTGAACGTTTGGTCATGTTTGCGACTGGTATGGGTAACATTCGAGATGTCATTCCTTATCCTCGAACTCCTTTTAATGCTGAATTTTAAAGGTAACCATATTCGCATTTTTTGAAACTAATTACTGCTTAGCATATATCTAAAGATTTTTTCTTATTTTTATATAAACCCGAAGAATAAATGCTTAAGCAATCTTTACATTATAAATTATCACAAAAACTATCACCTCAACAAATTCAGTTGATGAAGCTGATCCAGTTGCCTACCCAGGCTTTTGAGCAACGCCTTAAACAAGAGCTCGAAGAAAACCCAGCACTCGAAAGTGGTAAAGATCAAGAAGAAACGTATGAAGAGACCTTTGACTCCAATGATAATGATATGGACAATGAGCAAATCAATGCAGACGATATTAATGTAGATGACTATCTGAGTGATGATGAAATTCCAGAATACAGACTTCATGCCAATAATTACAGTGCCGATGATGAAGAAAAAACAACCCCTTTTGCTTCTGGGACGTCTTTTACACAACATCTAATCGATCAACTCAACACCTTTCCTTTAGAAGAAACACACTATCAAATTGCAGAATTTTTAATTGGAAGTATCGACGATAGCGGCTACATCCGCCGTCCGTTACTTGATATTATGGATGATTTGGCCTTTACTCAAAATGTATATACCGATGAGAAAACCATTGAGTCTGTCCTCAAGGTAGTACACCTTTTAGACCCTGCAGGGGTGGGTGCTAGAAACCTTCAGGAATGTTTAGCACTTCAATTGCATCGAAAAACACAAACACCTAATACCGCACTCGCCAGCAAAATCATTGAACAGGGCTTTGAGCAATTTACTAAAAAGCACTACAAAAAACTCTTACAGAAATTTAGTATTACGGAATTACAACTTAAAGATGCGATTTCTGAAATTGAACGCTTAAACCCAAAACCTGGTAGTTCCTATTCGAATAACGCCCGCTCTATTGAACACGTCGTACCCGATTTTACTATCAAAATTAATGAAGGGGAATTAGAGCTGAGCCTGAATGGTCGAAATGCACCTGAATTGCATGTTTCAAGGCCCTATAACGAAATGCTAAAAGGCTATAAGGCTTCCAAAGAAAAAACAAAATCGCAAAAAGATGCGGTGCAATTTATCAAACAAAAACTCGATGCTGCCAAATGGTTTATTGACGCTATAAAACAACGCCAACATACCCTATTCATTACCATGAGTACCATTATGCATTTTCAAGAAAATTACTTTTTGTCAGGAGATGAACAACAACTAAGACCCATGATTCTAAAAGATATTGCGGATAAAATAGACATGGATGTTTCGACGGTATCACGGGTTGCAAACAGCAAATATGTGGACACTCCTTATGGAACAAAATTGATCAAAGAGTTTTTTAGCGAGTCCATGACAAATGACCAAGGAGAAGAAGTTTCAACCCGAGAAATTAAAAGCATTTTAGAAACCGTAATCGCTGAAGAAGACAAGAAAAAACCACTGACAGACGAAAAATTAGCGATTATTTTAAAAGAAAAAGGCTATCCAATTGCTCGAAGAACGGTGGCTAAATACCGTGAACAATTAGACCTTCCTGTCGCGCGACTTCGCAAACAGCTTTAGCCTACACCTTCTTAATTACATTAGTGACAATTCCCCAAATTACAAAATCATTTTCTTCTGTAATTTTGATTGGCTGATAGTTTTTGTTTTCTGGCTGTAACCAAACCTCATCCTTTTCAACCTTAAGTCGTTTGACCGTAAACTCTCCATCTAAAAAACAAACCGCTATTTTATTATGTGCTGGAGAAAGACTTCGATCAATTACCAAAAGATCATTGTCACTAAGTCCCGCATCTATCATTGATTGCCCACTTACCCGAGCAAAAAAAGTAGCTTCTTTATTTTTTATAAGCTCGTCATCTAGGGATAGGCGTTCTTGTTTAAAATCTTCTGCTGGTGATGGAAATCCAGCCGAGATCCCTGTATCAATATAGACCGCTCCCAAGGTGTTAAGATTTTCAGGTGTAAAAAATGTAAGAGGTGTGTTTTGTTTTATGGACATTGAACTGTAATTATATCTTTAAAACTAGTGGTGTATTTTGGCGATAAATGTTCTTGACGCATTTTCCACGTACGTTTTAAATCTTGATTGGCTAATTTTAATTTTGGAGCGTCGTACTTTTTATTAATAAAATCGATGGTACGCATCAATGGAAGGTGTTTTGGGTCTTCCGTATCAAACAACTGTAATTGGTGGTTGTCTGTTGGAACAATACCTGTAAGGATGACTCCTGCTTTCTTATATTGAATTCCTTTTTTATAAATTGAAGCAACTGCTTTTACGGCATTTGCACTTAAAGTTAAACTAGAATTGGTAGGAAATGGAATGTTGACTACAACACTGGCGCGGTGCTGTTCGGTGTCTTTTTTATGAAAGTTACTTCGGAGAAAAATAATCATCATATGACAACTAGAGCCTTGTTTACGAAGTTTTTCGGCACCACTACAAGCAAAAGTAGAGATGCGTTCTTTAATTTCTTCTAGATTTTTAATCGCAGATTCGAAACTACGTGTGGTCGCAATGGCGCGTTTATTTTTAACAGTTTCTGTCTCTATTTTAGAGATCCCTTCCAAATCTTTTTTTAATTTCCACTCTGTAATAGAAAAAGTTTTACGCACCCACATATCGGGGAGCTGCACAAAATCATAAGCGGTTTTACACTGCTTTTCCGATAGGCGTTTGTGTAGTGCAGGTCCAATCCCCCAAACATCTTTGAGCTTTGTCCATTTCAAAGCTTTGATGCGTTTTTCTTCGTTATCTATGACATAAACACCTCCTGTTTCTTTGGGAAACTTTCGGGCAATTTTATTAGCAACTTTACTCAATGCTTTTGTTGGTGCAATTCCAACACAGGTAGGAATGCCTGTCCATTTTAAGATGCGTTGACGCATCTCAGATCCGTGCACATATAAATCATAGGCATCAAATCCGTTAAGTTTTAAAAAGGCTTCATCAATACTATACACTTCTACATCAGGAGAGAACTGTTCTAAAATACGCATCACGCGACTACTCATGTCGCCATAAAGCGCATAATTGGATGAAAATAATTGAATGTTATTTGTTTTGAAAAACTCTTTAAACTTAAATGCAGGGGCGCCCATAGGAAGTCCTAATGCTTTTGCTTCATCACTGCGCGCAATCACACAGCCATCGTTATTTGATAAAATAGCGATTGGTTTTTGGCGTAAACTCGGGTTAAAAACCCGCTCACAGGAGGCATAAAAGTTATTACAATCAACAAGTGCAAACATGGTCTAAAGGTAATCTATTTTGATTTTTTTATTGCTCTTAACAAGTAAAATATTATACTTATTTATTTAATTTTATGGATTGAGGTCTATAATAGTATTTATATCTTTGTACAATAATTTGGACAAAAAAAATTAAAATCCTTATGAGCACTAAACTTTGTTTATCACTATTCGTACTTAGTCTTTTTTCATTTTACAATGTGTTGGCACAACAACCTTCAGAGGCTCAAAAATTAGATTCTATTACAATTACTTCAACAGCGATTGAGTTGCCTTTTAAAAAAAATTCTCGCACAATAACACTTATTTCATCCGACGTTATAAAACAAAGTCCTGCCACTAATTTGGCAGAACTTTTGCAACAAGAGGCGGGTGTCGATATAAGACGTCAAGGCGTCAATGGAATGCAAGCAGATTTATACATTCGTGGCGGAAGTTTTGACCAAACTTTGCTTTTAATTGATGGTATTAAAGTTGAAGATCCACAAACAGGTCACCATACATTAAACATGGCACTGCCTCTAGAAGTGATCGAACGTGTTGAAATTATCAAAGGTCCTGCGGCACGCGTTTTTGGACAAAATGCGTTTACAGGAGCCATTAATATTGTAACAAAATCAAATGCTGATACTGTGAATTCCGTAGAATATAAGCTTGGCTCTTATAATCAACAACATGTTTCGGGAACCTTGGGAACCAATCTAAAAAATACGACACTAATAGGGCATGCTTCTGTAAATACTTCGGATGGCTATCGACATAATACCGATTTTGAAAATCAAAATTATTTTGTAAAAGGACGTTTTAATACAAATGGCACTCCTATAGATGTCATTAGTTCTTTTTCGGAACGAAAGTTTGGTGCAAATCAATTTTATGCTGTTCAAAGTGGTTACGATCAATATGAAGAAACGCAAAGCAGTCTAGTGGGAGCTTCTACAAAATTCAAAACTGAAAATTTTAAAATTACGCCACGGGTCTACTGGAAACGAAATCAAGACATGTACTTGTATGTTCGAGAAAGACCGTCGGTTTATAGAAATTTACATATCTCCAATAAAGTAGGGCTACAAGTCAATGCTTCATATACTTCAAGCGCTGGAATTACAGGTTTTGGAATCGATGCTGCAAAAGTATTTATGACGAGCTCCAATTTAGGAGAACGCGACCGAATGATGGCAAATCTATTTGTTGAACATCGGTTTTCTTTAGCAGATAATCGTTTAGACATTACGCCAGGTGTTTCGGTAAATTACTTTTCTGATTTTAAATTTCATGCGTTTCCTGGGGTGGATTTTGGTTATGCTATTAATGATACATTTAAAGCGTATGCAAATATTGGTTATACTTATAGAGTGCCTACCTATACCGATTTGTATTATGTAGGAAGAACCGATTTAGGAAATGAAAATTTAGAACCTGAAAAGGCACTTTCTGAAGAAATCGGCTTAAAATATTTTGGAACAAACTTCAATGCTTATGTCGCTATCTTTAATAGATCGTCCGATAATTTGATTGATTATACCAAAGAAAATGAAGCCGATAAATGGCAGGCTACAAACTTAAAGAGTTTAACCTTAACAGGAGCAGAACTAAATCTGTCTTCTAGTTTTAAATCGGGGTTATACACTCAAAATATAAGTTTAGGATATACCTATTTAGATGAAAATTTAAACGACATAAAAACGACCTATTCTAAATATGTACTCAACGCATTGACACATCATTTTACGGCAACGGTTCGATCGCAGTTTTTGAAAAATGTATCACAAAGCATCATTTATAAGTTTGCCGAACGTGCCTCAGGAAGCAGCTATAGTGTAGTAGATGTACAGGCTACATTGAATGTTTCTGGGCTTGAACTTTCTGTCATTGGAAATAATATTTTCAATACAGAATATGTGGAAACAGGTTTTGTCCCTATGCCCAAAGGAAATGTTTTGATAGGGGTCAATTATGCGTTTTAAAAGCTAGTTGATAAGCGTATTCACTTTGTCATATACCAACTGTGATTCCCATCCTCTATACAGAAGATAGTTGGTGAGTTTTTTCTTTTTTTTCCACGGATCCGTGTCGGTCAGTGTTGCCGCTTTTTTTTCTGCTAAAGAGTGAAATGTTTGAAGATAGTCATTAGGGTCAATTTCCTGAAGGGCGATTTTAATAATATACTTCGACAGTTGGCGTTGTTTAAGCTCTAAAGTCAATCTTACTTTTCCCCATTTTTTGATGCTAAATTTTCCTCTAACATAGGCTTTAGCAAAACGTTCTTCATTTAGGTAGTTGTCTTCAATGAGTGCCACAATGATAATTTCAATCGCTTCGGGAATCATTCGCATTTGCTTAAGTTTGTGCTCAACTTCTTTGTGACAGCGGTCTTGATAGGCACAATACTTTTGAAGCTTGGAAAGAGCTTCCTCTATGGAATAACTTTTGTGGGTTGGATACATCCTTAGAATTTATATGTAATCGCACAAATCAAATTGGTTCCAGGCGCAGAGATTCCAGAAGAAAAGGTTCTATAGCGTTGATTCGTGATGTTTTCGATAGTTCCTACAGCAGAAAGTGATTTATTAAAATCAAATTGGGTTCTAAGGTTAAGGGTATACCAAGACGGTGCGTAGGGATTGCCTTGTGCGTCTAAAGCAAATATAGAATCTGCTAATTCTGCAGAAATATCTGAACTACGAAGTTCCCCATTATAATTTATAAACCCATCTAGTTGAAATTTGTTGTGTTTCCATATAAGGTGTGCGTCTCCAAAAACAGGCGCTACGTGTCTCACAGGGAGTTCAACTCCGGGAGTTTCTTCTTGTACTCCGTGAACATAGCTGTACTGAGTGGTGAACTTTAAGGCTTTTGAAAATCGAATTTTTAAGCCTGCTTCAAATCCATAAATCCAAGATTGAGAAGCATTTTGAATGGCTTGAACTTCGCTTATTTCTCCATCATAAAACATTTCAGATATGCCATGGATTTCAAAACTTTTACGAACCAATGCATTTTTTAAATAAGTGTAGTAGGCCGAACAATCAAAAACTATAGATTCTTTAACATTGATCGTAACACCAAGCTCTCCACCATAGGCATATTCTGGCTTTAAATTTCCGTTGGGCACCACAACTAATCCTTCTTGAGGGTCAAAGATTTTCCCGATATCATCAATGTTTGGCGCTCTAAAAGCAGTGGTTGCATTTAATTTCCAAAGAAAGATAGGGTTCGGGTTCCAACTGAGTCCAAGAGTGCCTGTAAGTGCACTTGTCTCTAAATCTGCCGTTATAAAAGGAAGGTTATAAAAAGCACTGTTTTCTGTTAAATCAGCGTCGATAGTCACATAGTTATATCGTATTCCCGATTGTATCGTAAGCTTTGAATTCGGCTTGTATTTATGGCTTAGATAGGCGGCTAACGTTTGCCACTTTGAGTCGTTTGGATAACGGGTTGCAATACGTTCCGAAACATTGGTATCGATGTTTGTTTTATAGGCCGATGAGCCAACTCGATTGTATATATACTCGGCTCCATAAGATATATTAGACCTATTTGAAAGTGATTTATAAAAATCAAAGTTCAAGGAGAGTGCATCTACATTTTCTTCTCTAATTTTTCGAGTATCGGAATTGAATTTTCTATTAATTCGACATTCTTTAAAGTTTTGATAAGCAGAAGATATTTTAATTTTATCATACAAGCTAGATCCGCTACTTAATTTTGTCATTTGTAAGTTAGCAAGAAACCAGTCTTGAGGCCCATAATTCCACTCAGCGAAATGTAAAATCCCTTCTGAATCATAGTTTGCAAGGCGATCGTATCTTGGGTAATCTGAGGTGGTGGAATAATGAAGCCCTAAATCGAATTTTAAATCTTCATTAGCTTTGTAAAGCACTTTTTGAGCAAGATGCATTTGACGAAAATTAGTAAATTTCTGAACTCTTGGAGTTGTATTAGAAACCATCACATCTTGTCCATTAATATGTTCACTGTAATGAAGGCTTAAGTAGTCATCATGACCGTTAGTACCCATCTTTAAATCTCCAAAATCTGAGACACTCACACTGCTATGAAATCCCCATTTTTGAAATCCTAAATTGAAATCTAAATGAGCTGTTTTTTCATTAGTTGCAGAAGCGTATCGAACGGTGCTTCGAGCCGTTAAATTGGGTGTGACAGATTCGGATAGTTTTGGTGTAGTAGTGTAAAAATTCATGACACCACCAATGGCATCACTTCCATAAATAACAGATCCAGACCCCAATATAACTTCTGTTTTCTCAACATTAAAAGGGTTTATTGACAAAACGTTTTGAACATTTCCACCTCTAAATATGGCATTATTCAGACGCACACCATCTACCATAATTAGCAGTCGGTTTGTAGAAAACCCTCGGATCATTGGACTTCCCCCACCTAACTGACTCTTTTGCACAAAAACCCGGCCGCTATTGTTCAATAAATCGGCACTCGTTTGTGGGTTGGATAATTGAATGTCTTCAGGAGTGATACTAATAATATTTTGAGGAACTTCTTTTTTGCTTTGTTCAAATTTGGAGGCCGATATCACAACTTCATTCAGACTTGTAGCTTTTGGAGAGAGAAAAATAGTGTCTTGAACGTTTAATTTTTGTATTGAAATCTTATGATATGAGAGGTGTTGAAAATGAATTTTATCTTGCAAACTATATGAATCTAAATCAACATTCCCATCAAAATCTGTTATGGCTGTTTTGGTTTTGATGTCATTATAGACTGCAACTCCTGGGATGGGTTGCTTATCCGATTTATTGACTACAATAACTTGTTGGGCAGATGTGCTCAATATAAAAAGTAGTGAAACATAAAGGAATAAACGATTCATCTTAACTGTATACTTGATTTAAAACGGTTAACGATCGGGGGTGTTTAAAGGCGTGTAAATGTAATTTAAAATAGTCTAAAATCATATTAAGTAATTCATGCTTTTGCGAGGAATTTAATTCCTGAAGCATTGTTGTATCAAATTTTGTGCCCAAAAAAGGTTTTAGGAGTTCTAATTTTGAACCTGAGATACAATGTTCTCCATTTTGGAGTTGAAAATTCCCGTTTTCGAGATTAAAATACGGGAGCGAATCATTAGAAGTATCAGGGTTAATTCCTAAAAACTTTGTCAGACCCATTAAAAATTGTTGATGAAACGTCCCTGTTTTTTCTACAGTATCAAACCACAATAAAGTTGTTTCAAGGTATTCAAAAAGAGGAGGGTTGGCTTCTTCTTCATTTAAAATCATCGATAGAATTTCAGCTAAAAATAAGACAACGGTTGATTTAAAAATAGTGGTGTGAAGCGTTTCATAGGGTTTATACAATCGAACTTCTTTAAAATAGTGTAAACTGCGATTGTCTTTATGTTCAGCCTCAATTTCAAGGAGTGTGAGCAATTGAAAATAAGCCGGTTTAAGTTTTCCTTTTTTAGATTTAAGTGCGTTTTTAATCACATAGCTTTTCACTCCAGAGGAGGCTGTGTAACACTTGACAATAAGATCGTTGTCATTATATTTAATCTTTGAGATCACAATGGCTTTCGTTGAAACAACCATTACCGTATGATCATTATTTTTGAAACTTTCGTTTCAAGTGTGTCAAAATCAAAGAAAAGCACTAAATACACTCCTGAAGCCACTGTGTTATTTGCTAAATTTTTACCATTCCAATAGGCGGTTCCACCATCAATTTCTAGGTTGTAATTTTTATACCTCAAATTCACATTAGATTGTGCCTCAGCAACCAAATTACCTTCAATATCAGTAATTTTAATATTGACATTCTCACTTATATTTTTAATTTTAATTTTATCTTCTTCCATATTAAATCCGGGGCGCACAGGGTTAGGATAAACATAAATATCTTCAAGTGTTTCCATAGTCCTTGACCCTCCAGTTGTAAAAGCAACTAAGCCTCGAGTGGTTCCAAAATATACAACGCCGTTTTCAGAATCTAAGGCCATGTCATTCACTCCATTTGAGGGAAGTGGAGAATTGTCTTTGGTGAAATGGTGAATGGTATTCTGCCCATCTGAAGACACGTAGAACACGCCCGCGTCTGCCGTAGAAATCCATTTATTATTTGATCCATCAACGATAATATCTGTAATGAACTGTTGTGCCAAGAGTTCCTGAGGAAGCCCGTCCTCCAGAATAATAATAGGTTCGGTTCTTACAACTTCTTCTGTAAAAAAACTGGAAGTATTATACAGCACTCTGAGTCCTTTGTAAGTCCCAATCCATAGCACATTGTTTTTATCTAAGGCTAACGCTTTTACTGCGGTTGAAGGGAGGTTGGCAATGTCTTCATCGTTTATGTTTTTTAATACTGTGCCGTTTTCATTGAAGCCAATCAATCCTTTTTTTAAACCGCCGATCCATTTAGTACCGTCTGGTCCAATTACAATTTCACTGAAACCATTTTCATCACTCATAGGGTCTGATATTATCGATGAAAAATCATACGAGGTCCATTGATTATTTTCAAATTTATTCAATGGCTTTTGAACCCTTCCATTAGCAACCCATAAAACACCATTGTCATCAAATTTGCTCGTAGATGTCAAATAGCGTTCTGGTATAAATGGTTTAAGAGTACTGTTATTTTCGTTATAGATACCACTAATTTCTTCGCTATTAATTTCTATTAAACCAGAGTAATAGGAACTGACAAAAACCTGCTCTGTGTCAAAAGGATTCACAGCGATGTGAGATAAAAAGTCTGGTGATACTACCTTTGAGCTTATAGAATCATATGGGATATTAAGCCATTCATTTTGCCGGTATCTACTTATTCCTGAGAATCTTTGACCTCCATTCCAGTCAAAAGACAACCCGTATCCTCCAAAAGTAAGCCATAGATCATGGTTTTTTAGTTCTAAAGAAAATGGGGTGTTTAACAAAGGACCATCAGGATGAATTTCTTCAAATATATCACTATTTATTAAGGTTGTTTTTAAAACTCCTAAACCTAATCGACCAGTAGTTGTATCGCCACTTGTTCCAATAAAAATATTGTTTCCAAATGTAATTGTACAAGAATAAGACGCTGGGAACTCAGTTGTTGGAATAATAGTATGCACTAAATTAAAGTTTGCGTCATAAAAATTAACTTTCGTTGACAGCGTTTCTATGAGATACGCATCAGAGAAATATAAATCCTGGGGGGTGGATGAACTCACAAATAATTGTGTTAATGAATTATCTATATTTATTTTTGACGTCACAGCGTTAGAAGACGTGACAATTATATTCGTATCGTATAGGATTAAATTTACAAAGTTTCCCGTCACAATTGTCGTCCACTGTTGAAAGTCTATTAAATTCGGATTACTCACTGATGCAGATTTTATACCTTCATTCCCTCCGCAGTTAGCATAAATTACGTTGCTTTTAATCACCGTTTGATTTACGCGTGCTTGACTTCCGTTGAGACCTAAATAATAGGTGTCTCCAAATTCTAAATTATCTAAATCATATGTGGAAACTCCATAATCCGTAGCAATATAAACAAGTCCATTGTGTTCATTAAAATGATTGATGCTTTTATTGTTTGGTGGAATGGTTGTTTTATTTACAATATCTATAACTTTTAGAATATCATTGTCTGACTCTTTAAAAACTTCTATCAATCCATTTTGATACCCTATCAACAATAATTGATAATTAATACTGTAATGTATGGTGGTAATGAGCTCTCCTGAAAGGCCATTAACAGTAGTTATTGTTTCAATTTGATTGGTACTTGAGTCATACGAAAATATCGCATTTTCCGAAGCAGCATAGACTTTATCATTAGCTCCTATAATTTCTATTATGTCTAAATACGAGAAGTGTCCTTCCCAAAATTCAGAAAAATCTTGAGAAAAATTAAACATTGGCAACAAAAATATTATAATAATTGCCAGTCGGTTAAGTATACATTGTATGAGCGTTTTTAAATACATTTATATCAAATACTTTTCGATTAAAATTAATCTTACTTAATGGTTTTATCCCCTAAAAACAAAAACGATTCTTTTGTGTAAATCTTATTTTATGTTCTTAATTTTTTCTGCCGTAGTCTTCTGTTTTTTGATAAATACGGTAGTTCAACTAAATACCACGACAAGATAGCCATAAGTAATGTGAGCATCAAAATGAGCGTACAAATAATGAGAGGAGGATATTTATTAAATAAGCCTAGAAATCCAAATAATTGTATTAAAGGATAATGATAAATATAAATCCCGTAAGTAAAGTCCCCATATTTCCCAAAATTATTTAAAAATCTAAAACTATAAGCGGCATAAAACACCATGAATCCAAATGAAATTGGTTTTAGTAATTGTGTTTTTAAAATATAGTGCTCTAAAACAAACACTATTAAGCATGGAATAATAATATAATCTTTCCATTTCTTTAAAATTGAAAAGTTTTTGTAAAATACGATTCCTGTAGCAAAAAAAGCTAATGCCCCTGGAAGTTGTTTCGCTATTCTATAATTCCCTGTAGAAAGAAAATACATATAATAAGTAACCGATAAAAGATATACAATGACAATTAAGGCATAAAAGTTTAATTTTTTAACCCTAACAAGCCAATAAAATACAGGGACTAAAAGATAAAACGCTTCTTCCAGCTTAATTGTCCACAAAGCGCCATTAACAGCACAAAATTTATTTGTTTCGAATACTCCTGGCAAGCAAGGTTCTAAATAATTTTGAAAGGATAAATTGGCTGCAAGATAGTTCCAAAATTGACTATTAGAGAAATACTCGTAAATCGAATAAGATGAGATAATACTAAAGAGGAGTGCAGAAGCTAAGATTACAACAGCATAGGCTGGAATAATTCGTTTCGCTCTTCTAATAATGTATTCTTTTAGTATTGCACTATTCTCATAACTTTTCGCAATTAAAAATCCGCTTATTATAAAAAACCCGTCTATTGCTAAGCGTGCGTTAAGATAGATTTTAAAAGGTTTAAGAACTTCAAGGTCACTCAATTCAATTAAATGTGCAAATGCCACTGTAAAAGCAAAAACAAATCTTAAGAAATCGAAATTATTAATATTAAATTTATTCAACTATCTAGTGTTTTATTTATAAAAATCTTGAGTGTCAAGCCTAGAAATGAAATGGAACTATCTTCAACTTTTAAATACAAATATATTTATTACAAACGAGAAATGAACTCATTATTGTACATAAACAAAAAAGCTTCCAAATTAATGAAAGCTTTCTAAAAGTAGGTTTGGTAGGAATTACACCACGCCTTGTGCGAGCATTGCATCGGCTACTTTGACAAAGCCTGCAATGTTGGCGCCTTTAACATAATCGATATACCCTGTTTTTTCGTCTTTTCCATATTCGATGCATGCATCATGAATATTGGACATGATATCTTTTAACTTTTCATCTACTTCTCCTCGAGTCCAGTTGTAACGTAAAGAGTTTTGTGTCATCTCCAATCCTGAAGTGGCGACACCCCCAGCATTGGATGCTTTACCTGGTGCAAATAAAATTTTTGCTTCATGAAACTTAGCGATTGCTTCTTTTGTAGAGGGCATATTAGCCCCTTCACTCACGCAAATACACCCATTTTTTAACAACATTTCGGCGTCATTTTTATTTAATTCATTTTGAGTGGCACAGGGTAACGCAATGTCACATTTAACTTCCCAAGGCGTTTTATTTGCTACAAACTTTGCATTTGGATAGGTCTTAACGTATTCACTGATGCGCCCTCTTTTTATGTTTTTTAGGGTCATTACAAACTTGAGTTTTTCTTGATCAATGCCAGCTTCATCTAAGATAAAGCCCGAAGAATCTGATAGTGTAACTACTTTTCCACCTAAATGAATTGTTTTTTCAGCGGCGTATTGCGCAACATTTCCAGATCCGGAAATTGCAACTGTTTTACCTTTAAAGCTATCTCCTTTTGTCTGCAACATTTTATCTGCAAAGTACACAGTTCCATATCCAGTAGCTTCAGGTCGGATGAGCGAACCTCCCCAAGTCATTCCTTTTCCTGTAAGAACCCCTGTAAATTCGTTTCTGAGTTTTTTATACATTCCAAATAGGAATCCTATTTCGCGTCCTCCTACACCAATATCCCCTGCTGGAATGTCCGTATTAGAACCAATATGACGAAATAACTCACTCATAAAAGCATGACAAAATCGCATAATTTCATTGTCGCTTTTTCCTTTTGGATCAAAATCACTTCCGCCTTTTCCTCCTCCCATTGGAAGGGTTGTTAAGCTATTTTTAAAAACTTGTTCAAACGCCAAAAATTTCAAAACACTCATGGTTACCGTGGGATGGAATCGAAGTCCTCCTTTATATGGACCTATCGCAGAGTTCATTTGTACGCGATACCCTCTATTAACCTGAATTTCTCCTTGGTCATCTACCCAATTAACTCTAAAAGTAATTGTACGTTCGGGTTCTACCATTCTTAACAAAATATTTTTTCCGTGATATATATCATTTTGGACAATATAAGGAATCACCGTTTCGGCGACCTCTTCTACAGCTTGAATAAATTCAGCTTCATGCCCATTTCTTTGTTTTACTAAGTCTAAAAAACCTTTTATTTTATCTTCCATATCGAAAATGTTAGGGGTGTTAAATTTTAAATATTGTACAATACAAATATATAATATCTTTAAAAATAATGCACTATTTTTTTGTATATGATAATTACAGTGCGGTAATTAAGATATAAATTAGTAATATGATATTTTAATAGGAATTATTTAATGAAATATGTAATTGATTGCATAAAATGCTGGTTTGAGGCATATATTAAATCTTTGTTGAGCCCTTTATTCTCTTTATGCCCAACAATTGATCAAATTAAACTGTATAACCCCTATATTTTTGTTTAAACACCACATCATTTTAATCGCTATATAAGCATCGTTAGAACTCTTTTATAAAATTCATAACGTATTTTTCATTGCTAAAATGTATCCTAGATGGATCCCTTCATGAAATGTATTAAATCGAATTGCTTCGTCCACGGTGCTCAAAGTCACGTTTAAGGAAGTCGTGTAGGGAGTGAAGTTTTTGAACATTCCATTATCATAATCTGTTTTGGTTTGTTCAATAGTTGAAAACAAAAGCGTTTTGACAAGAGCCAACTCCTCTTCTGTGGCTTCATGAACGGTTTTAGTATCTTTTTTGTAGGTTTTTACCAAGTCCGAATCTACTAACAAGGGGCGATTTGACAGTCCATAAACCAACAATTGCTGTGTTACAACAGTGTGTGCAACGTTCCAGAAAATAGAATTTCGATATCCTTTAGGAACCGTATTGAGTTGATCTAAAGAGAATTTCTCAAGAAATTTCGATAGAAGTCGTCTGTTTTTTAGTATAATATTGTGATTCCAGTCCATAATATTCAGAGTTTATTTAATTCTTAAGAAAGAAATGATTTTCTTTGTAAAAATAAGAAAAGAATCCCATGAAAAAATTCTATTTTTTAGGTACCTGCAATACGTGTCAACGAATCTTGAATCATTTAGATCTAAGTGAAGACTTTGAACTTAAAGACATCAAAAAAAATCCGATAACCTCCGAGGAGTTGGCACAGCTTAAGTCCTTATCAGGCAGCTATGAATCTCTTTTTAGCAAACGTGCAAAGCTATATAAGGAATTGGGTTTAAAAGAAAAGTCGCTAAAAGACGACGATTATAAAAACTATATTTTAGAGCATTATACCTTCCTAAAACGACCTGTGCTCGTTTTTGATGATCGACTCTTTGTTGGAAATAGCCCTAAAGTTATCAACTCTGCAAAAACAGCACTGTTGGATGAAAAATAATACGTTTGCACTCTTTGCTCTTGTATTAGTGCAACTTTTTTATGGTGTCACATTCACCTTTGCTAATGATGTGATTGACGGCGGATACATACAGCCTTACGGTTTTATTTTGTTTAGAGTAAGTCTTGCGGCTGTTCTCTTTTGGGTCTTTAGCATTTGGACGCCAAAAGAACAAATAGATCGAAGCGATTATCCTAAATTCATGCTCGCTGCATTTTTTGGTGTAGCACTTAATATGCTTGCTTTTTTTAAAGGACTTCAGTTTACAACTCCAATTAATGGGTCTGTAATTATGGTTACAACTCCTATCATTGTATTGGTGTTATCTGCTTTTATTTTAGGAGAAAAAATTAGAAAAATCAAGGTTTTGGGAATCTTTATGGGACTTTCTGGAGCCTTAATTCTAAGTTTCTATAACCCCTCAACTAGTTCCGGAGACAATGTATTATTAGGAAATTTTTTAGTGCTTATCAATGCAGCATCCTACAGTTATTATTTAATTTTGATAAAAAAACTAACCAACAAATACCATCCTTACACTTTTATTAAATGGTTGTTTTTGTTTGGAACATTTTTTGTGCTTCCTTTTGGATACACAGAGCTTGCCGCTGTCAATTGGGAGAGTTTTACCCCTTACATTTGGTTTTCAATCTTTTTTGTGGTGGTTTGCGCAACCTTTGCCACTTATCTACTAAACCCACTCGCACTGCAAAAACTGAGTGCCACAACAGTGAGTACATTTGTATATGTTCAGCCAGTTTTTGCGGGGATTTTTGCGATTATGATGGGAAGCGATCGTTTAAACGCTGTTAAAATAGTAGCAGCGGCTTTAATATTTTTAGGTGTATATTTGGTTTCTAAAAATCCGACTCTTCAAACGACTAAATGAATTCTTTCGTCACCTCTTTATACCCTTCTGTTGATCTTATCGATCCTGTCGTTTTTAAAGAATTAAATACTGATAAAAATGTCTATTTTTCAAAATCATTCTTAAAAGCTTTTGAACGTTCAAATCCTCAAATTGAATTCAAATACATTACGATTGCTGATGCCGAAAAAAAGACAATAGCTCTTGCAGTTGTTCAAGTGATTAGCCTAAGTGTTGAAGGCACTCTAAAGAACATAAAAGTAGCCTCCTTAATCCGAAAATTATTAGGTCTATTCTTCTGTAACGAACATATCAAAATACTATTTTGTGGAAATGTATTTCTAAGTGGCGAACATGGAATTAGGTGCTCGGACGGAGTTTCCAAAGACGAAATCATGTCTCAAATTGGAATAGCTTTAGACGCCGTTGCTGCGAATACAAAACCGCTTCATGCCATTTTTATAAAGGATTTTAAAGAAGAATCACTCAAAAACACCCGACAATTTTTAAAGTTTGGTTATAGCGAAATAAATGTAGAGCCTAATATGATTGTTCAACTCGATCCCAAATGGAAAACATTTGAGGATTACAAAAACATATTAAAATCAAAATACAGAGTAAAAGCAAATAAGGCCGATTCGTCAAGTAGTAGTTTAAAAAGCCGTTTATTTACAGAGCATGACTTTGAAACCTACAAAGAGGAATTGCAAGCCTTGTATCAAAATACCATTGACAATGCCAGTTTTAATGCACAAGTATTAAACCTAAACACATACATCCATTTACGGGCTTCATTCAAAGATGATTTCATTGTAAAAGCATATTTCCTTGAGGATAAGCTCGTTGGGTTTTTGACAGCCCTTGTCAATAAAAATACGTTGGATGCTCATTTTATTGGATTAGATTATAGGTTAAATAAATCACATGCCATCTATCCGCGTATTTTAAATGATTATGTCAGATTAGGGATTGAAAAACAAGTCTCGTCAATCGATTTAGGCCGAACGGCTTCCGAAATAAAAACAACTATTGGTGCCATCCCTTTAGAGCTAAGTTGTTATATAAAACATAAGAACCCTTTTTTAAACTCCTTAATAAAGCCGTTTTTTAGACGTATAAAAATCAAAGAATTTAAGCAGCATTCTCCATTTAAATAACAAAGAAGCCTCTTTTTATACTGGCCAACCATTGAGTACTCCACCCATTAGTACCAAAGATACAATCCAATAAAAAACATTTATAAAAATGTATTTTACAGATTTCATTTCAAATATGGCGTTGGTTGCTAAAATAGGTACTCCAACAAAAATTCCTAGAAATGCACCGTGTGCAGCGCCATGCTTAAACGTCATAAACATCTCTTGACCATGCCGCATATCATCAGGCCCTCCAATTAAAACAGTAATGTATAAATAAAAAGAAAGTACCACGGATAGAAGCAGCGCAACAATATAAGCCTTAACTGGAGACATCGTTTTTATTTGGGCTTCGGTAATTCCTGTAGCATGCATCCATGCTGTTCCAAATACTTTTGGGTGGTACCAGATTGCGCCGACGATTAAAGGGATAAGGGCTGACACAAGTATTGCCACCCAATTCATTGAAAAATTTTCCATAATAGATAGTTTTTGGGTTAATTAAAAACAATATACAAAAAAATCAAACACGAATTTACTTTGTGTAGAAGAGTTCTAAATTGTCCTTGGGTATACTTATTGGTTTTCAGTATCTTTGAAAAAAGTTTTAATACTAAAGAATGATACATTCCATGACAGGCTATGGCAAGTCCGTATTACAATTGCCAAGCAAAACGATATCCATTGAGATAAAATCATTGAATAGTAAAACCTTAGACCTCAACATGCGTATGCCCTCAATGTACAGGTCTAAAGAATTGAGTCTTCGAAAACTCATTTCTTCAAGATTAAGCAGAGGTAAGGTTGATTTTTCATTATATTTTGAAAATACTGGGGATGAGACATTTGCAAATGTCAACCCTAAAGTCGTAAAAAAATATATGCAACAACTCGAAGGGTTGGCAACTGGCGATGAAATGCAGCGACTTCAATTAGCGATTAAAATGCCAGATGCAATTAGTACCGAACGTGAAGAAGTTGACGAATCAGAATGGGCAGAAATCCAAAATGAAATTCTAAAAGCATTGGATAGTATTGCTCTTTACAGATTAGAAGAAGGCAATGTCTTAGAAGCTGACTTTACAAAACGAATTGCGATCATTTCAGACCTACTCAATCAAGTACTTGCAATAGATCCCGAACGCATCACAAATGTACGAGAGCGTTTACACAAAGGAGTGTCCGAACTGAAAGAAAAACATGATGAAAATCGTTTTGAACAAGAGCTCGTGTATTACATCGAAAAATTTGATATTACAGAAGAAAAAGTACGACTTCAAAATCATTTGGAATATTTTATAAAAACCTTAAGTTCTAATGACTCAAATGGTAAAAAATTAGGGTTTATTTCTCAAGAAATTGGGCGAGAAATCAATACCATTGGATCCAAAGCCAATTTTGCACCAATGCAAAAATTAGTCGTTCAAATGAAGGACGAATTAGAAAAAATTAAAGAACAATTACTCAATGTCCTCTAAGATGACACAAGGAAAACTAATTGTATTCTCGGCACCATCGGGATCAGGAAAAACAACAATTGTAAAACATTTGTTGGCGCAAAAAGAGCTGAATTTAGAATTTTCTGTCTCCGCTACATCCCGACCAAAAAGAGGAACTGAAGTAGATGCAAAAGACTATTATTTTTTATCTATCGACGCTTTTAAAAAACACATAAAGTCAGACGATTTTCTAGAATGGGAAGAAGTTTATCGAGATAATTTTTATGGCACACTCAAATCCGAAGTAGAACGTATTTGGGCGCTTGGAAAACATGTTATTTTTGATATAGATGTCTCTGGTGGCTTGCGAATTAAACGAAAATTTCCAGAACAAACTTTGGCTATTTTTGTAAAACCTCCAAGCATCGATGAATTAAAGATTCGTCTTAAAAAAAGACAAACCGAAACTCAAGATAAAATTAATATGCGGGTTGCTAAAGCTTCCGCTGAACTTGCCACCGCACCTTTATTTGACTGCATCATTGAAAATGATGTTTTGGAACTAGCTCAAAAAGAAGCTTACGACAAAGTGGCTAACTATATTAACTAAGAATCGATGCGCATTGGACTCTTTTTTGGAACTTATAACCCGATCCATGTTGGGCATCTTGTCATTGCCAATCATATTGCGGAACACTCTGATTTGGATCAAGTCTGGTTGGTCGTTACACCACAAAGTCCCCACAAAAAAAAGCAAAGCTTGTTAGACAATTATCAACGATTAGAAATGGTTTATCGTGCAACAAAGCAGTATCCTAAGCTTGTTCCAAGTGCAATTGAGTTTAATTTATCACCCCCAAATTATACGGTTCATACACTGGCATATTTAGAAGAAAAACACCCCGAACACCGCTTTTCTCTTATTATGGGCGAAGACAATTTAAGGTCCTTACCTAAATGGAAAAATGCGGATGTGATTATCAAAGAGTACCCGATTTATGTGTATCCTAGAAAATTAACGGAATCCAAAACACCAGCCCTTTTGGAAAAAAATGCTACCATAATTAAAATAGACGCCCCTATTATGGAGTTGTCTTCTACGTTTATTCGTCAGTCGATTCAGGCGGGTAAAAATGTTCGACCTATGCTCCCCGATGCGGTTTGGAACTACTTAGATGAAATGAACTTTTATAAATAAAATATGGTCAAAATAGGTTCCATAGAACTCCCCGAATTTCCTTTATTACTTGCACCAATGGAAGATGTGAGCGACCCTCCTTTTCGTGCTTTGTGTAAAGAGCAAGGGGCAGATGTGGTTTATACCGAATTTATTTCGAGTGAAGGCCTTATTCGTGATGCAGTCAAAAGCACCATGAAATTGGATATTTATGAAAAAGAACGTCCTGTGGGAATCCAAATTTTTGGAGCCAATTTAGACAGCATGTTACAAGCCATTGATATTGTTGAAAAATCCAATCCGGACATCATTGACATTAATTTTGGATGTCCTGTTAAAAAAGTAGTCAGTAAAGGTGCTGGTGCTGGTATTTTAAAAGACATCTGTTTAATGGAAAAACTTACGGCTGAAATGGTGAAGCGCACTCATTTACCCGTGACCGTTAAAACACGATTGGGCTGGGATCATGATTCCATTCGGATTGTAGAAGTTGCTGAACGGCTGCAAGATGTAGGTTGTGCAGCTATTGCAATTCATGGCCGAACGCGCGCGCAAATGTATAAAGGAGCTGCCGATTGGGGGCCGATAGCCGACGTTAAAAACAACCCACGAATGCACATTCCTGTTTTTGGAAATGGCGACGTAAACACGCCTGAACGTGCCATTGAAATGCGTGATCAGTATGGATTGGATGGCGCCATGATTGGACGTGCTACCATTGGGAATCCTTGGTTTTTTAAGCAAGTAAAACACTTTATGCAAACAGGTGAACATTTAGGACCTATTAGTATGCTAGAACGTGTAGAAGCCGCACGACGTCATTTGCAAATGGCGATTGATTGGAAAGGAGAGGTTTTGGGGGTTTTAGAAACCAGACGTCATTATACCAACTATTTTAAGGGAATTCCTAATTTTAAACCGTTCCGAACACGGATGGTAACCAGCGATCTTAGTGCCGATGTTTTTGCAGCGTTTGATGAGGTAGAAGCCCTCTTTGGAGACTATCAGTTTGTTTAGACGTTTAGCTGCGTTTTAGCAATGCGTTGCGACGCAATTCGAGAAGCTAATATTCCTAAGGTTAATATCGTAGCGAGGACAATCCCAATATTAATGAACTGAAAATCTACTGGATAGGCCAATGAAGGCGTAATCATAACTAAAGAATATTTTTGTTGCAACCAGATTACTAGTATCCCGATCCCGAGTCCTATTCCTCCTCCAATGACCGTCATTAAAATTCCTTGGTAATAAAATATGCGTCGCAAATCTTTAACGGTTGCCCCTAAATTGTATAAGGTTTTCAAGTTCTTTTTCTTGTCTAAAATCATCATAATTATAGAACCGATAATATTAAACAAGGCGATGATTAAAATCAATGTAAAAATCAAATAGACCGCCACGTGTTCTGTGTTGAGCATTTTATAAAGCGCATCGTTGAGTTGGAGGCGATTCTTAATGGTGACTTTGTTTTCAAAAAGAGATTGAAGCGCAGCTCTTGCGGTATCTTCATCGACTGAGGGCTCTAAATAAATATCGATTGCACTCAGGGTTTCAGCGTCGTAGTTTAATAAATACTTGGCATTTTCAATGGATGTAAATACTTGTGAATTATTGAGCGTTTCATTAATTTGAAAGATGCCTGCATTGGCGACTTTCATACTCCTAAAAGCCCCTTTTACTGAGCTTTGTTGTCCAGTGCCTGGCTTGGGCGCATAGAGTTTAATCACTTTTGCTACATCAAAAATTCCAAAGCCTAATTCGTTGGTAACACCCCAACCTGCGACAATTTGAGGAGTGTTAGGTTCGAACCACTGTCCATATACCAAAATAGAATCAATTGTTGCTTGTGGATAATTTGCATCCACTCCTTTGAGTGTGACGGCTAAATGTTTATTGTCACAATTCATCAGCATCCGTTCCTCTACGACTTCAGTAAAAGAGACAACTCCGTTAAGGGCGGTTAAGGCTTGTTTTTGGGCGGGGGTAAAACGAATGGTTTTGGAGGTGGTGGGAACAATTTTTAAATCAGGGTCGGAAAAAGAGGTGAATTCTAAGCTGAAATTTTTGAGCCCAGAAAACCCTGAAAGTACGATGAAAAGAGCGGCGGTTCCTACAATAATTCCAAAGCCTGCAATAAGAGTGATAAAATTAATAGCGTTGTTATTGCTTTTAGAAAACAAATAACGTTGGGCGATATAGAGGGAAAATTTCAATTAGGATTTTTTTCGTTTCTCTAAAAGATCGGGGTTTTCAATTGGATTTTCGATGCCTTTGAGAGACTTGTCTATTTGGTCGATATACTCCAAAGAGTCATCAATATAAAAAATCAATTGGGGCATGCGACGCAATTGGTGCTTGGTTCGTTGCGACAGTTCGTGTTTGATGAGTGGCGCATTTGACTTTATGCCTTCTAAAAGCTCGGTGCCTTTTACAATTGGAAAAATACTCAGATACACTTTTGCAATCGAAAGATCGACAGTGACGTTCACCTTGGTTACCGAAATAAGGATCCCTTTCATTCCGCCTTGAGTGGCCGCACCTTGTAAGACCTCAACGAGATCACGCTGTAAAACGGAGGCTATTTTTTTTTGTCTTTGACTTTCCATGGGGTAAAAATAATATATTTCTGGGTGAATTGTTTAAAAGCTAGTCCTTTTCGGTTAAATTTGTAGTATGCTGAAGAAAATAGAACATATTGGCATTGCCGTCAAAGACTTAAAAACTTCTAATGAATTGTTTAAAAAGCTTTTGGGAGTTCCGCATTATAAAACCGAACAGGTCACTTCCGAAGGGGTAACAACGTCTTTTTTTGATGTAGGAACGCATAAAGTGGAACTGCTAGAGGCCACAAACCCCAACAGTCCAATTGCTAAGTTTATCGCTAAAAAAGGCGAAGGCGTGCATCACATTGCTTTTGAAGTGGAGGATATAGAGTCCGAATTGGCGCGTCTAAAAGCGGAAGGGTTTGAATTGATTCACGAAACCGCCAAAGATGGAGCAGATCATAAACGTATCGCTTTTTTACATCCAAAATCAACGAATGGGGTGCTAATTGAACTCTGTCAGGAACGGCATAATAAAGACTGAATTTCTTTTTATAATTTTAAAAATCGTTGTAATATTGCAGCCACATTGGTCCCATAGCTCAGTTGGTTAGAGCATCTGACTCATAATCAGAGGGTCCTTGGTTCGAGCCCAAGTGGGACCACCCTAAAGCCTTTTCTGTTGAGAGGGCTTTTTTTATGCTCTCACCTTCTCTAACCACGTTTCGAAAAGCACCTAAAAGCGCTTCACGACTTTCATTTTAAACATCTCAAAGAACAGTTCAAATGTACTAAAAACTGACAGACATTTGACAGACATTAGCTTTTAGTTGTTTCCTCAAAACGCTTTGTTCCAAAGCTACTGCGCTAACAAATACTACACTTATAGTAACAATGTGTAATATTTTTATTAGTTTTAGTAAAATTAAATAATATGAAGAAGGTTGCAGGAAATATCATTAAGATGAAAAAGTTTATCAGTGGAAATAATAATTCAAAAATTCCTTCAGATGAAAAACCGTTATATGAATTTTCAAAAATAGTTTTAGAAAATCAATTTGCTGTTGAAATTTATCCCAATCAAAATGGTGCATCAATTAAAATAATTGCAAACAAAACAGAAAGGATTATTAATGTAGAAAAAAACGAAAGTTTTCAGCTTAAATTTGGTTTAATTGGGGCTAAATTAGAAATTGATAACTTTCTATCAAATGATGATAATATTTGTTTTGACTTTTCAACAAAAGCAATTATTGGTGTAGGTTTTATGAGTAAAAAAATTAATGTTTTTAAAAAAGAAATTATAATTAAAAAGGATAACAAAGACCACTCAATTAATTAAACTAAATGAAAAAACTACTCTTCCTCTCCGCTTTATTAATATTCGCTTGTAGTAGTGATGATAGTTCGGATAGTTCTAATCAGACCTTTTTAGAGAGATTTGATGGTGTTTTTTGGTTTCATCTTAGCGTGGTAGACCCTGATGACCCTTTTTCTAATCTAGGATGTTTTTTTGAAAATAACCATTTCACGAATACTTTTTTTCTTACAAATAATCCCCCTTCACAATTGGCATTTAGGAGATTTGACCCATTATTCCCCTGTACTATAAAATTATTTAGTAATCCAAATTATATTATTGTAGAGAACTCAGAAAACATATTTTCTTACACCTATGAAGACAGTGAGGGTACTCATATGAGAACATATACCGTATCCGAAGACGGAAACACTCTTGTAATTGAAGCTGAAAATTGCATACTACCACCAATTCGATTTACAAGGACAGAAGTAGAATTTAATCCTTGCAACTAACTTCACAAACTGTAATCCTAACTAAAGACTAACCACTCTACTAATTGGCAAAGGTAAGTGAGTAACTTCTACGAAATAACTTCCATTGTCTGTTTTAAGATTGTACTTGAGTTTATCTGTTTGCTCTATACTGATAATCGTTTTAACGTTGTTTTCGGTTAATTTAAAGGCTATATAACGGCATTGAATGTTGTCTATTTCAGTAGCTTCTAAAAGGTGCTTAAAAAGGCTGTTTATCACCATACTAGCCTAATTGAAAAACATTGATTAATCAAACTTCTTTTATTCTGTGTGTTATACGTAAATAAAGTAGACTAAAAGGGTAATCTCTCATACGATTGTTGTTATTTAAAAATTGCTCTTACAGTAAAATTTACACAAACTAAATCTAACCTGTAAAAGTTATTTTTGAGTACATACTTTTTAGCATTTATGCGGATAATAGTGTACCTCTTTGTTTTAATGTTCTTAAATGACGATAATAAATACTGTCTTTAATATCTAATAATTCACAAACTTGATACCTACCAATGTTTGGGTTTTCAAGTCTCATAAAGTTGATTTTCTCAATTGTTGGTAAAGACGACTTTGCAATCTTTCTGATTTTTTCTTCAGTTTTATGATATTCTCCAACATTAATAAAAAACTCTTTTCTGTCAGTTTTATTAATTCTTGTTTTTAATTCTTTGTCCCATAGATTTAAAGCAAATCTTAAGTATGAAAATCCTTTTTTATAGCTTTTGAACGGTTCAATAAAATGTATCTCCCATTTATCATTAATGTTATGCATCCACCTGTATTCATATCCATCAAACATAAACTTGTGATTATTTATATTAGTCAATAGTTGTAATTGGCTTGTAGACCAGCTTGTTTTTAGTTCTTCATCCATAACAACAAATTTAAAGGATGTATTTAATTTTAAAAAATTGATTTTATGATAGTTATAAACAAATTAACTCATATTACAGGCATATCTTCTTCCTTTAATTCAGCTCTTTCTAGACCTCGTAAATAAGTTAAACTTACGGTTTGGTATATTACTTGCAAAATAACAGTTATATTTGGATTATGAAAAAACTAATTCTGGTATTGTTATTTGTTCCACTTCAATCTTTTGGGCAGGAACAAAATTACCCTTACAAATGGCCTATGTACAATGACACTAATGTCAATTTAGAGGTTGAAGACCCTACATTTGAAATTAATGATGGGCCGTTAATTATGTTTGACTCAACTCACAAAAACTTTTTTATACAATCTCATTTGATAAAACCTCTTGTGGACTTATTGATAAATGATGGATACAGAGTAGCATTCCTTGACAAAGAGTTTTCTAAATCAAGTTTAAGTCAAGCCAGCGTTCTAGTCGTTATTACGGCATTACCGTTTGATTTTGCTACTGAAAACTCAGCAGCAGATAAAAACACTTTTTCTGAAAATGAGCTTGATGAATTACAAAACTGGGTAACTGATGGAGGCTCACTTTTGGCCTTCAGCGAACACGCCCCATTTGACCAGGCCATAAACCCATTATTACGAAAATTTGACATTGAGTCATCTATTGGAACAACTGTAGATACAATTAATTACGAAAGTAAATACGGTCCAGGAATGATAAAATTTGAAAACAAAAACTTGAACACGAATCACCCTATTGTAAACGGAAAGTATAAAGTAGAAAAATTAGTTTCATTTGGAGGTAGTGCTCTTTTAGGCTCTAAATATGAAAATATACTAAAACTTGATGAAAGTTCATTTAATGTGAAACACTCTACAGGCATAGGACCAGAAGGAAAGGGAAATTCTCAAGGATTAGCAGGCGTGTATGGCTCTGGAAAAATTGCTGCTTTTGGCGATTCAAATGGTTTTACTGCAATGGTTTTCAATATGGATGATGGAACTAAAATGTATGCTGGAATGAATACTGAAGGATACGACTGGAAAAATTTTGTTTTAAACACTTTTAGATGGCTTACTAATTATTCAGAGGAGTAAACCATAGGCATATCTTCTTCCTTTAATTCTGCTATTTCTAAGCCACGTAAATAAGTCAGAGATACATTAATTGACGAATGCCCCATAGCCTTTTGTAGTTTGGTTATTGAACCAGTTCTTTTAAAGATTTCTATAGCTCCTGTGTGTCTAAATGAGTAAAGTGTTTGGTCTTGTTCAAGCAGTTTTGAAACCCTTTTAAACCGCCCCCAAAGTGTCTTAAAATAGTCTTCATTTAAAGGTCTTGTAGTGTGTGTGAATATATTATGTTGAGGTTGCCCTTTAACAAGTAATTCTCTTACGTAAATAGGCACAGGAACTATTCTGTTTTTGCCTGATTTGTTTCTATGACCCGATAAATGAATATAACCTAAATCATCACTAAAGTCAGACCACTTTAATTCTCTTATTTCTCTGTGTGGTCTTAACAAACATCCATAGGTCATTAAACAACAAAGAAACAAGTTATCACTAAACAACTTAATCTCATTAAGGATGAGGTTTATATCCTTGTATGGTTTGTGTAGTTTAGCCTTTGTTTTCTTTGCTTTTATGCTTTCCATAGGATTGCTATTCATACCTATGTTTCTTGCTTCATTTATAAGTACATTTAAGTGACGTTTAATGGTGTTATACGACACGCCTAAAGCATATTGATTAAGATAAGATTTAACATCGTTAGAAGTGATATTTTCATCTGTTAAGTAAGACACAAAACCATCATAAACAAACCTCAACATAGACTTGTATTTGTCTGAATATTCTCCTTTTAGTTTGTTGTCTAATGCTAACTTTAAATACTGCTTATCAGACTTACATATAACTCTTATAGGGTCTTGAATACATAAACCACTTGAAATAAACTTAAACACCTCTGCGGCTAATAGTTGTGCTATCTCATAGCGTTTAGTTACAGGGTACGAATTAGGATAGAGATTAGAATTAATTTTTGAACCATTAAACAACCTATAGCGTTTACCATTATTATAAAACACTACATAGAAACGTTGCTTGTTATCAGACTTAATTTTAGGGTATTTGACACTCATTTTTGACACACTTTTGACAGACATTTAGTTTATGCGTCTTTAAGTGTTTAAAAATCAAGTGGTTATGTGGTTAGAGCATCTGACTCATAATCAGAGGGTCCTTGGTTCGAGCCCAAGTGGGACCACCCTGAAAACCCTTCTTTATTGAGGGGTTTTTTGTAGCTCTCACTCTCTAACCAGTCTCTTTTTATGTACTAGTTATGTATAAAAAAACTTGAATAAAATTGATTATATTTTGAAGTATAAACCAATTTAATTCAATGAAAAAACTACTCTTAGTCTCCAAGCTGTAGATCTTCGATATTATATAACGCATGAATAACATCTATTGCGTTGCTTAATAAATTTTATAGCCTGTCCCATAGAATTGTGTGGCAACGGGTAGGCATTTACTTTATGAAATAAATCACTTGCGATTTGCAAATAATTTTTTAACTTTAATGAAAATACTTAACTTAAAAAATTATGACTATTAAAACAGGATGTGTTGGGTTTCATATTTCATTTTGTGTTCCAAATGAAAACACCAAAAGAATGGATGATTTTTTTGAAACTCACGAAACGTTTATGAGAGACACTCACTTTATTGAAGGAGACAATGAACCTTTAGTTCTTTGTTATGCTGTATTTAAAGCTCCTGAACTTAATAATCCACTAGATCCCTCCAGTGGTGAAACAGGAAATACACTCTATGGAATAACCGAAATCTATAACGGCCCTGAGGGAGCACAAGCCCATATGGCACTAGGACAACAAAGAGAAAAAATGTTTTCCGATTTAATTGACCTTACAAACCAATATTGTGTGGCAGGAATTCTGGGATCGCCAGTTGTAAGAGCTATGAGATAAGCATAGGCATCTTTTCATCTTACAACTTCTAAAAAAAAGACGACGTTTTCATTACAAAAACGCATTATCAAGTTTTAAAACTTGATAATGCGTTTTACCGTTGTATTCGTTTCTGTACTTACACGTATTAAATAAACTCCCTCATTAAACGACGTTACATCTATTTCATTAACATCGAAAGCTGTCATGACGCGCTGACCGAGTATTGAGTACACTTCAATGTCATAACTTCCTGAATTTCCTTTAATATAAAGCGTGTTTTTAACAGGGTTTGGATACAGTGCAATCGAATTAGAATCCACGTCTTCAATTGAAAGTCCAGGACTATTGACTGCATTTGGACTTCCATTGTCATTGATACAACTCCAGTTTTCTGCTAATGTATTGTCTAAATCTGGAGTTATTAATTCCAATGTGTTTCCGGTTTCATCTGCACAAGTTGGCCATGGGGCTATGGAATCATAGTACACATCATCCATGAGTTTACTTTCGGAGTTGTATACTCTAACGGCATCCGTTCCTCCAAATCCAAAACCTAATTCTCCCATATAAGGCGTGCTTGGAAATGCACTACTAAAAGCAGCGGCGTCTTTGACGATGACCAAAAATCCATTTCCTGCTATTTGTGTTCCTTCTGGGATTACAAATATATGCGTGTTGTTGTCGTCTCTAATTTGCCAATTTGAAATGTCAACAGCAGCAGATTTTGGGTTGTAGAGTTCAATCCAATCCCCTGGATTAAATGAAAGACTTGATCTGTAATTAATCTCGTTAATTACCAATCCTTCGACTTCAACAGGAACACCTGCTTCATAGGAACAAATTTCTGCACTGTCTATTACAACGACGTTATAATCGCCTACAGCTAGGTTGTTAAATACATTATCTAAAACAAAGGTTTGACCCCCGTCAATACTATATTGATAAGGACCAACTCCTGAAGTTGGAGTAATGACAATAGATCCATTTGTTGAAACAACAGATGAGACTGCAGTCGCTTCGATATCGACTGAGGTAAAGTTACAGGATTCTACTGAAACGGTTTCCTCAAATGAGCAAAGCCCCGCAGCTCCTAAAACAACTACGTTGTAATCCGCTGGTGCCAAATTATCGAATGTATTAGAATCCGTAAATGTTTCTCCTCCATCAATACTGTACTGATATGAACTCAGCCCAGAATTCGTGTTAATTGTAATAACACCATCATTGGCAGAAGATGAGGTTGCGTGTGATATGTTGATATCCGCTGTAATCTCACATTCAGATTCATCAAGACAAAATACTTCTTTTACGAAGTTGTCAAATTCACCATCATTTGTAAGTATTGTATTCCCTGATGCGTCTATGATTTGAAAATTTCCTTCGCCATAGCCACAGCAAATTCCATCTCCGTATGAATCGTAAAAATAAAGAGTGAAGCAAGAGCTATAATTCACACAAATGTCTTCCGAATAAAACTCAGTACCATTGCTTAAAGAACCCGTATTTATGATTTGATTGGCTTCATCAACAAGTTTCCAAGAAGTTTCCTGAGGATAATTATCCGCATTGATAATCAGTGTAATCGTATCATAATTTGAATCGAGGGTTGTTGTTGTGGAAGCTGAATTGTTAGTTCCGTCTCCATCTGATTGGGTGTTTACGTTTAACACGTTTAGTGTGATGGTATTGTTTTCTTGAAGGTTGTTGTCAATCATTATTGTAACTGTTGATTGCTCCAAAAATGGGATGTCAACAGCAGCATTGACCATCTCTACGACTGAACCATTAACGACGACCTCAATTTGCACGTCGGTAATAGTAGTGTAGCCTAGGTTGGCAATGCTTGCACTAACTTCAACCACATCATCACAAAGAACTGATACTTCCCCAATTGAAAGTGCGGCATCTAACACGTGAACTTTACTTAAAACTACGTTTAAAGTGTCGTTGTTTTCGTATTCATCATCTGGATGACTCACAATTGCTGTGACACTATATTCTCCAATAGCTGAAAAATCTTGTGGCACTGTAAATTGAAAATCAGCTTCAGTAAAAGGTTCAATTGTTTGGGAAATTGTAATTGTTTCCATCGATTGACCGTCCACGACCAACTCGATATCAAAATTACTCATCGGATTTAACCCTTGATTGGCAATTGTGATTGTTACAAGTTCATTGCTTCCAAGGTTAGAGGAAGATTGCGGCTCTGTAATTGCTGTAATACCCAAATCATTATCGCCATTAATATTTGCCCAGAATGAAACCCATGGTCTTGCTTGTTTAATTACCAACTGATCTTGAGCTGTTACTTTATATTCGATGTCTATTCCAAAGTCATCGGCTCCTACAACATCATAGAGCACTGCAAATCCATCATGAATAACCGTAAGGAACTCTCTCATTTGATCGATATAAACTTGATCCATTACCAACTCCCCTGGGTTTACTAAATTAGAGAGTCTTAAAACGAGGTAACCGCCTCCTTGAGTAGGGTCTTCATACAATAAAAGTTCTTCTGGGACCGAGTTCGGATCAGGGTTTGTAATCAACGATTCTCCCACTTGGGTGTTTAAATAAAAGGTGTCTTCTGTTTCGTAAATAGGATCAATACTAATTCCTACCCCATTGGATTGTTCGTCTTGAAAATTGGGGTGACATAAGATTCCCATCGCGGCTACAAAGTGATCGACGCGATAAAAATCTCTTTCTTCATAGGCTCTAAAATTCCACATGCTGGCATACACTTGTTTGATTGATTTTGAAATATGCCCTTCATCCAGGTGTTGGGTTTTAGAAGTATATAGGCCTGCACCACTAAATCCAGGTAAATCCTCATTATTAGTGCTGGATCGGCATCTCACGGCTGTTCCTTCAGGAAAATCATCATGCATGGCTTGTAGGTCATCCATCATCCATTGCGGCATTGGAGCATCTTTAATGGCTCTTCTAAAATCTCTTAGACGATCAATTCGAAAGTTTAAATCCGTTTGGAAGCTAGGATTATCAATCATGACTTGTGCCTCTTGATAAAAATTGTTGAACTGCATAAATTGGTCATAGTAGTAAAATGGAATTCCAAAACCATCGGGAATCGTTCCAGATGGAAGATCAAATGTTCTCATGGTAGCAACGTTAGAACACTTTGCGCCAAATGCCGTAGACATTTCGAATTCAATAGCGTCTAAGGGCATGATTTCTGTGATGGTTAAATCTCGGATTGGAATTTGTGGTTCTGTTGGTCTGAGGTCTTCATACCAGTTATTCACTTCAGTCAAAGTTGCTTCACGAATTTCATACTGCTCGTTTTCTACCTTGTAATAAATATAACCTCCTAGCAGGTTTGCTATGGCGTCATTCGATAAAGGATCAGCGATATAGGCATTCGGAACATTGTCTTGAATCGCTCTTAAGTTGACGTGCGACAAAGGAGTTTGTATAACAGAGGTTATGATTCCTCCTACTCTAGGCAATGAATTTGGTAAGGCATCATAGAGAACAATATCTCTACTTCCTGGAGTTTCATTTAAGTCTGTCATGTGTTTAAAAAACCCATAGCCTTCCGCTTCATGAAAAGGGATGTAATTGATTTCAGCAAAAACATCGGATTCTAAAACAACCTCAACTCGAGTCCCAACAAAATCATCCGCATAATTATTGAGATGGTCGTTTTCATCAGATTGCCCTATAAAGTGGTTCATATTATTTTGAAGAAAAGGCATGCTTGCTGCCAATAATTCAAAGGTTCTTTGAGTCTCTTCAAAATTATAGGCATTTCCAAAGGAAAAGTTGAATGAATAACTCCCAATAGTTCCGTTTGGAAGGATATCGTTAGGGTTAAAAACAATCTCCCCAGAGCCATCATCGCCTGTAACAGAGGCCCCAATTCCACCCCAAAAGCTTGCATGAATGGTATAGGTGTTGCTATTAATAAAATAGACCTGTGGTTGAGCGGTATCTCTATTTAGTATCCCAAACTTCACATACAATTGATCATCAAGAAATGGCGCCCAGCCTACATTGTTCACCGTTGCTAACTCCATAAAGGTTTCAGCGTCCGGAATTGAAGTTGATCCATCAATTAGGTCAATGGGTGCTGCATAATTAAAAGGCGAATCTGTAGGCATATTATAGAATTCGGTAATATCGTCTATACCATCTCCATCGTAATCATCAGGGGCTGAAACATCGTGTTGTGTAATCGAATAGTTTTCTAATGGATATGCTGCTAACGATTCAGAAATTACCATGGTTCCATCGACACCAATTGTCATTGAAACGGCCCAATTATACGAAGTGTTGTGCTGTGCATGAAGCACATAATATTTCCCTGCTTGAGCTTGAATTGATAATTGTACTTGTCCAAGACCATTCACAGAATAATTGTCGATTGTTACGGGTTGGGCATTACAAAAATTATAAATAAATATTAAACAAATAAGTGATAATAAATTATTCTTTGCCATTAAAAAAAGTGTTGGTTAATACAATTCTAAAATCATAAATATACAAATGTTTAACATTTAACTAAAACATCTTTGATTAATTAGGTTCTGAAAATCAAAATTATAAACCAATTTAAGAAGTAAATTAGGGAATCGAGTATTTTGAAAAAATGAAGAAAAAGGGCTTTTATGAATATTTTATTTAACTATTTGCGTAAAATATATAACAAAATTAAAAATTATGCATGTTTAATCATTGCATTCAAAAGCTGTATGTAATAAATGAAGCTGACCGCTATTTTTATAAATTATTACTTTATAAACTCGGTTATAAATATCCAAATCAAATGCCCCAATCTTTTCACCAACCAAAAGACCTGCTAAAACGCCTGTTGTATTGCTATGTCCTACAACGAGTACGTTTTGTTTGTTGCCCATCAAAGATTTGGAAAAATCTTCAAGTTCTTGAGGGTTGTATTCATTAACCTTTAATCCTTTGGACATGGCTGTTGGGAGTGCTGTATTTTTGGTTCGGATATAGTTAGAACTGTATATAACATCCAGATCTACATCTTTAAGAAAATTACTTAGATTCTCTGATCTATGCTCTCCACATTTAGAAAGTGGAGGGTCTGAATGATGATTCGTTGTTAATTCTTTTTCTGAATGTCTCACTAAATATATTGTAAAGAGTTCGCTGTTTTTCTGTGCACCACACGATTGAAAGCCAAAAACCATTAAAATTATTGTGATATATATTTTCATCTTTCTTTCGTTTTTTTTGCTCCACCATTTTTTTGCATTTGATAAAGTTAATAAAAAGTAAACTGAATTGTTTTGGGTTTAGCTATTTAAACCGCTTGAGCTAGTTTGTTATGTGATAAAATCTCATTTTTTTAAGAAAATCTTTAATACATATGTTAAAACTTTATAGATTTAGTAACATTTGTTTATTTAATCTTGCTTATTTTTACATAAAAAACAATGAGAGATTTTATTGAAACCTATTATCCTATTATACTTGCGTTCATTTCATTTTTGATGTCTGTTACACTTTGGTTCACTGGAAACAAACTAGAGGGGATTTTTGTAGGAATTTGGGTTCCGTCGATTTTATCGCTTTCCATTGCCATTAGACAAAGAAGAAAAAAATGAATTTACTTATATTTATTTTCGGGTTTATCATATTTATAGTGTACGTCTATTTTTTATTAACGATTATTTCGAGACAACACAAAATACAACGGAATGAACATCAAAATGCATACGATACGATTGACATGGACGGCATCGGGAATCAAGGTAGGTTTCCTATTGACAAATCTAAGGAAAAATAAAGCTGAAACTACAAACTACAGCAACGATAAACTTGCCGTTGATTAAAAATCTAGAGTTGTTGGCTTGGATTTAAACCAACGAATTGTAAAGAATTATAAAATTTAGTACCGTGTATAAAATGGCTGGAAACATCTGAATAATGCTGTCCTTTATTTTAATTCTTACAAAAACAGCAGTAACCATCATAAACGTTAATAAAAAGGACGCCACAGTAAGCAATATGGGATTGAGGATGCCAACAAGTAAACCAATTGCTCCTAATAGTTGTAAACAACCGAGCAAAATCCGTTGGTTTTTATAGCCCCAACGCGCATATTCGGATAGCATTCGCCTTGAAAAAAAAGAGCTTATCCCATAAAAAATAAACGAAATCGCCGAAAATAAAAGGATAAGTAAGTTTAAATCCATTCTCTATAACAATCCATAATTAAAAGCAGCAATAAATAAGCATAGGATTAAGAGAACAAAAGAGGGAATGAATTTTACAAAAGGGTTTTTTACTTTCACATGAAAATATTGAGCGCTTAGCATTAAAAATGCCATTAATAGCGATGCGGGAACTAAAAATTCTGGATACCAAATTCCTAGTATCAAAACAGTTGCCAATGCAATTTTTGATGCACCAACTGCATTTCTTACCAAACTAGACAAATCGTATTGTTTAAATTCTAAAACAATATTATCATATCTAAAAACCCACACAATAACTACAGATATTGAAACAATAAGCTGTGCTAAAATTGAAAGATTTTCCATAAATGTTGATTTTAATATTATGCTTAAATGTATGAATAAAATATTAAATAAATGCATTCATTAACATGTGTCTCCTGTAAATCTAACTAAAGATCAATTAAATTGATGGCTGTTGATGATGCTAGACTTGAATACTGGAGTTATTCCGTTTCTATATATGTTTCTATAAACGTTGAAATCTTTGTGGTGGTGTCTAACAAATTTGCGCCTTCCCAGCCATGACCTTCGTCTGGATAAAAGTGAAACTCATGGGTGACTCCTAGTGTCGTAAGCTGTGCATCCATGTCTACGCCTTGTGAGGTTGGAACTAAGGGGTCCATGCCGCCATAAAACAGCTGTGTTGGTGGAGAAGTTGCGGTAGCTCTATGATAAGGACTTGCAGATTCTAAAAATTCAACAGAGGGGTTTCCAAATAATTGAAAAACTGGTTGATAAAGAGGATTGTCATAATAATTAGGATCTGTAAAATTGGTTGGGCCAACAATACTGCAAACCATGTCAACTTGGTTATTAGTATCATATGCATAACTCCACAATAATGATAAATGAGCTCCCGCACTCACACCAATAAACCCAATATCATCACTAATAATAAGGGATGTTTTATTGGTAGAAAGGTAATCAACCACCGCTGAAATATCCTCCGTTTGCATTGGGACTGGCGGGTTATTAACCCCAGCCAAGGTATAATTCATATTAATAATACCCACATCTGGGTGAAGTGTTGAAATGAACAACTTGATCGTATTCATGTCCGATTTATCTCCAGAAAACCAACTGCCACCGTGAATCAAAATGAGTGTTTTAGTAGAAGCCGTTCTGTTTTCAGGGAGGTAAATATCAAACACTTGATTTTCATCCGGACCATAAGATACATTTAAAGCTTCGTAAGCTTCCACCACTTCTGGCTCTTTTGTTGGAGTTTGTTCGTCTGGATTGTCTTTGGAACACCCCAAATAGAGCACTAAAAACATGGCCCATAAAACACATTTTATGATTGGCTTCATATCAACAATTTATATAATGGGTATTAAAAAAATAACTACTAAATGTAGTTTTATATTATTTAAAATACAAAAGTTAAAAGGAAAAACAGCTTTGGCATGTCCTTTTTTTGAGAATCTTCTTCATTGTATTTAAAAAAATAGTAGAGCGTCACAACAGGTTTCCCTATAAAGAACAAAAACTTAATTGTAAGTTAACACAAAAAAATTTGTATTAAATTACAAATTTGATTATATTGGTACTGACCTAAACCTTATTATAATAATCCCCTCATGAATCCTATACTAGAAAGTGCAGGCAATATTTTTTGTTTCATTTTTATCTTAGTCGCAGCATATGGAGCAATAAAAAGAATCCGTGCTTTGTTTCTTTTTGGAATTTGTTTTTTTGGCATATGTCCAATAATCGGAGAAGGAATAGGTTATGCACAAGATAATAATATAGTACATTTGTTTATCATCGTAATGTTTTTGGGGCAAGTGATTGTCACGCTTCCAATAAACACTCCCTTCGACGAAAAAAACAAGGCTGCAATGGCTCTGAGCAATAGAATCGGATGTGCTATTTTAGTTATAAATCTGTTCCAAGGGTATCTGATTTTAAGCAAGTACCTTGATCTCCCTCAGCAATTTGGCTTTATGCATTTAGTTGTTGCCTTAATTATGATTTATACTGTTTTAAGACCGAAAAAAGATAAAATCTGGACCTAATATTATAAGCACAAAAAAAACCCACTCAATAAGAGTGGGTTTTTTTTGATAAGATTGAAAAACTTAGGCCTTTTTAACAAAAGGGAGTCCTGTTTTTTCGTTTTCTACAATCTTTTTTCCAGCAGGAAGATCGCATGAATTACTACGCTCATCTTTTGCGAAATAATAGATAGTTTGCTCTCTACCACCTTTAAGAATTACATCTTTAGTGTGTAAAAAATACGTCTTTCCTTTACTATTTTTGAATGAATATCCCATAATATATATTTATTTTAGTCTAAATTACAAAAATTAGTTTGTTCTTTCCAAAAAAAATATCAGATAAATGCTCTTTTTTTTAAGAACTAGCACAAATTGTTAATAAAGTGGGTAATTTTTGAGTGAATCTGCTGTAAATACAGGGGTAATTCACTAAAATCCCAAGGATGATGACTTCCAAACACATGATTTGCGCCCTTTAGTACAACCAACTGACCTCCTGGATGCCATTTATGCAGTGCAAAAGCTTCTTTTAAATCCACACTTGTGTCTGCATCTCCATGAATAATTAAATGAGGTACTTTTAAACTTTTAGCAGCTAGCTGAATTGTAAGTCTAGACGCATTCGCCATAAAGTCCTCATAGAACTGGTAATAATGTGGCATTTGTTGTTTGGTACGCCCATTCATAACAAATCGTACACCTGTCGATTTCCAAACATCAAGATCCGACCCTTTGGGAAATCTAGATTTAAAGTCCGAAACTCCTGCAAGACTTACAAGTTTTTTAACACGGGAATCCTCTGCTGCTTTTAGAGTGACAATTCCACCGCCTCGACTGTGACCTACTAAAGTAATGTTAGACACATTAATATTAGAGTGTTTTGCATAGGCGGTTTCAACCCAATCTAATACTTGATTCAAATCGTCTAATTCCTTAGTATAGTTATTATGACCAAAAGCTTCAAGGTCTGGGAAATCAATTGACTGCTCAATAGTTCCGCCATTATGAGAAAAATTAAATTTCAGCACGGCAATCCCCGATGCCGCAAACGTCTTTGCAAATAGATTCCAAGCCCCCCAGTCCTTAAACCCTTTATACCCATGGCAAAAAATGAGTAATGGCGCATGCTCTACAGTGTTATTATAAAAGACATCCAGTAGAATCGGCAAACGATGCGGACCTTTAATGACTTTGTTTATTTCTTGAATGACCATCTAAACCTCTTTTTCGGTAATATCAATATCGGGATTAAAAAGCTCAAGAATGAGTGTTTTGAGTTCATACTCATAACGCACCAAAAGATCGGAGGACAACACGGTTGTTTTTTGAGCATACGACCCTGGCTTGTCTTTCTTGGCAAACTTTAGCAATCCTGATTTTAGATTTTTAAAAGAGATGATTCCCGCTTCTACAGGCGTGGTAAAAGGCGTTTGGGCATTTAACATATACGCATAGGTCATAATTTGAAAACTTTTACTGTGTGCTTTGTAGTCGTTTGTAATATCGTCCCAATTTACCAATTCCATTTCAGATTGAGATACCTGAGACGTTTTGTAATCTATAATTCTACGAGTGCCATTACACATATCAATACGATCAATGGTTCCGATCAGTTGAATCGGAGTCTGAAGTTCAGGAATATCAATGGCAACAGCCATTTTGGACTCAATCGCCTCAATTATAATTTCATCTCCTTTATTTATACATGCCAATTCATAGGATAAAAAATTTGAAATATATCGTTTGGCAATTTCAAAACTAATAAGATTAAGTCCTTGAGAGATATCACCTTCCTTATAAATCTCATTAAAATAATGGGCAACTGTACTGTCAATTTTGGGTTTTAGTTCTGTAAGCATTGACGGCTGCAATACCTGCCCAATAAAAGGTTTGTAAAAAGCTTCTAATGTATTATGGATAATACTTCCAAATGTATTTGCAGCAACCGTTTCTTCTAAAGTTATATCCTCTTTTACACCCAATAGTTTCTGATTATAAAAATCCATTGGATTCCGAATGTATTGGCTCAATGATGAAGGGGAAAACCCTTTAGCAGCGACACTTTTGAGTTTTGAAATGATTTCAGGCGTCTTCTTTACAGTTAATGCATGTGGGGTGATTTGCGGCGTTTCTGGAATTACTATTTTATGATCTAAAGCATGATGTGCTTCAAACTCTAGTTGGGTTATAAAACGACTGCGTTCACCGCCACTTAATACATCAGGTTCTGTGTTATAAATAATATGCGCATTCTTAGCACGTTGAAGCAATCGATAAAAATGATAGGTGTAAACAGCGTCTTTTTCTTTGTAGGTAGGAAGCCCATTTTCAATTTTAACATCAAAGGGGATGAATGAATTATTTGTTTTACCTGCCGGGAGAACCCCTTCATTTACAGAGACAATTATCACCGTTTCAAAATCTAAAACACGAGACTCCAACATTCCCATGATCTGTAATCCTTTTAATGGCTGCCCTTTAAAATCCAAGGTTTCAAGGCTTAATAATTCTTTATAAATACTTTGTAAAACTTTGATATTTGTGATGTAGCTATAGCGTGTATTGAGGCGTTGTAGGTGGTTAAAAATTTCAGAGAACCGATATAAATATTCTAAAGCTAATAGGTGCTTGTTTTTAGATTTGTTATAATGGTCTTTAAGTTTAAAAATAAGCGATAAAACACTTTCGATTGCATTCGTGGGTTGGTCGTTCCAAGTCTCAAACAAAAGTTCTAAATTTTCTTTATGATCAGGAGCAATGGCAATGATTTGATCTTTGGAGAGGCTTATTAGATTTTGCTGTTTGATTGTTGTCATGATTAATTGAGCGGCATCTTGATCTTCAGTTTGAAACAAGGGGCGCACAAATTGATGTGATAATACACCTATCACATCTTGATAATAATATAAGGGAGAGGGGTCTTTATGAAGTTGGAACCATTGATCAATAAAAGCTGAAAAAGGAATTTGCTTTAAAGGTAATCCCATAGTAATATTGATATCTTCTATAGAGCTTGGTATTGAATTCAATATCGGAATTAGTAGCGCTTCATTTCCTAAAACTAGGGCAGTGTTTTGAAGTTTATTTTCTGTGTATAATTGCTGTAATAATGCCCCTACATACTTAACTTGACCTATGTTTTTTGGGGTTCCAATGACAGAAATGTTTTTGGGTTTGGTATAATAATTAGAAACCCAATTAAAAGGATGTGATTTAAAATGGCTCCAACTTTTTTGATGTTGTCTTATAAAATAGCCTGCATCGTGTTGAGGAGAATCTAGAAATATTTGGTCAATATCCCAATAAATTTTTGCTTTGTCTTGTTGTAACAACTCCTGAATAATCGTTGACTCAGATGCATTCAAAGCATTAAATCCTAAAAAGATATGGGACTTGTCTTGATGGTTTTGAATATATAGTTCTAAATTTTCTACGGCCTCCCTATAAATTAAACCTTGATATCCCACTCCTTTTTGAAGAAGATGCTCCGTAAATTTTTTATAATAGGTCTGTATCTTTTTCCAAAAAGATAAATAGCCTTTGATTAGTGGTGTGGTGTTTGGATCTAAAGACCAGTGGTTGATTTCTTGAATTGCGGACAGGTATTCAAAAATTTGATTCTGAGGAATTAGATAGCGATCAATTTCATTAAAATCTTGAAGCACAACGGGAGCCCATTTTGAAAAACGATCAAATGAATCTCTTTCATTTAGTGGGGTAAGCTCTAAATAAACTTCATAAAACTCAAAGATTAGTTCGGTATTACTAAGAAGCCTTAGTTGAGATAATTCTTCTATAAACGTTTCAATAGCAATTATTTGGGGTAAAAACCCCGTTGTTTTATTTAATTTAGACCATTCCATCTTGAGAAATATCCCAGCCCGTTTGTTAGGGAGAATGAGGCTGAGTTTGGAAACATCTTTCGAATGGGTTTCCAAATCTTTTAGGACGTCATAAATAAAACTTGTCATGTTATAAAAATAAAAAAACGCTTCGCAATAGCGAAGCGTTTTAAGCTTTTTATTATGAAATAGTAAAAACTATTCCGCCAATTTTACTTCTACACGTCTGTTAGCAGTTCTTCCTGCTTCAGTCATGTTCGATTCAATTGGTTTGTTTTCACCAAAACCAATTGAGTTTAATCTATCAGCTGCAATACCATTTTCGACTAAATAATCTACAACTTTTTCAGCTCTTCTTTCTGAAAGTAATTGGTTGAAGTTATTGTTAGTACCAGTACTGTCTGTATGACCTTCTACAACAAAGCTAGCTTTTGGATACTCTTTTAAGATTGCAGTAATTGCTTTTAGAGTTGGATAAGCATCTTCTTTAAAGCTTGATTTTCCAAGTGCAAAATTAATGGTTCTAGAGTAGTTGATGAGTTCGTTTTGTTCTTCTTCTGAAGGGAAAACAACTTCAGGACAACCATTGTTTGCAACAGTTCCTGCTTCCGTAGGACAGTTATCATCTTTATCTAATACGCCATCGCTGTCGCCATCTTTCCAAGGACATCCATTGTTAGCAACTGGACCTGCCTCATTTGGACATTCATCCTGAGCATTTGCTAAACCATCTGCATCGGCATCTGGACATCCTGCTAAGGATTTTAAACCTGCTTCATTTGGACATGTGTCGTTGTTGTCAGATACACCGTCTCCGTCTGTATCAGGACATCCATTGAACTCAGCTAAACCAGCTAATTCTGGACATGTATCTTTTGAATCTTCAATGCCATCTCCGTCTGAATCAGGACATCCATTGAATTCTTCTAAACCAGGAACTTCTGGACAAAGATCATGTTTATCATATATGCCGTCACCATCTGTATCAGTTCCACCAAAATTGAAAGCAACTCCTACAGAATGTTGGAAATGTTTTGTTAAGTAGTCTTTAAAAGAATGCTTGTATGTTGACTGCGCTGTGATTCCAAAATTGTCAGAAAACCAATACGCCAAACCAACGGTTCCATTTAAAGTTCCAGCTCCAATTAAAGCACCAGAATCTCCAGAAGTAGATGTTGGGCTGTAAGGTCCTTTTTCGATCCAAGTATATCCACCACCAACTCCAACAAATGGCTCTAGTTTTTTAGTGTTTAATAAACCGGAAAGGCTATATTTTACATTTCCATCAACTGCATAATACATTAAGTTATTTACAGAAACTGGAGTTCCATCCTCAGTTTGTCCCCATTTATCAAGTCTGTTGATAGATGCCGAAATACCTACTGAGAAACCCTCATCTATGTATTTTTGTAGTGTAATTAAAGAGACTGAAGGAAGAATGCTCCAGTTGTCTTCCACGTTATAAAATTCTTGGAAATAATCTCCTTGAGGAGCGTCTTCACCGACAGGAAATACATCTACAGCATTTACACCTATTGTAATTTGCCATGGGTTATTTTCGTCTTGTGCATTTACATTACCAATCGCAAACACTAGTAATGTTGTGAGAATTAATCTGTTAAGATTTTTCATGAGTGATGTTTTTAATTTATTTGATTAATTAGTTGCAAAAATAAGGCGTTAATTCTATAAAACAAATATTCTACACAAAAAAAACAATATTAATTTCAAAGGGCTACAGGTTAACGAAATTTGAATTTAAAAGTGTCTTAAAGCTAATACACTTTAACCTGTAAACTGGCGTTTATATACACGATTATTTTTTTGGTAACCTTATACCCCATTTCCTCAATAATTTTCGAATAATTTTCGAGTTGAGCTTCGTATTTATCGTAAGAGTCACCTGTTTTATAATCAATAATTACGGCTGTGGAGTCTTTGAAAACAACCAACCGATCTGGAATAATGATTTTTCCACTGGAAGTCATAATTTCTCTTTCGTTATAAACCTCTAAGTCTGAACTAAAATAGGGTGCTAACAATGGATGGCCAACAATCGCCTCTAAGGTCTTTAAAAGTGCGTCGCTTTGAGCTGATGATATCACACCTGCATTAAAAAAATCATTCAACGTAATTTCAATGTCGTCTTTGGTATAAATTTTTGACATTAGTAAATGAACCAAATTCCCTCTCTCAAGTGCTTCTTTTTGTACAGTATCCCATAGGTATCCCGCATTTGTTGCCATTGATACATTGAGATGTGCCTTTGGAGTTGATATAAATTTACTCTGATATACTGTCGGATATTTGGCGGGTTTTGGAGTTTCTATGCTTTGGAGCTTTCCAAGCTCATATTCCAACTTTCCGTCTTTCCAACGTCCTGATGATTTTAAATAATTAATTAAAAGTCCGGAATATGTTTTAAGATTTTCAGCTCCATTTTTGGCAACCGCTGCATTTCCAACAATATATAATTGCTCAACTGCCCTAGTGAGCGCTACGTACAACAGGTTAATGTTGTCGAGCTCCAATTTTGATTGGTGGTCCTTAAAGATGGCAGCGCCTTCCGTTCCAAATGCTTCAAAATCTTTGTTATAATTTAATAAAAAATGTGAAAAAGGAGCAAAAGAAGTATCCATTGGCATCCATTCTTTAGGCTCCAATTCTTTATAAATATCCAATTCTGCAAATGGAAAAATAACAACTGGGAACTCCAGTCCTTTAGATTTATGAATCGTCATTATTTGAACGGCATTTATTCCTTTTGGAGTGACGACACTTAAAGTGTCCTTTTTTAGATTGTAGTGATCTATAAATTGACGGACACTCGATGTTGTTTTTTGAGTGAATTCAATTACAAAATCTAGGAAAAACTGAATGTAAGCATTCGAGGTTTTTACAAGTTGAAAACTACTAATTATATACTCTACAGATTCATATATAGAAAGTTGTAATGCTGTTCTAAGATTGAAATTTAGTCCTAAGGGTTGCAGCGCTCGAAAAAAAGCAACACGATTTAAAGGGATACACTTTAAACGAAATAAGTGTGGATCCCCTACATCGGTATGGGTTGCAACATAATTGATCACCTCGAGTTTGGCTTGTATATTAGAAGGTTCATGCATATATTCCAATACGTTCATAATATGATTTACTTCTGGTGACTGTGCCACTAATAGAGTTTCACTCGAGACAATATCAATTTTAGATTGGCTCAATAAATTTGCCACAGCAACTCCTTCTTTTCGTTTTCGAACCAACACACAAATATCTTTCATGGCTGCATCCTCGCTTGAATCTAAATAAGATCGAATAATTTTTAAAACTTTTTCTGCATATAAAAGTGATTTATCTGCTCCCTTTTCAAACTCCAAAAAGGAAATATTCACATACCCCTTCTTGTTTTTAAATCCTAATTGAGACGCTGACTGGTATAGTGCCTTATAGGTGTCATTTGAGAAAACAACCGTTGATAGGTGTTTAAAAAATTTGTTGTTAAAATCAACCACCTGACTGCAACTTCTATAATTTGTTGGAAGTTTAGAAAGTGTCGCTTCAAAAGGGAATGTAGTCGCATTGTTATACAAATTGATAAACTGCTCTGACTTCCCACCTCTCCATCGATAAATTGCTTGTTTGGCATCTCCTACCAACATAGAACTCCCATTTTCTTGCGCCAATGTGTTTATTATTAAGGGAGTCAAATTTTCCCATTGTAATTCGGAAGTATCTTGAAACTCATCAATAAAAAAATGATTAAATTTTTCACCGATACGTTCATAAATATAAGGTGCTGGCTGATCTTTTATTTGCTGACTTATGATGGTATTAAATTCAGAAATCATCAACAAATTTTCTTCGTCTTTGATCGTTTTTAGTTCTTGATGAATCAAATTCAAAACCGAAAGTGGTGTGGTGTTTTTTCTAATATTATTTAAATACCGAATACGATAAACGGATTCTTTGGTTTTTTGAAATACCGCTACAAGTTGGGGGCGTAGCCTATCAATAGCGGCGGTAACACTAGGGGAGGCTTTTTTGGTGTACAACGCGGTGGTTTCTATGGATTGTTGCCATTGGGCTGTAAAACTAAGATCAAATTTTTTGGATCTTAATGCCTTAAAATGTTTTGGTAAGGACCCTCTTGTAAAATCTGAAAATTCAATACCACTGGCTGAAATCAACTCTAAAATCTGGGTGGACAACGCAACAATCTGTAGTTCTGTTTCGCGAATCTCTTTTATTAAGGTTGATTTCAGGGTGCCAAAATCTTGTAACGTACATTGAGAAAGTTCTTCTAGATAAGGCGCATCTGATTCTCTTGTTAAAAGCTTGGCTGTTTTGGCTAAATCTAAAGCAATGTTCCAACTTTTATCATCGTCTGCTTTTTCAATCGCAAACTCAACCAACACTTTTGTGAGTTCCTTATTTTTTCCAGCTTTGGACAGTAAACGACTGACCGCTTTTTTTAGTAAAAAATCTGTGTCTAATTCAACCTCAAAATTCATGGGGAGTTTTAAATCGAATGCAAAAGTGCGAATCAGTTTTTGAGTAAACTTATCAATTGTAGAAATGTCAAATGCTGCATAATTATGCAGTATTTTACTGAGAAGTTGGTTGGATTTATGGTGAATTTCTTTTGGCGAACGATCTAACTCTTTAACAACTTGTTCAAATAAGGCATCTGATTTTGTTAAGATAGACGGTGCAGCAAATGTCATTAGCGCTTCTATAACTCGCGTTTTCATTTCATCCACAGCCTTGTTTGTAAAGGTAATTGCTAAAATATGGCGATGAGGTAAAAACTCTTTGGAAGTCAAAACTATTTTTAAATAGTCTTTGACCAAGGTAAATGTTTTACCACTTCCTGCCGATGCATTATAGATGTTGAATGTTGATGCGTTCACTAAATAAAATTTATACCAAAATAAACAATCTTAATTACATATGCCTATAATTATTATTTGAATATTGTAACTTTGGAATTATTATTTAAACATTTTAAAACAAATTTTTATGGCTTTTGAATTACCAAAATTAAATTATGCTTATGATGCTCTCGAACCGAATATTGATGCACGAACAATGGAAATCCACCATTCAAAACATCATAACGGCTATACAAACAATCTAAACGCTGCAATTGCTGGCACGGATTTAGAAAACAAATCCATTGAAACAATCCTTGAAAACTTGGACATGTCTAATAAGGCTGTCCGAAATAACGGTGGTGGATTTTACAACCATTCGCTGTTTTGGGAAGTTATGAATCCCGTAGGAAAAGAAGACCTTTCGGGCGAACTCAAAGATGCTATTCTTGCTGCTTATGGTTCTTTTGAGGGTTTTAAAACCGCATTCAGTAAAGCTGCTGCAACGCAGTTTGGATCTGGATGGGCTTGGTTGTGTGTCCATAAAGGTGGAAAAGTTGAGGTGTGTTCTACACCAAATCAAGACAACCCATTAATGCCAGGTGTGTCCTGTGGAGGAACTCCAATTTTAGGCCTAGATGTATGGGAACATGCCTATTACTTGAACTACCAAAACCGTCGTCCAGATTATATTGAAGCGTTCTTTAATGTGATTAATTGGAAAGAGGTTGAAACACGTTTTGCTGCTGCAAAATAAGAGTTAAAAAAATGTGGAAAATAAAAAAGGTGAACTTGCGTTCACCTTTTTTGCCCCAAATCTACCATGAACTTAACCTACTTATGTTATGGTGATTCAAATATATAAGTTTAATGAGTAGTAAAAATTTATTTTAGATAAACTGCATATTTACTAGATAAACTGCACTTTTTATCAGTAAGCTCTCTCGTTATTTTCTTCAAAAAAGTTTATGAATGCCCTATTTACTACTCGATTACCTCCGGGGGTCGGGTAATTTCCTGTGAAATACCAATCTCCTAAATTTTTCGGACAGGCTTTATGTAAATTCTCTATAGATTGAAATATGATTTTAACCTCAGCATTGATTCCATCTTCACTCAATAGCTCTGCAATTTTGTCCGACACTTGTTGAGGTGTAAATGGTGCATAAATTTCTTTTACAAAATTTTGAACCTTCGAGTCTTCTAAATTTTCTTGGGCTTTACATCGTGTATAAATCTCTTCGACAATATGATACATGTCAGCATCTTTTAACAGAGACAGTGCGGCTCTAAACGCAACCAACCCTTCGAGGTTTGCCATATCAATTCCATAACAATCTGGATAGCGAATTTGAGGCGCTGAAGACACCACCACAATTCGTTTTGGCGTTAAACGATCCAACATCTTCAGAATACTTTTCTTTAGGGTTGTGCCTCGAACGATGCTATCATCAATAATAACAAGGTTATCTTCTGGCTTAATAACGCCATAAGTAACATCGTACACATGCGCTACCAAATCATCACGGCTACTATCTTCTGTGATAAAGGTTCTTAACTTGACATCTTTAATAGCAATTTTTTCGACACGTGTATGTTCCGAAAGTATCTGTGTTACTTTTTCCGCAGAAAGAGAGCGTTTTCCTTTTAAAATTTGTTCAGTTTTCGTTTTATTCAAATACTCTTCAACATTTTCAATCATCCCAAAAAACGATGTTTCTGCTGTATTAGGAATGTATGAAAAAACGGTGTTTTTAATATCATAATCTACATGCTTCAAAACTTCAGGAACAATCAGTTTTCCGAGTAATTTTCGTTCTTGATAAATTTCGGCATCACTTCCTCTGGAAAAATAAATACGTTCAAACGAACAAGCCTTGCGCTCTAAAGGTTCTAAAATTTTGTTTATGGATGTTTCTCCTGATTTTTTTGTAATAATCGCACTTCCAGGAGGTAACTCGTGAACTTCATCATAGTTAACATTAAAAACTGTTTGAATCACTGGACGCTCGGAAGCGACAACGACAACTTCATCATCCATGTAGTAATAGGCTGGTCGGATGCCCGATGGATCTCTTAAAACAAAAGAATCTCCATGCCCTAAAAGCCCCGCCATAGCATAACCACCGTCCCAGCTTTTAGCCGCTTTGGTTAATATTTTTTTAAGGTTTAAACGCTCCGCAATCAAGGGTGAACATTCCATTTTATTATAGCCTTCCTTTTTGAGCTTTTTATAAAGTTTTGAAACCGAATCATCCAGAAAATGTCCAATTTTCTCCATAATGGTAATGGTATCTGTGTACTCTTTAGGGTGCTGTCCAATCTTAACAAGATTTTTAAATAAGCTTTTAACATTCGTCATGTTAAAATTTCCTGCTAAAATCAAATTTCGATGCATCCAATTGTTCTGCCTCAAAAAGGGGTGTACGCTTTCAACACTGTTTTTGCCAAATGTACCATAACGGACATGACCCAGCATGACCTCTCCTAAATACGGCACTGCTTTTTTTTGTGCCTCCGCATCATTCGTCAATTCTGGATGCTCTGCCAATACATCATTAATTCGATTATTAATCTGAGCAAAAATATCTTGAATGGGCTGTTGCGCAACCGAACGCACACGACTTATATAGCGCTCTCCAGGTTGCATGTCTAATTTAATACTTGCAAAACCTGCACCGTCTTGACCACGGTTGTGTTGCTTTTCCATTATGAGATACATCTTATTGATTCCATAAAAAGCTGTTCCATATTTCTTTTTATAAAACTCTAATGGTTTTAAAAGTCTAATGTGTGCAATTCCACATTCGTGTTTTATAGCATCGCTCATTTTCGTTTCCTAATTATATATTAAATAAAAAACGCACCAAATTGGCGCGTTTAATTATGTTGTTAACTCTATTTCAAATCTTGTCAGATCTTTAAAAGCTTTGAGGCGTGTGTGCACCTCTTCGGGGTGTAAAGACTCCAAACGTTCTGTGCCAAATTTCTCAACACAAAACGATGCAAGCGTGGACCCATAAATAACCGCTTTTTTCATGTTCTCGAAAGATATGTTTTCTGTCTGGGCTAAAAACCCTGCAAATCCTCCTGCAAAAGTATCGCCTGCTCCAGTAGGGTCAAAAACAGATTCTAATGGGAGAGCCGGTGCAAAAAATACATTGGTTCCATTGAATAGTAATGCTCCATGTTCTCCTTTTTTGATGACCACATACTCGGGGCCCATCTCATGTATTTTTCTTGCCGCAGTTACTAAAGAGTATTCTCCTGTTAATTGGCGGGCTTCTTCGTCGTTAATAGTAATCACATTCACCCGCTTAATAACTTCTAAAAGGTCATTCAGTGCATGGTCCATCCAAAAATTCATCGTGTCTAAAATAACCAATGTAGAGGCGTCTGACATTTGATCTAAAACACTAGATTGTACAATCGGGTGTAAATTTCCTAAAACCAAAATTTTCGCATCTTTATAAGCTTCAGGTACTATCGGTTGAAAGTTTTCTAATACGTTAAGTTCGGTTGCCAACGTATCCCGTGTATTCATATCGTTGTGATAGCGTCCACTCCAAAAAAAGGTCTTCCCTTCTTTTTCTATTTTGATACTTGAAATATCGATATCTCTCTCAAGAAAAAGATCTAAATAATCCTGAGGAAAATCACCGCCCACTACGGAAACAATCGCGCTATCAACTTCAAATTGCGAGGCAGAAAGCCCTATGTAGGAAGCCGATCCGCCAAGAATTTTGTCAGTCTTTCCAAAAGGAGTTTCAACAGCATCAAATGCGACGGTTCCAACAATTACCAATTTACTCATAGGATATTTTAAAATTTTAAAGAGCAAAGTTACGTATTTTTTAGTCCTTATAAAACAATAAACTACGCTCTAATGACTTAATTTATTTACGCCCAAAATCGGCAGGAATTTCGCCCCAAGCCTTGGTTTCCCATTTGACAATAGTGGTGGTGTAAGTGTTGTTTGTTAGCCATAAAACAGCTCGATCTACAAGAGTAAATAAAGCCGTATTCGCGGCAGTGCGTTGCAGTTTGGTGTTGCATTGTTTTTTTTTGACCCAGCTCATGGCAGTCCTTGAATCTGTATAAAGAATTCGATCGCTGTTATTTTGTTTTAAAAATGCCAAACCATGTACAAGGGCTAAAAACTCCCCCACATTGTTTGTTCCATGTTGGTATGGGCCTTTACGAAATAATTCTTTTTTGGACTGAGTATCGACTCCTCGGTATTCCATTATGCCTGGGTTGCCACTAGAAGCGGCATCCACTGCAATAGAATTGTAATTCGGTTGACCAATAAGTTTCAATCGGGTTTCGGACAAAGCACTCGAAAATTTTTTGCTCTTGCCAATATAATCTTTATAATTTCCTTTCAGTGCGGTTTTTGCTAATTCAAATGTTGGAAATGATTTGTATTGTGCTCCTTCAAAATTTGTGATTTGTGATTTACAATCATCCCAGGTTTCAAAAACTCCCGTACGATGTCCTTTCCAAACCGTATAATATTTTTTTTTTGGTTTAGCCATTTTTAGAAAGTATCTGTTGAACAATTTCCGGGAAGTATCTCATTTCTAATTCATGAATTTTAGCAGCAACATCACTAGGAGTGTCTTTGGCGGTAATGGTACATTTTGCTTGAAAAATAATCGCCCCCTCGTCGTAATGCTCGTTCACATAATGAATTGTAATCCCCGATTCCGTCTCCCTGTTTTCAACCACAGCTTCGTGCACATACATCCCATACATGCCTTTTCCGCCATATTTTGGTAATAAAGCAGGGTGTACATTCACCACTTTGTTTTCATAGTTTTCTAATAAATGTTCCGGAAATTTCCATAAAAACCCAGCTAATACAATTAAGTCAAGGTTTTTTAAATTTTCAACTGCCCAATTAGAATCGTTCAGTTGGTGTTTATTAAACACCAGGCTTTGAACCCCCAACTTCTTGGCACGCTCTAAAACTAAGGCGTTTGGATTGTTTGAAAGAACCAAAACTACTTCAGCTTTCTTGTTATTTTGAAAATATGTAATGATATTTTCGGCATTCGATCCAGATCCAGAAGCAAAAATTGCAATTCGTTTCATTAAAAATTTTTTTGGGTGGGGATTGTTCAACAAAAAAAAGAATAATAATCCACATTGAGAAGTAAAACACTAACACATCGTCGATTTTAACACAAATAAGTGCACATTTTTAAACTAATTATGTTTTTTAATATAAAGTTTTTTACTTTTGCATCCTAATTTAAACTTAAAATTAAAGATTATGTCAGACATTGCATCAAGAGTAAAAGCGATTATCGTGGACAAATTGGGCGTTGATGAAAACGAAGTAGTAACAGAAGCTAGCTTCACAAACGACCTAGGCGCAGATTCGTTAGATACTGTAGAGCTAATAATGGAATTTGAAAAAGAATTTGACATTCAAATCCCAGATGATCAAGCAGAAAACATTGCTACTGTAGGTCAGGCTGTTTCATATATTGAAACTGCAAAATAATACCTTTTAATTTTTTATGGAACTAAAGCGCGTTGTAGTAACAGGCTTGGGAGCTTTGACTCCCATAGGCAATAACAAAGACGCTTATTGGGAAGCCCTAATAAGTGGTACTAGTGGTTGTGCTCCTGTAACTTATTTTGATACCGAACATTTCAAAACAAAATTTGCTTGTGAATTAAAAAATTTCGATGTAACGGACTTCTTAAATCGTAAAGAAGCCCGAAAAATGGATCGGTTTGCGCAATATGCTATGGTAGCTTCTGACGAAGCTATCATAGATGCCAAACTAGATTTAGACACCTTAAACAAATTTAGAGTAGGTGTTATTTGGGGTGCTGGAATTGGCGGAATTGAAACCTTCCAAAACGAGGTAATGAACTTTGCCAATGGAAATGGGACCCCTAGATTTAATCCCTTTTTTATTCCTAAAATGATTGCAGATATTGCGCCTGGTAATATTTCTATCAAACATGGATTTATGGGGCCAAATTATACAACCGTATCTGCTTGTGCGTCCTCAGCTAATGCTATTTTTGACGCTTTAAATTTAATTCGTCTTGGACACTGTGACGTTATTGTTACTGGCGGAAGTGAAGCAACTGTAAACGAATCAGGAATGGGTGGGTTTAATGCAATGCATGCGTTATCTACAAGAAATGAAAGCCCAGAAACAGCTTCGAGGCCTTTTGATGCCACCAGAGATGGTTTTGTATTGGGCGAAGGAGCAGGAGCACTTGTTTTAGAGGATTATGACCACGCCAAGGCTAGAGGAGCTAAAATCTATGCAGAACTAATCGGAGGTGGACTCTCATCAGATGCCTACCACATGACAGCACCACATCCTGACGGAGTTGGCGTTATTGCAGTGATGAAAAACTGTTTGGAAAATGCAGGAATTAAACCAGAAGATGTCGATGCGATTAATACTCATGGAACTTCTACACCATTGGGAGATGTCGCTGAATTAAAAGCAATCTCAGAAGTTTTTGGAGCACATGCCAAAAACATAAATATAAATTCTACGAAATCCATGACTGGACACTTACTTGGTGCCGCTGGAGCAATTGAAGCTATTTCTGCTATTTTATCGATAGAGCATGGCATCGTTCCTCCAACAATCAACCACGTTACTCCAGATGAAAACATTGACCCAGAATTAAACCTTACCCTAAACAAGGCTCAAAAACGAGATGTTAAAATCGTGATGAGTAATACGTTTGGTTTTGGTGGTCATAACGCTTGTGTTGTGTTTAAGAAATTAGATTAACCTCTATTGATTTCTTTTCGAAACATATTCAAACCAAATTCTCCTAATAACACTTCATTAAAGGCTTCTTTAAGCCAAATTGTTGGATACACTCCTAAAAAATTATATTACTATATAAAAGCCTTTACACACGGCTCAACCAATCAAAAAGATTCTTTTGGAAACTCAATAAGCTATGAACGCTTAGAATATGTTGGGGATGCTGTATTAAGTGCTGTCATCGCTCATTATCTCTTTGAAAAAGTTCTTGATGGCAACGAAGGATATTTAACAAAAATGCGTTCAAAAATTGTCAGCAGAGAACATCTTAACGAAATCGGAAAAGAACTGGGGCTTTCATCTTTTTTACGTACAAAAATTCCCATCAGTCAGTTTGGGGATAACATTCATGGGAATTTGTTGGAATCCTTAATTGGAGCTGTTTTTTTGGATAAAGGATATGCCGTTTGTGAAAAATTTATTTACAAAAGGGTCATTACCCCTCATGTGGACATTGATCTTTTGGAAGGAAAAGTAATCAGCTACAAAAGCCTTATTATTGAATGGTGTCAAAAAGAAAAGAAACATTTTAATTTTGAAAACCAGAAAGATGCGGGACAAGACATTCTTCAACATTTTTCTGTAAAACTTCTTATTGACGGAAAAACTATTGCAAAAGCTCGCGCAACTTCTAAAAAGAAAGCAGAGGAAAAAGTCTCAAAACGCGCTTATTTTGCGTTGCAAGGAAAGATTGATAAGTCCTATTAATCAAAAACTCAGAAAAACTATAACGTTTTCGTAACAATTTAACTCTAAGAAGCATCAATACGAAGTCAATTATTGTGTGAATATCTTATATTTACAAAATGTTTATTAAGACACATGGCAGTACACAAACTTCTTGTTGATGATTTTGAAGATGCAAATTACTCGCTATTGGCTATCCATAGCGATATTGAAGACTATCGGTTGGCATACTTTTTAAACCAAAATTTGGCAATACGGTTGGTGCGCACAAAAGAAGATTTAGATTTCACAAATTCGACTGCTTCTTTTTCTGTTTTTGAATGGAATGATAACGCTTTACAAACATCGTGGCATCTCATTAAAAACAATTGCCTTGTAGAAAATAGTGTGCCTATTTCGACCGGCTTATTTGCAGAAAGTAACGATCATGCATGGACTGTACATTCCTTATTATCTGATCACGCTTCAGTTGATTATTTTTTAAAAATTGACAACGGTGGTGGAATTATAAATGAAAAAGAAGTCCTAAATACGATTCAAAATATATCCAAAATATCCACAGCTTATCGTGTGGATGTTTTACAACTAAAATCAAAAGAACATTTAATATTTAATTAATGTCACATAAAAGAAAAAAAACAAAAATAGTCGCGACTCTAGGCCCAGCAATAAGTTCAAAGGAAATGCTCCTAAAAATGGTTGCTGCTGGAGTTAATGTGTTTAGAATTAATTTTTCACATGCAGACTATGAAGATGTAAAAACTCGTATCAAAAACATTCGAGAGATCAATGAGGAACATGGTTACAATGCTTGCATTTTAGCAGATTTACAAGGACCTAAACTCCGTGTAGGCGTCATGAAAGATGATGTGGTTGTAAACCCAGGGGATGAAATTATATTTGCTACAGGCGAACGTTTTGAAGGTACTAAAGAACGCGTTTATATGACCTATGAACGTTTTCCTTTAGACACAAAACCAGGCGAACGTATTTTATTGGATGATGGGAAACTTCTTTTTGAAGTCATTTCTAGTAACCAAAAAGATGAGGTAAAGGCCAAAGTCATTCAAGGAGGTCCTTTGAAGTCAAAAAAAGGGGTTAACTTACCTAACACTGATATCTCACAGCCAGCACTTACCGAAAAAGATAAAGAAGATGCGATATTTGCAATTTCTCAAGAAGTGGATTGGATGGCACTTTCGTTTGTAAGACACCCCGAAGATTTAATGGAGTTGCAAGACTTAATCGCTGAACACAGTCCTTCTAAAATTCCAATTATCGCCAAAATAGAAAAACCAGAGGCGGTAGAAAATATTGATAAAATTGTGGCGTATTGTGATGGATTAATGGTTGCCAGAGGCGATTTGGGAGTTGAAATTCCAGCGCATCAAGTCCCCTTAATTCAAAAACAATTGGTTCTAAAAGCCAAGCAAGCGCGTATCCCAGTCATTATTGCGACCCAAATGATGGAGTCCATGATTAACAGCCTTACGCCTTCGCGTGCTGAAGTTAATGACGTTGCCAACTCGGTAATGGATGGTGCAGATGCCGTAATGCTTTCTGGTGAAACTTCTGTTGGACAATACCCTGTTCAAGTGATTGAAAAAATGTCAGATATTATAAAAACTGTCGAAAGTTCAGAGTTAATTAATGTGCCTCAGAATCCACCGCACATTCGCACAAAACGTTACATTACAAAGTCTATTTGCTATCATGCCGCAAATATGGCTAATGAAATTAACGCACGTGCCATTTCAACCTTAACAAACAGTGGATATACTGCTTTTCAGATTTCGGCTTGGCGTCCTGATGCTCATATTCTTGTGTTTTCATCGAACAAACGAATTATTTCTCAGTTGAATTTGCTGTGGGGAGTTCGTGCCTTTCATTATGACAAATTTTCGTCTACGGACCAAACGATTAATGATGTGAATGAAATTGCTTTTAATAAGGGATACGTTGAAAAAGACGATATGGTCATTAGTTTGGCGGCTATGCCAATGAAAGAAAAAGGGATGGTTAATACACTAAGAGTCACTGAAGTTAAGGACTACTCAAAAAAGTAAGTTGAGACTCCATATAAGAACTATCTAAACTAAAAACTGAAATAAATCAGGTTTTTCGTTTAGGTAGTCTCCATAAAAATTATATTCTTTCATTTTTGCAATCAAGGGCTCTAAATCGTGTTGAGATTTTAGCTCAATTCCCACCACTGCAACATCATTTTCTCTATTCACCTTTTTGGTGTATTCAAAGTGTGCGATGTCATCATTCGGTCCTAATATATCGACTACAAACTCTCGCAAAGCACCCGCACGTTGAGGGAACGTAACTATAAAGTAATGTTTTAGGTTTGAGTAGAGTAAAGCACGTTCTTTAATCTCCGCAGTTCGTGTAATATCATTATTGCCGCCACTGATAATACACACTACATTTTTTCCTTTTATTTCGTCTTTATATTCTTCCAAAGCAGATACACTTAATGCACCAGCGGGTTCGGCTATAATCGCTTCCTTATTATATAAATCTAAGATCGTTTGACACGCATTACCTTCATGAATCGTAATCATATCATGTAGGTTGCTCTTACAAATCGTAAAGTTTTTATCTCCAACACGCTTGACTGCTGCGCCATCTACAAAATTATCAATCGCTTCTAATTCTACAACTTCTCCTTTTTGAAACGCCATTTTCATGGAAGGAGCTCCTTCTGGCTCCACACCAATGATTTTAGTGTTTGGAGATAACTGTTTAAAAACCGTGGACAGCCCCGAAGCAAGTCCGCCTCCACCAACGGCTACAAATATATAATCAATGGGAGTCCCTGTTTGGTGGATCAATTCCAAGCCTAATGTTGCCTGACCCTCTATAACTTTTTCGTCGTTGAAAGGGTGTATGAATGTTTTCTGGCGTTCTGTACAATCTTTTATAGCGGCATTGTATGCATCGTCAAAACTGTCACCTATCAGAATGATTTTGACAAAGTGTTCCCCAAACATTTTGGCCCGCTCAATTTTTTGATTCGGGGTGGTGGACGGCATAAAAATAGTCCCCTGTATCTTTAATAGTTTACAGGACAATGCAACTCCCTGAGCGTGATTTCCTGCACTTGCACATACCACTCCGTTAGCAGCTTCTTGTTCAGTTAAAGAAGACATTTTATTATAAGCGCCTCTAATTTTATAGGATCGAACAACTTGCAAATCTTCGCGTTTAAAACTAATGTTACAATCGTACGTTGATGAATACTGCATGTTGGGGGTCAAAGGCGTAATATTGGCTACACCTTCTAGTTTTTTTGCAGCAGCTTCAACTGCTTCAATTGTTGGAAAATAAGGAGTCGTGTCGGACATTCGTTTTAGGCGTCTGTTTTTATAACTTTCATTGCGGTCATAGAGGCTCTTAATTTTGCTCCTACGACTTCTACTGGGTGATTTCTAATAATCGCATTAATTCTAATTAATTCTTGATTATCAACTCCGTTCTCTGAACTGAATGATTTACCAATAACATCCGTTTTTACAGTCTTCATAAAGTCTGTTAACAACGGTTTACAAGCATGATCAAATAAATAGCAGCCATATTCTGCCGTATCAGAAATTACACGGTTCATTTCAGCTAATTTCATTCTTGCAATTGTATTTGCAATTAATGGCGTTTCGTGCAAAGACTCGTAATATGCAGAAGCGTCAATAATGCCAGAATCTGTCATTGCTTCAAAAGCTAATTCAACACCAGCTCTAACAAAAGCAACTAATAACGTTCCGTGATCAAAATATTCTTGTTCTGTAATTTCTTGTTCTGTAATTGTTTGCTTTTCAAAAGCGGTTTCTCCTGTAGCCGCCCTCCAAGTTAATAAATTTTTATCATCATTCGCCCAATCTTCCATCATTGTTTTAGAAAAATGACCCGTCATAATATCATCCATATGTTTTTGGAACAATGGACGCATAATCTCTTTTAATTCTTCAGAAAGTCTAAATGCTTCTACTTTTGCAGGATTCGACAGTCTGTCCATCATATTGGTAATACCTCCATGCTTTAATGCTTCGGTAACAGTTTCCCATCCGTACTGAATTAATTTAGCAGCATATCCGGCATCAATTCCTTCTGCTACCATTTTATCAAAAGATAAAATTGCTCCTGTTTGTAACAACCCACATAAAATAGTTTGCTCTCCCATTAAATCAGACTTTACCTCAGCAACAAATGAAGATTCTAAGACCCCTGCTCTATGCCCCCCTGTGGCAACTGCATAGGCTTTTGCTTGCGCCCAGCCTTTTCCTTCTGGATCATTTTCTGGATGTACTGCGGTTAATGTTGGCACTCCAAACCCTCTTTTATATTCTTCTCTAACTTCAGAACCAGGACATTTTGGTGCGACCATAATTACAGTTAAGTCTTCACGGATTTGCATTCCCTCTTCAACAATATTAAAACCATGAGAATAAGACAATGTGGCTCCTTTTTTTAGTAAAGGCATAATTGTTTTTACCACATTTGTGTGTTGCTTATCTGGGGTCAGGTTAATAACTACGTCTGCTGATGGCAATAATTCTTCATACGTTCCAACATTAAAATTGTTAGACGTTGCATTTACATACGACTCTCTTTTTTGGTCTATCGCAGCTTGTCTAAGTGTATAAGAAATATCTAAACCAGAATCTCTCATATTTAAACCTTGGTTTAATCCTTGGGCTCCACAACCTACAATAACAATTTTCTTGCCTTTTAGTGCGGCTACTCCATCTTCAAATTCTGAAGCGTCCATAAAACGACATTTCCCTAATTGCTCTAATTTTTCTCTTAATGTTAATGTGTTGAAATAATTTGCCATTTTGTTAATTTTTGAATGCATTTAGCATTTCCGTTATTTTTAATTTGTCTTTGGTTATTGCAATACGTCCCGATCGTACAAACTGCATGATCCCGAATGCGCTTAATTCTCTGTGTAATTGTTCTAGTTCACTTCTGCGTCCCGATTTTTCAAGTACAAAAAACTCTTTGTTTACAGTAACGATTCGTGCATTGCTTTCTTTGATTATATTTTGAATTTGACGCTCTTCAAACAATAAGTCTGATTTAATTTTAAACAAGCATGATTCTTGATAAATCGTATCTTCTTCGTTGTGGTAATAGGCTTTTATAACCTCCACTTGTTTTTCAATTTGCCCAAGAATCTTTTTGATTTGATCTTCGGTCATACTCACCAAAATAGTGAATCGCGATACACCTTCAATTTCTGAAACAGAGGTATTGATACTTTCAATGTTGATGTGTCTTCTCTGAAAAATTGCTGAAATACGATTGAGCAATCCTATATTGTTTTCAGTATATATTGAAATTGTATAAAGTTGTTTTTCTGTTCCCATTCTTATTCTAATCTTATCTCTGAAACCGATGCTCCCGATGGAACCATTGGAAATACGTTGTTTTCTTTTTCTACACAAACTTCTAAGAAGTACGGTTCATCACTGGCGATCATTTCTTTTACTGCCGCTGCCAGATTCTCTCTTTTGGTTACTTTTTTTGCTTCTATATAATAGCCTTGTGCAATCGCCACAAAGTTAGGGTTCACCATTTCGGTTGAGGCATAACGCTTATCAAAAAATAGTTGTTGCCATTGACGTACCATTCCTAAAAACTCGTTATTCAATACGACTATTTTCACAGGAACTTTGTTCTGAAAAATAGTGCCTAACTCTTGGATTGTCATTTGATATCCGCCGTCACCAATAATCGCAACAACTTCCCTTTCTGGAGCCGCCATTTTAGCACCAATTGCTGCTGGCAATGCAAAGCCCATAGTGCCGAGACCACCGGAGGTGATGTTGCTTTTACTAACGTTAAAGTCCGCATAACGACAGGCAATCATTTGATGTTGCCCCACATCTGTAACAATCGCTGCTTCGCCTTTGGTTTGACTGTTTATTTCTTTAAGTACTTCGCCCATAGTAAGGCCTTTGGCTGTTGGATGAAGGTCATTTTTGATCACTTTATCGTATTCAATAGTATATAGATCCTTAAATTTCTGCAACCAATCTGGATGTGAATTAGTATTTAGCAATGATACTAATTTTTTCAAACTTGCTTTGGCATCTCCCAAAACTGCGACATCTGTTTTTACATTTTTATCAATTTCTGCGGGATCGATTTCAAAATGAACAATTTTGGCTTGTGTTGCATACTCGTCTAATTTTCCTGTCACACGATCGTCGAATCGCATTCCAATTGCGATCAATACGTCACATTCATTTGTCAGCACGTTAGGAGCATAATTTCCATGCATTCCAACCATCCCAACATTTAATGGGTGTGCGGTAGGAATTGCTGAAGCGCCCAAAATGGTCCATGCGGATGGGATCCCCGTTTTTTCAATCACAGCCTTCAATTCTTCTTCGGCTTTCCCAAGAATCACGCCTTGACCCCAAACAATCATCGGTTTTTTGGCAGAATTGATAAGCGTAGCGGCAGCGGTAATAGAATTTTCATCTATTTCTGGAACAGGCTTATAGCTACGAACACCTGTACATTTTTTGTATTGGAAGTCAAATTCTTCGAATTGGGCATCCTTTGTAATGTCAATTAAAACAGGTCCTGGACGACCACTTCTAGCAATATAAAAAGCACGAGCAATCACTTCTGGGATTTGAGATGCTTTTGTGATTTGGTGATTCCACTTGGTAACAGGGGTAGAAATTCCAACAATATCTGTTTCCTGAAACGCATCACTCCCTAACAAATGCGATGGCACTTGCCCTGTAATACATACAATGGGTGTTGAGTCTATTTGTGCGTCTGCTATTCCTGTAATTAAATTGGTTGCACCGGGTCCCGAAGTGGCCATAGCAACACCTACTTTTCCAGAAATACGGGCATAGCCTTGAGCAGCATGAGCGGCACACTGTTCGTGTCTTGTAAGCACGTGGTTTATTTTGCCTTCATATTTATAGAGTTCATCATACACGGGCATAATAGCTCCGCCAGGATAACCATATAAAGCCTCTACGCCTTCGGCTAATAAACATCTTACAATCGCTTCACTTCCTGAAATACGTTCTTTTGGTTGCTCTAAGTATTCCTTTTGTTTGGAGGTTACTGTTTCCATAATTATATTTTAAAATTCATCGGTTACACACCCTTCAGATGCCGATGAAACCGTTCTTGCATATTTATATAATACCCCTCTAGATACTTTAAGATCGGGTGCATTCCACTGGGCTTTTCGTTCTTTAAGTTCTTTTTCAGAAACCTCAAGAAGAATTGAATTTGTTTCGGCATCGATAGTGATGATATCTCCATCTTTTACCAGAGCTATCACTCCACCTTCTTGTGCTTCTGGTGTAATATGGCCCACAACAAATCCGTGTGTACCGCCTGAAAAACGTCCATCAGTAATTAAAGCGACATCTTTTCCTAAACCAGCGCCCATAATAGCTGCCGTTGGTTTTAACATTTCTGGCATTCCAGGTCCTCCTTTAGGACCTTCGTAACGAATGACAACTACATCGCCTTTATGAACTTTTCCATCACGAATGCCGTCATTAGCATCGTATTCTCCTTCAAAAACTTTTGCAGGTCCTCTAAATTTCAAGCCTTCTTTTCCTGTAATTTTAGCGACACTTCCTTCGGATGCTAAATTTCCATAAAGCATTCGTAAATGTCCTGAAGTTTTGATTGGCTCTTCAATTGTTTTGATTACATCTTGACCTTCAGAAAGATCTTGTACTTCAGATAAATTTTCAGCAATTGTTTTTCCGGTCACAGTCAAACAATCTCCATGAAGGAGTCCTTTGTTTAATAAGTATTTCATCACGGCTGGAATTCCTCCAACACGGTGTACATCTTCCATTAGGTATTTTCCACTGGGTTTCAAATCTGCTAAAAATGGGGTGCTATCACTAATTCTTTGAAAATCTTCAAGTGTAAATTTTATTTGGGATGCTCTTGCGATGGCTAAAAAATGGAGAACTGCATTGGTAGAACCGCCTAGAATGGTCACAAGTCGAATGGCATTTTCAAGGGATTTTTTGGTGATAACATCTGATGGCTTTATATCTTTTTCGAGCAATATGCGCATGGCTTCTCCTGCTTTAATTGCTTCGTTCTTTTTTTCTTCGCCTGTTGCTGGATTAGAGGAGTTAAAAGGCAAGGCCATTCCAAGTGCTTCAATGGCAGAGGCCATTGTATTAGCAGTGTACATCCCTCCACAAGCCCCAGCTCCTGGACACGCTTTCTCTACAATTTGATCGAATTCAGACTCAGACATTGTGCCTGCTACTTTACTTCCCCAAGCTTCAAATGCGGAAACAACATCTAGTTTTTTTCCATTATGACATCCCGAATCAATCGTTCCTCCATATACCAAAATGGCAGGCTTGTCAACCCGAATCATGGCCATTAAAGCGCCTGGCATGTTTTTGTCGCAACCCACAACCGTGATCAATCCATCATAACTCATTGCTTGAACAACAGTTTCCATGGAATCTGCAATGATATCTCTTGAGGGTAAAGAGAAACGCATTCCTGGTGTTCCCATTGAAATTCCATCGCTCACACCTATCGTGTTAAAAATAAGCCCTACAACTTCTTTGTTTAAAGTGCCTTCTTTTACCAACTTGGCTAAATCATTGAGGTGCATGTTACAAGGGTTGCCTTCATAACCTGTACTTGCAATTCCAACCAAGGGTTTTTCGAAATCCTCTTTAGTAAGCCCTATGGCATGTAGCATTGCTTGCGCTGCTGGCTGTGTTGGGTCTTGAGTTACCGTTCGGCTGTATTTGTTTAGTTGTTTCATGTGTCGAAATTATATTTTTACGCAGTTAGCGGGGAGATTATCTCTTTAAATGATCTAAACTCAACTGTTTAGAGTTGCTGTTAAACTATTGTTTTTTAGATAGTTACCCCACATATTGTATGACGTTCAGTGCTCAAAATAATATTAAACACGTGGCAAGTCACTATCGTCTTTTAGAGGCAATACGGAACTGCCCATCAAATAAGCATCTACGTGGTGTGCCGCCTGTCTTCCTTCAGAGATAGCCCAAACAATTAAGGATTGTCCGCGTCGCATGTCTCCTGCTACAAATATACCGGGTACATTCGTAACATAATCTTTAGTGGTGGCTTTGATGTTGGTTCTAAAATCCATTTCTAAACCAAATTGATCTGCCAATGTTTTTTCAGCACCTGTAAATCCTAGTGCCAATAATACTAAATCACAATCCCAAAGTTTTTCAGAATTTGGAACTTCATTTAATTGTGGACGTTCACCTTCTTTAAAAATCCATTCAACCTCAACGGTTTTTAAGGCTTTTAAGTTGCCTTTATCATCTCCAATAAATTCTTTGGTAGAGATGCTAAAAAATCGTTCTACTCCTTCTTGATGTGAAGAGGTTGTCTTTAGCTTCATTGGCCAATAGGGCCACGGTTGATTTGCAGGACGTCCTTCTGAGGGTTTCGATAAAATTTCAAAATTCGTAACAGATGTTGCACCATGACGGTTGGACGTTCCAATACAATCGGAGCCTGTATCTCCTCCACCTATTACAATAACGTTTTTGCCTTTCGCTGATACAATGTCTTTAAAATCTACCAACCCATCCACATACTGGTTGTTCAGTTTTAAAAACTCCATTGCTTGATGAACGCCTTTTAAATCTGCACCTGGTATTGGAATGTTTCGTTTTACAGTTGCCCCACCACATAATACTACGGCGTCAAAATCTGATTTTAATTGATTTGCATCTATGTTTTCACCAACATGTGCATTGGTTTTAAAGAGGATTCCTTCTTCTTCCAAGACTTTAAGGCGACGATCAATCACATTTTTTTCCATTTTAAAATCTGGAATTCCATAGCGTAATAATCCTCCTACTTTTTTGTCGCGTTCAAAAACAGTGACGGAATGCCCTGCTCTATTTAACTGTTGTGCCGCAGCAAGTCCAGCAGGTCCAGAGCCTATCACAGCAACTGTTTTATCGGTTCTTACCTTTGGTGGTTGTGCTGTGATCCAGCCTTCCGTAAAGGCAGTTTCAACAATGTTTTTTTCGATGTTTTCAATACTTACAGGGTCTTCATTGATTCCTAAAACACATGCTTCTTCGCATGGTGCCGGACATAATCTGCCTGTAAATTCTGGAAAATTATTGGTAGAATGTAAAATTTCTGCCGCTTCTTTCCATTTGCCTTTGTAAACTTTATCGTTAAAATCTGGTATTAAATTTCCAAGTGGACAGCCGCTATGACAAAACGGAATTCCGCAATCCATACAGCGTGCACCTTGTTCTTTTAATTTAGATGTTTCTAATGGAATTGTAAATTCCTTGTAGTTTTTTATTCTTTCTTTTGGCGCTTCATAGGTTTCGTCCTGACGCTCAAACTCTAAAAATCCTGTGATCTTTCCCATCCTTAAACTGTTTCTAGTTGTTCTTTTTCTAATCTTAATAACGCCTGTCTGTATTCTTCTGGCAGTACTTTTTTGAATTTAGGAAGCATTGCCTCCCAGTCTTCTAAAATCCGTTTTGCTAATGGACTTGACGTCGCCACAAAATGATTTTCGATTAAGGTTCGTAGTTGATTTACGTCTTCCTCAAATTCGATTGGGTCGATATTTAAATCGGCACCATTACAATTGTGAGTAAATGTGTTATCGGAATCTAGGACATAGGCAATTCCGCCACTCATTCCTGCTCCAAAATTTCTTCCAACACTTCCAAGAATTACCGCAATACCTCCAGTCATGTACTCACAACCGTGGTCCCCAATTCCTTCAACAACGGCTTTAGCACCTGAGTTACGAACACAAAAACGTTCGCCAGCTTTTCCGTTGATATAAACTTCTCCAGCTGTTGCGCCATAGAGTGTTACATTTCCTGTGATGATATTGTCTTCTGGAACAATTGTACTTGTTTCAGGAACTTTGATGATTAGTTTTGCACCCGACAATCCTTTTCCTAGATAATCGTTGGTGTTTCCATGAACGGTCATGGTCACCCCTTTGGTTGTAAAAGCTCCAAAACTTTGTCCTGCAGAACCATTAAAATCTATGTTTATGGTGTCTTGTGGCAAGCCATCTGCGCCATAAATTTTTGAGATTTCATTACTTAAAACCGCTCCAACAGCTCTGTCAATATTTGTAATTGGAAGCTTCAAATGTGTGCGTTGTCTTCTAAAAATTCCTTGATGTGCTTGTTTGATTATTTTGAAATCTAAATGGACATCGAGGTTGTGATCTTGCTCCTCAGTGTTGTATAACTTTACATCGTCTGCGACTTCAACTTTATGTAGAATAGGTGTTAAATCAACACCTGAAGCTTTGTAATGTTCAATGGCTTTATTGCGGTTTAATTTTTGAACCTGACCCACCATTTCATCAACGGTTTTAAAGCCTAATTGTGCCATGATTTCACGCAATTCTTGCGCTACGAAATACATATAATTCACCACGTGCTCTGGTTTTCCTTTGAATTTTTTACGCAATTCTGGGTTCTGTGTTGCGATTCCTACAGGACAGGTATTTAAATGGCAAACTCGCATCATAATACATCCCGAAGCGACTAAAGGAGCGGTTGCAAAACCAAACTCTTCAGCACCTAATAGACATGCAATCGCAACGTCACGTCCGGTTTTTAACTGCCCATCACATTCCAAAACAATTCGATTTCTCAAATTATTCATCACCAATGTTTGTTGTGCTTCGGCAATTCCTAATTCCCAAGGAAGTCCTGCGTGTTTTAAAGAGGTCAATGGTGACGCTCCTGTACCGCCATCAAAACCAGAGATTAATACTACGTCTGCTTTGGCTTTTGCTACTCCAGCTGCCACGGTTCCGACACCAATTTCTGACACCAATTTAACATTCACTCGAGCCGTTCTATTAGCGGATTTTACATCGTATATTAGTTGTGATAAATCTTCAATAGAATAAATATCGTGGTGTGGTGGTGGTGAAATCAATCCTACATAGGGAGTTGAGTTTCTTGTTTTTGCAATTTCGCGGTTTACTTTTGGACCAGGTAATTGACCGCCCTCACCAGGTTTTGCGCCTTGTGCAATTTTTATTTGAATTTCATTGGCACTGGTTAAGTAATTTGAAGTCACTCCAAATCGTCCAGAGGCAACTTGCTTAATCGCTGAGTTTCTCCAATCTCCTTGTGCATTTTTATAGAAACGATCTTCATCTTCTCCTCCTTCACCAGAATTACTTTTTCCGCCAATTCTATTCATGGCAACCGCTAAGTTTTCGTGGGCTTCCTTACTAATAGACCCATAAGACATGGCGCCTGTTTTGAATCGTTTTACGATTTCGGTCCAAGGTTCAACCTCATCAATTGAGATGGGATCAAATTGATCAAATTCAAACAAACCTCTGATGGTCATAAGTCGCTTGGATTGGTCGTCAACGAGCTCTGAGTATTCTTTAAAAGTAGAGGCTTTATTCGTACGAACTGATTCTTGAAGTTTTGCAACGGTTAGTGGATTAAACATGTGTTTTTCCTGTCCACGTCGCCATCTGTATTCGCCACCAATTTCAATATCTGATTCAATATTCGGATTGAAGGCTTTTTTATGTCGTTTTACAATTTCTTTTTCAATTTCTATCAACCCAATTCCTTGAATTCGAGTTGGCGTATTTGGAAAATACTTTTCAACGGTGTTTGAATTGATTCCAACACACTCATATAATTGAGACCCTCGGTATGAATTAAGTGTAGAAATACCGATTTTATTCATCACTTTCAAGATGCCTTTTCCGATCGCTTTATTGTAATTTTTAATCGCAGTGAGGTATTCTAAATCTGAGATTTCAGAGTCTTTAATTTGTTTTTCAACAATTTCATTGACGATATATGGGTTCACTGCGCTTGCTCCAAAACCAAATAAGAGTGCAAAATGATGAACTTCTCTTGGTTCTGCAGATTCTATAATCAAACTGATTCTTGAGCGTTTGTTGAGTTTATGCAACGCATGGTTCACATAGGAACAGGCTAAAAGGGCCGGAATTGGCGCATGATTTTCATCTACAAATCGATCGGATAAAATAATAATATTCGCGCCTTCATCGATTGCTTTGGACGCTTTGTTTACCAAGACTTCGAGTGCACTTTCTAATTCGTTTAAGCCACGATTTACTTCATACAGCATCGAAATAGATTCTACTTTGAAGTTTGGGTTTGTGTCATAATTTCTGATTTTATCTAAATCGTGCTTTGAAATTACAGGGTTTTGAATTTTTAGCTTTTTACATGCCTCAGAATTGATATCAAAAATATTGGTGTCGCTTCCAAGAGTTAAACTAATGTCTGTAATTAATTCTTCACGTATTCCATCTAATGGAGGATTGGTTACTTGCGCAAAGATTTGTTTGAAATAATTGTAAATCAGTTGAGGGCGTTCGGACAAAACAGCAATTGGTGTATCACTACCCATAGAGCCTATCGGTTCTTTCCCTAACTGTGCCATCGGGCGGATAATGGTATTTAGATCCTCTTTGGTGTATCCAAAAGCAACTTCTCGTTTCTTTAAATCCACCTCGTCATATTTAATAGGACCTTTTTTGGCAGAGATGTCTTTTAAATGTACTAAGTTTTCGTTCAGCCATTTTCTGTACGGTTGTTTCGCTGCGATTTTTTCTTTGATTTCTTCATCGTTTACGATACGCCCTTCATTCATATCTACAAGAAACATTTTTCCTGGTTCTAAGCGTCCGTGGAATTCAACTTCTTCTGGCTCAATATCCACCACTCCTGTTTCAGAGGACATGATGACATTCCCGTTTTTAGTTACTGTATATCGAGACGGTCTGAGTCCATTTCGGTCTAAAACAGCTCCAATGAAATTTCCATCGGTAAAAGGGATCGATGCAGGACCATCCCATGGCTCCATTAGACAAGAATTATATTCGTAAAATGCCTTTTTAGAATCGGACATGTCTGGATTTTTTTCCCAAGCTTCAGGGACTAACATCATCATGACTTCAGGAAGTGAGCGGCCGGTCATTAATAATAATTCGACCACCATGTCTAGGGTTGCTGAATCCGATTTTCCTTTTAGAATTGTGGGAATTATTTTTTTGATGTCCTCTCCAAAAGCATCACTTTTTATGATTTCTTCTCTAGAATACATACGTGAGACATTTCCTCTTAGGGTATTGATTTCTCCATTATGACATATATATCGAAAGGGCTGTGCCAAATCCCAGGTCGGGAAGGTGTTGGTTGAAAAACGTTGGTGAACAAGCGCCAATCGGGTGTCTAAGGCAGAGTTGAAAAGATCCAGATAATATTCATTGATATGTTCTGGCTTTAGTAAGCCTTTAAAAATGATAATTTTTGTTGAGAGACTTGGAAGGTAAAAGAATTTTGATTCTGATAACTTAGAGTCATATATTGTATGTTCTGATATTTTCCGTGCTGCAAACAATTTCAAGTTAAAATCAAACTCCGATTGTTTTGGGTCTGATTTTCCAACAAATACTTGCATTACAAAAGGCTCAGTTGTTTTGGCTATTTCTCCTAACACATCACTATTAACAGGAACTTCTCTCCAACCTAAAATATGCAGTCCTTGGTTTTTAATTTCGGTTTCAAAAACTTCTACACAATAGGCTCTTTGGTTTTCTTTTCTTGGTAAAAAAACATTACTAACCGCATAGTCACCAGCTTCTGGCAATTCGAAATCACAATATGCTTTAAAAAATTCATGAGGAATATCGATAAGAATTCCTGCGCCATCCCCAGTCACACCATCAGAGCTAACCGCCCCTCTGTGTTCTAGTTTTACTAAAATTTCTAATGCTTTATGAATAATGTCATTGGATCGTTTACCTGTCAAACTGCATATAAATCCTGCACCACAATTGTCGTGTTCAAACTCGGGTAAATAAAGTCCTTGCTTTTCTAACATACTTAAAAATTATTTCTGGTTTAATCTTAATAAGCCTGAAAGATAATTGGTATAAACCTATTTTAAAAAAAGCCTAGTCACTTTTTCGAAATTCCAATTTAGAATACCTATAAATGCATTTTGAACAATGAAAACCTTGTTAGACTACCGAATAATCAATAGGGAAATTGGTTGTTTTCTTGATAACGAGTTTAGAGTCACAAATTCTAAGTAAATGAGTTTACAACAAAATTTGAGTTGTTGAAATATTAAAAATATATTAATAATAATTATGATACCCCAAAAATATAGGGGCTCAAATTAATTATTACATAAAAATAATGTAATACCCCTTATTTTTTTAGGGGTGTGTATGAATAATACTTAGTTTTGAGCCGTTAACTAAAAATATTAACTACTAAAATTAACTATTATGAAAAAAATTATTTTAAGTGCAATTGTTTTTGTTGGAGCCATGACTCTAAACGCACAAGATGAAGCTCCTAAACTATCAATCTCAGGAACGGTAGATGTGTACGGAACAACCAATACAGTAGATGGTACAGGAACTCCTGGTCTGCTAATTGCAAATCCAGAAAAAGCAAACGGCTTTGGATTGGGAATGGCTAACACTGTATTTTCTTATGACGGCGCCAAGTCTGGTGTTGTAGCCGATCTTGCATTTGGCCCAAGAGCTGACGATGCAAACATGGCTGGTGCTATTAACCAACTTTACGCTTACTATAACTTAAGCGAAAAAGTAACTATTACTGCTGGACAGTTTAACACATTTCTAGGGTACGAAGTTATCTCACCTGCAGCTAACTTTAACTATTCTGTATCTTATTTGTTTAACGCTGGTCCCTTTTCTCACACAGGTGTGAAATTAGACTATGCTGCTTCTGAAGATTTATCTTTCTTATTAGCCGTAACCAATGGACATGCTATTTCTAGTTCAGATGCTAACGAAAGCGGTGCAACTCAATTTGGAGCTCAGGTTGGATATAAAGGACAATACCTAAACTTCATTTATGGAGCCGTAGATGTTCCGGCAGCTCCAACGGACGCTATTTTTGTAGATTATACGGGTGGATTTGATTTATCTGACTCGTTTTACGTAGGAATCAATGCTGCTTACGCATACTCTGACGATGCAGAGTCTGGATACCAAGGTGCTGCTTTATACTTAGAAAACACGTTCTCTGACACATTTGCTTTAGGATTGCGTCCAGAGTTTTTCTCTTTAACCTCTGCGGATGACAGCCAAGATGTTTTAGCCTTTACTCTTACTGGAAGCGCACAATTAGATGACAACTTAAAACTAATCACAGAATTACGTTATGACAGCTCTGACGACTATATTATTGAAGGAATCGCAGCTGAGAAAAACGCGACTGCTCTTACAATTGCTGCCGTTTACTCATTCTAGTATAAATCTAACTATTTAATATATAATATATGTCACATTTAATTAACAACTTACCTCTAGTAATTCAGGATGCCGCTGCGGTTGAGAGTCTTGCTGGAGCAATCAAAGACGACATGGGAATGTTGTGGATGCTTCTTTCTGGTATCTTAGTATTCTTTATGCAAGCTGGTTTTACTTTAGTAGAATCAGGAATGACACGTTCAAAAAATGCAGTAAATATCGCAATGAAAAACTTGCTTGATATTGCTGTAGGATCTCTTACCTACTGGTTTGTAGGATACTCTTTAATGTATGGCGACACTTCTAACGGATGGTTTTTCTGGAGTGGAATCATGCAAGGCGAAGGTGCCGATTTATTCTTCCAAACAATGTTTGCTGCAACTGCTGCGACTATTGTTTCTGGAGCAATTGCTGGAAGAACAAAGTACTCAACGTATGTTATCTTTTCAATCGTTATGACTGCTATCATTTACCCAATTGCTGGGGGATGGCAATGGCAAGGGTCAGGATGGTTGACGGAGCTAGGCTTTATTGACTTTGCTGGGTCTTCAATCGTTCATGCTGTCGGTGGTTTTGCTGCTTTGGTAGCGGCTTACTTAGTAGGTCCTAGAATTGGAAAATTTGTAGACGGAAAGGTAATGCCTATCCCTGGGCACAACCAAATATTAGCAACTTTAGGAGTCTTTATCCTTTGGTTAGGATGGTTTGGTTTTAACGGTGGATCTCAACTGGCTTGGGGTGGTGACGATGCGGTTGCTGCTTCTACAGTAGTACTAATCACGAATCTTGCTGCTGCTGCTGGTGCATTAGGTGCGCTTATTACAACATGGATCTGGTACGGAAAACCACACTTGGCACAATCACTTAACGGTGCATTAGCTGGACTGGTAAGTATTACTGCAGGTTGTGGAAATATGACAGCTGGTGGTGCTGTATTAGCGGGACTTATTGGTGGTATCATTGTTGTGTTCTCTATCGAGATCATCGAAAAGAAACTTAAAATTGATGATGCTATTGGAGCTGCATCTGTTCACGGAGTCGTTGGATTCTGGGGAACTATTGTCATCGGACTTTGGGGTGTAGACGGCGACACTGGACTTGGATTATTCAATGGCGGTGGAGCAGATCAACTTATAGCACAACTTACAGGGGGCGTTGCCTATGCTGTTTGGGCTGTTGTTCTTTCGTTTATTGTATTCGGAATCCTTAAGAAAACTGTTGGACTAAGAGTGACAGAAGAAGAAGAAGTTGCTGGACTAGATATCTCTGAGCATGGAACTATTGCTTATCCAGGTAAAAGAGAAAGAGGTTAAGAGTAATTTCAATACCATACTGAGCATTTAATGCTCTCAAAAAATTAAAAATTAGTTTGTGATTTTTAGTTTGTGTTAAAAACCCTAGGGGCCATGTGCTTCTAGGGTTTTTATTTTTAGCTATTTTACACGATTTACTTAATATACCTTTATTATAAGTGGGGTAATTTTATTAATATCACAAAAAAACATGTCACCCCCTGTAATTTTATAGGGGTGTCTTTATTTTTATTTATTTTTGAAAACAAACTAAAATTTAATTTAAATGAAAAAAGTAGAGGCAATCATTAGAAAATCTAAGTTTTCTAATGTCAAAAAGGCGCTGCATGAAGTCGGTGTCAATTTCTTTTCCTATTGGGACGTAACAGGTCTAGGAAACGAAAAAGAAGGCCATGTTTACAGGGGTGTTTCTTATAGCACGAGTGACATACAAAGACGTTACTTATCTATTGTCGTAAATGATGATTTTGAGGAAGTGACCATTAAAGCAATCCTAGCAGCTGCATCCACAGGAGAGGTTGGTGATGGAAAAATCTTTGTATCACAGGTCGATGAAGTATATAGAATTAGAACCGGCGAAAAAGGCGGAAACACACTAAAATAACAACAATGGAATTACTTACAATCAATAACGTATGGATGATGATCTGTACAGCACTCGTCTTTTTTATGCATTCAGGGTTTGCATTTCTCGAAATCGGACTTACCCGTCAAAAAAACACGATTAATATTTTATTTAAAAACATCTTTATTATCACTGTCGGACTGTTACTTTATTATATAGTCGGCTTTAACCTAATGTATCCAGGCGACTTTAATGGGGTCTTTGGATTTGCTGGTTTTGGATTAGAGGCTCCTTTAGCAGACGGTACTTTTGATTTAGCTTATAGCGAAGGCTATACCTATTGGACCGATTTCTTATTCCAAGGCATGTTTGCAGCAACTGCTGCGACTATTGTTTCGGGTGCTGTTGCAGAGCGCATGAAAATTGGTGCTTTTATGATTTTCACAGTCTTATATGTAGGTTTCGTGTATCCAATTGCGGGGTCTTGGCAATGGGGTGGTGGATTTTTATCTTCATTAACGATTGGAGAAACCGAAGGCTTTTATGACTTTGCAGGTTCTACACTTGTACACTCCGTTGGCGGATGGGCTGCTTTAGTAGCTGTTTATCTTCTAGGTTCGCGAATAGGAAAATTTAACAACGGAAAGTCACAGGCAATTCCTGGACATAGCATTCCATTGGCAACAGCGGGGGTTCTTATTCTTTGGTTAGGATGGTTTGGTTTTAATGGAGGCTCTGTACTTTCTGCAGATCCAGAAGCTACGTCCTTAACATTAGTAACGACTTGTTTGGCAGCTGCGGCGGGTGGCGTTATTGCGATGCTTACCTCAACAATATTGTATAAAAACTTAGATTTAACAATGTTTCTAAATGGGATATTAGGAGGTCTTGTAGGGATTACAGCAGGAGCCGATCAAATGAGCCCAGGAGATGCAATCCTAATTGGAGCAATTGCTGGAGCACTTATTGTGTTTGCTGTGAGTTTAATCGATAAAATTAAGTTAGATGACCCTGTAGGCGCCATAGCTGTTCACCTTATTTGCGGAATCTGGGGAACCCTAGCCGTAGGACTTTTTGGAGCCAAAGCAGGATTTGATCAATTTGCAATTCAACTAATAGGAGTTTTGTGTTATGCAGTATTTTGTATAGCAACCTCTTTTATTATTATATACATTTTAAAGAAAACTGTAGGGATCAGAGTTTCGGAACGAGAAGAACTAGAAGGTCTTGATGCACACGAACATAAAATGGACGCTTACCCAGATTTTAGATTAAATGAACATTAATCCACTCGTTTAATTAGTCAAGAAAAAGCCTCTAAATTATTTTTAGAGGCTTTTTAATTTAATATAACTTTTAATTTTATGCCGAGTTTCGACTCGCATTGATATTTCCAAACAAAGATCGCATGACGATTTTTTCATACGTTTGGATTTGAGATTCGTCTCTAGGCGTTTCTTTTTCTAGTTCCTGAATTTTCTTTAAAGCATATTGTTGAATCGTTAATAACGGTAAAACAATTGATTCTCTTACCGAAATTGAAGCCTTTCCTGCAGGTTCTCCTTGCATCAGTTCATCATAGCCCGTCAACTTTAATAACAAGCGTTTTGTAGTCACATACTCGCTATAAATAACATTCCAAAAAGCACCGTATTCAGGATCTTCAGACATGTACTTTGTCAAATCAAAGAATGATTTTGACAAGGACATCATACTGTTTTCAATCAGTGTTTTGAAAAAATCTGAGGTTTCAAACAAGCGCTGAGCTTTATCAAATTCGCCAATGTCTTCATAATGTTTAAGAGCCGTTCCAACTCCAAAAAATCCTGGAACATTTTGTTTCAATTGACTCCAAGATCCTACAAATGGGATGGCACGTAAATCTTCAAACACCAAGCCTTCTGATTTTCCTCGTTTTGATGGGCGACTCCCTATGTTCGTTTTTGCATAAAACTTCAACGTACTCATATGTTCTAAGTAAGAGATAAACTTAGGATGAGCCTTAAAGTCAACATACGCTTCATAGCTCAATTTAGACAGCTGCGCCATGACTTCTCTGTTTTCAGGAGTCATTCTAAGGTCTTTATCGCTAAGGCTATTGTGAATTCCCGAGCTAATCAATTGTTCTAAATTGTATTGTGAAGAATCTAACGTTCCAAAATTTGAGCTAATTGTTTGTCCTTGTATTGTGAGTTGCACTTCTTTATCTTCAATTGTAGGTCCTAAAGAAGCGTAAAAATTATGTGTTTTACCGCCACCTCTTGCAGGTGGTCCGCCACGGCCATCAAAGAAAATAACGGTGATGTCGTATTTTCTAGACATCGCTGTTAGCAATTCTTTTGCCTTATAAATCGCCCAATTGGCCATTAAATACCCTCCATCTTTTGTGCCATCACTAAATCCAAGCATTATGGTTTGTCTGTTGCCACGTGCTTTTAGATGTGCCATATAATTAGGATTCGAATACAAATCTTCCATTACGGAAGGGGCATTTTCTAAATCTGTAATTGTCTCAAAAAGAGGGGCTATATCAACGGTTAATTCGTCCTCAAACGCTACCAGCTTAAGCATGGCATATAATTGCATGACATTAAGGGTGGTTTGATTGTTACTTATGATATAACGGTTGGCAGCTTTTTCGCCATTGGTGTGCTGAATCGATTTGAGAGCCTCCATTGTTTTGAGCGCCTTCAAAGTGTTCTTGTCTGAAATTAACGACAAATCAAGAGATCCTTTTATTTTTGAAAGAATTTCAACCTGATCGGCTTCTGCCAAGCTGTGGTAATTTTTAGGAAATACTTTACTTCCGCTTTCTATCAACGCATCCACCATATCATTAAACACTTTGTTGTGTTCACGACTGTCTTGACGAATATCTAAGGTAGAAAAATGAAATCCAAATAAATGAATTTTATTTAACAGGCTGTTCACTTCGGAAGCGTATAGGGATTGGTGTTTTTCAACAATAATCGATTTAATCGCTTTTAACTCTGTTGTCAAATGCTCTAAGGTTAAAGTCGATTTTTTATTTGTGATAATCTTATAGAGTTCTGCCTCTAGTGCTAATACACGATCTTCAACTCCCGCAAAAGACAATTTTCTTTTAAGCTTGCGGAGGTCACGATAATAATTTTTTATGATGGTTTCACGAAGTCTCGCAGCTACTTTAAGCGTAATTTCTGGAGTCACAAACGGGTTGCCATCTCTGTCGCCACCAGGCCAAAACCCAATATTAATAATATCATTATCAATATGCTTACCATTAAAAATATTTTGTTGGATGTAATCATAAACTGTCCCAAAAGACTTGTAGAATACATGCTCTAAATACCAAATTAAACTCACCGCCTCATCGTAAGGCGTGGGTTTGGATTGTTTAAAGAATGGCGTTTTTCCAAGTTGTGCTAAAAGTTCGTTGATACGAAACAAATCATTTTCGCGAATGGCTTCTGTCAAATCTGTGATGATTCCCAATACAGAACCTGGGTAAAATTGCGTGGGGTGTGCTGTTAACACAATACGCACTTTAAATTCTTCTAAACATTTTTGAAGATTTTCTAATTTATTTTCAGAAGTCGCAACTTCTTTTAAGCTTCGCAAAGTTCCTATTCCGTCCATATTGTTTACAATAGGAAACGCCGCATCTTCAATGGCATCAAATAACACCACTTGACGCTCTATGTACTGTATAAAACGAAACAATAAATTGATTTGACTTTTAGGGGAACGCCTTGCTTGGTATTTTTTAAAAAATGAATTAACGATGGTAGTTGGATCTTCATTGTTAGCAAAGCCTTTTTGACAGGTCTCAAAAAATAGTGGCAATAACGCCCCTGTTTTGGTAATGGAATCAAACGGTAGAGTCATAAATATACTGTTGTATATTTGATATTTTGATAGTACATTTTGTTTAAACCTGGTAATTTTTGGCTGTGTAGACATTGATTCAATTCATTTAATTGCCGTCAAAATTACTAAAGCATCATCAATTCTCATCTATAAAACTGGAATTTTTACGAATATTTATATATTGACTGACTTCTCAAGGTGAAATCTTAGCAAAGCAGAGAAAATGTTCAATATTTTTTAGGGATTTCTACCGCGCTATTTAAGAATTTAAGCGGTTGTTTGCTTTTTTGTATCGATAAATCGTCTGACTTACTGTAAATTTAGGCTTTCTAATTGCTATCTCTTTTTTTATGATTGAAATCGAACGTAAATTTTTGGTAAACTCAAACGACTATCGCGCAGAGGCCTCTTCAGTCATTACGATCACTCAAGGCTATCTAAATTCCAACTCCGAACGGTCGGTTAGAATTCGGCTCACAGATCAGACCGCTTTTATCACTGTAAAAGGAAAAAGCAATGAAAGTGGACTAAGTCGATTTGAATGGGAAAAAGAACTCTCTAAAACAGAAGCGGAAGCACTTCTAAAACATTGTGAAAAAACTATTATTAGCAAAACTCGTTATGAAGTTCCTGTTGGAGCTCACTTATTTGAAGTGGATGAATTTTTAGGAGCCAACAAAGGTTTGGTTGTGGCTGAAATTGAACTTCGTTCGGAGGATGAAACATTCTCCAAACCCGATTGGCTTGGGGAAGAAGTAACAGGAACTACAAAATATTACAATTCCAACCTCAGCAACACCCCTTTTTGCGATTGGAAATGATTGCGTAATTAGCATTAAAGTGGGTCTAAAATTATTATATTCGCAACTTAAATCGATTTTAAAAACCATACAAATGAACACAAACTCAAGTGATTTTAAAATTCAAGAAGCACTGGATGCTCTTGGTGTAAAAGCTATAAATTTAGGAACGTCCACGGGTACAAATAGTTTTTCTAACGGCGTTAGTATCGATAGTTATTCTCCTGTCGATGGCAAGAAAATTGGGAGTGTCATTTGCACTTCTAAAGAAGATTATGAGGCGGTAATGGCAGCAGCAACAGCAGCGTTTCCTAAGTGGCGAGCAATGCCTGCACCTCAGCGTGGCGAAATTGTACGTCAATTTGGAAATAAACTAAGAGATTTAAAAGATCCCCTTGGAAAATTAGTGTCTTATGAAATGGGGAAGTCCCTGCAAGAAGGCTATGGAGAGGTTCAAGAAATGATTGACATCTGTGATTTTGCGGTGGGTTTGTCACGACAATTAAACGGACAAACGATTCCTTCGGAACGACCTGGTCATGTCATGCGAGAACAATGGCATCCGATTGGCGTGGTGGGTATTATTTCTGCATTTAATTTTCCTGTTGCGGTGTGGGCATGGAATACGGCATTGGCGTGGGTTTGCGGCGATGTCTGTGTTTGGAAAGGTTCTGAAAAAGCTCCTCTGTGTGCTATTGCCTGTCAAAATATTATTGCCGAAATTTTAAAACAAAACAACTTGCCAGAAGGCATTTCATGTATTATTAATGGCGATTATACCGTTGGTGAGATGATGACAACCGATACCAGAATTCCTTTAGTATCTGCAACGGGTTCTACAAGAATGGGAAGAATTGTGGGGGCTACTGTTGCCCAGCGTTTTGGAAAATCGCTCCTAGAGTTAGGGGGCAACAATGCCATTATTATTACTCCAACAGCAGATTTAAAAGTGGTCGTACCTGGCGCTGTATTTGGAGCTGTTGGCACCTGTGGTCAGCGTTGTACTTCGACTCGCCGACTCATTATTCACGAGTCTGTATATGATAAAGTAAGAGATGCAATTGTGGGCGCTTATGGACAATTGACCATTGGAAATCCTTTGGATGAAAAAAATCATATTGGACCTTTAATCGATCACGATTCTGTAAACACCTATTTAGCAGCTATTGAAAAAGCAAAAGCCGAAGGCGGTACTGTGTTGGTCGATGGCGGTGTTTTAGAGGGCGAAGGCTATGAAAGTGGCTGCTATGTAAAACCTGCCATTATTGAGGCTGAAAACCATTTTGAAATTGTGCAACACGAAACCTTTGCACCGATTTTATACTTAATGAAATATTCTGGGGACGTAGAAAACGCCATCCAAATACAAAACGGAGTTGCGCAAGGCTTGTCATCTGCGATTATGACCAACGAGCTGAAAGAAGCCGAAAAATTCTTGTCTTATGCCGGATCCGATTGTGGTATTGCGAATGTGAATATTGGAACTTCTGGTGCCGAAATTGGCGGTGCTTTTGGTGGTGAAAAAGAAACAGGGGGTGGACGTGAGTCGGGCTCTGATGCTTGGAAAGTGTACATGAGACGCCAAACAAACACCGTTAATTATTCGGATGAATTGCCCTTGGCACAAGGAATTAAATTCGATTTATAGACTCTTTATATTTTACTAGACTAATAATGTAGCTCTAAAAGCAAAGTCTCCTAGCTTAACGGAGCACCTAAGAATAAGATAAAATGTAATCCGTTTAAAGTATCTGTTTTGGAATAATACTATGTGATAAATTATATGGCTCAAAGTTGGGAAACTATGCACAGTAGGCGTGGCAGATCGGACTTTATATCTGTGATTTATTTGCTAAATTAGGTGCAAAAACCGCTACCCCATCAACCCTAACATCAAATAAAAATGAAAGTTACCCCCGAAAAAAACGAAAGACTAGCGAATATGATCTTTGCTTCTATTTACCCCCTTTACTGGAATAGGTTGGAAAAACATGGAAGAACCAAAGAAGAGTTCCATAAAGTCATAGAATGGTTTACAGGTTTTAATGAAAGCCAATTACAATCCCTTATTGCTGAGAAAGTCACGTTTAGAACCTTTTTTGAAAAGGCCACAATTCACCCCAATACTCACCTAATTAAAGGCGTGGTTTGCGGGTATCGAATTGAAGAAATAGAGGAGGAATTTGAATTATACAAACAGTGCAGACGTATGGAAAAATTAATTGATGAATTGGCTCGAGGTCGTAAAATAGAAAAAATTTTGCGTGAAGAAAACAAATAGAACCTTCGGCTTAAGCCTTCTAACTATACTTCGCCTTTCTTAAAATTCGCATGCTTTCTTTATAGAGTGCATACACCTCGTCGCTGTGTTTATACAATAAGGGCTTTGCG